>ERZ761593.21-NODE-21-length-18414-cov-47.134212_pt1 | contig 18414 bp, 14 predicted proteins | sample MGYA00433094_ERZ761593 | MGnify/ENA primary metagenome ERZ761593 (study PRJEB28899, sample SAMN03785551) | bioreactor sludge metagenome | biome: EBPR Sludge; feature: EBPR Bioreactor; material: 0.22µm filtered reactor supernatant | place: Saint Lucia: Queensland...
TAGCGCTGATAGAAGCCTCCAGCACCGCGTCATGATCCGACTTTTCCTCATGCCAAGACATGTGGCTACCGCTGGCCGAATGCTGGCCCCAGCACTCGGCCATACCTTGCGCACCGAGCAACAAGCAACGATCGACGTTGTAGTAAGCGGAATCAGCCCCACCCAGCGCCGGATCGACCGTTGAAGTGGTGATGGTGGCAGCGGCGTCGTTGGCGCAGACGTTAACCGTTTCACCCGGGTTGAAGCGGATCGCTCGCGGCATCTTTTTGATAAGGATGCCGTTCCACATTCCCGGTTCACCACTGAACAGTGGGTTCTTCGAGCCGCGCTCACGGGCATTCATCAGGAAAGTGCGCCAGGCTTTTTCACCGGTCCGGGTCTGGAGGTAGTGCCACACGCGGGCGGTCACCAGCAGGACGTACAGCGGCTCATCAGCACTAGCTGGGTCATCCGGGAGAATGACCGGCTGCATCGGGGTCTGCATCTCGTCGATGGTGGCCCGCAGCCGGTCAATGTCTTCCAGAGTCAGGATGTCAGTTGCATCCAGCGTAGCCAGACTCGTAGCATCACCAGCGTAGAAATGCTTGTCATACGTCGGGGGCATTACACGCCCCGTGGCGTCCACGTTGACCATGATGTCGCCGAACTCAGGGTCAGACGCAAGCGGTACGGCCCAATCAGGGGTGTACTGCGAGCCTCGCGCACCGGCCATGTGGACGAGCTTGATCTGGTCGTTCATCCGGGTCCAATACCCGGCCAGCGCGGCGCGGCCTACGGTACGGAGGTCGTGCAAGGTCCTCTGACGGGTCATCCGGCCACCGGTGTCCACACCGGCGCGAATCTGGTTGATCTTGATGTCCATGCTGGTCGCGGTCAGATTCATCATCTTGCCGGCGATCTTGGTGTCGCCCGTAACCGGACGGCCCTGGAGAATATTGAACAGGTCGATACTCAGGGTGTCCCCGGCAGACCGGGACAAATCCGTAACCCTTACAATGGGATAGCCGGCGCTTGATTGCATCTTTTCCAGCTTCGACGCGACATCCGACAAGCCAGGTGCTTCGCCGGTGAGACGGTTCATAAACGTCGGCTGGCGGGTCAACTCTGCAAAAACTGCCGATCCGAAGACTTTTCTTGCTAATGGATGACCAAGAGGAATCGTGGTTTGTGCCACTTTAGTTACTCCAAATTACTGAATGGAACGGGCTGCTTTCTCAGCAGTCCCACCGATGTTACGAGTCTAGGCGCTTTGCCCATTTGTACTGTTTTCGCCCAGTGGGCGGGAATCAAAAACCTGTTCGGCTGCTTTACGAGCAGCTACGGCGTCAGCTAGATGTTCAAAATAACCCAGGCGATGCACCTTTCTCCTACGGGTTATAGTAGCTACCCACTTGTTAATGCCTTTAAAGGGATACCAGTAAATCCCTGGAAACCCCGACTTATTGTCTACGCGAGTACGTTTATTCTTTGCTTGGGTAAAAATGTCTGCGTAAATGCAATTGCCAGGCTCATAAATACCGTTGTTATCTACCCGCTCTATGCTAAACCCATCTGGGCATTCACCCATATCGGCGAAGAAATTCTCAAAAGACTTCCAACGATCACATACAGTAATTCCCCGACCCCCATACCGTCCGTAGTTATGAGCGTTTTCACACCTACACCGCCTAAGCACATGAGTCCATATATTATATTCTCTACTGTGCCGCATTCCATGCGTCTTCTTTGCCTTACTGGTTCGTTCCTTTTGTAAGCAGCCACAAGACTGAGTATGCCCCTTACGGAGGTCGTGACCCGCTACAACAGCGTCGCCCCCACAACTACATTTACAAACCCAGGCGTACTGCCTGCTTTTTGTTTGTTGTTCGGCCTCTTTAATGACCGTTAAACGCCCAAAAACCTGCCCAACTAAATCAATCTTTGCACTCATCACAATCACCTCGTTGAATCACCTAAGTTATAGATGCTGGCAGGTGGTAGGTGTAGCCACTTTTCGCCCCGTCGGGCTAGCCAGCAAATCCCTTCTTAATACTGTTCGTCATCTCGACGATCATAACACAAAACGGCGTCGTTAATCTAACTCACACTTCGAAGGTACGCTTCGAATTTTTTAGGGTCTGACGCCAGCTTGTGCATGTACGCGGTCAACTGGTTGCCTTGAAGATCTTCCAGTTTTTCCAACTCCCCGCGCTCAGGCGGTGCCCCACCACTCAGCTCCGAGAGCGAAGTGGGCGGTGCTTCGACCACCGACTTGATTTTGGCCGCGGCCCCGCGTGTATCCACTGGAACAGCTTTCTCGAATGACGCGCCGAACAAGGCTTCCACCTTCTCCGGGAGCATCTTCATCTTATCGTACCATGACGCAGCGGCATAGGCCGGGTCAACCTGATTGAGCGTAGCGTGCAGCGCCGTAGACCGGTTGAACCATTCCTGGTTCTCCGCTTGGGCCCAGGCGGACAGCTTCGGGCTGGCGGCAATAGCCTCTTCGATGATGTCCGCTTCCGAGCGCCGCACGGTTTCCTGCTGCTGCTGAACGTGTTGGGCCAACTGCTCAATCGTCTTCTGCTGTTGCAGAGTCTGTTGTTCCAGCCGGTAGGTGCGTTCCGCCTGCGCGGCAATGTCATCACCCCAGTTCTGGCGGATGCGCTCGACCTGTTCCTTGATGTCTTCAGGCAACCCATTGACCGGCGCGGCTTCAACCGTAGCCGCAGGGGCCTGCTGTGCGGCCTTCAGTGCAGCCAGCTCGGCCTGCGCCTGCTCTAACTGCGCCTTGGTCGCGTGCAGATCTTCACGGGTCTGTTTGAGCACCCCGTGAGGGATCAAATTCTTGCCGTCGGCAGCGAGGATGTCCGCATCTTTCGGCTCTACGGTCAAAGGCCGTAGCTTCGGGGCCTCGGCGACCGGCTCAGGGGTCGGTTCTGGGGCTGCCACTTCGGGCGTTGCTTCCTCCTTCGGAGGGTCAACAGTGGGTATGACGCCCGAAGTGGCCATAGCCAACAGCTCAGCGTCATCAACATCCCAAGTGGATTCGTCGTTTAAATCAATTGCCATCGGTTACCTTCTATCGCTTAGGTTTAGCGGGGGTTGCTTTCGGTTTGTTCTTCATTGCTTGCAACTTGGCCCGATGGGCCTCGTCGCCTTGCTTTTGCTGCTGCAACGCGGTCTGAGTCTTCACCGCGTGCTCCTGGCCCTGCTGCTCCAGTTTCTGTACCAGGCCCAGCGCCTGCTCATCCATGGACGCCGCGTGCTTGTCATCCTCATGGAGGAGCTTCATCTGGCCGGCCTGCTGCTTCATCGCCGCGTCCATGGCGCTCTGCTGAATCTTGGCCTGTGCGCCTTGCGCTTCGATCTGAGCCTTTTGGACCTTCGCCGCCTGCTCTTCCAGTTGCAGTTGCATCTGCTGTTGCTGCATCTGCATCATGGCCTGTTCCTGAGCCGCCGCCTGAGCCGCCGCCGGGTCTTGCGCGTTCGGGTCTTGTTCCTGATCCAGGCCCAGGGCTTTGGTGATCCGGTCAGCGACCTCATGACGGAACGGCAAGTCCGAAGCGCGAACCATGAAGTCGGCCAGGAGCGGTTGCAGCTCGGGCGGCAGCGATTTCACCAGCTCGGTCATCATCTGGAACTGCTGAGCACGGTAGGATGGAGTATCCGGGACATCTTCCAGGTCCACCCGCATCTGCGTGTTGACCACATCGTTCGTGCGGTAGGTGAAGCCCTCTTCGTCCTGGGTCACCTGATTGAGCATCACCGTTCGGCGCGTACCGTTCCCTTCAATCGAGACCTTGTACGGCTCCGAGCCAATGTCTTCCTGGACCAGAGAGACCAGCAACTGGCCGACCTGTTTGCGGGCGAAGCGGTAGTTGTCGTTCAGTTCCGCGAGGGTCGTGGCACCCTGCTCAACCAGACTGTTAATGGCCGAACCGGACTGGCCGCTGTAATCGGACTTGCCGAGCATGGCGTTGTAGACGCCTGCGGCATCCTGGATGGCCTTGGTCGCGTCCTGGAGGACACTGAACTGCTGCTGCGAAAGAGCGAAGTCGGACTCAATGCGCAAGGCATCGGAGTTCTTGTTCTTCCGGTTGGGGTTCATCAAGATCACGGCGTCAGGACGGGCCGCTTCTTCGGCCACTTCGGCCCAGGGCTGATCGACCGCGTCACTGTCAGCGATGACCCGCTTGGCCGATAACAACCACATCATCTTGGAAAGACGGGCGTTGATCTCATCCTGGGGGGACATCATCCGGCGAATCATGCCGTAAGGCACCCCGGTGTCATCTTCGCGGTAACCCCAGAACGGCACATAGGGAAAATGCCCGTGCAGATAGGGGCTGGGTACATCAGCTAGTAGATGTGGACCAACCCACCATGACAAGCGCACTTTGGGGAACACCGCCTTGCGGACCTGGGCCAGGTTCATGGCGACGGCTTCGAGGTGGGCGGGGTTCTTCTCATCCAGCTCCATGATCTGCCCAGAGGGCAGGACCATGACCGGTGCGGAGCGCCAATGGCGATACCACACCTCGTAAAGGCAGATGCGCTTACGGTCGCTGTCTCGCCACTCCGTCTCTTCAATCGAGCTGGCCTGCTCAGTGTCATAGCTCCGCGCCAGGTCCAACACGCCTTCCGCGGTGCTGATCTCGTCCCAGTCGGCCCAACGGTTCATCGCTGTCTTGATCAGCTTGGCCTGCTTGGGGAAGTGCAGGATGGCAACGTCTTCGTCCACCCACTGCTTACGCACCAGGTAGCGAGCATCGGACAGGTCCGACTCCTTGGCCCGGAAGTCCCAGTACATCTCTCGACGATGCACGGCCTGAACGCGGTACGGCGAGCGGAACGGGTTCGATTCCCGCGCCACTTCAATCCAGCCGATCCCGGCTTTGATCATGGAGGCGTAGGCGTCGGAACAGGCCAAGTCGGCATTGCTCATTCGCTCGGCCTGCTTGAGCTTGGCGCTCATTGCATCGGCCACTTCCACGTCTTCATCCTGGTCGGCAACAATCTTCCAGTCCCGTTTGGACTTGGCCTCAATGCCGAGCACCAGATCGACCGTCGGGCCAATCAGGTTCCGCGTCAGCGGAGCGAGACCGCGTTCGCGCATCTGGCGCAACACCTCGGATGTGAGCTGGTTACCGTCGTAATAGGCAGCGGCGCGAGTCGCTTCTGTGCGCCACTCTCCCTCCCACTGCGTATCCTTCAGCAGGTTTTCCAGCTCGTCTTGAGATAGTTTTTCAGAGGCCATAGCGCTAGGTTATACTCCTGGACGTGAAAAGGCAAATAATTTTATTTGTCAATTGGTTAGTAACTAGGCTTCTTCCTTAAAAATCACGCCCGCAATCCCGTTGGCGGCGCTCATCGCACCCTCAGCCATTTGCGCCATAATTCCAGCTCCTTGTGCATTCACTTCTGCGATCGCTCGCAGGCGATCCAGTTCAGTGTTCATTAATGCCAGCGCTCGTTCGCGAGTAGCAGTATACGCTGTCATCAATCCAGCCTGCTCCTTAGTACTAAAATCTAAATCTGATTGCGCTTTCGCCAGAGCCAGTTTTGCATCCGACAACGCATTGTCAGCAATCACTTCATATTTGGCTAATTCATATTGGTTCAGCAAGAGGCTTTGTTCGGTGAGTGCAAGATTCGCTTTCACCTTAGATTCAAACTCCGCCAAGACCGCTGCATTGCGATCTACTTGCGCAGAAAGAACCGCTTGCTTCGTAGCAATCTGTTTTTCAAAGCCTCGTACCTCGGACTCAAAGGCTTTGGCTTTTGCTAACTCTCCCACCACTCGTGCGGAATCGCTCTCGATTTCCGCGACCCGTGCGTCCACCAAGGATTGATGAGCGCGAATTCTTGCTTCAAAAGCGCGAACGTTTATGCTAAATACGTCGATAGGCAAGGCTTTGAGTTCAAGCTCGCTCCGTGCAGCGGCTACCTGACTGGCATAGAGATTCACATCTAAACTAGCGTTTTCCACATCGGTTTGATACAGCTTAATCTGGCTGGCGTCATTCTCTTGGCGAGCCTGTTCCACCTGTAAGTGTGCCTTTGCAACCTCGTACTGAATCATCGCCACTTGTAAATGCGCTTCAAAAACTTCCAGTTGGGCTTGCGCCTTTTGAAAATCTACATCCTGTTTCGTAAAAACTTCAGCCTCAAAAACCGTTAAAAGCGCTGCGATGACTTGCTGCGCATACGCCAGCGCCATTTTGTGCGCTTCCAGCACGGACTCAATCTCTTTCGTCTTCAATGACTGAACAGCACGGGTCAGTTGTTCGTACAGATCGCCGCAGAACTCAAAGAATTGCAGAGCCAGTTCGGCGGTTTGGGTGTCCGCTTGCGAAAGCGCTTGTTGTCGCCAGGACTGTGCCACTTGCTCAGCGGTCGCTCGCAGCGCATTTTGAACGGCTGTGGGCAAATCCCAACCTGAACGATCCGTGATTGCGGTAGACAGCCGCAACTGCTCCTGATTGAGCCGCTCGGTTAATCTCGCTTGTAACTGGGTATGAAATGCCAACACTGGAGAATACTGGTTCGTGAACCGATCCAGCATCACGCGCAGCGCGGCGGGCAACAAGACCTCCAACGCACGACTCGTCCAGCCTTGCAACTCCAGCAGCAAGGCATCCAGTCCGGGCAGTCCGCTCACTCCACCAAAAATATCCCGCTTAAATTGGTCAAACGATTCATTAAAGGCCGCCGGATCAAAGGCGATCTTGGTCGAGATCGGAGCCAAGGAGGGCGAGCGAACAAAAAGTCGTGGGGTTGAAAGGGTTTCCAGTACCAGGCGATCAGGGTGAAAATCAATCTCAGTGTTCGGCGTTTCTGGTAATGAAAAATCAGTACGAACCGTCGGCGCGACCAAAGAAAATCCTGCCAGTGCGGCAATTCGTGGGTAGTTAAAAGCAGGTAGATTTAATTCCTCTAAGTGAATCTGATCCACATCGCCGGATACCTCATCCAATTTTCGGGTGTCCGGCACATCGCCAAAGTTTAATAACGGCCAAGTTGGAAACGTGAGCGGAGGTTCGGTTTGGTCAAAATCCACCTCATCAAAATTTTCCAGTCCATAGCTTTGTGGAGAGTATGGTGGAGTGAGTGGAAACTCGACAGGAACCGTCAGCGCTGCCACAGCGGCATCCACCAAAGAGGCTGACGAACTCGCCAAGGATGCGGCATTGAATGTTGCATGACTTAGCATGTTCGTGATTTCTGTTTCAGCGGTCATCAGGCCGTCTCCACAATATTTTGTGCGCCGACCGCATTGAGTCCGGCAAACGCTTGGGTTGCAATACCGCCGAGGGTACTGGCTCCATTGTCAATCAGTTTTCCTTGCGCAATCAGTTGTTCTAGCGTGACCTTGTACTGATTCAAGGAAGTCATTAAATCGGTTTGTTTGTACTGCAATTCGCGCATGGCGTTATTGAGCGTTTCTTGATCTTGCAAATCCTGATTTCTAAGTTGCATCTCTTGTTCGGCCACTTCCGCAGAAAAGCCTTTCACCAAAGCCTGAACTGACAAGCGCGTAGCTTGATCCATTTGCCGTAAATAACTCAGCATCGCTCCAGCTTGCGTATTGTACGCCTCCAAAAGCATTTTGTTTTGCGCGGCTTGAGACTGAACTTTTGCAGCCTGAGCACGAGCTTCAGCAGACACACCCGACAATTCTGCTTCGTAAAGTTGAATTTTTGCCAGTTCCGCTTCCGTCAGCGCCTGATCGCCTTTGATCTTAGTACGCAAGGCGCTATATTCAGAATTCTTGGCCTGAACTGTTGACTGATAAACATTAATGTTGGCCTCATACGTCTGTAAAGCTAGTTTTTGCCAGTTCGCGTCTACGGTTAAATAAGCAATCTGGCTGTTGTAAAGTTTAATCTTATTCTCAATCCACTGTCCGGCTAGTTGGTAAAGGCGCGCTTGCTGATCGTTGTATTCCGCTTTGAGTTGATTGCTGGCGACTTCCAGTTTTAAGGATTCCAGTTTCGTTTGTTCAATCTTTAGATAATCTTCGGTACGCTGCACTTGGGTTTTGTTATAGCGTACCAAAAAATCAATTTCCTTCGTTTTGAAGGCTAAGACTCTAGTTGCTAAATCCAGCGTTCCTTCGGCTCCTTTTAAAGCCAACAAAACCCCTTTCATTCGCCAGTCAGCTTCCTGCGCCCGCAAGGATAGCGCAGCATCGGCCAGTCGAACCGCCAAGTTCAGCGCCCATTGCAAATGCTTAACTTCAATCTCTTGCCGGTCATTGGCTACCTTTCCGGCGGATTGGGTAGTGGCTTGCAAGGTTTTGAGTTCTACTAGCAGTCGGCGATAGAGACTGCTTCCGGTAGGCAATCCGGTGACGGATGAGAGCTGATCGTCCAAGTCTATCAGCGCCGTATAACGTTCTATGTTAATCTCTTGTTGCGCCTGCTGATACTTGCCGGTTTCCCAAGTATCCGGCAATCCTGGTTCCGTGCCTTGTAGTGCGGCGTGGAGACGAAGCGTTAATTGTTCTTCAATGGGCAGCAACTGCGCTCGCAGTCCGTTCAACCATTCACTCCATTCGGTGAGCGAGGTCGAAACCAGAGACAATCCATTCAGGTACTCATCATGGAAATCGCCAGAAAACTCCTTAAAAACCGGCAACGGCACATTCGGCGGGCTACCTGAAATCGGATCAGCCTGGATGGATTCAGGCCGACTGATCGCAGGGACAACTGGAGCGACCAGAGTAGGAGCCTGTGGATTCAGCGAAAGCGCACCGACCGCAGGAGCGCTTTCAGTAAATTCAGGCGGCGCAGGTAAATCGGCGTAGTTAAAATCAGGAAAGGTTAATGAGGGAAGACTGCTCGTAAACCGACCTTGAAGATCGTTTAACTCCTGGAGTTCTCCCATTTCCGGCAAAGTCAGATCGGGTAATCCAGTAATTTTGGGTGGACGCGGGATACGAGTGAGATCAACTGTTTCTCGTTCTACCTCATACGAAATATCACCCAGGCGCGGCGTTCTGGCTGCCCGTAAAGCATCGTCGGCTTCACGAACCAAACTGGCCGCACTGCTTCGATAGGAATTAGACAACGTTTTTAACGTTGAAATCAGACTATTAATCGCGGATTCAACACTCATGTTTTTGGCCTCCGCGAGAGCGGCTCTACTAATAACTCCATTCCGCCGACATCCACACGACCTCCGTTACGATTGTATAGTATAATTCCGGCAGTATGAAATTTAATCCCTCGGCCTATTTTAATCTTGTGAGTTCCGTAAGCTGGTGCATTGTCTGTTACAGTTTGGTAGCGCCAAGTAGTCTCTTCATCAGCAACAACCTCTAGCGTTAGCCCATCATCTTCACGAGTATCCAGATAAATTGTAGAAAGTCGTTTCGCCCGATTGGTGTTAAAAGTCTGAGGTGCAAAGCGGACTGTTGCAGGAATTGTTGCAGCACCATCTAAATTTCCGTCTAATCGGATAAGTTCTCCAGAACGCAGACCGTACAAGCGACCATGTGCGGTAATGAGTTTATCCAGACTCCCCAACAGCAAAGTCGTCACAGCTCCGGTCGTTAGATTGATAGCATAGGTGGTTTCCGTAACAACCGCTGTAGCCGGTAGCCCAGCGCCCGGACTGACTTGCGCCGTGGAAGTTAATACTACGGCAGGCAGCGTCAACGCAACCTGTGCTACTCCACCCACGACCCCAGTAGCTGTTAAGACCGGCGCGGGGATTTCCATCTCAACCGTCATCATTCCGCCGACGGTCGCCGTAGCCGTTAATTCGATAAACGGTAGGGTTAGCTCGACTCGCGCCAGATTCTCAACTCTTCCGGCGGCAGTCAGTTGCGGAGCCAACACTTCTAAACTGGCGTAAGCCCCAGTTGCCGCAGTCAGGACTGGAGCAGGAACCTCTATGGCTACCGACACCAGCGTGGAATTCGCTGCCGTGGCAGTCAGTTCCGGCGAAGGAACTTCCATCTCTGCCCGAGCGACTGCCTGAACCGTTCCAGTAGACGTTAATACCGGAGCAGGAACAGTCAGCGATGTGACGCCGCCGGTGTATGCCGTGAGGGTTGGTGCGGGAATTGTTACGTTGAACTGGATGTTACTAAAATCGTTGGCGCTTGCGGTTAAGATCGGAGCGGGAACAGTCAGCATGACCGCCATATTCCCTGCTAACTGAATAAGACTTGCTGACCAACTCGGCCACTCTGCATATAGGTAGTTTGCAGGTCGTGAATGACCCCATGCCCAAAGCGGCCCAATCGACGCACTTCCTACCGCTACTTCATCGTCACTACCTAACGCCCAAAGCGGCCCCAAACCCACCGTCCCTGTATTAACATCAAGAACACCCTCGTAGCTGTAAACACCTATCGGCCCTAAATAAGCGGTTCCTACGTTAATTTCAGGGGCAATAATCGCTGTGTCCAAACCTTCCGCCGCCAGCGGGCCTATTCTGGCGACACCAAAAGCCACCTCACCGTCGTACCCTATGGCCCATACAGGCCCAATCGCCACTCGCCCCTGACTAATGTCTTTTTCAGTGCTGGTCACTGATAAAGGGCCAATTCCAGTATAACCCACATTGGCCGCAGTATCTATGCCAATGGCTGCCAGTGGCCCAACTGGAATCAACCCTATAGAAAAATCAGCTAAAAGTGATTCGTCACCGAGATCAATTAAATCTAAAATAACATTAATTAGCTTTAGAATAATTCCTTTACCTGCATCACCCAAATCTAATTCTAATAAAAAATTAACCTGGTTAATTAGGCTATTCAATAATTCAGTAAAAGTATCTGACGGGTTTTGTTCTGATAATAGCTCTAAAGTATCCGTAACTCCTTCCCAAATTTCATAAATTTGATTAAAGGATGAATCTACTTCCCGCAACAAATCTCTTGCCTCTCTTACTCGACTCTCAATCGTCGATAAGCTAGTAGGAATTACATCATCGTAATCCACTAAACACGCATCTAAAACCGAATCCAAATAAGCATATAAAGAACAATCGCCAAATACTACTCCAGTAGAAGTCTTTAAACTAGTATAAATTAGATCGTCATCAACAAAATAACGAACTTTTTGGTTAACTCTTTCTATTTTAAAAACCGTATCAACGGTATAAATTCTATTGCTTGTCTTGTATACGCCATTCTCAATAACTTGATAACCTTCAGAGTCTATATAGAACGCATAGTCAATCTCAAAATAATCCTTACCATTATTCTGGTTATTTAGTCCACAAACTATACCAATCGCCTTTCCTACGGAAAAACTAAACGAGCCATTTCCTGATAAATGGTCAATGGTTCGTGCATCAGCATCCCATGCAAATGTTTGTATCGCTTTCATGCTCATGGGATGATAACTCCTAATTCCACTAATCGACGATATTGAGCATCAGTAAAAGGAATATATCCAGATTGATCCCCGGCTTGTAGTGGATTATCAGGGAAAAACACATAAATCATATCTTCATTTGTTGTGACCTTGGTATTACCCTCTGGTGTCGGGCGGGAGATACTTAAATCTTTTAACGGCTTAAAAGAATCCTGCGTAAAGGGAGGAATAATGGGCGAGGGAATATTGGGATCGTTCGTAGTGGACGGCGGAAGTAGAGGTACGTCGTTATCGGTCGGAAGCGGATCAACAACCTCAACAACCTCCAACCCTCCTATTTTGTAAAGGGTAGAAGCCATGTTAAGTTCCCATCGCTAACGAGAAAACAAACTGCTCAATTTCTACATTGGTAAAAACAGTAATGTAGGTTGAACTTAAAAGTAACTCGGTATTTACCAGCCCGTCCACGCGAGGATAAAACGTGCTTTGCAGGTTATTATCTGCCAACCGCCAAAACCATCGCCACCACTTTGCTTCTCCTTCATTCACTCCCTTTAAACGCCACTCCCCGTCATTCGTTAGGACGCCTGGGGAGTACAGCGCCAGCAACAATCCGGCGTCGTTAGGGTCATCCACAGGGAAAAATACCTTTCCCTCAGTCGTAATCTCCCCTAACAACAACGCCTCATGCGCTTCATCAGGAGACGCTGGGCGTTCTCCGCCATATACTCGGATCACCCCGCCATTCATCATCAGCCCTAGGCCATAATCAGACGCAAGGCTATTGCGTAATCCCGTTGAAAACCGAGCCATGACGGATTCCTTTTAGTTGGTCAGTACGGAAATAGCAAAATCATTCAACTCCTTCGCATCCAACGCCGCATTGGTGGTCAGCGTGGGCGATGTGAGATAAATATCGACTCCAGCGACGTTCCCGCACGTACCCTGAACGCGCTTCTGGGTCGTCGATGAAGCGCCGGTATCGGCGGCTGTGACAAAGCGCCAATAATTTGGTGTCCCCGCCGTGGTGGCTCCGCACCAGGTATCCGCATCCGGTTTAACCGCCGCTCCGGCCACCGCCGCCGCATCGAAAGTCAATCCTGTGCCATCCCCATCCACGGAGACTGTCCAGCGCAAACTTCCGGCGACCGCATCATCTGCGGTCGTGGGTTCGGTGCCTTCGTAGAACTTGATGAATCCAGAATCCAATGCGGATTTAATCGAACCCGTGACGGCCAAATGATTGCGCATTCCCGTCGATGTTTTAATTGCCATACCTGTTTACTCCAAAGGCCAGCGCCCTAAAGGGCATTGAGAAATTAAGACTTTCGTTTTTGATGCTATCGGACAACCACACCTTGCACACCGATAAAAAGAAACTCTTGCGTAAGAAACTTTTTTCAAAGTATATTCTGGACATTGTTGACAAGCGTCGATACGAGTTTTTTGTTGCTTTGAATTAATTAGTAATCTCATGTGGCTACCAAGAACTATCATAATAAGGAACAGTTGCCTCTATAACTAAAGGCCCATAACTAATTCCGAATAAATCAAAATATATTGTGAGTATCCCACCCCATTGGTTTGCCCACCTTCCTGGCGATGTATCTCTCCAATTATTTATAATCACTAAACTATTTATATCACCATCAATATTTTGATAAACACATTCTTCTATAGTTAAATAATTTATGTTTGGGTAAAAATCTCCAATAAATTCGAAGCGCCATGTTCCAAGCTCTTGTGAAGGTAAGTTGGTTTCGCAACTGATCCCAATATCATCCTCAAATTTAAAATCAATTACTCCTTGACTTTCTCCTGTTTCTGAGCCTTCTGTGATTAATACCGTTTTATCAGAAATTACACCAAAAATCACAAAATAAATTTCACCATCAAGAGTAGGTTCTTCTTCGCACTCTTCTATCGTATCCCGATAGTCTTTCCAAACTGGGCAAGTCATGTCGCTTCCTTTTTCATCGGTAGTCGGGTAAACAACCCTTCCATTCGAGGAGTTGGAAAAACCGTTGTCCATCCTGGCGGGCCTTCTAAAAGATCAGTCGTGTGAAAACAAGGTAAGGTCTGCATTAAGTAACTGTCTATAGTTCGTAAATAAGTAGTTTTCAGCCATGCCGCGTTGATCGGGTACAGACTGATTGACCCTGCATATTGATCCCCAAGATAACTCATGTAGTTCCGATCATACCGGCTGTGAACATCCCAATTCCCAACTAGCGTCGGTATTTCCGCTTTTTGAGTAATTCGCAAACGTCCACTCTGAATAACGAACCCCATGATATAGTCGCTAGCTGTTAAAGAAAGCTCAAACGCTTCATTCATCTGCTCAATGTGGCTGGTTTTTCCTTCCTGGTAAATTGTTCCTTGCGGCAACCTCACCCGAATCACGTCCATAACATTCTGTTCCATTACAAAAGTAGCTGCCAATTCAGGAACAGGGTCATTAATATTCGGATGAGTCTCTACGGTACTGGTAGCCGCAGCAAAGGGGCCAAAGAAGATCGCGTAAGACCCATTAGGCTCTGCACTTAGATTGGCGTAAGGATTGTTTAAAGGAAAGAGCGCGGTATGTGCGAATCGTGTATGTAGCACCAACCCAAGGGGGTAGCCAGAAAAGTCACTAGACCCAGCCTCCAACGACAGTGTTCCTGGATACCCGTTCGGACGCCAAAAGGAGCCATCATACACTTTTTGCATCCAGCGTAACCCAGGGCGCTCATAATACTGTCCATCAAACATCAAGAAAATTCGCGGGATTGTAGTTATCCAACTATCTGTACCAAATGGCGTAGGCGCCAATAAGTTTAGTCCTAACTGATCAGTAAAGTTTGTTGCATAGAAACGCACCAAACTTGAAGCTTGAATGACTGATTCAGTAAAACTCTCATCAATAAATCCTGTATCGAGTGTCAGATCGGCGAATTCCGTATGTTGGTAGTAATCGTTAGGTTCCCCATACTCTGCTTCCCACACTGGAGGGATTCGATAATAAACTGTGCGATATAAATCGCTTAAATCGCCGCCCGTAGGGCTAAAAGCCGTGGAGCTGATTGTAGCATTTAGATTAACTCGTACCATCGCATCTAAATCAGGGTGCGTGTGTGTCATATCAAAATAAGCGGGCAAAACCGCTTTAAGTTGAGAGTGCCCTACAAAACGCTCTTCGTCTTTTACTCCTAAAGCATACATAACAACATATGCCGCGCTCGCAGAAAATGGCCCACCCCACTGGATAAACTCATCAAACTCAGTAAGAAAGTACCCCCCCGCAGTACAAACCCCAGTCAACGAGGCTGAAACCCCAAAACAAAACGTTAAAGTCGGTAAATCCATAGCGTTAATATGAGTTTGTAGACAAAACGTTTGAGTGTTCACCGCTGTAGCGGGTTTATCCGTAAGATCATCAAATGTAGGGGCTATTAAACTAGCAGGGTCAATTCCCCCATACACTCTATAACTATTGTTTGAAAACACAGTGTAAGAAGATAACCACTGCATTATCGTGCTGGACTCATATGTAACCTTAGCAACAACTGCAACAGGAGGATGCGTGATAATATTCAGTGCGGTATTTGTAACAGGTAATTCAGGAGTCGCGTATAATGCAGCCTGGGAAAACAACTCCCCAAGGTAATAATCCTGCTCTAGAATCAACAACCCATTATAGAGAACGCCACCTGGAAGATTAACAAAGTCTTGCGAAGCATACCCAACGGCCAGGTAGCCACGCCCGTCATCCTCAGAATATAGCGACTGCTTAAGGGCGATAGAAAAATCAAAATCTTCGGGGTTCTCGCCTGTCAAGATAATCGTCCATTCCACTTCCACCACACCAGGGCGGGACTCTCGTACCCCTTTGTCCGTTGTAGTATCTGTCCCTGCGTCGTACTCGTAGCGAGTAGAGGTGTGGTACGCATCGCTCCAAGCTTCATCCAAGTGAAACATCACCGCTGCGGCTTTATCACCGTTCGGAGAAAACACCCACTGTGGTTGAATTTCAGCGTTATGTTCTTTGGGCGTTAGGCCAGACTCAATTCCCACATCAAAAAGCGTCACCCAGGCGGGTAGAGGAGCACCTTGCTGCTGAATATAAATATCACCCACACAGGGTTTACCAGAAATCGCCCCGGTTTCCGTTTCAGCTACCCCCGCCGGATAGCAATAAAATCTATGGCTAATATCAACCATCACTACAAATAAACGACTTCCGTAGATTTCGTGAGTTGCAGTATGTAAACACGCACCTCGATACCAATCAGAATCAGGAGCGCGGCGTTTTCCTTTTGGTGACTTAAAAACCCCAGGAGCTAAATCGTACCCCTGATCTGTAAGCCCAGTAGTCGTAAACCACGATGCAGCCCCGCTCCGTACTGAAACAGCTTGGTTCGGGGTTGGCTCTGCCCAACACGAAGTCAGCCAAGTCTTCGGGCGTTGTGTATTTTGCCACTTCTTAACACCCATCCCATCTGGCTGATGAACAGGCTTAATCTTTAGGGGGTAGTCCCCTTCTGGCTGTATGCTTAAATAAGGGTTTGGGTTGTAAACCCAACGGGGCGGACTCGTAGTATCTTCACGCAAACTAGACAGCAGGGGAGAAGCTTTGAACTTAACCACCGAAACATCGTCTTCCCGGCTCAGGTAGGGCTTAACAAATAACCAATTCCCAAGTGGCAACCAGCGGCCTGGGATATTAGGGTCTTCAAAGGTTTTGAGCATCGTACCCTCAGTCCCATAGAACTGATACCCAATCCCCTCGCCCGCCTTAATCCAAACCTTGCAAACTCGCGCTTGGGGGTTGTTCATTACCCGAATAGTCACACCCTCGGACACCTTCCAGACCTTTGAAATTACTTCGGCATTGTAGGCCTGTCTGGCAAATTTCTTTGCCAAACCGACCCACCGGATGCACTCCGTAGGATCACCCTGAAATAGCAAGCGAGGGGAAATCATTGGGTTACAGCGTAGACGGCCAAGCCAGTGAATACGTATCTACTGTAGTCGATGCACCTTCCACAATCGTTAGGTTGCTCAGGCTCATCTCTGCACCACTGGTACTAATCCGCCCGTCAATACGCGGGAGCGTAGTAGATACTCCCAGATTATCCGCCGGGTTTCCACAATGACGAAACCAGCCTGCCGTAATCCCGGCTCCCGCTGCTGCTAGTCCAACTCCACTCCAAACTTCCCCTGTATCTTTGGTCATCACACCAGCAGCCGGAGCAGCAAAATCCAATCCATTCGTGGCCGTGCCATGAGCAAACGCCCCGGAACTTACAGTAACAGTCATTAACAGGGTTCCGGTAGCAGCAGCATCCGCAGTTGCGGGCTGGCTCCCCGAAAAAACGTAAATGACTCCATTTTTAAGGCTATAGGTAGACGCGGCAATCTCGCCTTTAATAGCATTAAATAACTGATTTTTCAAACCCGTAGAAAATTTTAAAGCCATGAGATAACTCCAATTAGTCGTAAAACTAAATACTTATACCTTGTGGGTAGATTGCTGAGATTGTGTAAGGCGTATACGGTTGAGTTAATTGTTTAGGAACAACCTTCCCATACTGATGCACCACGGCATAAGTACTGCCTTGGTGCGGAAAAACCCCTGCCGTTACTTGCGCACGCTGTTGCGCCGTCAACGCCTTATCCGTTAGATTCTCAAACGGAAACGCTCGGCACAATCCCCGCTCTGTCCAAAAATGCACCCGATTCAGGTCATCATGTGCCATACTCCCAACAGGTACTCCATAATCTGCCACTCGTTGTAACGGACTGTCTATCGGATCAAGAAAAATAGCCCTATCAGTTCCGATTACTAACCCCTGAGCCAAACTGGATAGCATCGTAACTCGCCCCGGAACCAACAGAAAATCTTTCTCCAGCCGAAACTCATGCGGAAAATCCGGTCGGCTGAAATACAGCACACTCCGATCCCGCTCCGGCTCCCAAACACCTACCACCATTTGACTCCGCCGCGAGCAAATTACTTCGCCGGTTGGAGGAGGATAACTGATAGGATCTGACAAGGGGTAAGAAGCGACGGGTGCAGCAGGACAAAGCGATCCCCATGCAATAACTTGGTGAGGGTAAACAGCCCAAGAAGCTGCCTTGGATTGTAAGAAAAAGGCATAACCTAATTCAGCCCACTGAAACGGCCCGCCAATAATACCTGCATGTAGCGGAATAATCTCTCCGGTTTCTGTAAGCTCCACCAACAGATCGCTGGTGGTAATGGCTAATAACCGCCCGTTACGAGTACCGTATAAGTCTTTAAATCCCGAAAGAAATGTCTCTACCCCAGGGCGGCGAGTGATGTATCCAGCATCGTCTATCAAAACATTCTCTGCTGTCAACTGCCACTCCAACCCTAAACGAGTCGGGTCTATCCGGTTATTTAGTCCCTTAAAACCAGAAACCTGATTAGGAGACAACACTTCGGGAGATTCGGCCATAAGAAGTCTTTTACCAGTTTAGCAAGAAATTAAATATGAGAAACATTATATACCTATTCCCCTTAACACAAGTGGAATCAGCGCCGCCGCTCCAGCTCCCATCACTCCCCACAACGCCCACATCAACCGCTCCAGCCAATCCAGCCGCGTATTGATGCCGCCCGCTAATTGAAGATGCTCATTCAGCGCCGCGCCGACTTTCGCCAGCGTGTCACTCGCCCGATTCACGACTTGCCACTGGTACTCCTCCATCTCCGTATGGATCGCCAGTTTGTTCGCTGCTGCTGCGTTGTTCGCCACGATGGTCTCCAAATGCGCCGCCATTTCTTTCTGCAAATCTTCCAGTCGCCGCATATCGCGGGCAATCGTTTCAAAGTAAGCTTCCATTCGGGTGACTCGACTGCTGATATTGCGAATCCGCTCCTGAGCCGCGTCATACGATTCCAGAATTTTGCGATCAATCGCCCGGCGAGGCACATCCGCCGAAATTGGCTCCTTGAACGGGGAGTCTTCGCCCGATTCATGAACGCGATCATTCATACGCGGTTCGGTTCCGAAATGAGGCATGGAATGATTCGTGGTCACGGCGTCAGGGTTCATAGTGTCTTCACATCCAGCGTGGCACTATGATCAAT
>ERZ761593.23-NODE-23-length-17603-cov-21.004502_pt1 | contig 17603 bp, 24 predicted proteins | sample MGYA00433094_ERZ761593 | MGnify/ENA primary metagenome ERZ761593 (study PRJEB28899, sample SAMN03785551) | bioreactor sludge metagenome | biome: EBPR Sludge; feature: EBPR Bioreactor; material: 0.22µm filtered reactor supernatant | place: Saint Lucia: Queensland...
GAAACTCACGGAGGCGCAGGGAGGTTATTTCGCGCCTGCTACAGCGATATTCAGAACGGGACGATAGAGCAGTGCGTGGACTGGATGCGGCGTAACGGTACGGCGGGCATCTATGCGCTGCACACGCTGTATCCGGGCGCGATCATCGGTGGTCAGCGGGTGATCGAATACGGCTGGACGGAGCGCGGTGGCGTGTACTGGCGCGGGGAGAAGGTGTAGCGTGCGGAATCTCGTTTCGGTCAAACCGGAGCGTGTGACGCTTCATATTGGCGAGAAGAAATATCTGCAATTCTGCGGATGCCTCCGTTCCCCCCGCAACAATTCGTATATCCAGACTCTCTGCGAGGCACAACATGTCTGGGCGTGCGACAACGATTGCTTTACAGGCTATCGGCCGGATCGGATTCGTAATTTCCTGGAGCGGTTCCGGGAATACGCCCCGTATTGCCGGTTTTTCAATTGTCCCGATGTTGTCGAGCATCGAGACGGAATTGATTACGGCAACGCCTCCGCAACGCTCAGTCGATTTGACGAATGGGAGCCGGTGCTGCGGGGTCTGGGATGGCGGGTGGCTTTTACGCTCCAGGACGGCATGGAACGGTACTCCGTCCCCTGGGAACGCATGGACGCGCTATTTATTGGGGCAAGCGATAATTGGCGTATTCGCTCGCATCATGCTTATGTTCGGGAGCAGATCGCGGAGGCGAGATCGCGCGGTCTATGGGTACATGTAGGTCGCGTGAATACAATCAACAAAATCCAACTGTGGAGGTTAGCTGGGGTGTGTTCGTTCGATGGAACAAAGTACACGCGCGAGCCCGTCAACGTGAAATTGCATTTGCCGTTTCATAGTTCCTCTTTCAGCCAAATGGAGCTATTTGCAGCATGAGCGCGAAGACTCTGATCGAGGCGACGCCGGACGAGGTGTCGGTACAGAAGTCGCACACGTCGTTCTATTACGGGACGACGCTGGCGCGGATGGGTCTGCTGCCGGCTCAGTGGACATCCTGCCGCTGACCAGCGTGGCGGGCAGGTGGACAATTCGCATCTGTCGCGCCGGAACTGAAATGTTGTAGTTCCATGCGCCGATGACGTGTTCAGCCAGCACCCACGACCACGCATTGAGCTTGCCATTCACGCCCGTATCACCACGGGCATAGTAGCCGCCCTCCTTGAGATTCCCGCAGCCGCGCGTCGGGTTGGGAATCGTCCGCAGATTCATCGTTACGCTCCTTCCATCTGCGCGTCAGCACGCGCCCCGATAAATGCGCTCATCGCCTCCACGACTGCCGCTGCCCGCGTCCGCTCCGCTTCGGTCAGTTTGTGCCACTCGGACAGCAGCCGTGCCCGCGCCTCGCCCAACGCGGCGACCAGCGTATGCTCTGCGCTCATCTGGTCGAGCATGGCAGCCATCACCCCACCGGGCGGCGTTTGCTGCGCTTCCTGTGCCACGATCCGGCAGCGGATGACCGTCGGGTTGTCCAGTTCGGCAGCCCGCTCCTGGACCTCGCGCGGTTTGTCGCGCAGCATCTTCCAGGCGCTCAGCGACATGTCACCGCCGCGATTTCTGGCTCCCGAAAAATAGTACGGTCATTGTCCCCGGCGCGTATTTCTGAAACCGGGATATTTTTAACAATAGCTTCCGTCATAATACACTCCTTGATACAACATTATTGTATAACACATAGCAAGGAATGTCAAGTGTCACATGGGTAAAAAGCGGTACGAAGTTGACCCGACGATTAAGCCGTCCTTGCTTAAACTTTTGTCGGCTGGCGCAACCTTACGGGACGCTGCTGCATATGTAGGGGTTAGCGATGATGCCGTAAACAGGTGGCGCAGAGAAGATACGGATTTTGCGGCATCAGTAAACAAAGCGCGGGCGCAAGCCAAGATTGAATCGGTGGGCGTAATTCGCCTTGCCGCTAAATCGAATTGGCAAGCGGCGGCGTGGTTCCTGGAACGCAGCGACCCGATGAACTGGGGGCGGCGAGATATGCTCATCTCACTGGGCATTGACCCGACGATCCTTAAGGCGCTGAAACAGCAGGCCGATAGCGCGGGCGTTGACCTTGCGGACATCTTCGAGGCGATGATTAATGAGCTTGGAAACGGCGCGGAAGATCGCGCAAGCCAGTCTGAAACGGGCGGGCTACGCGCCTCGAACTCATGACGCGACGGCGATTGACTACGCCGACCTCCGCATTCTGGATAAGCAGCAGCGGGTAGTGCCGTTTCACCCGAACCGCGTGCAAGCGCACTTGCTCGAACATCTGACCGGGCGCGATCTGATCCTGAAGGCGCGGCAGATGGGCATCAGCACCGCCGTGCAAGCATGGCTTTTCAAGACGGCGGTCACGCAAACGGCGCGGGCGGTGACATTCACCCACCTGGATAGCAGTACCACGTTTCTTCGCAACATGACGCGGATGTTTTACGACCAACTGCCCGCCGCGAAAAAGCCGAAACGGTCAACCGCCAACGCGACGTTGACCGAATATCCGGTCACGAATTCAACGGTGTTCACTGGAACGGCGGGCAGTCCTGAAAGTGGACGCGCCGGGTCTTTCAGCCACTTGCACGGTTCTGAGGTGGCATTCTGGCGCAATGGCGACCGTCTCATCGCGGGCGTGATGCAAGCGATCCCCCTGCACTTCGGGCACATCGTGATGGAAAGCACGGCCAACGGTCAGCAGGGCTGGTTCTATGAACGGTGTATGGAAGCCCTCGACGGCAGTCCAGACTGGACGCTGCACTTCTACCCGTGGTGGTGGGATGACAGCTACGCGATACCCGACGTGGGTCAGTTTGCGCTAGAACCTGACGAACGGGCGCTGATGGATGAACACGTGCTGAGCTACGGTCAGATCGCATGGCGGCGCACCAAGCAGCGGGAGTTGGGCAACCTGTTTGCTCAGGAGTATCCGGAAGACCCGCATGGCGCGTTCATTTCCAGTGGCAGCGGCTACTTTCAGATGGACGCGGTGCGCTACGTTGACGGTCAATCTGAGCCGAAACCGGGGCGCATGTACGTCGCGGGGCTGGACTTCGGCCAATCAAATGATTACACCGTCCTGAGCATTCTAGACGCGACGAACTCAGAACAAGTGGACTTGCTCCGGGTGAACCGCCAGTCATGGGCGGATATGCGGGCGTCGATTACGCGCTTCTGCCGCAAGTGGCAGGTGCACACGTTGGTGGCCGAGGAAAACTCAATGGGCAGTACCAACATCGAAGCCCTGCGCGATGAATTCAATGCGGCGGGCATAGACACGTTCATTCAAGCGTTCCAGACGAATCACGCCAGCAAAGCGGCGATTATGGCCGGGTTGCGGCTGGCGCTGGAAGAGGGCGGTCTGAAGCTGCTGCCTCACAGTGCACAGCAGTCGGAACTGGCCGCGTTTAGCAGTCGGCAGTCAGCGACGGGGGCATGGATACTCAGCGCCCCGGACGGCTTGCACGATGATACCGTCATGGCGCTGGCGCTGGCGTGGTATGGGGTGCAATCCAAGCCGCGCGTGGCGCGTGTACGGTCAAATAATCCCATTTTTGGGTAAGGGTAAGGGATATGCCGGGCATAGTGTTTGCTCCCTATGATGTGAATAATCGCGCGTGGAATGAGGGTGGGGCGAAAGAACAGAACGAACGCGCAGCCTATATCAATACCCGTTGGGCGTATTATGACGGCAACCATCACCGTTGGCTGCGGGTCGCAAAGGGCGAAAAAGACGACAACGTGATTATCAACCTTTGCGGACGGTCGGTAGACAAAACAGTTGAATTCATCGGTTGTCCTGAAAAAGTTTACGTTGACGGTGATCCCGATACCCAAAGCACGGCCAATACATGGCTGGCACAAGCGTGGGAAGAATACGAATATGAATTCAGTGACCTTGTGCTAAGTGGATTAATCGCTGGTCATTCATTCATCAAGCTGTATTTTGACACCACGGGGCAGGGCGCAATGATTGCGCTTGACCCTACATATTGCGTGGTGTTCTGGGATGGCATGAATACCAAAGTGCCACTGTTCTATCGGCTTCAGTGGAAGTCGGGAGACACTGTTTATCGGCAGGACATCGTACCATCTTTTATGCTGCAAGAGAACCAAGATCAGAACGCAAACGGGCGCGTTGCAACCTATTGGATGATCTTCGATTACACCGAAGATCGCGGTGGAACGGGTAAATGGATACAGCGCAGTGAACAGAAATGGGAATACCCGTTCGCCCCGCTAATCGAATGGTCATACAAGCGCCGCCCGCACAAATACTACGGGGTATCGTTCCTACATAACGCTATCCCGCTTAACGATGTGCTGAATTTCGTTGCATCAAATACCGCGCGTATTCTGAAGCATCACGCGCACCCCAAAACATTTGTGTTTGGGGCAATGGTAGACGGAGATAATGCGGTTGGCGGGATATGGGATGGCTTGCCCGCCGATGCCCGCGTCGAAACGTTGGAACTGACCAGCGACCTCCGGTCAAGCCTGAGCATGATGGAAATTCTACGCGCTGAATTCTTTGCCAATTCTCGCGTGGTAGACACGGCGTCGATTAGCGACAAGCTGGGTCAGATTACCAATTTCGGCGTCCAGATGCTCTACAGTGACATGATCGAAATGACCGACTACTACCGCGAAAGCATTGAACGCGGGTTTTCTGAAGTGTTGCGGCGGGTAGCGGAATTGAATAAGGTCGTGATCCCGACGCGCCCTGAATTAGAATGGCCGGAAGTGTTGCCTCAGAACCGCCTGGAATTGGTGCAAGCCGCGCAAGCGGAAAAGGACTTGGGCACAACGTCTCTTCGTACCCTGACGCGCTCTATTGGCCGTGACCCGGAAGCCGAAAGCGAGCTTAAGGCATCTGAAGGCGCTAGTTCAATCGATGCAACCCTCAGTGCATTTGAGGCGATGGGCAATCGCGGGTTATTCTCGTGAACGGCGAATCCCGCAATGTGAATGACGCCCTACGCGCGATTGTGGAACGGAGCGCATGGCGCAAGGAACTTGCCAGCGATTACGAAACCACCGCCCGCCGTCTACAGGATGCTTATGGGCGCGTACTGCCCCGGCTAGAATCGGCGGCTGACGCGGTATCGCGTCGGGTAGCCGAATGGGTAGACGCCAATTCAGGAAGCAAGCCCGACGGGACATTCATCCGAAATGACAAAACCATCACTGACCTGATTAACCGGGTGCGCTACGAAATGAATGCGTTTTCGGCGCTGATCGGTTCTGAAGGGGAGCGCCTACAGGACGGCGCGGTCGAAACGGGCAGCAACGCCGCGCTTGAAATGGCAATGAAAACCAGTGGCGGGTTAGCCGGGGAAATCAGCGCCGCCTGGAACCAACCCGCGCCGGAAAGTCTGGTGCGATTGGTGGGCTATGCGGAAAGTGATGCCTTTCGGGAAAAGGTGTCTACCTTTGGTGATAACGCTGCCCGTAACTTGACCGATACGCTGCTAACATTTGTGGCGCAAGGAAAGAACCCTCTGTTTATCGCGCGTACAGTGCGAACATGGTTTGGAATTCCCTATACGTGGGCAGAAAACGCTGTCCGCACGATGCAGCTTTACAGCTACCGGACGGCCAACCACGCCACTTATGCCGCCAATTCCGACATTGTGGAAGGGTGGGTGTGGAGCGCGTCACTCGACGGTCGTGTGTGTATCTCATGCGTCAACCAACACGGGATATTGCACCCGAACACTGAAATTCTAAACGACCACCACCGTGGGCGCTGCGCCCCTGTGCCGAAGGTGCGGGGCACGCGCTGGTATGATCGCATGGTCAGCGGTCAAGAATGGTTTGAGGCGCAATCAGAAAGGGCACAACGCGAAAAGATGGGCAACGCCATGTATGAGGCATGGAAAGCGGGGAAGGTGAGTTGGTCAGACCTGAGCAAGCCGTATACCGATAAGGTCTATGGGGAAATGTTGGCCGCGCCCAGTCTGAAATCAATTTTAGGCAGCGCCGCGCAAAGGTACTACAGCTATGCAAAATAAGGCGATTGACTTGGCGACCCCGCTGATTTGTACATGGCTGGAACTGGTCAAGGTGTTTGAGCCGCTGCACATGGACGAACAATCCGAGGTTGACCGCTTGCATGATATTTACGTCAACAGTGTCCCCGATTTGAGCTACACGGTAGCCGTTCCAGGGGCGCGGTTCGATGAACGTAAGCCGCGTCCGGGCGATAACCTCAAACACATTATCAATCCCCTTGCGCTGGCGAAATGGATACAGCAGATCAGCGCCAAGCGCGGTTTTCCGTATAGCGAGCGCCAGGCGCTCAATATTGTATTCGGCGTAGAGGACTACGGTTAAGGAGGCATGATGCCAGACGAATTGACACCCCAGGCGGGTACATCTCCGGGTAATGCGGTAGGTGCTACGCCGTCCAGTGAGGTTGCGGAAAAGCCCGAAAAGGTTTTTGACGCGGCCTATGTTAAGGAACTGCGGGATGAGGCGGCGAAATGGCGAAAAACCGTGCGCGATCTTGAGGCGCGGATTAGCGAATTTGACACGGCCAAATCGCAGCAGGAAGAAACCAAGTTGAAGGAAGAAAAACAATACGAAGAATTGCTGCGAAAGCGCGATGTAGAAATGGCTCAGCTAAAGGCCGACCTGGAACGGGAGCGCACCAGCGCCCTCCGGTTGCGAATCGGTTTTGAGGCGGGTTTACCTACCGCGCTCATTTCGCGCTTGACTGGTTCGACAGAAGACGAACTGAAGGCCGATGCGTTGATCCTAAAGGAACTGTTTACGGCGAACGCCGCGCCCCCCGCCGCGCCCGTCGTAGCACCAGACAAGACCACCGCGCCCGTTTTGCCAACCGAAGCAAGCACGCCACAGGTCGTAGACCCGTCCAGGAGACAGATTACGGCGGTTGCCCCGGACGGGCAGCCTACGGGGGAAACCGCAGAACAAAAACGGATGCGACTTTACAATCGCTCCCCGATTGCGACACCCCCGATCTTTAATCCGACAAGTCGATAACAGGAGTCAATCATGCCATTCACTGGCGTTCCGTCGAAAGTTTCCGATCTGGGTGCTTTGTACCCGAATGTCTACGATGACGCGCTCTTTGTAGCGCGTGACAATTCGCTCATGGCTGGCCTTGTGACCAATGTTGCTGGCGATAGCTACGCCCCTCGCTATGTACCGATCTACAACGAAATCACCGCCTCGGCGGTTTCGGAAGGTGGCACGCCGTCAACTCAGCAGTTGACCAAAGGCACTGCCGACACCATCACCCCGCAGACTATCGCGGTCAAGGTTCCTGTCAGCGATGAACGCATCATGACCGACCCGGACAGCGTGGGCAATGCAATTGCGGTTGAGGGCGGTTTGGCGATTGCGAAGAAGGTTGACCAAGACTTGCTGGCCGAATTTGCGAATCTGACGCAAGATTTTGGCGCGGCGGGGTCTGCGTTGACCGTCCGGCGTTGCGCGGCGGCGGTAGCTTACATCCGCGCCCAGAACAGCATGAGCATTCCCAACATGGTTCTGCACCCGTACACGTGGTATTCGGTTTACAACGAACTCTCGCAGAATGGCGTCACGACCCGCGCGGCCAATGCCTCGGACGTGGTGAATCAGGCCATGCGTGAGTTCTGGGTGAATGACTACCAGGGCGCACAGTGGTATACGTCCAGTAACCTCGGAACGGGAACCGCGATTGTCAACGGCGCTTTTGTGCGCGAGGCCATCATGCTGGATACCCGCAGCCCGATGCAGATGGAAGTGGAACGCGACCCCGATAGCCGTTCGTTCTACTATTTCTTCAACATGCGCTATGGCACTGGTACGCCCCGGTCTACTTTCGGGACGAAATTGACCGCGACCGCCAGCGTCCCTAGCAGTTTCTAGTCTCTGATCTTGTGGGGCGGGGCTGAACCCCGCCTCATTTCCACACTGGCCGGGAGCCGACGTGAAAATACTATGGCATTCCAACGCGAATTTCGTTGATTCGGGGTATGGCGTTCAGACCAACCTTGTTACCCGCTGGCTGGCCCAGCGCGGTCACGAAGTCATCATTTCCGCATTCCACGGCTTGCGCGGGGCGTCGTTCAAGATGAACGGGATTACCGTATTGCCGGGCAGCAATGAACAGTGGGGAAATGATATTCTGGTCGGTCATTACGATTTCTATCGCCCTGATGTGCTGTTTTGCTTGATGGATAGCTGGGTACTGCGAGATGAAATATTGGACGCGGTTCCGACGGCGGTCTGGACACCAATCGATCATCACCCGCTGCCTCCGGCGGTTGCGGCCAAACTAACGCATATTCGTTGGCCGATTGCGATGTCCAAGCACGGGGAAGCCCAGATGCGGCAGGTCATGGTTGACCCGTTCTATGTGCCCCATATGGTGGACACCAACGTGTTTCATCCGGTTGACCGGGATGAGGCGCGGGCGGCGTATGGTGTAACGGATAACCGTTTTACTGTGGTGACGGTGGCGGCCAATAAAGGGTATCCGACGCGAAAGAACCTTGACCGCCTTCTGAAAGCGTGGTCTCTGTTCCTGCACGATTGTCCCGATGGACTGCTATACATCCATACGACGCCGATAGCCGCGCATGGCGGCTTGGATTTGTTCAATGTGGCTGATTTCTACGGTCTGAAAGCCTATAGCGGGCGACTCAAACCGGGCGAAACACTGGACGGCTACAACGTCGCTTTCCCGGACATCTATCACCTGCTGCACGGTGATTTTGGTGACAGGGCGATGAACAACACCTACAACATGGCCGATGCCTTCCTGCTCCCCAGCGCGGGGGGCGGTTTTGAAATTCCGCTGATTGAAGCGCAAGCGGCTGGAACACCCGTTCTGACCACGGCATTTACCGCGATGAAAGAACTTTCTGAAGTGGGCTATGCCATTCCGGTAGACCCGATAGACGATATGATCTATACCCTACAGGAAAGCGAACAAGCATTACCGAAAGTTTCGGAAATCGTCAAGGCACTGCAATGGGCGTATGAGCATCGAGGAGATATGGCGCTGCGTTCTAAGGCGCGGGAATTCGCCATGCAATACGATGTAGACCGGGTGATGAGCGCCTACATGTATCCGGTGCTGGAAACCATCGCGCTAGGTACGGGTGATTACATGCGCTTTCAGGAATACCGGAGGGGCGCGGCTTGAACTTCGGAATTCGGCGCGATTATTCAGCGCGGGAACACCCCGTGTACTTTCAAGATACGCAACCGGACGGCAAGGTATGGCAACCCGACGTGCTGCCTATCGCGGCATATCTGGCGCGCCTGAATCGGGTAAAGACAATCGTTGACGTGGGCTGCGGGAGGGGGCAGAAACTCATCCCGTATGCTGATGAATTTGCCATTGCGGGAATTGACTACGGAGACAACATTCATCACTGTCTGAATAACTACCCGCGCGGATTGTGGGTGAATGCCGACCTTGAAATCGGAGCGCCAGACCTGCCCAACACGATAATCAAGTCATCGGCGGTGGTATGCAGTGATGTGGTTGAACATCTTCGCAACCCCCACTTGCTGGCGTTAGGACTGGCACAGTACGCGGTCTGCGCCTCATTCGTGGTGATTAGCACGCCCGACCGCGAAAGGGTGTATGGCTATGACCACCACGGGCCGCCCGGAAACCCGCACCATGTGAGGGAATGGCGACTAGACGAACTGGGAAAATGGTTCACCGAATATCCGTTTAACATTCAATGGGCAGGATGGACGCGCAACAATAACCGCGACCAAGAATTCAGTACCGCGCTTCTGATCTTGACCGCGCGGGGTAGGGCGCTAGAGTTGGGCGGATTGGAACGCGCGTTTATGCTGGAGCCGTGGAACCATGTTTGATGTGCAATCGCTTTCCGACATACACGGTTTTATGACACCGAATGAACTCATGCTACTGAATCGACTAGCATCCGAAGTGCAACCGACTGGCACAATCGTTGAAATCGGCAGTTTCCAGGGATTGTCTACGCTGGCGCTGGCGAAAGGCGCAGCTCCCAACAATGCGGCGGTGTGGGCGATAGACCCGCATCACGAATACGATGTGAACACAAGCACACACTACGGCATGAATAATCATGCGCGATTGCTAGAGAATATCACTAGGCACAACGCGGGGGCAACAGTGCGTGTTGTGGCCTTGCCGTCAGTGGATGTAGCGCGTATCTGGAAATACGAAATTGACCTACTATGGATTGATGGGTCTCACGAATACGAAGATGTGATAGCCGATTTCATGGCGTGGTCTCCCTACGTGGTCGGCAAAATAGCCATGCACGATACATCGGGGAATTGGCCGGGCGTATCGCGGGCGCTCTCTGAAATTCTGGCAGGTGAACTCTGTGAGGTTTGCGAGCGGGCAGACAGCATTACTATCCTGAAACAGAAGGGTTCAAATGGTTGATATTTCAGTATTGATCCCCTGCTATAACTGTTCTCTGATGTTGCCCCGCGCGGTTGCGTCAGTGCTGTCTCAGGGTGTCGATTATCAGATTGTGCTGATTGATGATTGCAGCACAGACGGAATAACGCGCCAGCTTATCGAAGAATACGCCGATGAACACGATTGCGTAACCCCGGTCTTTCGGAAGACCAATGGGCGCATCGCGGCCGCGCTAAATAGCGGCGCGGAAGTGGCAACGGGAAAGTATATCATCCGACTGGATAGCGACGATTGGTTTGAAGTCGGTGCGCTGGAACGGTTACGCGCGGCGCTAGATGCCAATCCGGTCGGGTTCGTCTATGGCGGGCGCAAGTATTACGGGCGACGGTCGGATGTGTACATGCCGAAACCGTACAGTAAACAGGCGTTCTATCTGCACAATGCCAGCGGCTATGCCTATATGTTTCGGCGCGGCTATCTGGATAACGGCTTGCGTTGGGAGGCGTTGGGCGAATTCGGCGGAGCGATCATCGATCTTGAGGACTGGCAATTTGTTCTTAAGCTGATTGCGGCGGGGGCTGATGGACTGGCGCTTACGGACACACTGGTGCTGCATTACACCTTCCGCTGGGGCGGCACATGGCAGGAACTCCAAAACAATAAAGGGGCGGCCTTAACCGTACTGAAGACACGTTACCCCGAAGTCATGGCGGTTGATCTATGAAGATAGCGATTCTGTCAGATACCAGACTACCGACCTCGCCACACTTTGCCGGGCACGGCTTGGGACAAATTGTCAGCGCGGTTGCGGAGGGGTTATCTGTCCGTGGGCACAATGTAACCTTGTTTGCGGGCAAGGGGTCAATTTTTGACGGCGGCGAATTGCACACGGCTTCCGATGAACGCGACTTTTTGCGCCATGACTTATCTGCCTACGATTGCGTCATGGATAATACGCATGGCAAAGTAACGCGCGGTGTTCGGGGTCTGCCTGTAATCCAGGTGTCCCATGACCGCGAAAGTCGGCCAAACGTGCAAGCAGTCTTTCCGTCAGAAGCCCATGCGTTATGGCATGGGTTCACACGAAACAATGCGCGTATCGTCTACAACGGGGTTGATTTCAAGCGACACACGGGCAAATTCAAGCGCGGCGAATACGTCGCGTACCTTTCCACCTTTTATCCCGCAAAGGGCGCAAATTGCGCGTTTCAGGCATCGCGGCTGGCTGGCGTGAAATTGGTTATGGCCGGCCCAACGCCCCCCGCGCCTCCACCGGGGGCGGATTACATTGGCCCGCTGGCTGGCGAGGACAAATGGCGGTTTCTTGCCGGGGCTCGGGCGTTGATCTTTCCGAGTGCGATTGAGGCTGGGCCAGTCACCGTATTAGAGGCGCAAGCGGTTGGAACGCCCGTAATCGTCTCTGCATTTGGCGGGTCAAAAGAAAACATGAGTGATGGATTGACGGGGTACACGGCTAAAGACACCGATGAATTCGCCGCGCGGTTGGCCGACATTGGCGCGATTCGATCTTCGGATTGCATGGAATGGATTGAATCCAACCGCAGCACGGGGCAAATGGTAAACGCCTACGAAGACCTTCTGACGCGGGTAGCCGGGGGTGAGCGATGGTAATGCGAGCGGGAATGTATGATCTTATCCAACGCCTGCGCCAGCTTGCACAGGCATCCTCCGATGAATACGAATTACACGGGGATACCTATTTTTCAGATGACCATCTTCAAGACGTGCTAGACCGCAACCGATCCGATATTTACGAGGAAATACTAGAGCCGATACCACAGTTTGTGGCAGGCGAAACCATTTACCGCGACTACCCATTTGCGGGCACAAACGCGGAAACGGCGGCCAGCGGAAGCGCGGTTTGGGTACTCAGGGACAGTGACGGTTCCGACGTGGGAACGGCGAATTACACGGTGGATTATATGAACCATCGTATCCGCTTTACTGCAAACACCGACGGTGGTTTGCGATTTCTGACCTACCGGAATTACAACCTAAATCGGGCGGCGGCGGAAGTCTGGCGCATGAAAGCGGCCAACGTTGCCGGGCGTTTTGATGTACGCAGTGACAACCACGATTTGAAACGCAGTCAACTGGTCAAACAATATCTCGACATGGCGAAATACTACGACAACCTTGTAATGCAAGGCGTATCCGATGATGGCGGCGCGGGCGGGCGTATGAAAACGCAAAGGCGGGTGGACCTTTATGAATAGAGAACAAGCCATACAGGAATTGGTTTCCGTAGCAGAGATGGTCGCACACCGCTTAATGGAATTATCTCAAACGGGGCGGCGCATTACGCGAGATGATATTCAGGTGTTCGACTTGTATCAGGCGGTTGAACGGGTCAAGCGCAGTTCGGAAAGCATTCCCCCTGTTGCACCCTCACGGCGGGGTAGGAGGACTCAGAAATGACGATGCTTACAGATAACGAACTGGCGCAAATTCGGGAGGATGTTTTAGGCCTCCTGCCAGATACCTGCCGGATTGAACGTGCTACCGTGACGAACTCCAACGGGTATGTCACCGAAACATGGGGCACAGCGGTGGCAAGTGCAGCTTGCCGTTTCGATATTGATTTTTCAACCCGTTCCGAGGTACTCATTTCGGAGCGAGAGGCAGGAATCTCTCCCTATCTGGTGACATTCCCTTATGATGCCGATATTCGGGACGGGGATCGATTGGTTTACGACGGGGGAACGTATCAGGTGCTTAAACTCTGGACGGCGCAAAGCAGTCACTTTGTAAGGCGGGCGCGGGCGTCGATTATTCAGGGTGGGTAAAACATGATTAAACCGCGCGTCAGTCTCAAGGTAACGCACAATCGTTTACCCGAAATTGTCCGTCAAAGCCCCAGAGAGGCCGACCAGATTATCCATGCTATCGCGCTAGACGGTCAACGCGACGTGCAAGAGAACTTTAGCGCACGGTCGCCCAGTTCTCCGGGGGAGCCGCCCGGTGTCGATACGGGTGCATTGAAAAATAGCATTAACGTAGCCAAAAGCAAAAAGCCGCTTTCATGGCTGATTCGCACCGGGGTGGACTATGCGGTACACCTGGAATTCGGAACATCCAAAATGGCGGCGCGACCCTACTTTGGCCCTATGCTGATGCGCCTTGAGCAACGCATACCTGAATTCTTTGAAGGTTTCATGGAGTAAACGCGCGTGATAAACGCGATCAACAAAGCGATTTATCAAAAGTTGGCCGGCGCTTCGGCGGTGACTAGCCAACTCAGCGGGGGCAGTGCGATTTACTATCACCAAGCACCGACGGGCGCGGTGCTTCCGTACATCGTTTATATCTTTGCGGGCGGCGGTTCTGACAACTCCGACCCGCTGGATAGCGGCGATGTGATGTACTATGTCAAGGCGATTGCGAGAACGGCGCAGACCGCCGGGGCGATAGCCGACGCCATTCGCAGCACCTTGCATGAGCAATCGGTGACGATAGATAGCCCGTGGTCGGTTTACCGTTGTCAGCATAACGAAGTACTGACACTGGTTGAAGATGTAGAGCGAGAACAGTTCTATCACGCGGGCGGGTCTTATCGCATCCGGTTCTCGTTATGACAGAAACACATCATTGGATAACAAACGGGGCGCAAGCCTCGTTTTGTTTACAGGAGTAGGCATATGCCAAAGATCAGCGGAAAGAACCTCTATGTGGCTTTCGGTTCAACCGTGCTTTCGTCTACGCAGCGGTCTTTCGATGTTACTGAAGTTCTCGAACAGGCCGACAGCACGGCGGGTGCGGATGAGTACCGCAACTTCGTGAATACTGTGAAAAGCATTGAAGCCACGATGGAAATCGTCATGAGCGACGGGACGGCGGGATCGGCGCTACGTGCGGCAATCTACAACGGCGCTCAGGGAACACTGGTGTGGGGAGCCGAGGGCAACGCTACGGGAAGACCCCGCAAGGGTTTTTACGCGACGGTTGTCGATGCTTCTGAAAGCTACCCCTATGACGATGTGGTCGTGATGAAGACCAAGTTCACAATGGCGGGGACGGCGCTGGCGTATAACGGCGTTACCGACAAGTTCTAATGGGTAGGGGAGCAACCCTCCCCTTATCCATCTTATCTTACAAGGAGGCGTCCGATGGTTGAACGGGTCAAATTTGATTTTCGCAAAGTGACGGCGCGGCAGATGAGCGAGGTGTTTCGCGCTGCCAGGGAAAACGACATGACGGGGATGGCTGAAATCTTTGCGAAGATTGTTGTCGAATGTCCTCCCGAATGGGGAAACCCAAACGACCCTGGGACATACCTTGACCTGCCATATTACGGGGAAGATGGCTTCCTGGGGTTACTTCGGCACTTTACTAGCGAAAGCCAAAGTGCTGCAAAAAACTAGGCAAGGCCGTCTTTTTTCATCTCAAGTTCGACGAAAACCTCGGTGAATATGATTGGCGCTATACACGCCAGATGCTCGCCAAAATGAGGCCGGGTTGGACGATGGATTATATTGATGGCCTATCGCATCAGGAGCTAATCGACATTATGGCGGTTGAGGATGCAATCGCAAAGTCGAGGAAGAAAGACTAATGGCGAACATTTCCAACCTAACCGTGGTGGTCGGAGCCGACATCTCCGATTTCACCCGTCAAATGGATACCGTTCAATCGAGGATCAATTCGTTTGGCGGGAGTATCGGACAGTCGATTAGCGGACTAGGTTCACAGCTTACCAACGCGGGCACGGGAATGTCTACGTTGGGTACACAGCTTGAAAACTCCATTGCTCCGTTGCAAAACTTTATCCTGGAAGGGGTCAATGTTGCTGCCGCGTTTGAGGACGCGATGGTCGCGCTGGACACGTTTGGCGGGCTGGCGGGCGACGAACTGGAGACTGTTCGCCAAAAGGCGATGGACATGGGTGCTGCGACGAAATTCAGCAGCACCGACGCCGCCAATGCCATGCTGGAAATTGTCAAAAGCGGGTATAGCGTCACTGATGCTATGACCGCAGCCGAGGCGGCGCTGAATCTGGCCGCTATTGGCAATATGAACATGGAAGAATCGGCGGGTATTCTTACCAGTACACTATCCATGTTTGGACTTCCTGCATCTCAGGCAAACGCCGCACTAGATATTCTGGCGGGCGGCGCAAATGCGTCAAAAGCTGATGTACGTGGTTTGGGCGATGCGCTGAATAACGTCGGTACTGTCGCGGCGACAATGGGATTTTCCCTTCAGGAAACCGTCGCGGCACTGGCCGTGCTTTCACAAAATGGCATCATGGGCGCTGATGCAGGAACGCAACTGAAATCGGCGCTATTGAGCCTTACGACCAGTGATACTGCGGCGCAAGCACTAGACAAGCTAGGCGTTTCCCTGTATGACCTTGACGGGAAAATGCGTCCGCTCGATGCCATTATTGACGATCTAGCGCTGGCGATGAAAGACCTTACGCCAGAAGAACAAACCATCGTCATGAAAGACCTCGCCGGGGCATATGGCATCACTGCGCTAAGCGCACTCATCGCGGCGGGCGGTATCGATACGATGGTTTCCGAAATGGAAAAAGCCCCCGCCGCCGCCGATCTTGCACAACAGCAAATGGGTACATTCAATGGCAAGGTGGAAGGGCTTCAGGGTTCCGTTGAAAACCTGATGATTAACGGTCTGACACCGTTGAAAGACGAAGTGTTAGCGCCGTTGGTTGACGTTGCTACTAAAGTGGTCAATAGCTTTTCTGACTGGATTGCAATCAACCCCGGTCTTGCAACCGGAATTGGTCTGCTTGTTTTGGGAATGGGCGCGTTTGGGTCAGCGTTGGTGATCCTAGGGCCACTCGTGACCGGGTTTGGATTGCTGATTAAGGGGCTGGGGTTCGCTTTCACGCTGGCGACTAGTCCGATAAGCTGGATTGTTCTGGGCATTGGCGCAATTATCGCACTGCTGAGCAACCCCGATATTCAAAACGGTCTAAAAGCGTGGGAAGGGGTGTTCCAGAATTTTGGTATTGTAGCGGCGGCGGTATTTGACGATATAGCCGTCGGCGTCAGAACGTTCGTTCGTGACCTTGAAGAACAGTGGATCGGGTTGCAAGCCAAGATCGCCGAGGCACAGATCACAGTGGGGTTCAACGTTGAGGGAAACACTGATTTTCTGGAAGGACTGGCTTCTCAGCAGGCCGGAATTGACATCGCGCAAAATCTAGAAACATCGGTTAACCAATACCTTGCCGGTCAAGATGTGAACCTGGATATTGGCGGGTTGAACTGGGCCATTACGGGGGAACCCGATCCGACTACGGGGGCCACTGCTCCCGCCGATCTTGCCAAGAATATCCTAGATAGCATTGCCGATCCGATGGCAGTCGAAGCGGCGATGAATCAGGCTATTCAGTCAGGTGATGTAGCAGCGATTAACGCACTACTGCCTGTTTCGCTGGAACTGGCAGAAGACCCATCCTTACAGATGCAAGAGCTTCTCAGCGCGGCGCTGGACGCGGGCGGTGAAAACTCTCCGGTATTCCAGACACTACTGGATACCGCGACCGAACTGGACATCGATGTAACCGCGATCCAACAGCAAACTCAGGACGCACTGGACGCATCGGCGGCGGGCAAAAAGTATAAGATCACAATCGATCTTGATGTAGACGTGTTGGCAAATGTCAACCAGACCGCTATTGGCGGCGCGGCGCAACAGGCGGCTAACGCAATGGGGCCAAACTTGCCGCCCGCGCGTCCTGGCAATTCACCGTTGAACATGCCCCAGCTTGCATCGGGCGGATACATCGCAGAAACTGGTCTGGCACTGGTACACGCGGGGGAACAGATTCTCAATCCGGCGCAAACGGCGGCAATGGCAAGCGGTGGGCTGGGCGGGAATACCTATATCATTAATGCCTACGGAGATAACCCCTATGCCGTGGCAGAAATGGTCAACCGCGCCAATAGGGATAGGGATCGCTAAATGCCCAACGCGACGTATCAGGTGCATGTAGACTGGGAACGGAACGCAAATTATACGGGGACGTATGACAACATCTCGCCATACGTCCGTAACATTCGGGCATTCACGGGATTCCGAGAACCATTCACCAGCGTTGCGGGTGAACAAACCCTCACCATCGAATTAGATAACTCCGACCGTCGGTTTTCCCCCGAATACAGTAGTAGCCCCCTCTACGGCTGTCTCTTATACACATCTCCGAGCCCACGAGACTAAGGCGAATCT
>ERZ761593.25-NODE-25-length-17187-cov-9.685559_pt1 | contig 17187 bp, 26 predicted proteins | sample MGYA00433094_ERZ761593 | MGnify/ENA primary metagenome ERZ761593 (study PRJEB28899, sample SAMN03785551) | bioreactor sludge metagenome | biome: EBPR Sludge; feature: EBPR Bioreactor; material: 0.22µm filtered reactor supernatant | place: Saint Lucia: Queensland...
ACATATCGACCAGGCCCTTCGCCGCGTTGAATCCGAAGTTGACGAGCTGCGCGCCAAGGAAGCCGCCGGCCACCTGGAACACGGTCCCCAACCCACGCCCCGCGCGCACGCTGTTGTCCGCGACATTCGTGATGCCTCGGTCAACGTTGCCGAGCGCCCGCATGACGGACTGCTCGCCCTCTGCGCTGAACTTGGCGACGAGGTTGGCGACTTCCATTTACCGGCCCGCCTTTGCCTGTGCGCGCTTCGTCAATTCGTCTTCGGCCTCGTGTTCCGCGCTCTCAGCGGCCAATGCCCACGCTTCCACGATCGGCCCCCAGGTCAGTCCGTGCGCCCGGCAGAAGTCCACGCCCGCGTACCGCGTGGCCCTCATGGCGACGTACCAATCGGGGAATCGGGCGCCGGGATGGTTGGGCTTGACGAGGGCACGCCGGATGGCTCTTTTGGGCCGCTCATGTCCCGCCCCCGGTTGAAGTCCGTCATCAACGCCCCGGCGATCGCCGCCACCAGCGGCAGGCCGAGCCCGACCACGTTTTCAATTGTGACCGGGTACGGCTGCCCCTCGACCGTCAGGTCCCACCCTTTGACGAGCGGCACGATCACGTAGGTGGCGACGGCGAACGGGTCCGCGTCCTGATCCGCGTTCGCCTTCACCCAGCCTTGTAGATTGGCCCACACGTCCGGCGTCATCGCGTCCGGGGAGTAGCGCACCGCAAACGTTTCGTCTGCCGTCACCGGAATGGCGACGGTGCGCACGCGCTTGGTGATAAGGTCAGACAGTTCAAACGGCATTGCGGTGCGTTCCTCCTGTTAGCTAATCGCGCTGGTTTCGTTGCGCAGATCCCAACTGATCCACTTGCCCCACGTCTTGTCGTACTGAATCTCGCCCTCGTACGTGACGGCGTAGACGCCATCCTGGTCCTTGAACTCGCTGATCCCGGTCAGGTGGACACAGAAGTCGAATTGCATCAGGTAGGTCGATGCGCCCAGCGTCGGCCCGGTGCATTTGATCCGCACGAACCGCTTGGTCCCGGCCCGCAGATCGGCCAGCTCGGCCATGCCGGTTGAATCGGCTTCCACCGTGAAGCTGAACGAGGTGTCCGGCGCCAGATCGACGTGCGCGGCCCAGGACGGTTCGGACGTGTTGCCCGGCCACACCGGCCCGTACATGCCGGTGATGCCCCAGGACCATTCAAAGACGCGGGTGAGCTTCGTTGTGCCGACGCCAGCGCCGGTATCGTCAATGTAGAAGTCCCAGTCCTTGCCGCTGATCGGCTGAATCGCGATCTCGGTCAAGGCCGCGCCCGCCGTGGTCTGCGTCATCGTGTAGGCGGGCGTCGAACCGGTCAGGCTTGCGCCGTTGACGACGATCAGCGGCACGTCGGCACTGGCGTACTGCCCGCCGAACGTGAACGTGGCGGGCGTGCCCGGCAGCGTGCCGCCGCCGACCGTGATGTCTCCGGACGCGACGTTCACAAGCGCGTCGAGCGCCGCCTGAATCGTGGCGGTGTTCGCGTTGTAGGCAAGCGATGAGGTCGTCTCGCCCATGAATTGCAGCGTGTAGGTGCCGCCGCTCACGGTGCCCGAGGCAGTCAACGTTTGCACTTCCGCGGTGCCCGCCGTCAGGGTGATGTTGTCGCTGTACTCCTGCCCGATCATCGTGCCGGACAACGACACGCCATCCCGCGTGCCGGTCATCTCGAGCCCGGTCACGAGCCCGTACGGGAACTCGCCCGCGCGAATCCATGACCCGGACTCGACGGTGTAGGTCTTGGGATTGAGGCCGGTGAACGTGAGCGGGTCCCACTCACCGAGGTAGACGCCGGACGATGGATTACTGATCGACGGCGGACCAAGCAATCCGCCGATGAGGTAGGTGGTTTCACCGGAGTACAGCGCCGGGTCCTGCTCGATGTCGGCTTCGACCCATTCCTTGTTCAGCACGCCGACCGAGCCAACCCGCACGCCTTTCGCGCGGTAGGTCTGCACTTCGGTTTGGATGCTGGGACGGATCGACGTGCCGATCAGGCGGCGCGTGGCCGGAACGGCGGTGCCCCGCGTGGATTCGGGGCCGATCTGCGTGATCTCGAAAACTTCTGCTCGCTCGGACATGCCAGATACCCTTTCGACAAGGGCACCGGCTACTCTGAGCACCGGCCACGTCTGCTAACGGTTTGGCGCGCCATCCGGTCAGGTCATGGGACACACCCGGACGGAGCGACTGCTATTCGGTTGTCGCCGCTTTGGGAGCGGGCCCAACCTCCAGTCTCACGACTTCCTTGCACCGTGGGCACGTCCAGACGACGAACCCCTGACCTTTCATCGACACTTCATCAGCGAGTTTGCGCCCGCACTTGTGGCAGCGGATGTCCGTCAGATGCAGCGTCATGCCTTTGCCACCGCCAGTTCGTATTCCCCGCCAAGATGCTGATAGAGCGCGTCGCCTTCTTCCGTCGTCATGCGGAACGGGCGCACCCGCTTGCAGTAGTCGATCCGGGCGTCACTGGTGGCCCCGTGTTGCGCGTGCAGCACCGTATGGATTTGGTCCACCAGCGTTTGCAACGCCGTCACGCTGTTGCCCTGCGTGATCGCCTTGACCAGATAGGTGAGCTTCGTCCAGATGACGTACGCCTCGTTGCCGTACACCTCGATCCCCGAACTCAGCGGCGAGAACACGATCATCGGGTACGTCGTCACGCTCTTGGGTGCGCGCCCGGCGTACACCCGCGTACCGACGATTCCGGCGATAGTGGCATCCCCCGTCAGGGTCAGGTACAGCCATCGCTCCGCTCGTGTCTCCGGCGCAATCACGCTCATGCAAGTTCCCGTTCCAGGTCCTTGAACCGCTTGGGGAACTCCTGCCGCGCCACGTCGATCGGGTCACTGAAGAACGGGCGTCCGGTGATGAACCGCGTACCGAAGTTCTGATACGCCGCGTATTCCGCGTTGTTGACGACTTCGCCCTGTCCCTGCCCAGTCATCTCGCCTTTGGTCAGGCCGAGCAGGTTGCCGGTGTCGATCACGTCGTACTTGACCACGTTGACCGTCACGTCATCCTCGGTCTGCAACACCTGCGCGCGTACGAGGTTATGGACGGCATCCGGCACCCGCGCCGCGGTTCGCTTGCACAGATTCGACCGAACCACCATCCGTACACTCACGCGATCCGCTTTCCGTAGACCCGCGTCGCCGTCCGGTAGGACTGCCCCGCGTTCGCATGCACGACCTGGTACTGCTCGCTACTCGTGTCATCAATCACGATGGCCGTCACGGGCGCTGTGGTGCCGTGTGGCAGCGTGATCACCGCATCCATCTCCAGACCCAGCCGTTCCGCGATGATGCGGTCACGGCCCGTCGGCGGTGCGACCCGGCACGAGACGGAGGCGTCGGACGTGCTGTCGGCGTTGAACCCGCCTGCGCTGTCGCTCGATCCCAGCGTCACCGAACGCAACGTGCAGGTGCGGTCAAGCGACGCCTGCGCCTGCGTCCGGATCTGCGTCAGTTGTGCGCTACTCAGCAGCGCCATCGGAGATCGTGCCTTCCCACTTGCCGAGCGGTTGTCCAACGTGAACGTCTGCGGTCATGGTCGTGCCTTCGGTGAGCGTGACTTCACCGACGTTCTTGCCGCGATTGACCTTGACCAACTTGGGTTGCTCCGGCACGACAGACCAACGCGGCTGCACCTTGGCGATCGTGAAACCGTCGTGCTGTTTCAGCGCGTCCAGGCTCTCGACTTCGTACCGCCGCCCGTCCGGGTGCTCAATCATGAATCCCATTGGTCGCCTCACTGTGATCGTGGTGTACGTGTGGTTGCGGATAGCCCGCTCATCGAAGGTCAAGCCCCCACGGTCCATCAGTTCACCACCAGTTCTGAGGTCAGGTCTTCCCAGCTCTCGACCCGCGACGTACGCCCGGTCAGCCGGAACGAGCCTGCCCCGCCCGCACGCTTGCGGTAGAAGTCGATCATCTTTTCGATGTCGCGCCGCCGCGCTTCCGGGTTGAAACTCGCCCCATCGGCGCTGAACGTTTCGCCCGCCGTCAACTTGGCGAACTTGCGCTGCCAGCCCTCGAATGCCGCTCGCTGCAAACCCGCCAGGCTGTAGGTCGGTGTCCACGGCGCGGTCGCTTCACACGTCCAGGTGACGGTGTTGTCCGTCGTGGTTCCGGCGATCGTGGTCCCGAACGTTGGCGAGCTGCCGCCGCTCGTGCCCGCCGTGGTGACAATGTAGACGTACCCGTTGCGCGTGGCCGGAACGACCCGGTAGTTCAGCGGATACGCCGTCGCTGCGGTCCATGCGGGCCATGCGTCCGGCTCGTTGCCGTCTTCGTCCTTGGTTGCCGCATACCGCAGCAGCCGGCCGAGTTCCGCCGTGGTCAGCGTCGGCTCCACCGAGGACTGCACCATGTCTTGCAGTTCCGTGAGCGCGTCCGTGTAGGTGTAGCCCGATGCAACAACCACGGCGGTCCTCAGCCCGGCTTAGCGGGCGCTGTACTTCAGCCAGAGCTCACCGACGAGCCCGGTCGTGTCACCAGACGCCTCGGATGCGGTGACATACCCGTCCGCGGCCCAGATGACCGCGCTGTCGCCGTTGGTGCCCTGGTTCTCGATGTTGTCGTAGACGCCAGCCGTCGCGCCGGACATGCCGTCGAGCAGCGTGTCGTTGCTGGTGGTCGCGTTCGCCGCCACGCCGATGTCGATGGTGGATGCGCCCGTGCTGCCAGTCGTGATGTTGAGGACGGCGCGGTCGATCACCAGCGCAACGCCCTCCGGGTTCAGGACCGCCGCAAGATCACCGGCAGCCGCGCCGGTATCCGCAAGCGTGATCTTGAACCAGCCGTTTTCATATGAGCCGGTCGTTGCCATTGGTCACTGCTCCTAACTGAATGGCGTTGCGACGGTGCCAGAGGCGATCATCTGCCCCGTTACCCACCACTTACCGCCCGGAGTCGATGCGAACCGGCAATGCGTGCCGACCGCGCCGCCCTTCGTTGTGCCGTTCATCGTCATGATCAGATCGTCGCTGCCGTCCGGCGCGTAGTAGGCGTGCGCGTTGCTCGTGTCCGTGTCGATGTTTTCCACCGATCCATCGAGCAAATCACCGCTTTGCGCCGTGATCGTGACGTTCCCCCCGGAGATCGCGGTATCGACCTGGAACTCGTACACCAAGTTCTCGCCGCCGCTGATCGCCGGGAGCGTGATGGCGATGCCATCCGCTTTGTTCAGGTAGTAGATCGTGCCGGAGTCTGCCGGAGTCAGCGTCTTGGTCGCCGCCGTCAAACTCTCGCCAGTCATGCGTAGCGTTTTGGCCTTGCCTGGATAGTTGGGCATCAGTCGTCATCCTCTCCGTACAACGGTTCACGTTCGAGGTTCGCCAGCAACACCGGCTCCCAGTTGTCGCGCACCGTCTTTGCCGATGCCGCGTTGCCCTGGAGCGACTGTTCCCGCGCCCGTTCCCAATCGGCCCGCCGTTGCTGGCGTTGCCGGAAACTGAGCGCCCGCGCTTCCTCGTCCGCCCGAACCATCGTTACGGCACAAGCGCCGCGAACGGCAGCCGCGTGGCGTCCGTCTGGTTCGCCCGGTTGATCGGATTCGGCAGCGCCCAGCCGAGGCGCATCGTCGCGCGCAGCGCAACCATGTCCTGCTGGAAGAGGTTGTAGACCACGGCTCCGGACTGGTTCATGATCGTGGCCTCGGTCGCCAGCTTGTAGGTGATGTCTTGCCGCATGGCGTACACGATCTGGTTCCAGTCGCCAGCGATGTAGCGCGCCACGCTGGTGTTGAACGCCCCGTTCTTCGGGAAGTACAACGGCTGACCGTCAAGGCTGTACTGCGTCGGCCCGGTCATGTCCATGCGAAAGATCGGGTTGCCGTTGCTGTCGCGGATCCCGCGCAACTTGGCGCGCTCACCGAGTCCCGCAACCACGCCGTTGACCGCAAAGCCATCCGCTTCAACCAGACCGAACACGCCCGGCGTGCCGTCACTGGCATGTCCCAGGAGCATGTCGTACAGGTCAGCGTACGTCACCGTATCCTCGTCAACCTTGTGCGACGCGGCGGTGATCTGCGTCATGATGTCGTCCGGCCAATCGGTCGGGGCGTTGGTTCCGTGCATGATGGCCGCGTCGATCGCCACGCCGAACGCTTCGACGAGCAGCGGGCGAATCTCGCCCCAAATGTCGTAGTCGGCGTCATCGAGCACAGCCTCGGGCACCGGCACGATGACGGCCAGTTCCTCAGCGTTGATGTAGACGTTTTCCCACGCCACTTCGGTGGTCTGCTTCAGCCCCGTGTCGCCGGTCACGAAGTACGCGGTCGGGAGCGAGCCGAGCACCGGCAACCGGCGCTGCTTGCGGCTCATGTTCGGCAGGCGCCGGGCGAGCTGCAAGACGGCAGACGATTCGGTGACGGACTGGATGATTTCGCGTGCGGCGTCTTCAGGAATCAGCGCCGCTGAGTCGGTTCGGGAAATGAGGCTATCCGTAGGCATTGGGTTTCCCCTTACTCAGTCGCGAACCCGGCTTTTTGCCGGATCGCGGCGTTCATCTGCTGGTTGAACGACTGCCCGCCCGGCTTGCTGCCGTTGCCCGCGCCGCCGTCTGCTCTGGGCGATGCGCGGAACAGTTGCGGGGCAATCTGCTTGGCGTCTTTCAGGAGGTCGTCAACGTTCTTCGGTGCGCCATCGTCGTCATAGGCGATGTCGCCGCGGACCATCCGGTACACCGCGTCCACCGCATCAGGCGATGCACCCGCCTTGCGTGCCGCCGCCCGGATCGCGTCGCGAGCGTCACGCTCACGGATCGCGTTGTCCTTCTCGGCAATGCGGCGTTCCAGATCGGCCACCTTTTCGGCATCGGTCTTGCCCGCGCCTTCGAGCGCCGCCAGTCGCTTCTCCAAGTCCTTGCGTTCGCGTTCTGCCGTCTTCCGAGCCTCACGCTCTTTTTCGAGGGCAGATTTCAACCCGGACGTTTCGTCCTTGGGCGCTTCGTCGTGGTGACCGTCGTTCTCGTTCTCGTTGTGCTCAGACATCCCGTCTTCGCGCTCCTGACCGGCGTCCCGCCGGGGAAACAAAAACGGCGGTCCAGGGAGCCGCCGCGTTTCGCCGCGTACTCGCCCTGACCGCCGTAGCCGTCCGTATTTCGTTAGGTGCAGTCTAGCAGGTATTCACCGATGGTCAACGGACTGACGTTTAGCGAAGCGTGCGCAGCTCCGGCCACCGCTTGCAGACCAGTGACCAAAAGAGTTTTGCCGCCTGCCGGGCCGCGTACAACGCATACGGCACGTCGCCGAGCGCCATCGCCTCGCGGTCGTTCGTGATCGGCTCGCTCATTCGTCCCCCGCCGTGAACACCAGACCGGACACCCACCCGAGCACCGGATCGTCTTTGCAGCCCCGCCGTTCGAGCGTGGCGCGTTCGCGTGCCGTCATGCCGTTGTGGGCGCGCTTCGCGGCCCAGAACGCGCACAGGCGATTGTGCCGGGTAAGACGGCGTGCGCCGCGTTCGTCGGCAGCGACGGGCAGCGGGAGCAACGCCAGCGATGCGAGCAAGAACGCGCGCCGGGTCATTCGGCCTCCAATGGGTGACGCTCGCCGGGGAGCGGGTCGAAGCGGACACCGTTGTCGCCGTCGTACGGCTGCCGGTGATCGTGCAAGTCCATGAAGATGTCGGGCGGGATGCCATCGGGGAACGCCTTGCAACGATTCCCCGGCAATGCGTCAGCCTCAAACCAGCGACAACGGATGCACTGAGGAATGTTGATCGTCAAAACTCAGGCCCTCCTAGTTTGCGGTATAGGTCCATCACCTCGTCATCGAACACACGGCCCGCAGAACCCGCCGCGAATACTTCCGCAACAAACTCTGTCGATACTGTTCCCGCATAACGGCTGACCTTGACCGTCGCCATATCGCGCTGATCCGGCGTCAATGGCACGGCAATCAGGTTGTATCGCTTTTTCTTCCCGTGGAGATAGTGCGCCATCTCGTGACGAATGATGCCCGCCGCATCCGACCAAGCAAAGATGCCGTTCTTGCCCGCGCTTGCAGCGATTCCTACCGGGTCCTCAAAGAACGTCGTCTTGGTGAATATCTGAATCTGGCCGCGCTTGCCAATACGAACGTCATAAAGCGCGCCCGCCGACTTGTGCGTGCCAGCAACGATCTTGATTGGCGCTTCGACCGTATGACCGAGCCTGCTTAGGGTGTCTGCCGCCTCGTTGATGAGGTTGACCGTTGGCAACTGTTCCGGCGTTGCTCCGATCAGATTCAGACCAAGTTCTTTTGCTTTCCGCTTGGCTTCCGTAATCGTTTTAGCGGGAACGAACCCGGCATCACTCCGAACGGGCGTCGGCTGTTGCCGCATCGCCTCTTTCCGCGCCCGCCGTTCCGCCTGCTTGCGGGCCCACGCGATCCCGCCGTCACGTTTGCTTTCGCCCCATTTCGGGTCTTTGTCCGTCCGCACGAAGTCGCCTAACTCGACCTCACCGTCACGGAACGCCTGCCCGCCCTGCTTGCCGAGGATGGCGTCTTGCGTGTCGGCATCCTGCCGCCGCAACCACTGATCCCCGGTTTCGAGCGGCGCACGCTTGGCCGCGTACTTGTCGTTCAGGACAGGCCGCGCGGTACAACGACATGCCGGATGTGCGGGGAAGAACGTCTGTGACAGCGGGAACGTCTCGCCGTCCATTGCCAGGCACGCCGCGCACGTCCGCCGCTGTTTCGCGCTGACCCACTTCCAGCCGTCCAGGATGTCGGCATTGGCCGCGTACCGCGCCAGCTTGGCCGTGCGATACGACCGGAGCATTTCGGTGCGACTGATGAGCAGTGCCCGGCTTGCCTGCATTCCCGTGGCGTGACGGACCGCCTGCGCAACCACCCGCGGGTTCTTGCCCAGGATCACGCCCGAGGTGAGCGCGTCGCGTATCGCCTTCGTCGCCACCGCTCCGAACGATGCGAGCAGTTGCCCGGTCGGGCTGTCGGGTTCCAGCATGCCAACGAGGTCGAGCACGGCATCCCGTGGCACGCCGGCGAACGATCCGGCGATGACGGCGGGGTCCTCCGCCGATGCCGCGGCGATGTCCCGTGCCGCGTCGAACCCGAGCTGGATAACGTCCGCCTGCCCGCCCCGCACGAGCGTGCCCGTTTCCTGCGCAAGCCGGTCCATCTCCTCACGTATCTGCCGTTCGAGGATGTGATAGCGTTCGAGTTGGAACAGTTTGGCGGGCGATGGTTCATCCATGTTGGCAAGATCGAACTGCACCAGTTCGATCAACGGGGCGAGCCGATCCATCGCCGTGCGGTAGGTGTTCAGCAGCCGGAGTTGGGCCGCGCGGTCCTTGTCCAGGATCGCCTTGCGGTAGCGGGCTAACTGGTCTTCGAGGTCGCTCATGCCACCGCATCTACCAGCGGCACGCTCCGGCTCGTCGCCTGCCATGCACCAGTTGCATCGACGGTCATTTCGCGAAATGCCCAGCCGTATCCGGTCGTTTTCAGAATCAGCCGCGAGTGCTCATTGTGCCCGCCGCCGATGATCGTCAGCGGCATAGATGACGGCGTGTCCGCTGTGCGCCGAATCAGTGCCCACAAATCGCGGTTGCCGACGCGCACCGGGTTGACCAGTACCACCGCTCCCGTAACCCCGCCAACGATGATGGGCGCATCGTCAAAACGCCCGCCGATGACGTTGACACCGCTGACCCGATGCAGCATCAGCGCACACGACGAGTCGGCGCGATCACCGGCAAAGTCGCATCCGTGGAAATCGAGCCAACCGCTTGTCGTCTCCTGATTGCCGACAATGGCCGGTACCGCAACATTCTCCGTGTAGAGATTGGTCAGGGTGATCGGCCCCGCGAATGCGGCCAGCCGCACGCCCGCCACGTCTGCCCCTTGCGCAACGAACGAGTCAAAGTGGAGGCGTCCAAATCCGCTCGCACTTCCCGTACTGAACTCGGTCACGCGCTGATCAACCAACAGATTGTGTTCTGCCCGATTACTCGTATAGCACGTTCGCCAGGTACTCGCGAGCACCGTGCGGTTGATCTTGACGCACGCGCCGGTCAACGTTGCCCCGTTCGTCCGCAGTGAATCAAACTCGCACCCCCACACGTACTCGAAGACGAACCCGTCCGTGCCGGTGAACGCATCGAGCGAGATACGCGCCGCCGTCATTTGCGGGCAATGGACGAACGCCACCGCACACGTTGCCGTTCCGCTCACGACGAAATCGGATAGGCATTGTCCGGGCTCCGTCGCGTCGCCGTCGCCGCCATAGGTGCAGATGGCTGGGCCAGCAATCCCGTCAGCAACGATGCGCGACTGCCAGCCCGACCCCCTGAACACAAGCCGGGCGCGCGTCCGCAGTGTGCGCGTAATGCGAAAGCGGCCCGGCGGAAGATCGAGACACGTCCCCGTGCGGGCGCACTGGTCGCACGCCGATTGCAGCGCGTCCGTGTCATCGGTGACGCCATCGCCAACGACCCCGTACAGTCGCGCGCTGGTCGATGGCACTGACCAAGGACGCATTTACGCCACGCGGAACATGATTCGCGGAGCAACCGTTTGAAACGTTGGCGACCCAAAGTCGCTCGGCAGCGTGCCGTACGTGTGCGCGACGTAACAGCCGCCAAGCACAGACGCGCCATCCGTGCCGAAGATTGCGACCGCTGCCTGGAAGTGCGCCACGGTTGGCGTGCTGTCTGACTCTAGCGCGAGAAACGAGTACCCGGCGGGAAGCGTGATCGACGCCGAAACGGTTTTGAACGCTGCCGTAACTGCTACGGTGCCGGCCTCCGACAACAACGCGCCAGGGAGTCCTGAAGATGTTGGGTAGTAGACGCCGAAGCGGAGATTGCCGGTTCCGCTGGCCACGTTGATAGCCAGCGTGTCAATCGGAGTATCTTGCTCAACGAAAACCGGAACCGCGTAAAGCCGATTGGCAACTAGTGCGACGTTCGCCTGATTCTGCGCGCCCTCCGCTGTACTGGCGTCGTAGTAAAACGCGCTCCGCATCGCCGGGCGCCGGTATATGGGCGCTGGGACGATAATATGGGCCCCGCTCACTGCATCACCCCACAAACGTGGCGCGGAAGGCTCCGGCTGCACTCACCGCCGTCAGGAACAGATAGTTGTCCCGGATCGACGGCTCAGACTTCAGCACGTACTTGACGATGCTACCCGCCTCGTGGAATCCGCGCTGCGTCACGCCCTGCGTGGTCTGCGCGATCGTCGGCACGCGCGTGCTGGCTGATGCTCCGCCCGTCAGGCTGGATCCGTCGATCACGAGTAACGGCTGATCCCCGGCGAACGTCGGCGTGTTGAATGTGATCGTGACCGGGTTGCTGCCCATGGCCCCGCCGGCGCAGGTCACGCCGGACGCGCCGATCGTGCTGATGGCGTTGAGCGCGGTCTGAATCGTGCCCGCCGAGGCGTTGTAGGCGATATTGCCCGACGCCACGCCGTTGAGCGCCAGCGTGAACGTGCCGCCCGTGGCGTCGCCCGCCGTCAACGTCTGCACCTCGGCCACGTCGGCGGCCAGCGTGCTCGTCTGCCCGAATCCGACCCGGCAGAGCGAAGCGCAGTAGAGAATGATCTCCTTTGCGGTCGACGGCACGGCCAGCGCCGCCTCCGTGGTGCTGATGATTCCGGCGGTACGGCCCACCGGACGATAGGGAATAGCCATCGTTACCCTCCGAACGGCGCGTTCCCGCCGCGGTCAAACTGCTGTGACCCATGAGAGTCACGTTTGGTATAATTTGGGCAGAGAAAATCCGGGCGGCTGGCAGGCCCCCGGAGCGGCTCATCTCCCCGACCTGCTAGGAGGTCAGTTCCATGAAGCAACCAAACTATACCGGCTTGTGCCGTTGTGGGTGCGGTCAGCGCACTGCCATTGCGCAACGGACTAACACGCGCGCTGGACTTGTTCGCGGGCAACCGAACCAATTCGTGTTCGGTCACCAACAACGTCTCTCGCCATCCGAGTACGAAATTCGTGACTGTGGGTTCGATACACCTTGTTGGGTTTGGCTTAGAGCCAAGTCCACCGTTGGTTATGGGCGAATTCGCATCGGCCCACGGTTGTTCCAGGCGCATCGAGTTTTCTACGAGCGCGCGATTGGACCTGTGCCTGAAGGTCTTGTCCTTGATCACCTGTGCCACAACAGGGCTTGCGTGAATCCGAATCACTTGGAGCCCGTGCCGATATCTGTCAATTCGCGAAGAACTACAAACGTCAAACTCTCGCAGTCCGACATTCAGGAGATACTCAGGCTTATCGGCACAGAAAGCCATGCGAGCATTGGTCGCCGTTTCGGTGTAACAGGCCCTCATATTGGACGCATTGCAGCGGGTTTGCATTGGGGCGATCACGACGGCACCTCTGATGGTTGACCACGGTCGAACGAAGTTGCAAATAGTTCGGCTTGCCGTTCCGCCTCAGCCTGTTTCAGCGCCGTGAACCGCGCTACTTCGTCTTGCGAATAGCCCAGTTCGGCCCAAATCTGCTCGTGCGGAATGCCAAGGGATGACTTCAGCGCCGCCTGTTGCAACGCTTCCAGGTCGCTGCGCGTCTCCGCTGCCTGCCAGATCGGCACGACGAACTCAGCGCCGCCGTCACCGATGATCCGGTCAACCCTAAGCGCAAACGTCATGGCGTCGGACAGCGCCGCGCCGAACGCAACCTGCCGGTCCTTCAGCTTGGCGACGAACGGCCCCTCAGCCGTTTTCAGCGCCTCACCCGAGGGGAAGTCGCCGGTCATGCCGAGCCAATGAATCGGCACGCCGGAGACGTGGCTGATCTTTTTGTCCCACGCCTCTTGCGCCGTGATGTACTGCGTCATATCCGCTGGGTCGAACTGGCCGAACTTGGCGTCCGTCTCAGACACAGCCCACACGCGATCGACCGCCGCCTTGAACTGCTCTTCTTCCTCGTTGGTGTACGGGTTGCGCTCCGGCGCCGCACCGACCACCCACCGCTGCGGGAAGGCGACGAACTCACCGGCAATCAGCATGTCCGCGACACTCTTGTTCACGCCGTCTTGCAGGGGGATCACGTCCACCAGTTCCGACGTGCCGACCATGCCGGTATCGGCGTTGTTGCCGAACGGGAAGACGGGCACCGTGCCCCACTCGTTGACGATCTCCGGCCCGGCGTCATCCTCGTACGGCACGAGCGTCCGGCTGTCCTTCGGTCGCTCATCGGCGGCGCGGTTCGTGATCCATCGAGTGATGTATTCGGCGTCGTAGCAGTTGACCCGCCACTTGCCTTTGTCCGGCCCGTGGTGCAGCCGCCAGCACTTGACCGCGTGTAGCAGTCGTTCGGGGTACTCATCGTCATAGGTCGGCTCGATCAGGTGTCCACGGTTGATGTCGATGCGCGCCGCGCCGTCCTCACCCGGCCACACGATCAGGTAGGCGTCGCCGGAGCGCAGTGATTCCGTCCACAGCTCGCCCTGCCGCTTTGGCATGCGGGTGCGTTCCCACACGGCAACGGCAGCGATGCCGAGCGGATCCGTGTTGGGATCGTCGCTGCCGGGCGTCTCCCAGCCCGTCACGGCCAGGCGGTTGGCGTAGGCGTCCACGACAGGGCGCGCCCTGTTATAAGCCAACTGGCGGAACAAAGAGCCGAATGCGTTATGCCATTGATCCGTCGAAAAGTTGAGCGGATGCTTGCCCGCGTAGTAGTCACGGTACTTGCCGTAGCGGTTCTGACGCGATGCGAGCGATTCCAGCGCATCGGTGATGTCGGCTGGTTCAACCATCAGCGAATCCCCCGGATGCGGTTCGACTTGCGCGGCTCCAGGTGCATCACGAAGTACCGCGTCGTGTCCATCCCGTGATCGTTCTCTTTGACCGGCTGTTCGCCCTTGCGCAGTCCGGGCCGCGTGTCCCACACGTAGCTTTCGTATTCGTCCGCGGTGCAGATCGGCTTGCCCGCGCGCTTCAGTTCCGCGTCCGTCTCAACGACGCTATCCCGCATGACGAACAGGCGCGGCTTGCCGTTGCCCTGCACCTTCAGGCGGGATTGCACCGCCTGAATGCCGGGGCTCACGTCCTTGATCGCCGCCGTGGTCCGCATACGGAGATGGCGTTCGAGCGTGGCGCGATCCTCAGCGTCATGGTCAGTGATGATGGCGAGCGGGCGCGGTTCGTTGGCCGTGTGCTTCAGGATGACCGGCGCGTGATCCTCAACCAGCGTTTGCGTCTTGTAAATCTCGCGGTACAGGTAGGCGTTGCCGTCCGGGTCGATGGCCCACCACTGGTAGACGAACGGGTTGACGAACCCGAAGTCACAGGCGTGATAACGCGGCCAGTCGCGCGGGATCGGGAAGCGGTCGATCAGGTGAACGTTGCGGTCCCACGTCTCGTAAATCTGCCCCTCAGCCGCCACCCACAGACCGAGCCGAAGCCGCTTGTAGCGAACACCGCTGAGGTTGTCGAGCCCGGCAATGTAGACGCGGCCTTCGTCCGTCCATTCTTTCGTGCGGGGATCGAAGTACGCCGGGTTGTCTTCGTGGCGTGAGAGGATCCGGCGCGTCTTGCCCGCGTCGCAGCGGACGTTCAGCCAGTGCGACTGCGGACCTGGGTTGCAGTCCATGATGATCTGCTGGTACGGCATGACGTTGTTGCGGAGCCGCGTATCCAGCGTCTCGATGTCGTCTTCGGTGGCTTCCGTTGCCTCGTTGAAATAGATCACATCGTATTCGGTGGACAGCACCTTTGAGGCGTTGTCCATGCCGCCGACGACGATCTCCGAGCCGTTCGGGTAGATGAACTTCGCGGGCTCGGCTTTGCTGCCGCCGTAGAACCGCACGCCGTCGAGCGGGTGCAACACCTTGCGCTGGTAGGTGACGAGCGCCGAGGCGGTGAGCGACACGCCCGTCTTGCGGACCATCAGCGCACGGGCGCCGGCGTACTTGCTCATCTGCCGGTGCAGCTTTTGCAGGCACGCGATCGTCTTGCCCGTGCCGGCCGGTCCTTCGATCAGGACTTGCCGCTCTTTCGCGTACCAGAGATCACGCGCGCCGCCGATCGGCCAGTAGTCGATATTGACCACATCGCCGGGCGTGGTCTGCCGGAGCGCGGCGGCGACCATCGTTAGACGGCCTCCGGATCGACGCCGATGTAGCGCCGGATGCCGAGCTCGCCCGCGATGTTGAGCCGATCGTTCTTGGGCGCGTCAAGCCCGACGAGCGCGGCGCGACGTTCCATGATGCGAATGGCGACCTCGGTTGACCGGACGTGCCCCTTCAACACGGCGGGCCAATGGGACGCTAGCATCTTGTCGAGCCGTTCCAGTTCCAGCGTGCGCAGTTCTTCTGCGGGTTCGCGGATGATCGCCTTCAACCCGGACTGGATCGCCTTCTGCGCGGCGCTGTGGCTGCCGTAGCCGAGCGCGTCCGCGATCTGCTGGTAGGTCATGCCCGCCTTGCGCAGTTCGAGCGCCTTGGCTTGCCGCTCCTTGACGGACGGGTTGTTACCGCGGGAGGCGGGCGGACGCGTGGTGCTCGCCATCAGTCCGCCGCCATCGCTTCGACGCGCTCAAGCGTCGCGGTCTGGCCGGTGAACTGCTCCCAGCGTCGCACGATCACGTCGCAGTAGTGGGGATCGAGTTCCATCAGGCGCGCGGTGCGCCCGAACTCTTCGCAGGCAATCATGGTCGTCCCACTGCCGCCGAACAAGTCGAGCACCAGCGAATCCGGCTTCGTGCTGTGCTCGATAGCGCGGGACACGAGTTCGACCGGCTTCATGGTCGGGTGGTCAGGTGAAGCCGTCGGGCGGTCGATTTGCCAAACCGTTGTCTGTTTACGGTCGGTGAAGTCGTTGTGCGCTGCGCCGGGCGTCCAGCCGTAGAAGATCGGCTCGCATTGCCAGTGATACGTCACGCCGAGCGGCGCGAACGTCGCGTTGTTCTTGACCCACTGGATGGTCTGCCGCCATATGCCGAGTTCGTTGAGCGCCTGGCCGAACAGCAGGTGTGGCGGCCCCGCCGGGGCCGCTACATACCACGATGCCCCAGGAACGCAGTACGTGGCCGCGAGCGAAAACGCATCGCGCAGCATCTGCAAGAGGCCATCTTCGCCCAGCGTGTCGTTCTCGAGGTTGCGCTCAATTCGGTTGGACCGTCCAACCGAATTGAGCCACTTGTTCTTGTCGCCGATCGCCACGCCGTAGGGAGGGTCCGTCCAGACCATGTCCACCCGATCGCCGCGCATCAGCCGGTCTACGTCCGTGACGACCGTGCTGTCCCCGCACAAGAGTCGATGCCGCCCCAGCAGCCACAGGTCGCCCGGCTTCGTGATCGGCTCGTCCGGCACGCTCGGCACGTCGTCGGGATCGGTCAGCCCCTCGGTGATCGTGGCCGCGTCACCGGCGAGCGAGTCCAGCAACTCCCGCACGGCCTCGTCGTCGGTTGCGACCGCGGCGAGCAGGGCGTCGAGCGCTTCCTGATCGTGGTACGCCATCGCCGTCAGCGGGTCGTGCGTCGCCAGGATCAGCGCCGCCTCGTCGTCGGTCAGGTCCGTGTAGGCGACGCGGATCGTGGGCTGATTGGCCCGCATCGCGAGTTCAACCCGGAGGTGCCCGTTGATCACCATGTCCGTCCCGTCTTGCACGAGTACGGGGTCGAGGTAGCCGACCTCGGAGATGACGCCGGAGAGTGCGTCCTGTTGCGGTTTGGGGTGGCGGCGATAGTTGGCAGGGTTGGCGAGCAGCTGATCGGGCGGCACGTCAGCATACCGGGTAATTCGGTTACGCCATTGCTGGTTACGCTGCGCCATCTGCCACCAACACAAAAAGCCGTCGCGGTCCAGGGTGACCCGGACACACGACGGCCTCAGTACCGTCAAACGAATTTGGTTCAGAGTCTAACACACTCAGCGACGTGTCACGTTCACCCGCCCACCGTACCAGCTCTTGACCTTGCCGCACTGGCACCGGACATCCGTGCGGCCCGTCTTGTGGTCAGTCGCCACGATGACGGCGGGCGGCTTGATGTGCAGCAGGTCGTGAATCCGCGCACCGATCACCGTATGGCAATGGGGACACCGCCAATCGCGGGCCAATCAGCGCGCCCCCCGGCACTGCTCGCACTTCCGCCTGATCTTCCGCGGGTTCCACACCTGCTCGAACCAGTTGCCGCACGCAGCACCTGTCTCTTATACACATCTCCGAGCCCACGAGACTAAGGCGAA
>ERZ761593.26-NODE-26-length-17059-cov-13.909845_pt1 | contig 17059 bp, 26 predicted proteins | sample MGYA00433094_ERZ761593 | MGnify/ENA primary metagenome ERZ761593 (study PRJEB28899, sample SAMN03785551) | bioreactor sludge metagenome | biome: EBPR Sludge; feature: EBPR Bioreactor; material: 0.22µm filtered reactor supernatant | place: Saint Lucia: Queensland...
TCAACAAGGCGCTCGGTCCGCTGTACATCACCAAGCTGGAGATCAGCGGGCTGGCGCTGGTCAAGTACAACCCGTACACAGCGGTGGCGGAGGATGCCAGCAGTCAGCAGCTTTACGGCAAGCGCACGCTGACGATCCAACTACCGCTGTCCAACAATCAGCAGTTCGCGGAGGCGCTGGCGGCATACAACCTGAAGCGCTACAAGGACGCCAGTTTCCGCGCCAAGCGTATTAGCTTTGCCAGCATCATGCGGACGATTGGCGGCGTCAAGCTGCACTCGCTGAACCTCGGTGATGTGATCAGCTACACAGATTATCAGCATGGCGTGAGCGCGCAGAAATATCTGACTCGCGGGATTCAGTGGACGTTCGGCAGTCCGGCAAGCGGGCGGATGGCGGCGAGCTTCGATGTGTTTCGCCTCGACGATTCGATTTACGGCGCGTTCGATGCGGGCGCACCGCGCGGCAAGTTTAACCAGGCGAAGTTTGGATTGTGAGGCGAACGATGTACTTCTTCATCCGATTGTGGCGCGTGGCGCGGAATCTGTTCCCGTTCTGGCGGCTGCTGTTCATGGCATGGACAACGCCGAACTCGCCCAGTTCCGGCGACGACTGGACCGCCACCATGTACCGCACGTACATCCGCGACAACCTGAATTACCTGTTCAGCGGGCGACCAATCGGGCAGGTGCATTACGTTGGCGCTGGCGACAAAACGAGCAGCGTGGCGACGTGGGCGGATGTCGATTCCACCAACATCAAAGTCACACTAACCATCAGCAGCGGGCGGGCGCGAGTGTTCGCCTCGTTCCGTGGTGCAGCGGATAACACCGCCAGCAGCGCAGCGGAATTCGATCTGGCAGTGGATGGCACACGGCTCGGTGATTCGACGCACGGCTTGGCACGAACCTCGCAGAACACTACGCACTTTTTCAGCATCGAGGCGCTGGCGACGGGCTTAAGTGTGGGCAGCCACACCTTCACGATCCGATTCCGCAATGTGACTGGTGGCGCGGTGACAACGGTCAGCAACAACGGCTTCCCCGTCAATCTGGTAGTGGAGGAAATCTAATGCGCGAGATCAAGGCGATCTTAAGGTTTGAGGTGACGGCGGAAACACACAAGCTGCTGCATGACGTGGTGGCGGCGGTGGCTCCGCACTTCGTAGGACTGCGCGGCGACGGTCACTCGGCGATGCTGGTGTTCGACAACGAGCGCAGCAAGCCAAGCAACGAGGAGCTGGACGCGGCGAGGGAAGCGGCGGAGCAATTCCAGCCGGAGCAAGCACGCCAGCCCGAACTGAGCAAAGAGCAGGCGCTGGCGAAATTGGAAGATTATCAGCAGCAGATCAATGAACTGCGCGCTGTGATCGAGAAACTCAGTTAGTGGAGGCAATCGTGGCAATTTTCAAATCACGCAAGACGGTACTGGCGCTGATCACCATTTTGGTGCAGTTCGTCATCCCATTTTTCCCGCAGCTCGTCCCGCACGCCAATGTCATCGGTCAAGTGACGCTGGTCATCGCAGGCGTCGCCATCCTCGGCATCACCGTTGAGGACAGCGTGAAGGCGTGGGCGGAACGTCCGGCAAGTTTGCGCGGAGCAATCGTGGAAATCGTAACGCAGGTGCTAGACGAACTGTTCCCCGAAGATGGCGGTAATCCCGGCGACGGCGGCGGCATCGACGTTCCGTTCAAGGAGTAGCGCATCGTGTGGTGCAATCCGGTAGGCGATCAGAACAACCGAAGCTATCCGCCAGCCCCATGGCGGATTAGCAACCCATTCCTACAGTGGTACGCGCTCAACGGGGCGAGCTGGGTGTACCACACTGGCAACGACATCGATCTGGCAGGCACGCAAGACGTGAATCAGGAGATCCACGCGATCCACGATGGCATCGTGATTTTCGCCAGCTACCTGCCAACAACGACGTGGCTCGGCTTGGTGGTCATCGAGCACCGCTGGAACGGGCATACGCTGTACTCGCGTTACGCGCACCTGAAGAACAGCTTCCCCCGCAAAAAGGGGCAGGCGGTGGCAGCAGGCGAGGTGATCGGCTACACGAGCGAGACGGCGGGCACGGTGGCGAAGTTTCCGCCGCACCTGCATTTCGACCTGTCGAAGCTCGATGACAACACGATGGAGATTAATCCTACCAACTGGCCCGGCGCGGCGAAGGCGGGAGTCGCTGATCACTATCAGGACCCGATCCCGTTCATGCGGGCGCGGTTGGCGGAGGATGGCAACGAGGGAGGAGGCGATCCGGTGACATTGGCGACGCAAGAATTCAAGGTGATCACGACGACGAACCTGTCGCTGCGTGAATGGCCCGACGTGGACAGCAATCGGCTGACTCAGATTCCGCCCGGCAGCCGCGTGACCGCCAGCAAGCAAATCAAGGTGAGCGAGGACGGCTACGTCTGGACGTACGCGCGCTGGAATGGCTGGCGCGGCTGGTTAGCGGTGGCGGATCAAGCCGGGAAGCCGTGGCTGGAGGGTTTTCTCTAGCCGGTCCCGTGCCTGCGCCTGCACGGAACAAGATCGGATTTCACTTACTACCCGGCGCGCCGAACGCTTTCCTGGACATCGCCTATAAGCTGGCGAAGGCAGGCAAGCCAATCCCGCTGGTGACGGCGCTGTTCGTCAGCAGCGGCGCGAGAGCGTTCACGGTGCAGCAATTGCGCGACGCCGGAATCAAGACGATCATCGCGCGGCTGTTCGTCAACGGCGACTATCATGCGGACGATGTGGGCGGCTGGAACAAGACCACGCGCACGCACGGACAGCAGTATTTCGCCAAGTACAAGCACCTGATCAGCGGAGACATGGCGCGAGCGGACTTCGTGCAGATCGCGGACTTGAACGAGCCGGGCGAAGGTACGGGGATCAATGCCTGGCATCATGGCATCCTCGACGGCGCGGACGACATGGGCATCAAGCTGGCGTGCTACAACTTCAGCGTGGGCAATCCGGCGGATCTGGGCTTCTGGCAGTGGCAGAGCACGCGGGATTTGCTGCGGCGGATCAAACAGTACGGGCACGCGCTGTGCCTGCACCAGTACGCCTTCCATGATCAGTGGACGAACGAAGATTTGATCATGCGCCACTTGCGGATCATGCCGCTGCTGCCGCCGGATTTGCAGGACATCCCGCTGTACTTCAACGAGTTCGGTGAATCGTGGATCGCGCCCGGCACGCCAGCGGTTCGCAACCCGGAGCGTTACGCGGCTCGAATGCGGACGGCGCAGGCGGCGCTGTCGTCAGGGTACAACGTTCAAGGCGCGGCGCTGTGGTCGCTGGGCGACAGCGGCGGCTGGGCGCGGGATCGGCTGGAAGGCGTGCTGCCGGAGTACGAACGGTTTGCGATGGAGGTGGGATGAAAGTCGCACTACTAGCTCTGAACGGCGGTTGGCTTTTAGTCTGGTTGTGGCTTGCAGTAACTGATCATCGAAGAGGTCGCATAGCAAATGCACGCGCTGCTCTTTGCGTGTCATTGATATACGCCCTCGCCACCGCGATGCTTGTCGTTGATCTGGCGAACGGGGGCATAAAATGAAAGTTGATTTCGGCGGCACAGGACGCGGCGGCGCTTGGATCACGGTGAATGTGGACGGCAATGGCGTGGCACATCCACCTCCGGACATTACGGCAGACATCACCAACAAGGCGCACGAACTGGGCAAGCACTTCCGCGTGGGCAGCATCGACGAGGCGCAGTGCATCGCCACGCTGGAGCACCTGCCGCCCGACGATCTCGTGGGCACACTGGCGTACTGGCGGGCGTTCATGAAAAACGGCGCACGCTTGCTGGTCATGGTGCCGGATGTGCGTTACATCGCGTGGGCATGGCTACAAGGGTTGATGCCAACGCACGTGGCGATGGGCATGATCTTTTGCCCACCGGAATGGCAGGCAAAGTTACCCGGCGAACAGCATCGCTGGGGCTTCGACGCGGAGCATCTGATCGAGGCGCTGCGGATGGCGGGCTGGAACTCGCCGCGCGTGGATGATACGTATCCACAAGGGACCTTCTTCGTGGAAGGCTACGCGGTGCCGAATCTGGCGGTTGAGGCGTGGGCGTAATCCCCATGTTAGCGTTGGGTGGCTTAAGGGCGATCCAATCACAACATGGCATTGGTAGGCGCGGGCGCGATGCCGATCACGGCGGCTTCCTCGATCACGAGGCGGTAGCGCCCGAATAAACGCAGCAGCAGTTGGTTGATCGCGTTGTGCGGCAGTGACCACAGCTTGTCCACAGACAGCTCGGTCAGCTCGCGCAGCGCGTTCAGCCGATCCCGATCCTCGTGGTCGCGCCGGGCGGCTTGAATCTGCGCGGTGCTGATGTCCTGATCGATCTTCCGGAGCGCGCTGGCGGCATCGCTGATCAGCGTGGCATAGCGCGACTGCAAATCCTCCGGCGCGGTGGCTTTATCGCGCAGCAAGCCAGTGAGTTCGGCATCGAGCCGCTGGCGGCGTTTTGACAGTGCTTCGAGATTGATCGCGGCTTCCGGCGAGGCGCTGGCACTGATCAGTCCGATGTCCTGCGCGGCGACCACTTCGCGCAGCCGCTGATCGAGCGTCGCCTTCAGTTTGGTGGTGCTGATCTGCCGTGCCTTCGAAGCGCAGGGAAGTCCGCGCGGTTTGGATTGGCAGCGATAGGAAACGTATTTCTTGCCAGCTCGCGGCGAACTGACCACTGACATGCGTGCGCCACAACTTCCACAGATGCACAAGCCGCTGAACATGCGCCGCTTGCCGCCGACGTGGCGACCTTTGTACAGCTCGTAACGACGTAGCAGCTCATCCTGTACCAGCTCCGCCAATTCACCAGCGAGAACTGGCTCCAGCACGTTCCAGAACATCGTTGCACCAGCGGGCGGCGCGTAGGCAGGATCGAAACACCACGGCGAGCCGTGCTCGCTGCGCGTTTTGGTGCCTCCGTTGTGGCTGAATCCGTCCGCGATGTGTCCCCAGAAGGCGGGATGAAAGAACGTCTCGTAAAAGAGGTATTTGCGGTATTGTTTGATCTGGTAGCGCTGGGCGGTGATCAGCTCCCACGATTGGTAATTGAGATCGGGATCGTCGAGCAGGCACAGCGCGGCGCAGGTGAGATGCTCGCGGGCTTCAGGGCGAACGGTCATGCGCAGGCGGCGTCCGCTTTCGCTGCGCTCGATCTGCATGAACCAAGGCGGCGATCCTTGCGGCAGCCCGCGCTGCATCAGCTCCAATTTACGGGCGCGCGTTTTCTCCAGATTGATCTGCATCGGCAAGCTGACCATCATCAGGATGCTGGCGCAGGTGCTGACGTAATTTTGCTTGTTGACTTCCCCGCCGGTGATCGACCAGATGCGTGCGCCGCTGCGGATGATGCGCTGAATCAGGAAAGTGATCAGCGCCGGGTCGCGGTTGAGGCGGTCGAAGCTGTGGATCACCAGCCAGTCGAAAGCGCGGTTATCGATGTAGCGCCACAGCTTGTCGAAGGCTTCGTTCTCGGCGGCGATGTCTTCGATGCGGTCATGTTCGCTGCGGGAAGTATCCGAGTACAGCGCATCGACGATCTGCCAGCCGCGTTCGCTGCACAGTTCGCGGGCGGCGCGATTCTGGAAGTCCAGCGAGGTGCGCTTCGCCTGCTCCGGCGTGCTGACCGCGTTGAGGATCAGGGCGCGAGTCACGGCAGCACCCGCGCCACCGTGAGCAGCAGGATCAGGCAGACGACGAAGAGGAACGCGGCGAGGTAGTCGCGCGGCTGGAAGTCGCGGTCAGGATCGGTCATTGTAAGTAGCCGTCAATCAGAATCATCCCGTCGATCAGCACCGGAAAGCGCACCTCAGCGCCGAACGCATTCGTCCCAGTGGAGTAGCCGTAAACCATCGCGTAAACAGTCACATTGCTGTTCTCGTAGATGCCATCGGGAATATAATAACGCAGCTTGATGTACACATCGTCATAAGTACCAGCGAAGTACATCTGAAACTCGTCTTTGCCATTGATATTAAATACACGACCACGAACGATCACATATTCGCCCAAGTGAGCATCAGCTTTGTCTCGGATTTCACGGTAATCAAGTCGCTTGTAGCCAGCCTGCAACGTTGCCTGATCGGAGCGGTACTCGGCGGTAGCCGTGCGATTGTCAAAAAGCACTTCCGCCGTCGAAGTGCGGTCAGCGGCAGCCTGCGTTTGCTGCGATTGGCGTTCCTGCGCTGTGGCGGAGGCATTGGCGGCGCGTACTTCAGCCGTTAGCGTGGCTGGCGGAATTGTGGCGGTAGGCGTGCGTGTTATAGTAGGTGTCAATGTGGCGGTGGGCGTTGAGGATTTAGTTAAGGTCAGCGTTGGTGTTGGCGAAAGTGTGTCAGTAGGCGTAAATGTGGACGACGGCGTAAGTGTCTGCGATGCAGTCAGCGTGATCGTGGGCGTGTCAGTGGGCGTCAGCGCGATGATCGAAGCGGTGGCGGCTTGGGCAATTCGCGTTTCTGCGCGGGCAGCATCTCGCGTGCCAGCACGAATAGCCTGTGCGGTAGCGGTAGCCGACTCGGTTTCATTGGTGATCAACGCGCCGATGCCACCAATCACCATCAACACAACGAAGCTGAGGCAACCAAACCGTAGACAACCGCGCAAACGTTTCATAACCGTTTCACTCCGTTCGTAATATCAAACAATCAAAAAAAACGACGGGAAATCGTCGCAACGTTCTATTGACTAGAACCCATGTTCTACTTATTATAGACTCCACCTCCTCAAGCGGGTGGAGGTCGCAAAGGACAATTAGATGGATGACTTATCGCAGCAGCGGCAGCGCGTAATGGCGCTGTACGATTCTTTGGGTACCCCAATGCAGCACTTAGCTGGGTTTACGCTTCACTTGCTGATCAGCGAGAGCAGTCAGCAGTTGTTCAGCAAGCTCCAGCCGATCTGGTTCAAGGCTATCGATGATCTCGCGGATTCGCTCGCGCGTGGGATGGTCAGGCAGCTCGATCCGCCAGATGATCGCCAAAATCTCGGCAACAGAAAAGCGCAAAACAGCGGCTAACCCACCAATGAAGCCCGGATCAGCGAGATGACGACGAAAGCCATCCCCTGATTCAAGCCGTTGGAGAGCTGGCGCTGATGTGTCTACCCCAAGCTGCGCCATCTGTGCAGCAACATCCCGCAAACTGAGCTTCGATGCCTCGCGCTTTTGGCGGATGAAAGCTCCCGCTTGCTCGTAGCGACGCTCAACGGTTTCGCTAGTCATAATTCCCAGTGCTTGCATGTTTCCTCCTGATTATATCTTCAATATTGTTGACTAACCAACAATAACTTGACAGTCCCAAAAAGTGGGTGTACTCTTATCACAAAGTGAACGGAGGAACTCAATGGCAATACGCACTCAACAGAAAATGTCACGAGTGTTGCCAGCATCACAATGCCCGGCAAAACTCCATGACCGCCTCGTTGCCTACGCTGAAGCGAAGGGGATGAGCAAATCAGCGGTAATTCGATTAGCACTAGAAAAATTTTTGCCGAAAGCGTCCCGTAAATCGGTTCGTAAAGGCGCAGAAAATGGAGCAACCGATGACGGCGCTACAAGTCTTTGAGTTTGAAGATCAGCAGCGGCAAGTACGCGTTAGAGCAGACGAGTACGGAGTGGTCTGGTTCGTCGCTGTAGATGTCTGCCGCGTCCTAGCAATCCGAAATAACAGAGATGCGTTGTCGCGGCTCGACGATGACGAAAAGGGGGTCGTTTCAACCGACACCCTTGGCGGCAACCAGACACTTGCGGTCGTCAACGAATCCGGCTTGTACTCGCTGATTCTTTCCTCTCGCAAGCCGGAAGCCCGCGCCTTCAAGCGCTGGATCACGCACGAGGTCTTGCCAGCACTCGCGCGGCAGGGCTGGTATGCCACGCCAGCGGTGGCTCCACAGATTCAAGTCCCCGAAACGTACCTCGATCAAGTGCAAACGGATTACGTGCGGCTGTTCACGGAAAACGAGCAGCTACAGCAGCGCCTCCGCAAAGTGGAGCTGTCGATCAAGGCGCTGGAAGCGGAGCACGAGATCGGCGTCAGCACCAAAGAGTGGATGAGCATCAACGCGCACCGCGTTCAAAACGGCTTGCCGCTGCTGGACACATTTCAGTTGGCGAAGGCATCGCAAAAAGCGGCGGCGCTCAGTCGGCAGCACGGCTACGGCACGGTCAGAGCGCAGCGCGGCGGTTTGCTCGGCGCGAACACGCTCTATCACGTGGCGGTGCTGAACACGCTGATCGCAGAGGAATACGACGACGGTAACTAGCCGAATTATCGGCAGAAGGAGTGAGTAGAGATGGCAGAGTTTCAGCGGATTGAACCAACGATAGATCAATCAAGGGCACTGGCTAAAGAACTGCTGGAAGCAATCGACCAGCACGGCACGATTGCCATCGTCGAGCACCTGATTGACGAAGGCGAGGGGGTAATTGAGCTGCTGACTCTTTATAGCCGCGAATCCATCGTGAAGATCGATGTTTTCGGCAACGTAGAGAAGACGTTTTCAGCGGGCGTCGCCACCAATGACCAAGCTTAACCTCCCCGGCTTCATCGCGTGGCCGCCAACGGGCGAACCGCTGACGGCGGAGCAGCTCGCGGCAACACGCGCGGCGCTCGATGTGCCGGGATTCCTCAACGGGCTGCGGGCGGCGAGCCATGACGCGCTGCTCAGTGATCGGGATCACGATGGGGGAACACATCATGAGAACGGATCAGGAACGGGAACGCGTGCGGCAGCTCACCAACGAACGCACGCAGGCACGGCAAGCGCTGGAGCTGATCAGCAACAGCCTGCGCTTCGCCAGCGGTGAGGAACGTAAGCGGCTGTACAACCAGTCGGGGGGGGGCTGCAAGGGCGCATTCGCCAATTGAACGCAGCCATCGGCGTGTACTACGAACGGAAAGAAGGCTAATGGTGGACGCATTACTGACGGTGCAGAGCCACACCAGCGCGGAAGTGATCGAGAACAACGAGCGTACGTTCATCATTCAGGTGCGCGTGGGCGATCACTTCACACGCAATTTCGTCTTTTGCCAGCAGCATCTGGTGGACTGCGCCAGCGAGAACGAGGAAACAGCCCGTCGCTGGGCACAGCAGCCGGAACGCTGGTGCTATCACTGCGGAAAGAAGGATTAGCCATGACGCAGAAGGAAGCCTGCCAGCAACTGACCGAGGCGCAGCAACGCGCCATCCTCTCGCTGTTTCGCGGTTGGCGTGAGCAGCCATCGGACAAATTTCTATTCCGCCTGCACACGTACTGCGAGTACGGCGATGCGGGGATCACGCTCTTAGACAGTCTAATCGATCAGGCGGAGAAGCCCGCACTGGTAGCGTCAATACGGGGAGGATCTGATGAGACTAGCGACTGTATCAGTACCAGACGCTGCCATTGCGCGTTTCCAACAACTGATGAACGCAGAGGCAGACCAATACCCTGCGGCTAAAGATGGGATTCCCGGCGACGTTTTGAATGACTGGATCGCCCGCAACGGTCATAAGGTTGGCGAAGAATTCGGGCATCTCGTCGGGTTGACGATTGTGCGCGCCTTCTGTGAAATCATGGCAGAAGAAGATGGCGCAGTTACGGGCTAAGTGCGGCGCGATCATCCTGATCGACGACGGCGACCGCGAGTGGCTATCGCGCTGGCGCTGGTCACTCACCAATTCGGGCTATCCGCACGCCAGCAGCGGACTGATCCACCGCCTGATCACTGGCGCGAAAAAGGGCGAGTATGTGGATCACGTAAACGGCGACAAGCTGGACAATCGGCGGGCGAATCTGCGGCTGGCGACGCAACAGCAGAATCAGCGCAATCGACGGCGGGCGAAATCCAAGACCAGCAGCCAATTCAAGGGCGTGTTCTGGGACAAGGATAAGCGCAAGTGGCGAGTGCGGATCGTCAGTCGGCAATCGGGGCGGTTGCTGCACCTCGGCTACTTCGAGGATGAGATGGTGGCGGCGAAAGTATACGACGATGCCGCGCGCAGCCAGTACGGTGAGTTCGCGCGGACGAATTTTGCAACGGAGCAGACATGAAACTCACGGTCAACGAGCAAAATAATCGATATGGAACACCGATGCTCGTCATTCGCAACAGCGAAACTCGCGGCATTGTGATGTGGTTCCCCAAGACCATGCGCGACATGGTGGACGATATGCTGCTAGAAGCGAAATTTCTGGAGAACGACGATCTGCCCGCGCTAGTCCAGAAATACTTAGCCAAGCGGGCGGAGTGGCAGGCGGCAAATCCGGAAGCGGTCGATAAATCCAGCGAACAGATCATCAATGAAGACGACGCGCAGCCCACCGATGAAAAGTCGCGCAACAGCATTAAGCAATCCTACACCACGCCGGCGAACACCGACTTCGCCGATCTGAGCAGCCATCCGCACGCGGTCAAGCCGATCCCGGCGATGATCAGCGCGAAAGAGCCGGAACTGCTGCCGAAGCCTCGACCAACCGCAAATGGAGTGACGGAGAGCGTAGCCGCCGCTGCCAAGTCGATGGAATCGCTTGGTGTTGCGCTTACCGCCAACACGGACGATGTGAAGCTAAGCCAATTGCTGCAAGCCGCGCTCAAACTCAGCCGCAAAGCGCAAAACGATCAACTGACAGCGGAAGCCTCACGGCGCGAGGCAGTGTCCTCGTGGCAGAAGTACCGCAAGGCGCTGGAATCAGCGGGCGTCGATCCCACCATTCTGGCGGAAGCGGAGGCGCACTCATGAAAAGCGGCATACCGGGCATCTACTGGCACAAATCGACGCGCACAGGGCTGGTCCGCAACTGGCAGGATGTGCATATCGCCACTTTCGACGAGGACGATCTGGAAACTGCCAAGTTGTGTCGTGCGGAGGCGGAGCGCGTCACCGACGTGGACAAACTGAAGCGCAAATGGCAACGCCGATTGAAGCCGCGTCCGCGCAAGTCGCTGCTCAATCATCCCTGCGCGGTCAAGCTGCCATGGGGACAGTTGCACCATCCGCTGATTCACGTGAGGAAACGCTGATGAATCTCCAGCGCCGACTCTCGAAGCACGCACTTGATCGGGTGAATGATCGCCTGCTGCCGTGCGGGAGATCGCTGGCGCTGCGCTTGCTCGATGGCTTGTGGCGCGGCGGGCGTCCGGCGACTCCAGCGGATTTCGATCATTTCAACACCACGCGCCAGCAGGATCGGGAGTATCGCATCGCGCGGCATCGTCGCTGCGGGCAACTGCTGATCGTGCGGGATGCGGTCACAACCAAGTACATCACGTTATGGACCGAGGCGGATATATGGCGGACGTAGTTCTGCCAGAAAGAATTGGTGCAATCAATGAACACGAAACCTGGCGGCGAGCAAGCATACCAAGAGCTTGTTGCAAAAAACCAAGATGTCTACGGTGCAGGCATCGTGAAATATGCCGAGAGATGGGCAGCACTAATGGAAGGCGCTAAGGAAGTCAGCGGTGAACTGACACCAGACATCATGAATCGTTGCTCCCACGATGCTGACATCGATGGCATCACTGGATTCATGTTTGGTGCTGCGGTCAGTGTACTTGCTGAGCATTGGGTGCATGGCGAAACGGTCCGCCAATGGCACAACGCAGAGCACGGATATTCAGGCGACGGCGTAGTTAATCCGGCGGTATTTACAGCTTAGTAATCAACGCAACGGCAAACCACACCCATGACCGAATCCATCGCAGAATTCAAAGAGCGCGTGCGGGATCGCACCGATCTGCTCAATCTCGTGCGCGCCAGCGGCAAAAAGGTCGGACGCACAAACGGGCGGCTGGTCATGTGCCAGTGCCCGTTCCACGACGATGCCGGACCATCGTTCGCGGTCTATCAAGATCAGCAGCGCTGGCATTGCTATGGCAGTTGTCAGGAAGGCGGCGACTGCTTCCAGTTCGTGATGAAGCGCGACAACGTGGAATTCATGGACGCGCTGAAGGTACTGGCACGGGAGGCGGGCTTGGATATGCCCGAATTCCGCCCGGAGCCGCCACAGAAGAAATCCGAGCGCGAGGAAGCGCAGGTGCTGCTGAACATCGCGGCGGCGTTCTACCATGAACGGATGCTCGATGAGGAGATCGGCAAACCATTCCGCGAGTACCTGATCGAGCGCGGCTTTGACCAATCGACCATCGAGCACTGGATGCTCGGCGCGGCTGGCAGCAAAGACGAGCTGCGGACGCACATCTACAAGAACAAGCTCAACGCCGATCTCGCCATCAAAATCGGCTTGCTCGGCAACTACGACGGACATGTCACGGATCGCTTCAAGAATCGCGTGATGATCCCGTTTCTAGAGCCGGGGCGCGTGGCGTTTTTCACCGGGCGGCGCATCGATGACGTGAAGGACAAGAAATATCTGCACCTCAGCGCCGATTATCTGCCCAAGCCACCGTACAACTGGAAATCGCGCGGCGACGATCTGGTGATCGTCGAGGGACCGCTGGATGCGTGGGCAGTGCAGCGATTGGCGGGCGAAAACGTGACCGCGCTGGCGCTGATGGGCTTGCACGAAGGCGATTTCGACTTCAGCAAAGTGCTGCGCGGCAGGAAGCGCGTGTTTGTCGGTCTTGATGCCGACGGCACGGTCAAGCCGGAGGTCATGGACGCGCTGCTGGCAAAGCTGCCCGGCGCAAACATGATCACGTGGCCCGCGAAAGATCCAGCGGACTGGATGAAGGCGGGAGCGACGGCGCAGCAGTTTTCCGCGCTGCTCGAAGAATCGCCAAGCTGGATGGACAAGCTGATCAGCGACGTGCGCGAGTCTACAGAGTCGCGGCGCTCGGCTGCCGTAGAACGTGCGGTGAATTTTGCCGCAAAGCTGCCAGCGGTGCAGGGCGATTTGAAGGCCGGCGAAATCAAGCGAGCTGCCGGCAAAGATGTAACCACCGCGACGATCCGCAAACTCTTGGATCAGGCACGCAAAGGCGGCGATCCACCAGCTCCTCCGGCGAAGTCTGAAGCGCAGGCAGAAGGCGGTGAACCGCGAGGGTTTTATCGCGTCGCTGATGGCGAGTTTTGGGCTGGTCACGGCGAACGGGCGTCACAAATCACCGTTGGCGGCGTGGCGTATTACCGCCAGATGGTCGTGGTCGATGACGGCGAGGCGAAGGATAACGAGCTGGAGCTGGTGGTGGCGCTGCGCGATGGACGCGAATTCACGGCGCGGATTCCGGCAAAGGCATCGTCAGAAGTCGGTGAGGTGGCGGCTGCCATCAAAGGCATCGTGGGACCGAAGCTGACCATCAGCGCGAATGGGCGCTCTCACCTGATTCCGGCAATCGAGTGGCTGACGGCAAGCAAGAAGCTGGAGGAAAAGAACGAGATCGCGCGCACTGGCTGGCTGGAAATTGACGACAAGTTAATTTACGTCACGCCAGGCGGCACAGTTGGTGAGCTGCCAGCGGATTATCAGGTTGTGCTGCCGCAAGGATTGGAACGCTACGCGATCAAGGACGCTGGCGATGAAGCATTTCAGCAAGGCTTGGAGGGCTTGATTCGTGGATTACTGCCTGCCTTTGAGAATACGCTCACTGTGCCCATGCTGGCATATGCACTACTACCGCCGATGGCGCGTTTCGTGCCGGAGGGCACCAAATTTGTGATGCATCTGGTTGGTGAGACTGGATCGCTCAAGACGACGACGGCGCGAATCCTGATGTCGCTGTACGGCGATTTTGCCAACAAGCCGCCGATGGCAAGCTGGCGCTCGACCATCAATTCGATTGAGAAACTTGGCTTCTGGCTGCCCGACTGCATGGGCATGGTCGATGACTACAAGCCGCGCATCGTCAAGTTGTGGGACTTTGTGGACCTCATCCAGCGGTATGCCGATGGCAATGACCGCATGAGGATGGCGCGTGACACCAGCATCAGGCGGCGCGAGGCGATGCGCTGGTGGCTGCTCTCCACTGGTGAGGACGTGCCACAGGGCGAATCGAGCGCGCTGGCGAGAATGATCAGCCTCCGATTCAAGCGCAGACCATCAGGCGAGCCGTACAACGCCGATCTGAGCAAAGCGCGGCGACTGGCGGAGCATTTTCCAACGGTCATGGCGCGCTGGATCGCGTGGCTGCGTGAAGACAATTTTTTGCCGGAAAAGGGCGGCTTCCGCGCGGCGTTTACTTTGTACACGCAAAAAATCGCGGAGGTTTTGCAGCAGGACGCGCCATCAACGCCGAACGTCAACCGCATCAGCGACAACGTGGCGATGCTGTGGTGCGCGTGGAATGCCTTCCGGCTGTTCATCAAAGAATCAGCGCCGGAATTCAGCAAGGATTTGCTCGACTTCCACAAGATTGTGCCGCAGGTGGCGCTGGCGCAGGCGAAGCACGTGATGGAGGACAAGCCGACGTTCGTGTTCCTGAACGCGCTGCGGGAGGGCTTGGACGGCGGGAGGTTTAAATCCGCGAAACGAGATGACAACAACGCACATCAGCAGGCTGCCAGCGACACATTCGTCGGCTGGTATGACAGCAACGGCTGGTATCTGCTGCCAGCGGCGTTTAATGCCGTTTCAAAATGGCTGCGAGAGGCAGGGATACAACTGGGTTTTACTTCCCGCGAACTTTACAAATTGCTCGGCGAAGAAAACCTTTTGGCGACTAGTGGCGCGGACAAGACCACCATCGCTATCCGCATCGGCAAGAAAGTGCCGGGATCAACCACTGGCACTGGCGTCAAGCGGGTGATTCATCTGCGGGCTGGCGTCCTGCCAACGCCGGATGATGTAACACCGGATGAAGGCAATGACCAGCAAAGTGTTACAGCGTTTATGTAGGCGTCGTGCCGCTAAATAATCAGAAGTAACACTTGTAACACTTGTAACACTAGAAAACACGCACATATGACTACGACTAGAAAACACACGGGCACATAAAAATGAATCACGAATCACATAGAGACACACGCTATCACCAGCAAAAAAGTGTAACAAGTGTTACAGCACCGCACGGAAGCAGTCGCTGTCTATGTCCGCGCGGTAACACCGGAAGTGATTCAGTCGTGATCAAGTGGTGTTACAAGTTGGCGACGTGTTCTGTGAGTGGCAGTGGTCGTACTTCAAAACAAAGCACAATGGATCGGGCGTTTGCAGCAGCATGGCGCGGCGCGTGGCTGGTTGATTATCCGATAATCCGCATTATCGGAACGGATTCTGAGCAGCGGATCGTGGTGTTGGTGGGCAGCCGGACGGGGGTCGATCAGCGCGATGGTGCTGCGGCGCGAGCTGCCGATCACATGTCGGAACCCCCCAAGAGAAAAATCGGCGTGCCCGTGGGGGGAGCGCTTTTTAACGGAGGGCAGTTGAGATTCGGGAAGTGCCGGATCGAACAAACCCTCTTCCAGTGGCTGCGCACCGCGCCGGAGGCTGTGTAGCGATGCCTGCGCCGCTGCGGAATTCAAACGCTAGTTCGCACCACCTATTCGTCAAAGACCCGCTGCATAAAGTGACGGTGGCGACGGACATCCAGCCGGGGGAGATGGCGCAGTTGGCGCGCGATCTAGGCGATTCTAGCCTGTGGATCGCTGAACGGTTGACGCTGGAACTGGAAGCGCGAGGCGGCAAAGCGGAAGCTCATAAGTTGATCGGGCTGTATGCGGCGGTTGCTCATGAGATGCATCAGGTGGCGGCGGAGATGGAGGGTGAAACAGGCATCAAGGCAGCACCGCTTGGCGGACTGAAGGATGACCACTACGAGCGGATGATCGAGCAGCAGTCACGTTCTCTCGGCTTGATCCTCAGCCAGTGCAAATCGGCGTGGGTGAATCTGCAAGAGAAGGTGCAGTTCAACGGGGAAAAAGAAGGCAGCGAGGAGGTGCAGCGGGTACTCAGCAATTCAGATGGTGAGGGGATCGGTGTCCTGAAATATCTGGCGGGACACATCCGGGCAGCCAAGCGGATGATGCGCGATCTGGCAGCAAACCGCGCGTGGAAGCTGGGCGGCGAAGTGGATAACGATGACTTGGGGACGCGAATCAGAAAGGTGATCGAGCAATGACAAATCAAACCAAAACAACAATGCTGAATGAATCTGAGCATCTCATCGTAAGCCTGCACTTGGAAACCACCGAGACGCTGGCTGACTTGGCGGCATCATGCGGCACTTTAATCGACTGGCTGCTTGAAAACGGGCTTGACGGGCTACCGCTAACCGACGCGGCAATGGCGTTTGTAGATCAAGTCGAAGATGCGCTGGAATCGCGTACGACGCTGCAAAGCGACCTATCAAACAAAGAAGCCAACGCATAGCGCTGCGCGGCTTCTAGTGCTCAATGGGAACATCAAGCAAGAGGAATTTTACCATGAAATCGAAACAACAAGCAATCGAGCGGGCGGTCTTCCACATCGGAGTGGATGCGGGTTACGGTGCGACCAAGGCGGTAATGCTTGGCGCTGAACCTGTCATCTTCCCCAGTGTGTACGGCTACGCGGTGGACATCAAATTCCAGCGCGGTGACATCTCTGCTCGTTACCCGGGCGACCAGATCGATGACGACGGCAGGGACTGGTTCGTGGGCGAACTCGCCATGTCGCAGCTCCGCGCTGGCGAACTGATGCGGCTGCGGGGACGATCCGGCAAGCACGACGACGTGGGGTTGGAAGCCCGCGTGCGCTTGGTCAAGGCTGCGCTGGGCAAGTTGCTCGGCAATGTGGTGACAAATGGCGACACGGCGCATATCCGGCTGGCAACCGGGCTGCCTGTCGATCACATGCGCCCGGCGGCGATCAAGGCTCTGAAGGAAGCATTGACCGGAATCCATCCGATCCGCACCGATACCGCCAACTTCGTCGCCAACATCACCGAAGTGATGGTGATGCCTCAACCGACGGGCGCACTGTACAGCCAGCAGCTTACCCCCAGCGGTGAGGTGAATCCCGATCACATCGCGCAGCGGGCGGGCGTTGTCGATGACGGTATGTACACCATCGACGTGACATTGGATGACGACGGCGAATATCTGGAACTCCGCTCCGGCAGTATGGAGGGCGGCGTTCATGTGGCTGTCTCTTATACACATCTCCGAGCCCACGAGACTAAGGCGAATCT
>ERZ761593.27-NODE-27-length-17002-cov-8.978639_pt1 | contig 17002 bp, 29 predicted proteins | sample MGYA00433094_ERZ761593 | MGnify/ENA primary metagenome ERZ761593 (study PRJEB28899, sample SAMN03785551) | bioreactor sludge metagenome | biome: EBPR Sludge; feature: EBPR Bioreactor; material: 0.22µm filtered reactor supernatant | place: Saint Lucia: Queensland...
AGTTCAACGCCGCGCGGGATGCGTACACCGATGAAGCGCGGTGGGTTAGGAATGTGTGCAACCGCTGTTATCACAAGCCGAAGTGGGAGCGGGAATCGCTGGCGGCGGCGGCAGTGACGTATGTGCAGTTGGCGCTGTGGTGAAAAAATGCGACAGTTTACCGTGCTTACCCTAAAGACTTACGATAGTACATATGGTAAGCATGGTAAGGATTACGGACGATGAACCAAGCACAAGAAATGACAGCACTGGAACAGGCTATCGTGAGCCATTTGGAAGCCCAAGCCGATTGGTGTTCTATGCGGGACATCGCGCGCGCGCTGGGGCGTAAGGGTGACGCGCCGCTGCCCTATGACCGGGCGGTGGTTCGCGGGTTGGTCGAGGCGGGCAAGCTAGACACTGAAACCCGCTTGCAGGGTGCAGTAAAAACCTACGCGGTGTTCCGCATTAAGGCAGGATGACATGGCAACCCGCGCAAGCAAAGCAACCCTTGAACAAAAGCTGATTCAGCATGGCGTTGACATCAGCGCACCGGATTTTCAGCAGCGGTTAAATGAGCATATGGCGGCGGCGATGAACGCTGTTCCGATGCCTGTCAACCCAGCCAATGAAAATATTCCAGAACGCTTTAAATCCATGTCGGCAAGCCTACACGCATTCGGACGGCTCGGCACGATGTTGCAGGTGGTTTTAATTTCCGGCGGTTTGGGGCCGCTGATTAACCTCGGCCTGATTGTGACCGACACAGTACGTTTGCACGGCGCGATTTTCTTTGAACACAACGAACTGATTAAGTGGCTGCTGTCCATTGTTTTCATTTTTTCCTACACCTATTTGTCATTCGTCAAAGCCGATTTGAAATACCTGCTGCGAAAAAATGAGCGCGAACGGTTCAGCATCCGGCGGCTGCGCGAGTCTGTGCGGTACTGGTGGGGCGCGGGGCATGATTGGCAGCCGCGTAAGGTAACGCCGACTGAAATTGAACTGGAACGGATCAGCGGCTTCTACTTCTATTTCAAGGCCGGGATTTTTGTCCTACTGTTCATGGCGGCAATTGTCACGGTGCTAGACGACATGGCGGCGCGGCCTGACCGATTGGCTGAACATATCTTCGGCGCGGTGGGCAGCGTGATTATGACCATGCTACTGCTGTCGGCGCTGGATATGCAAATCGGGCGTTCATTGAAAAGCTACATGCAGACTGATGGTGGGCAGTCCATGTCAATGGATTTTTTCGAGATGGAATGGCAGCGTTATTTGGAACGGCGTTCCGCCGCCGCCGAGGAATCGGTGTGGGCATTTCTGGCGCTGGAAGTACGGAACGCACAGATGGCATCGAAGGCGCTGCCATCCCATTCGACACCATTGATAGCGCCAATTCTGGTCAGCCCGAACGGGAATCATCCGACAGAGGAAGCCCTGAATTGATAGCCGCAATGGAACAGCAAACAGCGGTTTTGAAGGCCATTTTGGGCGCACTGCAACGTGACCGTCCAGATGTACCGAGTGAGCAAAATACCACTATTCAACTTGGGAATTTTGGGAATTCCCAGACTTCCCAAGCGAAGAAAGCGTCTCCGAAGCTCGAATTTGCTATTCAGTGGTTACGTCAACACCCAGAACACATGCTTATTCCAGGGCGTGATTTAGAGGCTAAAGTAACCATGAACGGCGAACCGATTAGTTACAAGTGGTGGAACGAGGCAAAGAAAGAGGTTGCCAAGCCGTGAACTGTCCACATTGTAAGACACCTGCCGGGCCGCCGGAATGGAAGGCGCGCAAAACTACCTTGTGGGCGAATCAGCACGGGCGCAAGGTACGGTTATTCTGCAAGGTCTGCGGCGCGTGGACGGATTTTACCACGCGGTATGGCGCGGATCGGGCGAGTGATACGGAGGTGATGGCGGTGGTTAGGCCGCCGGAAAGGGCAACGGAATGATTTTTCAACACACATGGGAAAAGGTTTTGTCAGGCGAGAAAACCCAAACACGCCGGATTGTGAAGCCTAAAACGGTATTTCCTAGCAATATGCGTAGCACAGATAACACCGATGGCGATTGGATGTGGCATGGCAAGGTATTCACTGCCTCGGCTTGTAAGCCGGGGACAGGTTATTGGGGACTAGGATATACCGAGGCAAGAATTAAATACGAGGTCGGCAAAACCTACGCTGTCCAACCGGGGCGCGGTAAAAAGGCTGTCGCGCGTATCCGCATTCTCAGCATCCGGCGGGAGGATGTACGCGAGATTAGCGGGCAAGACGTGAAAGCGGAGGGGTTTGATAACCGGGTGGCATTCATGAATGTCTGGCTACAAATGCACGACCCGGAAATCTACGAAATTTATAGGGATTACCGTTTTCCGCATCAGGAATACAAGCAAGCTGCCCCGTTTTTACGTAGCCGTCCCGCCGAACGTTACGACGCGTGGGCGCTAACCTTCGAGGTCGTGAAATGAATCCTGATACCCTAACCCTGATCCGCTGTATCGGTGGCTGGGCAACCAACATTATCCTAATCGGGATGCTTATCGGCGGGCTATGGCTGGCAATGAAAGTAGGTAAACATGACGACCATCAATAACCAAATTGCAATCTTGCGGCGCAACCTAAAATTGATGGGTCACCCGTTCACGACACTTCCACAGGATAGCGGTTCATACCTCGTTGAGTGTCGTTTTTGCCATGAGGTTCATGGCAGCCAATTCGGGTTCCAGCACGCGGATGATTGTCCATATGAAATAGCGGATCGTAAACTTGAGCAGGCAATTGCCGAGAAGGATGCAAACGGTGAGTGATAAACCACGACGCAGGTACGAATTACAAGTCACGGTCGGCGCGGACACCATTGAATACCTAAAACATTTGCTGGAAGAAATCACAGGGTATCTTCCGGGGAATCGGCCTTATACCGCCGTGAGCGGTGGGTACGAGGGCGGTTACGTTGCCAACATGCAGTTTGATGAGAATATCACCCATGAAAGTTGGGCGCGCGAGTTAGAGGCTTATCTTGCAAAGGACGACACAACCCATGAATGACCTACAAGCAATTCGCGCGCGGGTAGAGGCGACTTATGCGGGCGAACCCGTTGGGCGGGCGGTTGCCGATGTGATGTTTTTGCTGTTGGAAAACGCACGATTGGAAACCGAACTGGAAACGGCAAAAGATACGTTGTCGGGAACGCAGACTGATTATCAATCCGGTTTGAAACTTCTTGAACTGTACGGCGGATATTCGGCGTTTGTGCATTCCTGTATTCGCAGTGGTGAGCTACCGGATACCTTTGAGCAGTATTGCAAGAAGGTAACCCATGAATGACCAGATTGTGCCGAACAAGGCGCTGCGGGACGCGCTGATGGAACATGTGTCTATAGATATTCAAGCGGCTGTCATTCCGTATATCACATCACATTTCACCGGGGCAAGGGTTCAGATTGTCGTTCGGCTGCTGTGGGATAAGGAATTGGTCATCAGTGAATCGCAGCCCGTCGAGATTGATTTAGGGCGTGGGTAGCCAATGAACACTTTTCGCCTGTCGGCAGTTTTACTGGACGTGGTAATTTCGGCCTTACTCGCCGCCGATGGTCGTTACAGGGATGCGTATATATGTGTGATGTTCGCTATGCCCTCTCTGCTTCTGCACATACTTGACCCTCAGAACCGCCAGAAGCCCAAGCCCTAAAAAACACACAGCGCCTAGCCATCAATCCGGGCGCTGTGTGAAAAATAGTAACACCGTCACTCATAGTATACCATAAATGAGGTGACAGCGTGGCAAAACGGAAACATGAACAAGTTGGCGTGATTGCGACCCGCCCGTTTAACAGCCGGGTCTACGCGCCCAACGGCGAACTGGCGGGCATTATTGAGCGGTCACAAAGCAAACGGCACACAGAGGCCGAGGGTACAAATGCTATCCGGCTGAATCCGGATTACGCGCTAAACGATTTCCATGTTCGGCTGATGCTGCTGGAATATATCGCGCAGAACCCGGAAGTGCTGCCAGAAGTTGAGACGACTAAACGTCCACAAAAACCACTGGTAAGCCCGATGGCGCGGGCGGCGTGGATCGCGGCGCAGGATGATGTGAAAGCACGGCATATGACGGTCGGCGCGGTGTTAAATATGCTGACCAGCTGCGCGCGAATTGAGGCGGCGCGGTTGCGGGCGGGTATTGCGCCGAGTGTGCCGTATGATAAGCCGGGATTCGGGCGGAGGGCGGCTGAACAGAAGGTCGCTAAGAAAAAGTCGTACAATCGGAAGTTAGGCACGAGCAGTAAAAGAGGGTAGCAGGATGAAAACACCGGGTGAAACGGCAAACACGATAAGTAACGAACCACTCCACAATCTAAACCCGCACTACACGGATGGTCATTACAAAACGGCGCGAACCGTCTGGATTGCAAGCGGTTATTGCACTACTGGCGATTATGGAACGGTTGAGGACGCCGAATACAACTACAGTGATCGCATTTGGCAATGGGACTGGAACAAGGCCGACGCCGCGTGGAACTCAATAGGCGACACGTTTACAAAGCGTTCGCCCGCCTTCTTGCAGGAATGGTTACGCGGTTATTTCAATAACCCTAAGCTGGAACTGGTACATATCATGGCTGGTTTTAATGTAAGTACCGGGTATCCATATCAAGTATTTGGGTACATTACACACACTAACCAAAAAGCGCCATAAGGGCATCCAACAGTACCCGCCGCTGGCAAGGTTAGAAATCGGTTTCTTGACACCCTTACATAGTAGGGTTACACTACAAAGTAGCAGTTGGTGTATGAGGCGCACAAAAGCGCCTCTTTTGATTCCTTCCCTCTTCCGCGTCCCGACGAGTCCCGGTGTCTATCCTTCCGCCGGGACTTGGGAAACCTCATAACTTACCGAAAACTTCTTGAGTATGGCCAATTTTCTTCAATGCTCTGCTAAATCCAAGCGCACAGGTCAACGCTGTAGGGCGCGGGCAGTGCTTGGCAGTAAAGTTTGTTACCATCACGGCGGGCGGACACCTAAAGGGATTGCCTCACCCAACTTCAAAACCGGGCGTTACACACCTTACCTCGTGCCGGATTTAGCCAAGCGGTTCGCGGTATTTGAGAAGGATGATGAACTACTCAGCCTACAATCCGAAATTGCACTGATTGATGTTTTACTTTCGGAAAACTTGAGCGCCTTACAGACGGGTGAAAGCGGCGAGTTTTGGGACGCGGCTTTGCAGCAGGTGATTGACGCCCGTAAGTCCTACAAAAGCGAAAACTACGCCGGACTTGAAAAAGCGCTGGATGAATTGGAAGCGCTTTGTGACCATCGACGGCTGCACTTCGCAGCAGAAAAAGAAATCCGCGAAAAGATGGAATTGCGGCGCAAGTTGACCGAGAGCCGCCGTAAACACCTAATTGAAGCCGAACATGTGGTTACAACTGAAGAAGCGATGGTATTGGTAAGCGGGTTATTAGATAGCGTCAGGCGAAATGTCACTGATCCCAATACCCTCACGAGCATCCAAGCGGACTTTATACGACTTACTACAGCACACAATCGCCAGCGGATTGACGCCGGAAACGAGGACTGACGATACCTTAACCCTTCCTGCGCCCTACACCCTACAGATTGAAATTCTCAATCACCCGGCTACTCGTAAGTTGATATGCGCAGGCCGTCAAGTCGGGAAAACTATGACTGCTACCATGTCAGCCATCGGCGGTAAGGAATATGGCGGGCGCGGGTTATTTGACGGCGCGCATGTTCACATTAGCAGCACATCACAGGATCAAAGCGACCTGTTTTGGGATTATGCGACAACGTGGCTCGGCGGGCTGGTTAAGACACCCGGTTTTTACAAGAATGAATCGCGGCGGATTATCAAGTATCGCGGCGGGCAAATTCGAGTTAAGACGGGCAGCAACCCGGATGCCTTACGCGGCGGCAATGTCGATAAACTGATTTTAGATGAATGCGCCTATCTTGTGCCGGATGCATGGGCAAAGGTTGGTCAACCGATGCTGCTGGCGCGGGACGGCGTGGCAGAGTTTTACAGCACGCCCAAGCGTAAAAATTGGTTTTTTTACCTATACCAGCAGGCGCTAAATGACGAAACCGGACGTTGGGCGGCGTGGAACTTCCCGACGACAGAGAACCCGCACTTGAGTCAATCGGCACTGGACGCCCTGATTGCCGACATGACCGAAGAAGACTACCAGCAAGAAATCCTTGCCCAATTCTTGGAAGGGCAGGGCGCGGTTTTCCGCTATGTGGATGATCGCTGCACGGCGCAAAAACGAGAACCGTATGCGGGTGATTTTGTCTTCGGCCTCGATTGGGCGCAGTCACACGACTACACCGTTTGCGTGGTCATGGACAGTGTTACCAAAACCGTAGTCGATTACGACCGCTTCAACGGCGTGGATTGGTCATTGCAGCGCGGGCGGGTTAAAGCCCTATATGACCGTTGGAAACCGCGCCTCGTAGTTGCCGAAAGCAACAGCATCGGCAGTCCGAACATTGAAGCCCTGCGCGCCGAGGGTTTACCGATCCGTTCCTTTGAAACTACTGCGGTTAGCAAGCCGCCGCTGATTGAGAGTCTTGTACTGGCTTTTGACCGAGGCGAGATTACCGCACTCAACGACCCGATAATGAAGGGTGAGTTGATGGCTTATGAGCGCAAAGTATCCAGCACCGGGCGTTCACAGTACAGCGCGCCCGTCGGGTTACATGACGATGTGGTTATGGCGCTGGCGCTGGCGTGGCATGGGATAACGCAACGCGGGACACGGTTGTTATTTGATGATGCCGATTTACAGGATGATTCATGAATGCGTTTTTGGTTACAGGCTCACCTAATGGCATCAAGTCCATTCCGATTCACAAGCTGCCAGAAGATGCTTGGCGGTATATTACCGGGCAGGCGCAATATGGCGATGATAAACAGGACGTTTACAGCCTGTATGAGCGCGTGGCGTGGCTGTATCGCGGTGTAGAAGCACGGTGCAATGCGTTGGGCGGCGTCCCGATGGCCGTTCACAAGGGCGGTGAAGAGGGCGAAGAGATACCCGAACACAACCTGCCGTTTGAAATCGCGTTGTCTGACCTGCTGAATACGGTCTATCGGCATTACATTCTATCCGGCGCGTGGTATATCTGGATTCAACGTTCGGCAATAGGTACTGTTCAGGAAGTGCGGACATTTCACCCGCGCACGATGACGCCAAAATACGACCAAACTTACGGGTTAGTTGGCTTCAAGCGCAGTCTCGGCGGGAATGTTCAAGAACAGTTTTACCCGGCTGAAGATGTTGGGTATCTGTTGAAGCCCTCACACAAAGACGAAACCGGGATCGGCGTCCCGGACGCGGTGGTTGCATTACGGGCGGCGGGCGTCCTTGCCAATATGGATGTGTTTAGTGGCGCGTACTTTGAACAGGGCGCAATTAATCCAACGATTATCAGTGTGACAGACGGCACGAGTGAGCCGGATAAGGCGCGGATTCAGGATTGGTATAGGCGGACGCTGACCAAACTTAAAAACGCTTTTACGGTCAATGTGGTATCGGGCGAGGTCAAGGCCACAACCATCGGCTACCCGCTGAAAGATTTGGCGGCGAAAGAACTCACCGATAGTAAGCGTGAAGACGTGGCAACTGCGCTAGGTGTTCCGCAATCCATTCTTTTCAGCAACGCGGCCAATTTTGCGACGGCTAACCAAGACGACCTGCACTTCTACGATAAGACGGTACTACCGGACGGGTATCGTTTTGTCCGCGAACTCAACCGCTATTTGTTCACACCGCTTGGGTATCATCTGAAGTTACACCCGGAGCGGATGGAAATTTACCAGAAGTGGGAGAGCGAAAAGGCTTACGCGGTTACGGCGCTGGTACAGTCGGAAATCATGGAACGGTACGAGGCGCGCGAAAACTTCAATTTATCACCTGTGCCTACACCGCCGGATGGGTGGGAAGCCTACGAAAAGGCTCATCCACAGAAGGTCAAAACCAACAAACTCGGCACACCAGACTCGCCGGAAGAATTGGTCGCGGAACTGGTAACACCAGAGGAAAGCAAGGCGGTCAAGTTCATTGCCGAGTTGGGACAGTGGGAAAAGATGGCCCGCAATCGCTTTAAGGAAAATAAACCGCACAAGGCGCGGGACTTCAAAGCGGAACGGATCCCAAACACGCTGGCGGCGGCAATACGCGGGCAGCTTAGCACCGCAAAAGCCGATGACTTGACAGGTATTTTTGCCAACGCGCGGGCGTGGGTCGGGTATCCATGAGCGAACTTCGTAACCGCGCCGCCCACGAGGAAGCACTGGCGGCGGCGGTCGGCGCTATCGGGCTTGAACTGCTTGACGAGTTGATGCAACTGTTGGGCGACCCGCCGGACATCACCAATGTACCGGATACCTTTTGGGAAACGGTCAGCACGAAATACAGTGACGCGGTACTACCTGAACTAGAATCCGCGTTCCTTGATATGGTCAAACAGAACGTCACGGATTACGGCGTTGACATCGGATGGGATGTGATTAACCAGCGGGCGGCGGATTGGGCAAAAACCTACACCTACGATATGGTGAGCGGGATTACGCAGAACCGCCGGATCGCGCTGCAAGAGGCGATTAGCAGTTTTTATGAAAAACAGTGGACGCTTGGCGAATTGCGGGCGGCGCTGAATAACGAGTATGGCCCGGTTCGCGCCGAAATGATTGCCATCACTGAAACGACACGGGCGGCGGTGGAAGGTGACCGGGCGTATGTAGATGAATTACGTAAGCGGGGCGCGAAACTCGGCGGCAAGGTGCAAACGAATAAGGATGAAAGAGTTTGTAGAATCTGCGGGCCAAAGCAAGACCTTGACCCGCTGGAGGTTGGATTTCCGCCCTATCATGTGGGATGCAGATGTTGGGCGGTGTGGGAGGCGCTATGAGCGACATTACCGTAACGATCAACATGGGCAGCTTCCCTACGCAAATCGCCCAATTCAGGCGCATGGACGGGTTACGCACCGGGCTACAGGTTGCAGCGTTACACCTGCAAGGCATTCTGGCAACCTACCCGGCGGAATCACACCGCCCGCAGCCATTTGTCACCGATAAACAGCGTAAAGCGTTCTTTGCAATGCTGGCGGCGGGTGAAATCGAAGTGCCGTATCGACGCGGCATGTCACCCGGCTCACAGAAGTTAGGTCAAAGCTGGACGACCCGGCTTGACGGGCTAACCGCAACCGTTGGAACAGCCGTCGGCTACGGGCCGATTGTGCAGGGTGTTCCACAGCATCAATACCATCGGGTTACGGGCTGGCGGAATATCAAGGACGTTGCAGACAGCGAGGGCGATACCGCCAAAAACATCGTCATGGATTATGTGAGACAGGATTTTGGATGAATATCGAAAAAATGACGGCTGTAGGAAGGCTAACAGCGGCCTTATTGCCGGATGGGTTTTCGTTCACAGGCGTTACTTACAACGCTTTCCAGAGCGCCTATACATTCACGTTCCAGCGAGGCGGCGCGTCATATGACTACCGCGCGGGGTGGGATTTTGCCCGCCGCATGAGTGAATCCGAGGCGTCTGAAAAGCTGGCGCGTGAATTCCTGAATGACCACGCCGAACAATTAGCGCAGGCGGATGTGAGCGCGGCTGTTGAAAGCCCGCCGCCAGATGATAAGAAACCGCCCGTCAAATCAACTAAAGGAAAGAAATAAACACCTGCTAACCAGCGGGTGTTTTCTTTGGAGGCACAATGGACAAACAAGTAAAAGTGCTATCGCTGGACGAAACCAGCGGTATGGTTCGGCGGGCGTTTGAGCGGACGTTCTGTGAACCGCATGAGATGATGAGCGACGATGACTACTATTGGGTCGTTGATGTCTACACCGACTCATGTGTGGTCTGCAAGGGCGCGGGAACTTACTTCCGCGTAGCGTATACCATCGCCGCCGACGGCGTGACGTTTGCGCCGAAAGAAGAATGGCAGGCAGTGGAACATGAGTGGGCGGATAAGCAGGGGCTGTCAGATCGCAAAAGCACAACATTGGTGTTTTTAGGCGGCGAGGTCAAGGCGCTTGGCGACGGGCGTATTGGCGGGTATCTTGTGCGGTGGGGTAGCCCTACTGAGCGCGATTTAACGGGTGAGTATTTCACCGCAAAAACCTACTTGGGGGCGCAGGCGGGTAACGGGGCAGACTGCTTATTCCATCACGGCGTACCCATACACCCTGATTTAAAGGCACTTGCTGATTACACATTCGCGCCGCTAAAAACCCACCGTGACGAAATTGGTCTATTTGCCGAAACCGTTATGGACATGGCAAATCAATACGAAAGCATGGTGTACAACCTTGCTCAAAAAGGTAAGTTGAAATTTTCATCTGGCGCACCGGGTCATACCGTCCGTAAAACAGCCGATGGTGAAATAACCCGCTGGTTTATCAGTGAAGGTTCACTAACTCCTACGCCCGCAGAATGGCGTAATCATGTATTCCCACTAAAAGCAATTCCCTTGCCGCAATTTGAGCCGGAGGCAACCGCAGAGGGCGAAAAGCCAGCGGGCGCAGGTACAAAGACGGCGGATGCAACCGTGCGAATTGAGATTATCAATAGCACAACACCTAACCAAACACACGAGGATAAGAAAACGATGGCTGAAGAAACCATTCAGACCACGCCTCCGGCTGCGGATAGCGCACGTCTTGAAGCGATGGAAGGCACATTGGGGCAGTTGACGAAAAGCGTTGACGCCATTACAAAGGCGCTGGAAAAGCTGCCACAGAGCCAGAATCCCGGCTACTTTACGGTAGACGGCGGCACGGCAGACCCGAACGTGAAATCGCTTGGTGATTTTCTACTGGCGGTCAAACGCGGCGATGTGAAGCGCCTTGAAACCGTCTACCAAAGCACCAAAGCGATGGGCGAGGATCAGGGACAGTCCGGCGGGTATCTAGTGCCGGAAGAATACAACACGGCGCTGCTGCAAGTCGGCATGGCTGAAAACGCCATTTTGAACGCGGTACAGCGCTTCCCGGTCAGCAGCCCAACGGGTAAATTCCCGGTGTTGGATATTTTCTCGGCACCGACGGCGGATAGCGGTAACACGGCGCTGGCAGGCGGGCTGACAGCGGCAACCATTGCCGAGGGCGGCGCGTACACCGAAACCCAAGCCTACTTTGAGTACATTCAATACAATGTGGTCAAGGTCGGCGGATATGTCAAGGTCAGCGACGAACTGGTGCAAGACGCGCCCGTTATCGAAAGCCTGCTGACCAAACTCATTGGTATCGCGGTTGCCAGCAAGAAAGAACGCCACGTTCTGCGTGGGACAGGCGCGGGCCAGCCGTTGGGCATTATGAACGCGCCCTGCGCCATCGGCATTTCACCGGATACCAACAGCACGTTTGCCTTTGCGGACGCGGCGGAGATGGAATCGCGGTTTATGCCCATTGACGGCGGCAAACCGTTCTGGATTATGCACCGCTCCATGAAAACCGACCTCGCAGCGATGCAGGTTTCGGCGGGCGGTGTATCGTACATCACCAACATCAGCACCAACCGACTGAGTATGCCGCTGCTGGCTTACGACATCCTGTTCAGTGAGCATTTGGCGCAGGCAGATAACAGCGGGTGTGCTATTCTGGCAGACCTCGGCGCTTATCTGCTGTTTGAACGCGGGCCGATCCGCATCAGTTACAGCGAACACGCCGATTTCACCAACGGGAATCAGGTGTGGCGGTTTGACCAGCGCGTAGACGGTCAGCCTTGGATGCGGGCGGCGGTCACCCAAGCCGATCCGCAGGGCAGCTTCACCACTTCGCCCTTCGTCTATTTCAACGACTAACCAGCCGAGTCAACTGGTAACGAGGTACAAACATGAGTAATCACGCAGGCGGCAACATTGCCGAGACTGTCGCTATCATTGCGACCATTGACCCGGATGCATACGGGACGGGCGACCAAAACACCGATGCGATTGATATGCGGTATTGGCGCGAAGTGGCTTTTGTTGTCATGGCGGGCGACTTGGGCAGCAGCGCAACGCTGGATTTTGTGGTGAATGGCGACACTGCCAGCGGCGGCTCGTATGCCACAGCCATCACGGGCAAGTCCATTACCCAACTCACACAGGCGGGAACGGACAGCGATAAACAGGTCGTTGTACGGGTGACTGCGGAGGAAGTAGCGGCACAGTCTTTACGCTACATTCGCGGCACTATGTCCATCGGCGCGGCCTCAAGTGACTGTGCGGTGGTCGTGTTGGGCTACGGCGCGCGGTATCAACCTGCCGAGAATTTCGATTTGGCGACGGTAGACGAGATTAAACACTGATGACAAACCTACTGAAAATCGAACTTATCAAACCCGTTATCATCACTGAATACGGGAAAGCCAACGCGCCGATTCCAGCCGGGTCAACCGTCGAGGTTTACGACCACACGGCGAAAGAACTGGTCAACATCGGCTTTGCGCGTCCCGTCGGCTGGAAACCTGAATCCACTGCCGCAAACAAGGCGTAACATGCGAATCCTAGTTGTCACTCCCATTCTCCGCGAACCAAATGGACGCGCCCGCCTGTATGCAAGGGCGGTTGCATCCATTCTCAATCTGCAATGGCCGGGACAAATCGACCATTACGTGGCGAATGGCGGTGACGACTATCTACAGCCGAGCGAAACCGTAACCCGTAAGTATCAAGAGGCGCGGGAGGTGTTTCTCGCCGGGAAATGGGATTATCTGTTTGCGGCAGAATACGACATGATTTTGCCGCCGGATACCCTCACACGGCTGGTAAACCTTGAGGCTGATATTGCTTACGGGTTATATGTGTTTCGGCACGGGCAGCCGAAATGGAATGCGGCGTTGACTGTCCAAGAGAAGTTCTGGCAGTCATTTGCAGACGTGCCAACAATTGTCGCGGCGCGGGCGTGGAATACCGTGCAAACAGTTGCGGGCTTGGGCATGGGCTGCACCCTACTAAAACGCGAGACGGTAGCGGCGCTGCCCTTTCGTAACTGGAAAGGCGTAGCCTGCGATTGGGCGCTGGCTTATGATGCTCTCGGCATGGGTTTAACCCAGCGCATGGATTTGGGCGTTGTGTGTGGGCATATGAGTCTACTGCCTGCGCCGTGTGTGTTTTGGCCGGATGTGAACGAACCGGAACTGTACCGAGTTGAGAACCTATGACACCTGAAATCCTCGCTTGGTTGGCAGAAATGACACGGCTGCATATCCCGACGCCGGGACGGGTGCTTGAAGTCGGCGCGCGGGATGTAAACGGGAATCCGCGCTACCTATTCGGCCATGCCGAAACCTACACCGGGACAGATATGGAAGCGGGCGATAACGTGGATATGGTTGTCAATAACCACGCGCTGACTGAAACGTTTGGCGCGGCGTGTTTTGACACGGTGTTGTGCCTCGAAAATCTGGAACATGACAGCGCGTTTTGGGTCACAATCGGGCAGTTGCAGGCGGTGTTGAAACCGGGCGGCTTGCTGGTGATTACTACGCCGCATTTTGGTTTCCCTGAACATCGGTATCCTAAGCATTATGTGAACTTTGGGCAGGATGCTTACCGCGAATGGTTCTTTGATGGCTGCACTGTTCTTGACCTGCGGTTACTGGCGGCAAACGGGCGGGCGGATATGACCGTTGCCGGGATTGCGCGTAAACCTCTTTTATGAAAATCCTCATCTGCACACCGATCAAACGCGCCAACGAGCGCGTTTTTTATTACCCGCGCGCCATGCAATCCATACACGGGCTACGCTGGCGGTATCAACTGGATTACCACATGCCGAGCGGCGGTGACACGTCCGAACGCGGTGATGTGAACGTAGGGCGCAAATATTACGACGCCCAACAAATCACCCTCAAGCATGGTTATGATGCCATGTTATGCGCTGAAAGTGACATGATTATCCCGCCGGACGCGCTGGAAAAACTGGCGGCGCTGGATACCGACATCGCCTACGGACTGTACTGCTGGCGAAAGACCCGGCATCAGTGGAACGCTTACCCAAAAGTGGAATTCCTTGAAGGACAGTCCATCAGCGCGAATCCTGAAGTAGCGCGGGATTGTTTCGGCAAGGTTATCCCGGTGCAAGGCATCGGGCAGGGCTGCACACTCATTCACCGCCGCGTCCTTGAGGCTTTTGACTTACGCACAACGGCGCGGCGCGGCTGCGATCATTGTATGGCGACGGATGCTCAAGAATTCGGGTTTCGGCAGTTGTGCGACCTGTCGGTTATCTGCGGACATATTGACGGCAACCAGATTATTTGGCCGGATGCCAGTACGCCGGACTTATACCGGATTGAGAACTTATGACGGCTTACACCGACCTTGAAACCCTAAAAACCTATCACGGGATTGAAAGCGAATCCGATGATGTGATTTTACAATCCCTGATTAATGCCGCCAGTGCATGGATTGACGCAACCTGTCACCGGGTATTCGCCGCCAGCGCCAATACAACCCGCTACTTTGACGCCGAAAAGGACGTGGAAGGGCAGACGTTACACCTTGATTACGATTTGTGTGCAATCAACAGTGTGACCAACGGCGACGGCACAACGGTATCCGCCAGTGAGTATGTCACCGAGCCGCGCAATTATGCGCCGTATTATGCGCTAACCCTGAAGGCGTCTAGCACGGTCGCATGGACATACAGCACTACGCCGGAAAACGCGATTGCGATTAGCGGCAAGTGGGCATGGTCAGTTGAAGCGCCGGATCAGATTAAACACGCCTGCAATCGGCTGGCGGCGTGGATGTACCGCCAGCGGGATAACCCGGCGGATATGAGTAACACGGTTCGCAGTGAGTCGGGCGTGTACCTTGTGCCGAGCAAGATGCCATCGGATGTAGCGGCGATGCTCAGTCCATACATAAGGCGGTAGGCAAACATGGCAACCAGCGCGATTAGTGCTATTTACGACGCCCTGTACAACATGGACGTTACGGTCAATGACACCACGCCGACACCCTACGCCCTAACGGGAACGCCAAACAAAGGCAACAGCGCTGATACACCTATGCGTTTACTGCTGGCGGTGGATGGTAGCGGCGACGGTAAATCCATAGACTTCAAGACGCTTGGTACACCCGGCGTCAACGATACCATTGAAATGACATGGGCGCTTACTGACTTAATGCTGTGGAAACCGATGGCACAGGGGCAGGGCGTTCGTTCGGTCGCGAGCGACCTGATTGCCTATGCCGCCGCGTATGTGAACGCGATCCGCACCAACCGCAACCTGACTACCCGCGCGAGCGTGGTCAATCTACGCATTACACCGGGTGTATTCGAGTATCCAGCGGGCAGCGGTTCGTATTACTACGGCGTTCAATCCGTTCTAACCATTCTGGAGATTGTTTCATGAGCAAGTTCAAAGACATCAGCGACCTACACAAGCCGCAGCCGACGGAAACCACGCCACTGCCACAATACCGGGCAACCATAAGCCTATGTTATGGCGACTTGATTGCCGAATACTTCCCGCAATCGCTCGGCGAAATCTTCTGTAAACAGGGCGAGGTCACTGAATTGTATTGGCCGCTGCGAAGTTATCCAGACCGGATTGAGCTGCTTATCGAAAAGGGATTCATTGAGCGCGTACAGCAGCCGAAGGTCTATATCCCTGAAGAAAAACCCACAAAAGCAAAAGCAACAATTGAGGAGTAGTTAGCACATGGCAGGCAATGCACAACACAAAGGTAAGTTGTACATGGACACATCGAGCAGCGCAACGGTTGCATCGGATGTTTCCAGCGGCGTGACGGAATTCGCCTTCAAGGTGGATCAGAACACGGGCGAATATTTTGTCCTGTCCGGGAATTGGGCGCAAGCCACCGTCGGCGGCAAAAAATGGTCACTGGACATTTCTGCGATTGTCGAAACAGGCACAACCAACGCCTATCATTATCTGATGGATTGGTTGCTGACCGGGTCAACCTCTCGCACTTTTGAGGGGTATTCGCCGGATGCCAGTACGGGCAGCATTAAACTGTCCGGTGAGTGCGTAGCAAAGGGTGCCTCGCCCGCGTTAGAAGTCAAAGCGGGTGAGGGCAAAGCGCAGATTTCCAAGTTCAGTCTGATGGGCGACGGGACTCTGGCAAAGGCGGCAGTGGCGTAATGGTTGACTTTGGCTCACTCACGGCAGAAAAAGATATTCTGCTCAAAATTACCATGCCGCATGGCGAGGTGATTGAAATCCCGTTCCAAACCATGAAGTGGTCAGAGTGGGACGGTTTTGGGCGTCAGGTTGTTGACCCTGATCCGCCGTATACGCGCGCCAACCCGCGAAACCCGGACGAACTGCTGCCAAACCCGGACGATGCCGCGTATAAAGACACACTGCGCCGAAATGGTGACAAACGGTTAGCCCTGCGGGTGATTACATCACTTGAACGGGGTGGCAATACGTTCCCGGCGGATTGTGTGACCGCGTTGGATAAACTGGAACACCTGCGCGAGAACTTAGCCGCTGGCGTGTATTCACAGTTGATGAATGCCATTGTAGGCTCAAACGCGGGCGGATTTGGGAAGGTTGAAGAAATCGCCAATTCCTTTCGCCCACAGCAGTTATTGGAAATCGGTGATGCGGATTTGTCAACAGCGCGGGTGGGCGTTGAGTCAGTTTCAAAGCCTGACCGAAAACGAGCAGGCTGAACTGCTGGGATGGGATACCTACCAGCAGCGCCAACTTGCCCAGTGGCGTGAAACACTGGCGGAATACAACGCGGCAGATGCACAGTCCCTAACCTTGATTTCCCTTGCCCAACTCGGCTTTTTGTAGCACCCGTGCGGGTGCTTTTTAATTTCCACAGGTTGTCATGGCCGATTACACCATATCACTGGCGATTACCGCTACTGATGATGCAAGTCCCGCCCTTGAGCGAGTAGAAGGTTCACTCAATGAACTGGATACCGCCGCTGCTGGATTAACCAATCTGGACCTGTCTCTTATACACATCTGACGCTGCCGACGATCTACTCTGTGTA
>ERZ761593.28-NODE-28-length-16885-cov-15.425015_pt1 | contig 16885 bp, 21 predicted proteins | sample MGYA00433094_ERZ761593 | MGnify/ENA primary metagenome ERZ761593 (study PRJEB28899, sample SAMN03785551) | bioreactor sludge metagenome | biome: EBPR Sludge; feature: EBPR Bioreactor; material: 0.22µm filtered reactor supernatant | place: Saint Lucia: Queensland...
TGGTCATTGCTTACCCATCGCCTGATGCCGTCTGCGCGCATGTACCAGCGGCGCGCCCACGGTTGCGTCTTTTTCACAGTTCGTACCCCCACAGCTCCGTCCTCTCGCCGGTCTTGCTGTTGTCGAACTCGGCGAGCCGGATCCAATTCGCCTGCGTGAGAACGCGCTTCTGCGCAATGTTGCCTGCCGCAACGGTGCAGATGGCGAAGTCGTAGCCAAGGCGCTCCAGGGTGTCGGTTTGGTGGCGCTTCAGGACGTGGGCGAAGCCCTGGTTCCTGCCGCCTACCGGCACGAAGAACCCGTGGCAGATAGCTACCTGTGGTTGGCTCGGGAATGATTCGATCTCGTAGGCGCCCTTTTGTGGCAAAGCGAATCTCATCAGCTTCTCCTTCAGACTGCTTGCCCGGAACGGTCTAGCCAGTCACGGAATGCGGGCGGGTCGTCGGAAATGAAGTCCTCGCGGAACGGCATGATCACCGCCAAAAAGTCGTCGTGGCCGAGCGAGACCAGCCCGGCACACTTCGTTCCCTGCGGGTACACGGCAGCACGGCAGCCCTTCGGCCCGTGCAGCAGGGTGTAGGCCTTGCCGATTGTCGCCAACAGCCGGAAGTCGTAGTGCACCAGACCCATCGCCGAGGCTTCCCCTGGAGGCTGGGGCGCCCTGAATGGCTTCCGCCAGTCAACGGGGTCTTCCTGGTATGTGTTGCCGCTGATGGCGGTACCCGCGGGGGTCTTCAAGGTGATCAAGCGAGCACTTCCGTGCTCGGGAAGCGGCTCGCCGACCTGGAACAGCACTTCCTTGTCGTTGCGGTACTTGAAGTTGCTGAGCAGGGCTTCGGGCACGATGAAGCGCAGCGGGGGCAACCCGTCGGCGCCAGGGATCCGGCACACGGCGAGCATGGCGCCGCAGGTGGCGAAGAGGTAGCTGGCGTTCACTCCAGTCTCGACCATGATGCCGGCCAGGTACTTGTTCGAGGCGACATTGGCTTTCGGGGCGAAGAGGCGGATGACGGACAGGTACAGCCCGGGCACGATGAACTCAGTGATCATGTGGTTTCTCCTGGTTGAAGAGGTACGACGTGATGGGGGCCGGCCCGCCCGCCTGTTTCCCGCTGCAAGCTGTCCTTTCTCAAATGCAGGCGCGGGCCGGCGAGGGAGGGTCAGCCGCGCAGGCGGTCGGCGATGGCGGCGAGGAGTTGCGGCAGAACGCGACGCGGGATGACACCGCCCGGCTCGCGCAGCATGTCCGGCAGGTCGGCGAGCGAGAATACGAAGCTGTCTGCGGGTACCTGCTCGGTGTGGCCGACGCCGTGGATGTCGAAGTGCGTCAGCCAGCAGGTCCCGGCGCCACCGGGGCGGCGTGGGCGCCCGGGCGCGGCGGGCGAGGCAACCGCGACGGGCCGCTTCGGGGACACAACCGGCGGCTTCGCGGCGCCGGGCATCGTCGCCGGGGCCGGCGGTTCGAAGGTGACGACGGGCGCGCGGGATGCCGCCACCTTGTGCTCGGCGATGAGCTGGCGCGTGGTGCGCAGCGGGGGCGTCGGCAGCGGGTACGACAGGATCAGCTCGCAGACCCGCGGGAACTCGCTGGCCGGGATGTCGAGATGCGAGACGACGCTGAACTTGCGGTACAGCTCGTCCTGGAAGCGGGCAGCAGATGGACCGCCCAGCAGGTCGCGCTCTTCGAGCATGCGCGTGAAGACCACTCGGGCGGTGACTTGCGTCCGGTCGCCGAGATAGACGACCGGCGGTTCCGGGAGCGGGGCGGCGGGTGCGCGGTACTGCCCGGTCTTGCGGATGGCCGGGAGGATGACTTCCATCACTTCCTGCTCGAACGCCTGGGCCTCTGGCTTGCGCGACTTGATGATCAGGCGGTAGAGGTTGCCTTCGTTGATGAAGGTCATTTCGCGCATCTGTCCGCCTGAGCTGAGGTCGCGTTTCGCTACCCCAGATACGCGGCAGTGCTTGGCGATCGCGTCGCTGTCATTGCGGTACCCGAGCACGACGCACACGTCGGCGGCGCAGAACCACGGCTCGCCGGAATCGTCGGCGAAGACGCGAACATCGAGGGACTGGAAATTGAAAACGGCAGGCGCGGCTGCGCCGGTGGTGGTGGTCATGGTAGCGCTCCAGTTGCGGTATTGAACCGCCGACCCGCTTCGAAACGGGTGGGCGACCGAACGAGAGTTCGAAGACCGATGGAGCACCGGCGAGCCTTGCGGCTCCTCTCGCCCGGCCGCCCATAGAGGACGCACCAAGCCACGAAAAAAGCCGCTTGCGACTGCATAGCGGCTCTTCGCCGCTCCGATTCGGGCTTCGACCCCCGGCCGCTGAAGACCAGCGACACGCGCAGCATACGCCGCACCTACCGGGAAGGTCAACAGCGTTGCGGTCACTTCGCGCCCTTCCGGGCACGCCTGGCGAACTTCTCCAGCATGCGCGCCACCTTCAGCTTGTCGTGTCCAGGGTGATCGGTTTCGTCACCCCGTTTGTCGACACGCCGAACTTGATCTCACCGTGGTGCAACCGGGCCAGCTCGCGCAAGACGAGCTTGCCTGCGGGCAGATCGGACTCGCGAATCTTGACCAGACGCGCCCAGCTTCCAGAGCAGTTGACGCGGATCTGCAGCAAGCGGTCGTCGGGGGTGTCGTTGCTCATGTCGGGTTCCTTGGTTTAGGGGTGCCGGTCTCTCCCGGCTGTCACGGTCGCTTTTTGTGCGCTGTTGCTTGCCCCCGTCCTGGCTGGGCTCACGCCGGGTATGCCTCCGTTTCAACCCGCTGCTCTTTGTCGGTCTCTCCCGACCGTCACGCCGTATCACTGGCTATGGGCTCCAGGCGTTCTCGTGCCGCAATTACGAAAACCAGTTTTCGCGCAGCCCCGGGTTCCTGCGAGTTCAACGCATCCGCATCGCAACGTGTGCGGCATTTTGGCTTTGCGCGGGGGAATCTCGGCCGCAGATGCGGCATTTCGTCCCACAGAGGGGCGTTTTTTGTGTTGAGTGGGAGCTAGGCACATTCGTCGCGGGGCTCCCGGTCTGGCCGCGTCAAGGCTCCCCGCTGCTGCGGGCCGCATGTGCCATGCGGTGATGTAGGGTTTCGTGGTAGTCGACCAGTGCGCTCGGCCGGGTGATGATTTCGTCACCTGGCGGGGCGGAAACCATCGGCCATCGGGGCAGCCACGCTTTTTCACCGGCGCGCAGGATGCGCCCCTGGTCGAGCGGGATGTCCCGCTGCGCCCGGATGACCAGCGACGAGCGGGTATACCCAACCAGCTCCACGTCGTGGCAATGCTGGTGCTGCCGGGTCGAGAAGTTCAGGCGGATAGTTTTCCCGAGGCACATGCTGCGCCCTCCTGTTGTGTGGTCAGGTGCTGCTCGCCGTCCCCGCGGTGCGTGCATCCTTCGCAACGCGGGTCCTGCAAGCTCTTGTCGTAGCGGCAGCCTTGAGACATGCGGTTCCAGATCCACTTGACACCGGTCGTGAACCGCCCGTCTGGCAGGTGCTGCCGTTGCGGGGCGAAGTAGCCGGCACGGTGCTTCTTTTTGTTGAAGCAGCCGTACCGCTCAGTCGTCGTGGTCACAGAACGCGGCGCGCTGGGTGCGCAGGTTGCGCACCTCTTGGATTGAACTGGCGGCCGGCCCGGCAGTGCGTTCGAGCACCTGCACGGGCTTCTGCCGCAGCACGGCGCGAGAGACCAGCGACCAGGGGTCAGGGCCGGTCAACTCCTTGCCGGCGGGGTCAGTCAGTTTCCAGAGGTTCATCGGTCGGGGGCTCCAGGTAATTGGTGATGGAATCGAGAAGGCCGCGCAGGGTGGAAAGGAACGCCTCGTCATTCCGCAGAAACAGAAACCTTTCCGCGGCGTCAAGGGCCTGCCGGCACTGCTCGAGAAGGTCGTACTCCGGGTCAACCTGGTCGTCGTCGGGAGGGAAAACTCCTGCGGGCCCTGTCGCCGCGTCGCCAGGTCCGGGGGTGGACCACCAGGCGTTATTCACGGCCGCTTTGCCTCGATGTAGATGACCGCCCCGGCCAGGTAGTTGATGGCCCCGAGCAGCTCGAAGACTGCAGCACGTTGGCCAGGGTGGCGTATCGCAACTGCGTTTGGCGTGCCCGGATGCGCAACCGGGGGGTGACTGCTTTCTTGAATGCCTTGCGTTTCATGTCATGCGTCCTCTCGGTGTGGGTTGGGTGGTAAAGCTGCCGTTTTCTCTCCGGACAACAGGAGTTCGATGGGTACGTCTCTCCCGCAGAAAAAGCTGCAACGGGAGATTCACGCACGCTTCGCACGGCTGGATCGGTGATGTCAGACTGCACTCGTTACAGTGGACGGTGTTCGTTGATTGCCCTCTCACGCTTTCGTTTCCTCCCGAAGACGCTCCGTCCGTAGCCGATCAGCGGCACGAAACCGACGCAAAGCTCGCTTAGCGTAGACTTCCTTCGCTCTACCTGAACATTCCTGAGCTGCGAGGTAGAGGTCTTGGGCATCGAGAAAAAGCATCTGCTCACGACTGCCACGGGGGGCAGACAGCCAAGAGGTAAGGCAGAAATCCGCGCGACGAGACCTGCGCTTGCCCCCACGTGGCACCGTATTGGCACACGGGGTATCGCGTTTCATGTCATGCGTCCTTTCGGTAGAAGTCAGAGATGAAGCCGTCGCCGGCGAGCGGCAGGTCGGGCGCCCACGGCATGCGCCGGCTGAAGATTTCTTCGGCTTGGAAGAGCGCGTCCCGCGGGTTCGGCCAGGTGCGGTAGCTGGCTTCGATGATCGCCTCGTCGTGCACGTGTCCGACGACCGGCAGCCCGGCGGCTTCCAGTGCGGGTAGTGCCGCGGCCAGGCAGTCCCGGGCGCAGGCCTGCGTGTAGTTCTCCAGGAGCTTGCCGGCGTAGGTCTCGATCCGGCCCCGACGCTTGGTCTCCTGGTTGATGCCGTCGTAGGTGAGGTTCCGGTAGCCACCGGTCTCCTCGATGCGCGGGTACGCATAGGCCAGCGAGCGGCCGCTGGGCAGTTCCAGGAAGAGCACGCCGCGCTCGAACCGAAAGCGGTAGCGTCCCGGTACGCCGGCGGGCACGCGCGTCTGCAGGGCCTGCTTGGCGTGCCGTTCCATGCCGTACCCGAAGGCCATGATGTTCGGGTTGGCGGCGCGCCAGGCGGTAACAATGCCGGGCAGCTCCTGCTCGGTTAGTCCCATCGACAGGGCGCCCATGGTGACCAGGGCGCCGACCGAGCCGTGATAGCCAAGGGCCAGTTCACTTACTTTCCCCTTCTGGCGAAGTGGTGAATGCTTGTCGATGGACTCGATGGGCACCCTGAACATGCGCGCGGCGCTGGCTTCGTAGATGCGGCCGTGCGTCCGGAAGACTTCGAGCCGCCAGCGCTCGTCGGCCGCCCAGGCGAGTACGCGCGCCTCGATGGCGGCGAAGTCGACGACCACGAAAAAGCAGCCGGCGCCTGGGATGAATGCGGTGCGGATGAGTTCGGAGAGCAACGCCGGGACCGGGCCATATAGCAGCTGCAGCAACGGCCCGTCTCGCTGCTTGACGAGCTGGCGCGCCAGGGAGAGGTCCGCGGGGAGCAAGGCACTGCGCGGCAGGTTCTGGATCTGTACGAGACGGCCAGCCCAGCGGCCGGTCCGGTTGGCCCCGTAAAACTGCAACAGACCGCGGATGCGGCCATCGAGGCCGCGGCTGGCGGCCATGGCGGTGTACTTGGCGACGCTTGATTTCGACAGCTCTTGCCGCAGTTTCAACGCCCTCTCGACGACCGTGTCACTGTGCGTGACCAGCAGCGCCTTGACGGCGTCCTTGTTCAGGGTCTCGGCCTTGATGTCGTGCTCGTCGGAGAGCCACTTCTTGAGACGCGCCACCTGGGTGGCCTTGCTGATGCCGGTCAGACTTGCAAACTCGGCGGTCGCGGCGTCACGCGCCTGATTGTCCAAGTCGATCGCGGCTTCGATCAGGTCACGATCCACCTGGATGCCGCGGGCGTTGATCTTCTGGTCGAGCACCCAGAGGGCCTGTTCAGCCGGCGGCGGCTCCCACCGGGCCAGCCTGGCGTGGACGGCCTGCTCGGCGACGACGTCCTGCCGGCAGTAGTCCTTGAACAGCGCCCAGCGGTCCGGGTCGTGGTGTGGCAGGTTGCGCAGACGCCCGCCGTTCGTCCGGGTCGGCCGGCATGGCTGGCAGAAGTAGCTGATCAGGGACCGCCCGACGCCGGTCTTCTGCTGCTCGACAGGCAAGCGCAGCGCGCGCGTCACGTCGAACAGATGGCCCGGCAAGCCGAGCGTCAGGGCGAGTACGCTGGTGCAACGCCAGGAAGCCGGGTCAAGCGGCCGGCCCAGGTACGCCGACAGACAGGCGATCTCGAACGCGGCGTTGAAGGCTCGTTTGATGACGGCAGGCGAGCCAATCTGGTTGATCAGCTCGGCGGGGAGTTCTTCACCTTGTGCCAGGTCGATGACTACCGGCGGCGCGCCATCGAGGGAGTAGCCGAACAGGAGGATCTCAAAGTCCGGGTGCTCGGCGTAGCGATGCACGCCGGCTTTCCGCAGGTCCACCGGCGAATAGGTCTCGATGTCGATGTTGAGTGAGGGCATTGAGGTTCCTTTCCACGTGCGCCCGGCGAGAGTCGAACTCGCGGGGAAGCGGCTGCAGGGAGGGGGGTACGGCCGCCGGTTTCTACCGACAGACCAACGGGCGCACGTGGAAAAAAGCCTGGCCCGAAGGCCAGGCAACCCGCGGCAAGGGAGGAAGCCGCGGGAGGGAGGAGACTGGAATCAGCCGAGGATGTCTTCCTCTTCGAGTTCGTCGAACTCGGCGGCCACCTGCTCGGGCGTCTGCGCGTTGCCGAAGGGCTCGTCCTTGTGGGTGAACTGGATGGCGCGCAGGCCGGCGCCGACGCCACGGGTGCCTTCGTGCTCGTAGGCGTACAGCGACAGCTTGACGTTGCCCCAGTCACCAGACACCCAGTCACCGCCTTGCAGCACCGCGCGACGGTTGCGGTCGAGCAACACCGGCGCCGGCTTGTCGGCGTCGCTGCGGCAGGAGAGGAACCAGTAGCCGGGGTACTTCGGCTCGCCATCGTTGTCGGTCTCGGCGTCGCCGTCGAGCAGGCGGGGGTCGTATTTCCTCGGCAACGACTTGAACTTGGCGGCGAGGACTGCGTCGCTGGTCTCGCGCAGGAGCTTCAGGATGCCTTCCGGGCGCGGGCATTGCGGCGTCGGTGCCTTGGGGATCAGGAGCGTGACGCTGTACTCATCCACCTTGCGCAGCTTGTTCTGCACCGGCTGGAAGACGTGCAGGTAGGAGAGCCGGACGGGGCCGACGATGACGATGCTGTCGGTCAGGCGCTTGCTCATGGAGGGTGCGGAGGGTGCGGCGGTTTGCGTGGTCATGCGGGTTCCTTTTCGGTGAGGTCGGCGAATCCTTCGAGTGCCGAAGATTCGACTTCGGCGCGCGGGTCGGTGCTCGGTGCGAGGGCCAATGCGCCGGGCGGTTTGGTGACGAGCGGCTCGGGCAACAGCTCGGCGAACTGCTTCTTGCCGATGGCCTTTTCCAGCGCAGTGATACCAAGCAGGCGGCGCTCGTACAGCGCGGCTTCCGGGATGCCCGCGCCGGTCAGTGCTTTGATGACGGCTTCGGTATCCCCGTAGGCGCGCACGCTGCGTCCCCGGACGAGCTTCCAACCGGGCAACTTGCGGCCCTGCTTGGCGGTTTCCAGGGCGTAGTTGCGCACGGCGGTCGCCCAAGACAGGAGGGGCTCGATGCGCGATAGGATGTGCGCTATCTCGAAGTCACCGAGCAGCTCGGGATCGGCGAAGTCCCTCTGTTCCAGCGCCAGGTTATGCTCGGCACGTGCTCGGCACTGCGCCGCAGCGCGGCAGAACTTGCAGTGCTCGCCGGGCACGAAGTCGCCCTCGCCACGCCACGCTAGGTCTGCTCGCGGCGCGACGAAGTGGTAACCCCAGCGGAACAGGTCGGCCTTCGGAAGCTCCCAACTCCGGGGCTCGCCGTCACCAACGCGCGGCTGGTGAATGGTGAGGCGCACGGTGTGGATGTCGTACAACATGTCGGTTACAGCCAGGGCCCCCAGCCCGTAGAGCATGGCCTGGGGGTTGTGCTCCGGGGACACGGGGACGCCCTGCCCGAACTTGAGGTCGATGACTTCCAGGACGCCGTCGGCCACAGTGATCAGGTCGCCTGTGCCGAAGCCCTCCGGGACCAGGTGGCTGTAGTTCAGCCGCTCTTCGAGCAGGATGACTGCATCCTTGTTGCGCGAGCGGGCGTCCTGGATGCGCTCGATGGCGAAGTCGACGTAGCGCTTGACAGCGTCCCGGAAGTCGCGCGTGACACGCGGGTCCTGCAGGTACGTCTTCCAGGCGTCTTGGTAGTCCGCGCCGTCGAGGCGGAACAGCCAACGGGCCAGCTCGGTCTCGGCGACCGCATGTGCCAGAGTGCCTTCCTCGGCAAACGGGGAAGAAGGGTTCGGAAGACGCTCTTCGAGGCGCGCGCTCGGTGCGCAGATCAGCCAGCGGTGCGCGCCGCTGGCCGAGAGCACGGCATGCGCGCGCTCGGCGGGGGCGGAGAGGTCGGTCATGGCGCCTCCTGCTGGCGGCGGACGTTGAGGTCCTGCATCACCTGCGCGTACTTGGCCGGTTCGAGCTTCGAGACCGATGCGGCGCCGTGCTCCTTGAGCAGGGCGATGGCGCCTTCGCGGTTGATCCGGGCGTAGTCGGCGATTGCGGCGCGGACTTCCTCGATGGCGATCGTCTCGACTGGCTTGGCCGGGGGTGCCGGCGTTGCGGGCGCAGACTCCGGCGGGATGGCGGCCGTGCGCGAGGATGCCGGGCGGCCCGCTTTGGGCGGTTTGGGCGGATCGGGCTCGAACGGGGGCTCGACTGGCTTGGCCAGTTCCACAGGAGGGGCGATAGGTTCCGCTGGAAAAGACAGCGCCGGGAGCGGGGCTTCGGCCACACGGAGAGTGGCGAGCGCCGAAGGGGGCGACGAGACATGCAGGGCGTCGGCAAGCCTCTGGAACACGGCGAGCAGCGCAGGGTCGGTCGTGAGATTGATGTCGATGGTGAATTTCACAGGAGTCCTCTCATGGGTTTGCGGGGTATTGCACAAGGCAGTGGGCGGTCTTGGCGTTCAGCGCCTGGTACCGCTGCACATACCAGCGGGTGAGTTCCGGAGATGACACTTGGTAGACGTCACCTTCTTCGATCGGGTCGTTCTCGGTCAGCTGCTTGCCCTGCCGCTTCAGGTCGTCAACCTTTAGCGCCACTCCTTTGGCGGTAGGAAATACTCGTGGCGGCTTTCGCCACGGGTTCGGTTCGCCGTACCCCGACTTGAGGTATTTCCGGCAACGCGCAGGCGACAGGTCGATGCCGGCGAGATCGGCGAACAGGTCGAACGAGATGCGACGGTCGGCGTCAATACGGGCCAGGTCAAGGAGGGCCCTGGTAGCGACGAAACGCACCGTCTTGTCGTCGGGCAGGGGTTCCGTAGCGGCATAGCCCATCTCGACGAGATTTCTGAGCGGCTTGATTTCGATCTGCCGGGGGTGAACCGCGATCGCTTCGCCGGCGTCAAACTTGAAGGTGCGCCCACGGGCTAGTTGGCGCGCAAGGATCGCCAGGTCCGAGGCGAACTCGACACCGCCAACGGTTACCGGCGTGCCAGTGTACGGGGGGTTTCGAAAGGCCATCAGGGTGCCTCCTTCCGTGGTTGGATGTCGCAAAGCAGGCTGACTCGCCGGTCGTGCTCGGCCAGAAGGGCGGCTCGCACTTCGGCGTCGTGCGCCATGAGCCAGAGCTGGAACGCCCCGCCAAGGCTGTCGTAGAGCAACCAGGCGAATGTGGCAGCGACCAGTCCGGCGATGAGCAGCTCGGCGACGGGCGTCGGTTCGCGCTCGACATCGGTTGAGCGGACGTCGGTCGGCTTCATTTCGGCACCGACGGAGGGACGGTTTCGATGATCTCGAACCCGAGTTGCCGGATCACGTACAGGTCATTCGGCGAGAGCGTCTTCGTACCGGCCAGCTGGGCCAGCAGATGGGCGGGCCCGTTGGCCGGGTAGATGCGGCGGGTGCCGTAAACATCGCGGGGTTCCACGACTACTTTGGTTTCCATGTCGGTCTCCCTGTGCCGGGGACGCGCGGTCCCCGGCAGCGGTGGATCAGGCTGCGAGCGGCAGGCCGTCGTTCTTGTGCGCGACCAGGCGGTCCATCAGCGTCCAGAGCGCGCGGTTCAGTCGCACGTTCTCGTTGACGCCATTGACTGCGCGGGTTGTGGTGCGGCGGCCCGTTGAGCCGACGCCGCGCAGCCCGCCCTGCAGCAGGTTTTCCTGACTGCGGTTGAAGACGCGCCAGGCGTCGTCGCCGCGGTCGTCGTACCGGCGGGGGGTCAGGATGCGTTGGGGCGCCACCAACGGCGACAGGCTGTTGCCCTGGTCGTCGGAGCCCCAGCGCAACTCGACCGCGGCTGCCGCGAAGGCTTCCTGCTCACGAACGGTGAGCGACGTGGCCTTGTAGCCATCGACGCGGTCAGTCACCTGCCTGATGTTGTCGAGCACGCGGTAGCTGCCCTCGATGACGTCGTTCACGACGTTGCCCGAGTGGCGGACCCGGATATCGTTGACCACGTCGCCTGCGATCAAGCCGTTGGAACAAACCCACCTGAACAGGCCGGCGAGCAATTGGTAGCTGCTCGTGCCGTCGTGGCTATTGACGAGGATGATCTCCGGCACCTCGGTGCTGCTGCTGCCACCGAGGCTCTCGATCGTCGTCCGGTGGCGCAGCCGGACCAGGTGCTTGGTGTATTCCTGCTTGCCTGCGTCGCGGCACTTGGTCTGGCGCACCTCAAAAGGCTGGAAGCCTTCGGCGCGCAAGCCGGCGAGGACTTCGGCCGTGGGGATGAAGGCGTACCGGGCGCCCCGGCTGGCGTGGGGTTCAGCGGCGAGGACGGACGGCGCGTGTTCGAGGATCTGCGCATCGGTCAGCGGGTAGTCACTGCGGAAAGCGGTTTGGTTCGATCCATGGCTGTAACGGTAGGTCATGTGAGTCTCCTTGATCAGCGGGTTGAGCGGGTTGAGCGGGTTGAGCGGGTTGAGCGGGTTCGGAGGTTGCAACGGGTTCGGCGGGTACAGCGGTGAAGCACCCTCGGCGGAAGGTGCTTTACGGCTGTCGCCCCTTTCGGGGCCGCCACCGCGTCTCAGCCAGGTTCTCTGGGCCTCGGCTCCCTGGCTCGGATTTCGCCAGATCATTACCGTGCGCACTCTTCGGCGGTGCGCTACCTGCCCCTGTGTCCCGCGTGGCTTGGGCCGGAGGGGAACCTTGCTGCTCCGGTCAGGCTGGCTCGGTGTGTCGTGAGCCAGTGGTTCGCATCATCACACAAGTGATTAGGTCGTGTCAATCACTTGTGTGATATTTTTTCCGACAGCAAGACAACAGGCCTTCCAGGAGGAACCAGCGAGCTACACGGGGTAGGGTCCTACCCCGCAAGCTACCCAGTCAGAGGGTGTTGCGGCGAGGGCTGCAGAGGGGAGCGAGGGAGGGCGTAAACGACAAAGCCGCCCGAAGGCGGCCGCGGGGTTGGGGCGACCAGGCCGGCCTAGTCGCCTAGTGCATCGTAGAACTCGCGAACGGTCACGCCGGCCTGGCTGGCCATGAACCTGATGAGGGTGTGCGAGAAAGGCTGTTTCGGCGGGTCAACCGTAACCTTCCTGAACGGCGGCCCCTCCTTTACCCACTGCTCGTGTGAACCCGAGGTGTTGCGGTACTCGAAGCCCAGATTCCTGAGGATGGTTCTGACCTCTCGTGCGTCAAGAGGGCGCTTCCATCGGCTCACGCCGGGACGAGCGGGACCGGGCTGCTGTACTCGCAGGCGCGCACGCGCACGCGCAGCTTGTGCGCCAAAAAGCAGGCGTAGTACCGGAGCCAGTAGCGCACCGGGGCGCGTCGGCGCAACAAGTAGCCGGCGTGCTCCTGGTCCGCGCCGGTAATCGCTTCCTTCAGGTAGCTGACCACTTGATCACTGAGCCTCCGTTTCACTTCGGCGAGCGTGTCATCCTGGGCGGCAAGATTGAAGTCCAGGCAAATCGCAATCCACTGTTCGCCTTCCTTCCACGCCATGCAGCGCAACATCAACTCCGGTGCTTTCATTTCTTTCCTCCGTACGTAAGGGGCCGCTCTGTGGCGGCTCTGTCTTGGATTGCAGCATAGGCGTCCCGGTTCGCAGAATCAAGCTCGCCCCGGGCGGTGTGATACCTGCTGGTCATGCTCCCCCTCGATCAGGGTCTCGGCGATGAGATCGTCCATCGTCGCATCACGGGCCCCGCCACGCATCAGGTGCTCGCCGTACCAGGCGACGAGCAGACCGCAGACGTTGTCCTCCCGGGCCTCGCGAAAGACGGACAGCGGGAGGTCACTGGCGGCGCCGACCCGCTCGACGACCGACCAGTCAAACACGAGGCGTCCGTTAGGTTCGCGAGCCAGGCGCAGGTCGGCGAAGTCGAGATCGTCGGGGATGCGGATGGCTACCGGCAGGGACATCTCCTTCTCAATCTGGATCATGGCGGTCTCCTTGTGTGTCAGATGTGCTCGGTCTGGCGGTAGACTATGCGGCCGATGAGTCCGCAGCCGTCGGTACAGCGCTTGTCACCGAAGCGGATCTTGTCCGGCGAGTCGGAGGACAAGAACCACTGCTGCGCATCGCGCTTCAGGCGCTTGATGACCAGCTCGCCCTCGTAGTTGGCGGCGAAGACCTGGCCATCCTGCAGCCGGGTATCGTCGAGATTGACGATGACCAGGTCGCCGTCGTACAGGCTGGGCTCCATGCTGCGCCCCGTGACCTTGATGGCGAGCAGCCGGCCGGGCCGGTAGCCGTGCTGGTCGAACCAGCGGCGCGCCATGAAGATGGGCTCACTCTCGCCGTCTTCGTACTCGATCTCGTAGCCGCTGACGCCGGCAGATAGCCGGAACAAAACCCGGCGGACGGGAAGGCGGGCGTCGCCGGGTTCTACCGGAGCCTGGGCTCGTTGCGTTCCTGCGCTATCCCCGTACTGGAGCCACAGCACGTCGACCCCGAGCGTCCGAGCGATCGCGGGCAGGTGGCTGGATCTCTTCCGGTCCCCTGATTCCAACATGCCGATGATCGACTGGTTCGCCAGTCCAGCGGATTTCGCGAGTTGCGCTTGCGACAACCCGCGCTGCTCACGGGTAAAGCGGATTCGATCGGCAAGAGTTCGCATCCCGGAATTGTCCGCCGGCCCTGTCTCACAAAGGTGTTTGCCTCGCGCATCACGATTGTGATAGGCTGGCGCCATGAACTGGATTGCCATCATCGACGAACTCCTCAAGGCTGGGCTGACGCAGAGCCGGATCGCGGATCACTGCGGAACCACGCAGTCGCACATCTCCTTCTTGCGAACGGGGGAGCGGAAAAGACCAAGCTGGGAGCTGGGCAACGCCCTCCTGAAGCTGCACGCCGAGCACTGCGCCCCCGCGGCATCAACCACAGAGTAGCCGCCGCGCATGGAAACCGAGGGAAAGAAAGTTTCTGGCGGCGCGTCCGCCTCGTTGAACCGGGTGCGCGCGGCGGCGCGTGCGTATGGGCTGCAGAAGCAGCTGGCCCTCGACGCAGGGATGTCCGGCTCCCTCCTCAGCAAGTACCTGGACGAGCAGCTGCCGCGGCTGTGCCTGTTGCTCGACGTGCTGGGGCTGGAGATCACCGACCGCGGGCACGTGGACGACCTGCGCCGGGTCCTGAAAGAGGTGCTGTAGACGTGGAAACGCCCGGTTGCCGCCGGGCGTTTCCTGTTGGCTGTGGCTTGCCCGCTGACAGCCAGCAGACGTGAATCGGGCAGAACAGAACGAGGAAGAGCATAACATGAACCAGACCTGTGCGATAGCCGGCATCCCCCTCAACGAGGGGCAGGCATGAACGCCCCAGACCCGGCTGCCGTTGCGTTGCTCGACGCGCCTGCCCCGGCCGTGGCCGGGGACACCATCACCATTCTGCGGTCTGCCGGGCCTGTCCTGACGAAGACCTTCGACGGCGAGCGCGAAATCCCCTATGACCTCGCGAAGCACTTCACCGTCGAGACCCGCGCCGTGGCCAACCTGCGGGCGCTCTCGTCGCTGCTGACCCGGCTGACCGGACACCCGCAGCGCTGCATCATCCGTGGCCGCTGGGTCGGCGACGAGGCGGCGCAGGCGATTGTGCCGGCGGCGACCAGCGGGCGCTATCCGCGCACCAACGCGCTGTTCACCGAGGTGCCGCATCACTGGGTGATGCTCGACATTGACCGCTACGAGCCGCTGATCAGCGACCCGGTGGCGGACCCCGAGGCCGCGATCGACGAGTTCATCCACGACGTGCTGCCCGAGCCGTTCCGCTGCGCCAGCTATCACTGGCAGCTGTCTGCGTCGGCCGGGCGCACACCGGGCGTGCTGAAGTGCCACCTCTGGTTCTGGCTGGAGCAGGCCTACACCGGGCCGCAGCTCAAGGCCTGGGTGCGCGCTGGGGGCTTACCCATCGACGTGGCACCGCTACGCCGGGTGCAGGTGCATTACACCGCCAACCCGGTCTTCCGGGGCGGCGCGCGGGACCCGGTGGTGCAGCGGTGCGGGTTGCACACCGGCGCGAGCGACACGGTGGAGCTGATCATCGACCTGGCTGTGCTCGACCAGGCGGAGCAGGACACACACGAGGGCAGTGTAGCGGACTTGCCGGACCCGACGGAGAAGCCCGGCCTGATCGGCGCCTTCTGCCGGGCGTACCCGATCAGCCGGGTGCTGGCCGAGCTGCTGCCCGAGGAGTTCGAGCTGGCGCCGGGGAGCAGCCGGCGCGTGACCTGGCGGAACAGTGGGGGCGGGGCGCCCGAGGGCTGCTTCACGACAGAGGATGACTGGTACCTGGGCAACACGCACAACAGCGATCCATTCGACGGCAGGCTGGCGAACGCCTGGGACCTAGTGCGCGTGTTCCGCTTCGGCGCGCGTGACCGGACGCTGAGCGAGGACGAGCGGGCGCTGGCCAGCGTGACCGAACTCCCCTCGCACCAGGCGATGCTGCAGTGGGCGGCCGGGCTTGGGCTGCCGCTGGTGGAGGATGCCGGGCCGGTCGCGACCGAGGCGGTGAGCGCTCGTGACGGCTTGCTGGAGCAGATCCGCGAGGTGAGCGACGAGGCGGCCCTGCGCGACCGGGTACTGCCCGCGATCGCCGCGGCGGACCTGAGCCGCACGGACCTCGATGTGTTGGCCCTGGCGCTGCAGGCGCGGATGACGCAGTTCACCGGCGTGCGCGTGACCCTGCCGATGGCTCGGGCGATGCTACGCAACGCTGGGCGGACGCCGTCCGGGCGACGGGTGCCATTCTGGGCGGCGCAGTTCTGCTACATCGGCAACGGCGACTACTTCTACAACCTGGACAACAAGGAGAAGCTGACCCGGCAGGGGTTTGACCTCAACTTCGGCCGGTTCATGCCGGCCTACATGGACGAAGACGGCAACGTGCCGAGCGCGAGCAAGCATGCGGCGGACGTATGGCAGATCCCGTGCGCGGCGAACGTGGCCTACAACCCGACGCTGGGGCCGCTGTTCGAGCTGGGCGGGCAGTCGTTCGCGAACTCGTACTGTGAGCAGAACCTGCCAGGCACCGCCGAGCCGCCGGACTTCGATGGTGAGCTGGTCATCGAGCTGTTCGAGGCACACACCCGGTTGATCCTGCCGCAGGAGCAGGAGCGCCGGGCGTTTCTCGACTGGATCGCGCACAACGTGCAACACCCCGGGCGAAAGATCCGCTGGTCGCCGTTTTTGCATGGCCTGCCGGGCGCCGGCAAGACGCTGTACGCGCAACTGCTGTCCGCGGCGATGGGGCCGGACAACGTCAAGCCGATCAACGCGACGACGATCCTGACCTCGCAGTTCAACGAGTGGGCGAACGGCGCGGCGGTGGGGTGCATCGAGGAGATCCGGGTGCCCGACCACTCGGCACGCGAAGCCGAGAACAAGCTCAAGGCGCCGGTCAGCAACTCAACGATCGAGATTCACCCGAAGGGGGCGAAGCCGTTCGTCGTCGTGAACGTGACGAACTACCTGATCCTGTCGAACTTCGCCGACGGTCTGCCGATGGACGAGACCGACCGGCGGTACCTCGTCCTGCGCGCTGCGCTGGGCAAGGAGGAGATTCTGGCGCTGTCCGCGAGCGGGCACTACAAGCGGCTGTTCGAGGGCCTGGAGAAGCACGCGGGGGCCCTGCGCTGGTGGTTGCTGCATCGAGAACTCGGCCCGGAGTTCGACCCGGACGGGCACGCACCTTGGACGGCGGAGAAGGCGCGCGTGGTTGAACTGTGCCGTTCGGACTTGCACAACGCACTGACCGACCTCCTGACGGATGGCGGCCGAGGTATTTCACGGCACGTGATTTCGGTGCCGCACCTCGTGCAGAAGCTGGTCGAGCGGACCGGCGAGAAGGTGTTCACGAGGACGCTGAACAAGCTGCTGACGGATGCCGGGTACACGGAAAGGCGGCGGGTGTTCTGGGACAAATCGCAGCACCGGGTGGCCGTTCACGAGCTATTCGTCTACCCGGCCGGGGAAAGCGAGAAAGAGACCAACAAGAGGCTGGCAAAAATTCTGGAGGCGACTTTGGACGAAAACGGGCTCGATTGACGAGACAAATAGCGTCTTTTGTATTTGTCTAGCGATTTGTCTAGTGATTTGTCTATAACTTAACTTGCTGATTTACCTATTCTTTTACTCTACTAGACAAATACTAGACAAATAGAGAAAAAGAGGGGGTGAAAGAGAAATAGAGAGAAAAGAGAAAGAAGTATACGTGTATACCTGTCTCTTATACACATCTCCGAGCCCACGAGACTAAGGCGAATC
>ERZ761593.29-NODE-29-length-16299-cov-80.516991_pt1 | contig 16299 bp, 21 predicted proteins | sample MGYA00433094_ERZ761593 | MGnify/ENA primary metagenome ERZ761593 (study PRJEB28899, sample SAMN03785551) | bioreactor sludge metagenome | biome: EBPR Sludge; feature: EBPR Bioreactor; material: 0.22µm filtered reactor supernatant | place: Saint Lucia: Queensland...
CTCAACTGGGTCTCTTGGAAACCCGGCGCTCATTCCCCTTGCGGGTCTTGTATTCGGCGCTCTCGTCCCGACCAGAAAGCAAACGCCCGCGGGGAGCGGGCGGCAGACGCTGCTGGTCGGGCAGCGACCGCCAAGAGTTCAAGTGCCGCCAGTGTGCCCGCCCCGTGCGCCGTCTGTCAAGGGTCTGCCGGGTTCTATCGGGCGGAATTTTCCCGATTTCCGCGATTTCAGCCCCGGATGGGCCGCGACCCGATGCACCGCGCTGCATTTTGTCCTACACTGCGCAAGTCTGAAACAACCACTACGGAGGGACCAGTCTGCGGCCATGAAAACGTTTGTCGGGATCTGCCTCTGGTTGCTGGCGCTGGCGCTGTATTTCCTGCCGTGGATCGTTGCCCATCGGCGACGCCATCATCAGGTCGTTCCGATCGCGCTGCTCAATCTCTTCCTCGGCTGGACCTTCCTGGGCTGGGTGATTGCCCTGGTCTGGTCCGCCAGTGCCCTGCGGCGCAGCGAACCGAGATCGGAGGCCCAGTGAAAGCGCTACACCTGCCCGGTCTCGCCTTCGCCCTCGCCATCGTCGGCTGCGCCACTACCCCCGTCCCCGACTCCGCCGCCTCGGCCGTCCCGCCGGATCGCCTCTACGCGCCCGCCATGGCGCGGCCCGTCACCGGCGGCGGCAGCATCAACGTGCGCCGCGACTCCGGCCTGATGGGCTCGGCCTGCTCCACCCGCGTCTGGATCAACGGCCAGCCAGCGGCCGACCTGCGCAGCTCCGAACGCATCACCATCAACGTCGAAGCAGGGGATCACATCGTCAGCGCGCAGCCCAATGCCCTCTGTGCCGGTGGCCTCGTCGAAGCCCAAGCCGTGGTCAAGCCCGGCCGCACGGCCCGCTTCCGCGTCGGTTACGGCACCAACGGAGATTTCATCCTCGCCCCGACCGCGTTCTGATCTTCCTGCGCCTTCCGCATCTCGCGGCAGAACCGGCGCTCGTCGACATCCTTCCGCCGGCTTTCCTCCACCGTCTGCCACTGCATGTTCGCCGGCGAATCCACCCCACCGGCGCACAGCGGGACCACATGATCCACCACGTGCCCCGGACAGCGCCCCTTGCTCATCCCGGTGCTCGGACACGGGTGCTGCCGCACGAACGCCGCCCGCTCCGCCGCGCTTCGCTCGGCAGCCGTAGCGGGTAGCGCAGCGAGAAGCGCCGCAGCGACTACGGCCGCATCAATCCGCACGCAATCCTAAGCGGCCATCGCCTCGGCGAAATCGACATTCAGCTCGATATCCTTCAAGACCTGCAGCAAGCCCTGATACGGCTCGAGGACTGTCGCCGTCAGTTCTGCACCATGCAACGCGGCCATTCTGTCGAAGAGCTCAATGAACGGCAGTACCCCTTCAAGCGGAAGTTGAAGCGACTCGAAGAGATGTTCAACCCCCTTGATCACGAAGCCGACAAATGGTTGCTGCCCAGGCTCGGGGTAGTTGTCCTCAAGGACGGTCATGATGGCCGTCAGTCGATGCTCGCACAAACTGCACTCGCGGATGACAACGCGGATGCAGTCGAGGTGCTTGTCATAGTAGGCGCGCTGCTTGAAAGGGGACGGCGGAAACGCCGTCAGCAGATCCACCATCCATCCTGGCTGGCGATTCATCGGGACAACAGTCGCACTCATTTTGCTCTCCATAGTTGCTCTTCATAACGCTCGGAATAGTTGATCGGCGCTCCCAAGAGATCATCGCTTCCGAGGACCCAGTTCCACCGCTCAATCCAGCCGTCCACCATTGGGAACTCGCTAGACGAGTTCGGCGTTACCACCACAACGAACACACGGCCGGGGTGAGGTTCCCGTCTGACAGGCGGATCTCTGAAACGGTCACCCGGCCACTCGTAGTCAAATCTCGGCTTCCAGCTATACACCAGCTTGTCCTGGTCGGCGCGCATGTTCCCGCCGACGGACATAGGGCGCCTCAAACCACGAAAGATGTGTCGAGCCAGAATGGTACCGGGGGCGACGATGAGCTGAAACTGCGCAAGTTCGCTCGTCAGCCCCATGGACGGGTACCTGCCCAACTGCTTCTGCGTGATCGCCAGCGTGCCGATTCTGTGCTGACCCCCTGGTGTGGAAACCCAAGGGGCCTGGATACAGTAGAGAGTGATTCCGTCTACCGTGCAAACGGTGACACTCTCTTCGTCATCATCGTCTCGCATGCCAGCATGTCCTCGTGCAATGGCGCCAAACAGCAAAATTCTTCGTATTTTACATGCAGCCCATGGGAAATGCTGGTTTTTTCCCCATATCAGGCGCTCGCCAACGCAACCATGTGGGCAGCCGCCAGACGTTAAAACCCTTTAGCTGACCCCCTCCAGACATGCCGCCACACTGTCCGGCATGCCTCGCCCCCTCTGCACCCAACCCCCAGCCATTGCCGTCCTGCGCAGTGCGCTGCCGGCTGGCCCGGCTGGCGCAGCGGGCGCTGCCCCCACCTCCCTCCGGCTGATTCCGGCCGGCCCGTTCCGGGCTCCGGACGGACGGCCGGCGGACGCCCCTGCCTGGCAGCTCGACGGCGAGACCGCCGCCCGTCTGGTGGCCGATATGGCCGCCCGCCAGTCTGCCCGCTACATCGACTACGAGCACGCCACCCTGCACGCCAAGACCAAGGGCACCGAAGCCCCGGCGGCAGGCTGGTTCGACGCCCTCGAATGGCACCCCGAGACCGGCCTGATGGCCACCGGCATCCAATGGACCGAGCGCGCCGCCGCATTCATCGCCGCGCACGAGTACCGCTACATCTCCCCGCTCTTCAGCTACGAGCCCGGCACCGGCCGCGTCCTGCAGCTCCTCGGCGCCAGCCTCACCAACGACCCCGGCCTCGACGGCCTCACCGACCTCGCCGCCCTCGCGGCGCATCTGCTTCCCCACCCACAGGAGCCCGCGCACTTGAACCCGACCCTTGCCGCCCTGCTGCTCGCCCTGGGCATCAGCGAAAAACCCGCCGACGAAACCGCCGCCCTCAACGCCGCGCTCGCCGCCGCCAAGACCCTGCAGGACACCCTCGCCAGCCTGCAGACCAACGTCGCCGCGCTCACCGCCCAGCGCGAGAACCCGGACCCGGGCAAGTTCGCCCCGCTCGCCACCCTCACGGCGCTGCATTCCGAGCACGCCGCCCTGCAGGTCCAGTTCGCCGCGCTCAGCGCCAAGACCGCCGCCGCCGAGCTCGACCAGGTCATCGAAACCGCCCGCACCGCCGGCAAGATCACCCCGGCGCTCGAATCCTGGGCGCGCACCTACGGCAGCAAGGATCTCGCCGGCCTCACCGCCTACCTCGCGAGCGCCCCGATCATCGCCCCGCCCGGCACCCAGACCGGCGGCAAATCGCCCGCCGGCGGCAGCGAGCAGATCGCCGCCCTCAGCGCCGAAGAGACCGCCGTCTGCGCCATGCTGCGCGTCGCGCCGGAGGACTTCGCCAAGACCAAGGCGAGCGCCTGATTCCTCTCACCCTCCTGACCAGAAAGCCCGCACATGCCCCTGACCGCTGATCGCAACACCCCGTCGATGGATGGCGAACTCATCGCCGTCCCAGTCGCCACCGCCACCACGATCTACGCCGGATCGATCGTCGTCGCCAACGCCAACGGCTACGCCGCGCCGGGCTCCACGGCCACGACCCTGCAGTATCTCGGGCGAGCCGAGGAGACGGTCGTCAATGCCGGCGCCAACGGCGCCAAGACCATTCTGGTGCGCCGCAAGCAGGCGTTCAAGTGGGGCAACTACGCTTCCGACGCCATCGTGCAGGCCGACCTCGGCAAGACTGCCTACATCTTCGATGACGCCCAGGTGGCCAAGACCAGCGGCGGTTCAACCCGCTCGATCGCCGGCAAGATCATCCAGCTCGACTCCGACGGCGTCTGGATCGAGTGACCGCAGAGATCCCCCGGCCGCGTAACCGTCACAACCACTCCAGGAGCCACACATGATCGTCAACCGCAGCAATCTCGACACCGTCTTCAATGGCATGAAGACGCTCTTCAACCAGGCCCTCGTCGCGCAGGCCGGCACCTGGATGGAAACTGCCATGGAGGTGCCAAGCTCCGGCACGGGCGAGGACTACGCCTGGCTCTCGCGCTTCCCCCGGTTCCGCAAGTGGACCGGCGACAAGGTCATCAAGAACATCGCGGCCGGCAAGTACTTCGTCAAGAACGAGGACTGGGAGACCACGATCGCCGTCCAGCGCAACGACATCGAAGACGACCGCATCGGCCTCTACAGCGTGCAGGCACGCAGCGCCGGCCAGAGCGCCGGCGAACTGCACGACATCATCGTCGATAGCCTCAAGAACGGCGGCTTCACCCAGCTCTGCTTTGATGGCCAGTACTTCTACGACACCGACCACCTGGTGGGCGGCGCCAACGTCAGCAACAAGCTCACCGTGGCCCTCTCGGCCGCAACGACCGCCGGCGCTCTCGCCAGCTACGGCGCTGCGCGCGCAGCAATCATGGCGTTCAAGGACGACGAGGGCATGCCGCTGCGGCTCATCCCCGACGTGCTGGAAGTGCCCCCGGCGCTGGAATCGGTCGCGCGCGTGCTGTGCGAGCAAGACAAGCTGGTCGACAACTCGCCCAACCCCTACCGGGGAACCGCGCGCGTCGTGGTCAACCCGGGCCTCACCTCCGCCACGGCCTGGTTTCTCCACTGCACCAAGCAGGTCGTCAAGCCGTTCATTGTCCAGATGCGAAAGGCGCCGGTATTCGTGCAGCAGGTGAGCGCCGAGAACGACGATGTCTTCATGCGCGCCGAGTACAAGTTCGGCGCCGAAGCGCGCGCCACCGGCACCTACGGATTCTGGCAACTCTCCGTCGGCAGCACCGGCTAACCCAGTCCAGCCAGGGCATCCTGGTGGTCTGAGCCACAGCCCTCTCGGCAGAGAGGGCTGCCCTGAGCCCACCCACGAACTGAGGGACCATACATGGAAACCGATCACGAAGGCGCACTCACCCCAGCTCATCCGCCAGGCCCGTTTGTGCTCGTCGCCTCGCGCCGTCCGGATGGATTCCGCCGCGCCGGCCGCTTCTGGCCGGCCGAGACGACGCGTGTCGCACTCGAGGACCTGTCCGGGGAGCAGCTCGCCCAGCTCCGCGCCGAGCCCATGCTCGACACGCGCCTCGTGCGGCCCGAATGTACGGACGACAGTGTCGCACCGCACGATGGCGGCCAGCCAGGCCGCGTCGACGAGTCTGACGCCACGGACACGGACGTCTTCCCGACTACGGACACCGCCACGGACACGGACGTCGTCCCGACTACGGACACCGCCACGGACACGGACGTCGTCCCGACTGCGGACCCAGCCCCGGCCACGGACGACGCCCCAGCCGCCAAGACCACCCGCCGCCCGAAAGCGGCTGGCTGACGAGCCGCCGCCTGACCCATGCCCTACCTCACCGCCGCCGACCTCGTCGCCCGCTTCGGCGCCGAGGAGATCGCCCAGGTCTCCGACCGCTCGCTGCCGCGTGAAGTCACGCCCGAGCTGCTCGCCCTGAAGATCGCCGGTGACCCGCTCACCAACTGGGCCAGCAGCGACGTTGCCGCAGTCGACGCCGCCGTCACCCTCATCGCTACCACCATCGACGACGCCCAATCGGCCGTCGACGCCTACCTCGGCGCCCGCTACACCGTGCCGCTTGCCACCGTACCACCGGTCATCAAGCGCCTGGTCGCCGACGTCGTCCGCTACTACCTGCACGGCGACCACGCCAGCGACCCCATCATCAAGGCGCACGACGCCGCCATGGCCCTGTGCCGCGACATCGCCACCGGCAAGATCGCCTTCGGCGAACTCCTCGTCGCCTCGCCCAAGACCACCGACAACACCATCACCGTCGTTAGCCCAGACCGCCTCTGGTCGCGCGACGCCCGCGGGCTATGAGCGGCGAATTCCGCATCGAAGTCACTGACGCCAGCCTGCTGGCCGCGCTGCGCCGGCTCGCCGGCGCCATGGCCGACCCCGCACCGATCATGGCCGACATCGCCGCCCTCGGCGAATCCAGCACCCGGCTGCGCTTCCGCACCCAGACCGGCCCCGACGGCAAGCCCTGGAAGCCCAGCCTGCGCGCCCAGCTCACCGGCGGCCGCACCCTCACCCAGGACGGCCACCTCGCCGCCTCCATCTCCGCCCGCTCCGGCCGCGACTGGGCCGAATGGGGCGCCAACCGCATCTACGCCGCCATCCACCAATTCGGCGGCACCATCCGCGCCAGGAACGCCAAGGCCCTGCGCTTCGCCCTCGCCGGCGGCGGCTTCGCCACCGTCCAGAGCGTCAAGATCCCCGCGCGCCCCTTCCTCGGCCTCTCCACCGACGACGTCGCCGACATCGTCCGCTTGATCGAGACCCGCCTCGCCGCGGCCGCCGCCTGATGCTCGCCGAAATCGAACAGTCGCTCGTCGCCTACATCAAGGCCTCGCCGCTCGCCGCCCGCCTGCGCCAGGTCGAAGCCCTGCCCGATCTCGACGGCGACAACCTCGTCGCCAAATTCGGCGCCGACGCGCCGGCCGTCTACGTCGCGCTCGGCGGCGGCGAGCTGCAGGACGGCATGGCGGCGCTGACCGTCGGCATCGCTTGCGTCGCCCGCAACAGCCGCAGCCCGCAAGCCGCGCGCCAGGGCGACGGCATGCAGATCGGCCTGCTCGAACTCGTGCACGAAGTCGTCAGCCTGATCCACACCGCCTACATCGACGATTGCAGCTACCTGGTCATCCGCTGGGACCCGGTCGCCAGCGATGCACTCACCCGCAAGGGCCTGTACGCCGCCGTCGTCCAGGCCCGCACCGAAGGCTACTACGGCAGTTAACCGCCACCCAACTTAACGCACCGAGGAGCACCACACATGGGATTCACCCGCGCCATCGCCGTCCAGCTCGCCGCCGCGCAGACCTACGGCACGTCGAAGAACATGACCGCGATCACCAACGCCGCCGAAGCCGTTGCCACGCTCGAGGCGAGCCACGGCACTGTCGTCGGCGACTACCTCGAGCTGACCAGCGGCTGGGGCCGCCTCAACGGCCGCATCGTCCGCGCCAAGACCGTCTCGACCAACGACGTCACCCTCGAGGGGATCAACACCACCAGCACCACGCTCTACCCAGCCGGTCTGGGTACCGGCACCGTCCGCAAGATCACCCCGGCCACCGGTCTGATCAACATGAGCCAGGTCAAGCTGATCAACTCCAGCGGCGGCGAGATGGGATTCGAGGACATGACCACGATCGACGACGTCCAGGGCAAGGAGGCACCGACGATCCCCGGCCCGACGCGCCTGACGCTGACTGTCTTCGAAGACCCGGCGCTGGCCTGGTTCGCGGTACTCCAGGCTGCCGCCGACGCCACGACGCCGCTCGCCTTCCGCCTGCGCTACCCCAACGGCGTCCTGCAGCTCCTCAACGCCTACGTTGCCCTGCAGCGCTTCCCACAGATCGAGTTCGGCATGGCCCTCAAGACCAACATCACGCTCTCGCTCGTCGCCGATCAGACGCGCTACGCGAGCTGAGGAGCCCAGCATGTTCAAGATCGTCCCCGATCCCACCTTCCGCGCCGCGGCCGAGCTGACCGTTCCCGGCAAGGACAAGCCCGTCCGAGTCGTCGTCGAATGGCGCCATCGCGATCGCAACGGGCTGCAGCAATGGCTCGATGACCTCTCCCCGCAGCAGCCGCCGGCTGCCGCGGACGGCGCGCCGCCAAAGCCCTTGCCGCCCAGACTCTCCGACATCGACGGCCTCGCCGCCGTCATCGCCGACTGGCAGGACGTCTACGACGAAGATGGCAACCCGGCCCCGTACTCGAAAGCGGCCCTGCGGCAACTCCTCGACGCCTACCACAACGCCGGCGCCGAGCTGGTCCGCGCCTATGTGCGCGCGCTGACCGAGTCCCGCCTGGGAAACTGAGAGAGGCGGCGCTTGCCTTCGTGCAGGCGCCGGTGGCCGAAACCGAGCGCCGCCTCGGCCTGCAGCCGGGCGACCTCGCCGACATGCAGGAGATGCCCGTATGGCCCGAGAACTGGCCCGCCGTCGAGCTGTTCGACGCCCTGCAGACGCAATGGACGGTCGCCCCGTCCGGGCGGCTCGTCGGCCTGCGCTACGAGTCCCTGCCGGTCGTCTGCCGCGCGCTGCGCATCCGGCGCCGCAAGCAGCGCCGCCTCTTTCGCGACCTCCGGGTGATGGAATACGCAGTCCTCGAAGCCCTGGGCACGGACGCAGCACCGCCCGGGGAAGCAGCGCTGCCCGATGAGCAAACCGATGACTGGCCCCGCTGACCCACTCGGCTGGGCCAGCAAGCCAAGGAGCCCATTGGCCCTCGCCGCCGTCATGAAAAAAGCCGAGTCCGACCGCCAATTCCGCGCCATCCGCGATCGCCTGATCAAGGATGGCATCTGCACCGAAGCCGGCCGCCTGCTGTTCCGCTGGACCGGCATCGCCTGGGAGCCCGCCACATGAGCAAGGTGACATTCCGCGTCGAACTCGAGGGCGCCGGCCAGACTGCCGCCGGCTTCGACCAGGTCGCCGCCGCCGGCAAGAAAGCCGTCGACCAGGTCACCGCCGGCAAGCGCGACCTCGACCAGTACGGCCAGACGGCGCGCGCCACCGCCGCCGCGCTGCGCCAGGTGCCCGCCCAATTCACCGACATCGTCACCGGCCTCGCCAGCGGCCAGTCACCGCTCACCGTCCTGTTGCAGCAGGGCGGCCAGCTCAAGGACATGTTCGGCGGTGTCGGCAACGCCGCCCAGGCGCTGGGCGGCTATGTCGCCGGCCTGATCAATCCGCTCACCCTCACCGCCGCGGCGGTCGCAGGGCTGGCCGTCGCCTTCGTCAAGGGCCAGGAAGAATCACGCGACCTCGAGCGCGCCCTCATCAACACCGGCAACGCCGCCGCCACCACCGCCGGCGAACTGCGCGAGATCGCCGACCGCGTCGCCGACACGACCGGCGCCACGCGCGGCGGTTCCGCTGCCGTCCTCGCCGAGCTCACAGCCACCGGCCGCGTGACCGCCGAGATGCTCGAGAAAGTCGCCGCCGCCGCCATCGCCCTCGAGCGCACCGGCGGCCAGGCCGCCGCCGACACCGCCGAGCAGTTCGCCGCCCTCGGCAAAGACCCCGTCGAAGCCCTCAAGAAGCTCGACGAGCAGAGCCACTTCCTCACCGCCACCGTCCTCGAACAGGTCCAGGCGCTCGTCGAGCAGGGCCGCACGGCAGACGCCGCGCGCCTTGCCCAGACCGCCTACGCCGACGCGCTCCTGCAACGCATTCCGCAGCTCGAGAACCAGCTCGGCACCCTGGAAACCGCCTGGCGCGGCGTCAAGGATCTCGCCAAGAGCGCCTGGGACGCCATGCTCGGCATCGGCCGCGACAACGAGACCACCGAGCAGCGGCTGCGCGCCGCCCAGGCCCGCCTCGCCGGCGGCGACGGCTCGGCCCGCGGCGATGTCGCCGTCTGGCAAGCCAAGCTGGATGCCGAAAAGCAGAGCGTCGCCGCGCAGGAAGCCGCCAACATCAAGCGCCGCGCCGAACTCGGCTGGCTCAAGGAAGGCGAGCAGTTCCGCAGCAAGCAGCAGAAGATGGAAGCCGAGATCGCCAAGGCGCGCGAACTCGGCGTCCAGGCCGGCAAATCCGAAGCCGAAGTGCTCAAGCGCATCGGCGAAATCCGCGAGAAGTACGCCGAAAAGACCCGCTCAGGCGGCACGCGCGCCGCCCGCGCCGACCCGCTCGACGCCGAACTCGAGCGCCTGCGCACCGACCTCCTGGCGAGCGAAGCAGGGCTTTCCTCCACCACCATCAAGGCCATCGACAGCCTCACCCAGGCGCTGCGCCGCGGCAAGGTCGAAGCCGCCGAGTACGAGAAGCTCCTCGGCATGCTCCTCGACAAGGACTCCGTACTCCGCGCCAACGCCGTGCGCGACGAGCAGAGCAGCCGCGCTCGGGAAGCCATGGCCGGCTCCGTCGACAACCTGCGCAATGCCTTCGGCCGGCAGATCGCCGCCGCCAGCGAACGCGACATGCCGCAGGCCGAGCGCGAACTGGCCCGCTCCCTGCGCCAGGTCTCCGAAGAAGCCGACCGCGCCCGCGAAGCGCTGAGCCAGAAAGCCGCCTCGCTGCGAACCGACGACATCCCGGCCCTCGAGGCGTACCGCCAGGCCATGGTCGAAGTCGCCCGTGCCGAAGAAGAGCAGGCCGCCTGGGTGCGGGACCACGCCGCCGAGCAGGACCGCCTCAACGGCCTGATGTCCACCGGATTCGACCGCGCCATCAAGCGCTACGCCGACTCCAGCAGGTCGGTCGCCGACCAGACCGAAGAAGCGTTCACCCGCGCTTTTCAGAACATGGAGGACGCCTTGATGAACTTCGTCACGACGGGCAAGGCCAACTTCACGGGGTTTGTAACGTCGCTGATCGCCGACATGGCCCGCGCCGAGCTGCGCGCGACGCTCGCCAGCAGTGGCGGCTTTGGAGGGCTCGTCAAGTCGCTGCTTTCCATGCTTGGCCTCGGCTCGGGGCCGTCATTCGGCACCACCGGAACGACCAACAGCTTCATGACGAACGGTGTCGCGCTGCGGTCTGCGCTGGGCAACGCCTTCGGCCCATCCGGCCCCATCCACGCTTTCGCCGCCGGCGGCGTCGTCTCCACCCCGACGCTTTTCCGCTTCGCCAACGGCGGCGCATCCGCCCGCGGCCTGATGGGCGAAGCCGGCCCAGAAGCCATCATGCCCCTGGCCCGCGACCGCTCCGGACGACTCGGCGTCCGCGGCGGCGGCGGCTTCAACCTGACCGTCAACGTCGCTGGTGGCAACGGCCCCCCATCGCTGATCCGCGCCAACGCCGGCCGCGGCGCGCGCGAGGTACTGTCCATCCTCTCTGGAGCGCGCCGCTATGGCTGAGTTCGTCGAGGAGCGTCTGACCCTTGCCGTCCGCGCCGGCGCCACCTGGAGCGAGGACTACGACATCGAGATCGTCCGCAGTGCCGCCGGCAGCGAATGGCGGCGAGCCCGGCACCCGCTGCCGATGCGCCGCTGGGAACTCTCCTTCGCGCTCATGCAGCCGGCGATGGCCGAGCAGGTCATCCGCTTCTACCACCGCATGTTCGGCCGCCTGCGCGGCTTCCGCCTGAATCACCCGGACGACCGATCCACCGCCGCAGACGGCCGCTCAGCGCCCGCCGCCAGCGACCAGACCCTGACCCGCCTTTCCGCTGGCGTCTACCAGCTCGTCAAGCGCTACGGCGGCGGCCCACCCGCAGAAATGCCGCTGCGCACGCTCTACAAGCCGGTCGCCGGCAGCGCCGTTGTCGCCGTCGGTGGCACCGCCTGGGCGACCGGCTGGACACTCGACACCACCACCGGCCAGATCGCCTTCAGCGCCAACCTGACCAAGGCCATCACCGGCATCAGCAAGGCGGCCTCCGCCGTCATCGACTTCGGCAGCGCCCACCCATTCACCCCAGGCCAGACCGTGCACGTGGGCGGCGTCGCCGGCATGACCGAGATCAACGGCCAGCGCGCCGCGATCCAGTCATCCACCGCCAACACCATCACCGTCGCCATCAACAGCAGCGGCTACGGCACCTACACCTCGGGCGGCACCGCCAACACGCAGCCCCAGTCAACGGAAACCGTCACCGGCGGCTGCCTCTTCGACTTGCCGGTCCGCTTCGACTCGGACCTCGCGATCAACGGCAACGGCAATGTCCGCACCACCGGCACCATCGCCATCGTCGAGCTGCTCGCCCCATGAAACCCGCCGTCGCCGCCGCCGCCACCCGCGTCCTCTGCTGCCGCATCGTCCCTGCCAGCGGCCCCGCCATCCGCCTCACAGACCACCCGCGCAGCCTCACCATGGCCGGCGGCCAGGTCTACCTGCCGCTCGATGGCCACAGCTTCAGCGGCTACTCGGCGACAGACGATTTTTCCCCTTCGTCGATCGATCTCGAGGGCATCGCCAACGTCGCCGGAATCAGCCGGGCAGCCGTCGGCAGCGGCCTCTTCGACGGCGCCCGCGTCTACTTCTTCGCCACCTCCTGGACCGCGCCGGTCGAAGACCAGGAGCCGCTTACCGCCGGCATCTTCGGCCAGACCACCCTGCTCGACGACCGCTTCCGGATCACCGGCGTCAGCCTCATCGACGTCCTCGGCCAGACCGTCGGCCGCACCTACGGCGCCCAGTGCGACAAGACCTTCTGCAGCCAGGGCTTCGCCGGCTGCAAGGTGCCGCTCGCTGCCAACACCGTCACCGGCACCCTCACGCACGTCACCAGCACGCGGGTTTTCCGCGATTCCGCCCGTGGCGAAGCCGCCGACACATTCGGCGCCGGGCTGATCCGCTTCACCAGCGGCGCCAACGGCGGCCTCAAGGCGCAGGAGATCAAGAGCCATGCCGCTGACGGCACCATCGAACTCCACGAAGGCCTCTACTACGCCCCCGCGATCGGCGACGCCTACTCCATGGTCCGCGGCTGCCGCAAACGCCTGAGCGACTGTCAGGCGCGCTGGAACGGCACCGCCACCTACAACAACGTCGCCAATTTCGGCGGCTTCCCGCACGTCCCGACCGTCACCCAGTACGGCCAGATCGGCGGCCAGAAGTGACCCCGGACGACATCATCGCCGCCGCCCGCGCCTGCCTCGGCACCCCGTTCCGCCACCAGGGCCGGCTGCCAGGCGTCGGCCTCGACTGCGCCGGCGTCGCCGTCGAAGTCGCCCGCGCGCTCGGCTGTGCGCCCCTCGATGTCACCGGTTACGGCCGCACCCCGGCCGCCGGCCAGCTCGAGGCCGCGCTCGACGCCCAGCCCGATCTCGAGCGCATCGTCGACCGCGAGGCCCGCCAGCCCGGCGACATCCTCCTCCTGCGTTTCGGCGGCGACCCCCAGCACGTGGCGATCCTCACCGACGCAGACACCATGATCCACAGCTACGCAAATGTCGGCATCTGCTGCGAGCACCGCCTCAGCCCAGTCTGGGCAGCCCGCATCGTTCGCGTCTACCGCTTCCGCGGGGTCGTCGCCCCATGAGCAGCGTCGGCCAGGTCCTCGGCGGCGCGCTCGGCGCCGTCGTCGGCACGTTCACCCCTGGTGTCGGACCATGGCTCGGCGCCCAGATCGGCATGTCCCTCGGCGGTTTCCTCGACCCGCCCAAAGGCCCGACCGTCGAAGGCCCGCGCCTCTCCGACCTGAGCGTCCAGACCAGCACCTACGGCGCCCCGATCCCCCGCGTGTACGGCACCTGCATGCTGTCCGGAAACGTCTTCTGGGTCGAAAACAACAAGTACAAGGAGGTCTTCGTCAAGAAGAAATCGGGCGGCAAAGGCGGCCCGAAGACGACCACCAGGACCCCGGTCTACTACGCCACCTTCGCCGTCGGCCTCAGCGAAGGCGAGATCGCCGGCGTCCTGCGCATCAGGATTGGCTCCAACCTCATCTACAACGCCGGTTCGACCGATCCCGCGACCATCGCCGCCAGCAACGCTGCCGCCTCCGGCTTCCGCGTCTACAACGGCAGCGAGACGCAGGACGCCGACCCCCGTATGCAGGCCACCCTCGGCGTCGACAACACCCCCGCTTACCGCGGCCTGGCCTACATCGTCTTCGACGACCTGCCGCTGGAAAAATACGGCAACAGCCTGCTCGGCGCACAAGTGCGCGTCGAGGTGATGCAGCTCGGAGCCGTCTACGACTACCCGTACACCCAGGCGTCGATGCCGACCAGCAGAGGCTGGCGGCGCAGCGCATGGAACGGCGTCATCCACGTCGCCACGGGCTACATCAGCCTCGGGTACTACGCCACTTCTCCGGATGGCGTGACCTGGACCGATCGCTACATCGGTGCGGCGGTGTACCTGATGGATGTCGCGTGGGGAAACGACAAGTTCGTCATGGTCGGCACCGGCTCGAACGCCTACACATCTCCCGACGGGGTGAACTGGACGCCCAGGGCCTACGCGCAAAACGGCTGGCACACCGCGGTCGGCTGGTCCGGCTCGCATTTCCTGATCACCACGGATTCACAGCCGTTCGAGCGGTCCGCGGATGGCGTGACCTGGACCTCCGAAGCGGCACCGCAGGGAAACAACGTTTACTACCTGGCAGTCTGGAACGGCGAGGTGTGGATCACGGTATCGGGGTTCGGCACGAACCAGATTTGGACGTCGCCGACCGGGCTGGCCGGGTCATGGACTTCGCGTCAATTCGTGTCAGCAGCGACATGGAACTGCGGCGCGTCACTCAACGGCCTCACGGTGCTCGCCGCCGCCGGGAACGGCGATACCTACACTTCGCCGGACGGCATTACCTGGACTCTGCACCCCACCGCACAACCCTACGGCGGGGTCAACCAGGTCGTCGCCGGCCAGGACGAGTTCCTCTTCCTGCAGAATCACCGGTATCTGATCACGCGCGACGGGGTGAATTTCACCAACGTGACCGCCATGCCCGTCACCGGCGTGACCTGGACGGCTGGCGTCTGGAACGGGGCGAATTTCATCGCGATCGCACAGAACCGGACGGAAGTGGTGCTGATCCAGCGGCTGTTTCTCACCGCTTCTGACGGCACGCTGGACGACATCATCAGCGCCGAGTGCCTGCGCTCCGGCCTCCTCAGCGCCGGCGACATCGATGTCGCCGCCCTCACCACCCCGGTGCATGGCTACCGCATCGGCAACCGTGGCACCCTGCGCTCAGCGCTCGAGCCGCTGCAGATCGCCTATCCATTCGACGTCGTCCAGCGCGGCTACCGGATCGCCTTCATCCCGCGCGGCGGCGCCAGCGTCGCCACAATCTCCGCCGCCGACCTCGGCGCGCACGGCGACGGCGATGAATCCCCGGTCCGCATCACCATCAGCCGCGAGATGGACTCGCAACTCCCCCGTCGCATCGCCATTCAGTACCTGGACAGCCAGCGCGACCACGAGCGCGGCGAACAGTACGCCGAGCGCGGCAACACCCCCGCCACCAACATAGTCGCCCTGGAAATTCCCGTCGTCCTCGACTCCACCGAAGCGGCCGGAATCGCCGAAGTCCTGCTGTACCTCGCCTGGCTCGAGCGCTACGAGCTGCAGTTCAACCTCCCGGCAGCCGCCTGGAACGGCCTGGAACCCGCCGACGTGGTCGCCCTGCCGACGGAGGAAGGCACCGCCAGCGTCCGCCTCGTCTCCATCGACTACACCAGCGACGGCCGCCTCGAGTGCAAGGCGCGTTACAACCTGCCGGCGATTTACACCCCGACCGCCACCGGCGCCCCTCCGGCCTCGTTGCCCGTGCACACCATCGTCCCCGTCGGCGGCGTCGTCTACCACCTGCTCGACATCCCTCAGGTCCACGACGTACAGGCCAGTCCCGGCTTCCTCGTCGGCATGTGCGGCGCCCTCGACGGCTGGCAAGGCGGCGCCCTCATGCAGTCCGCCGATGCCGGCACCACCTGGGCCGACGTGCAGGACTTCGACCCGCCTGGCGCCACCATCGGCACCGCCGGCAGCACCATCGGCAGCGTCGACCACCGCATGATCGACAAGGCCAGCGTGCTGACCGTCACCCTCGCCAGTGGCGATCTCTACGACGTCACCGAGGCCGTTATGCTCGGCGGCACCAACCACTTCGCCTACGGCGCCGACGGCCGCTGGGAGATCATCGCCGCCCAGAAATGCACCCTGCAGAGCGGCAAAACCTACGTCCTGCGCGATCTCCTGCGGGGCCGCTTCGGCAGCGAATGGGCCATGGGCTTGCACCAGGTCGGCGACGCTATCGTCTTGCTCGATACCGACGACCTCGCGATGGTCTCGATGTCCGCCAGCACCATCGGCCTCAGCCGCCTGTACCGCGGCATCACCTACGGCCGCGACCTCAGCACCGACAGCAACCGCTCGTTTACGTACCAGGCCGTCAACCTCAAGCCCCTGGCGCCGATCCTCCTCAACGGCCACCGCGACGCCAGCGGCAACTGGTCCCTGAGCTGGGTGCGGCGCGCTCGCGGCCTCGTCGAATGGCGCGACTACGTCGACACCCCGCTCAACGAAGCCACCGAACAGTACCAGATCGAGATTTTCTCGAGCAGTGGCTACACCACCGTCAAGCGCACGCTGACCTTATCAGCGGCCGCAGCGAGCTACACCACAGCCGAGCAAACCGCCGATTTCGGCTCCAGCCAGGCAACTCTGTACCTGCGCATCTACCAACTGTCCGCGACCGTCGGCCGCGGCTATCCCCTGCAGCAATCCATCACCAGATAACCGGGACCCCGACAAATGGCCGACAGCACAACCC
>ERZ761593.30-NODE-30-length-15661-cov-12.678137_pt1 | contig 15661 bp, 14 predicted proteins | sample MGYA00433094_ERZ761593 | MGnify/ENA primary metagenome ERZ761593 (study PRJEB28899, sample SAMN03785551) | bioreactor sludge metagenome | biome: EBPR Sludge; feature: EBPR Bioreactor; material: 0.22µm filtered reactor supernatant | place: Saint Lucia: Queensland...
TACACAGAGTAGATCGTCGGCAGCGTCAGATGTGTATAAGAGACAGGAGCAAGGCTATAGCTTTGATTCTTTTGCTGGAATTGTAGAAGTAAATATTGACACTCTTTATGAGTGGACAAAGGTTCATGAAGAATTTTCCGAAGCCAAAAAGGTAGCATTCTCTAAATGTCAGGTATTTTGGGAGAAAATCGGAATTGATAACATCTTAAACAAATCTGAAACTGAAAGTTTTGGAAAAAACGAGTTCACTACAAAATCAACATCTTTGAATGCGTCTGCTTGGATATTCAACATGAAGAATCGTTTCAAGTGGAAAGATAAGCAGCCCGACGAAAACGACCAAATCAACATCAATTTTACATTAGCTGAAAAAATGGCAAAGGCTAGGAATAGAGCTGATAAAAAATAATGTCTAGTGAAGAGGATCAATTAATTCAAGACATAGCAAGCTTCACGCTAGATCCTTTGGGATTTGCAAAATACGCTTTTCCGTGGGGAGAAGAGGGCTCAGAGCTTGAGAGTTATCAAGGCCCTAGAGCGTGGCAAGCTGAGCTCTTAAGTGATCTTGGCAATCACCTACAAAATCCAGAAACAAGATTTCAGCCGTTTTTAGCCTCAAGAGCATCAGGCCATGGTATTGGAAAATCTGCATCCATTGGAATGATCTGCGTTTGGGGGATGTCTACTTGCGAAGATTGCAAGATTGTAATCACCGCTAACACTGAGCCACAGCTTAGAACTAAAACCATGCCAGAAGTGTCTAAGTGGTTTAGGTTAGCTATAAATTCCCATTGGTTTAAACCTAATGCTACAAGCGTTTTCACGGTCGATAAGAAGCACGAGAAATCTTGGCGTCTAGATGCAGTTACCTGGTCAAAAAATAATACTGAGGCTTTTGCAGGTCTTCATAACTTAAAGAAAAGAATCATTGTCATATTCGATGAGGGCTCAAGCATTGATGACATTGTCTGGGAAGTAACAGAAGGCGCGCTGACAGATGAAGACACTGAGATCATTTGGCTAGCTTATGGCAATCCTACCCGAAACACTGGCAGGTTTAAAGACTGTTTTACAAAGCTAAAGCATCGCTGGAACCAAAAGCAGATTGACTCACGCACGGTCGAGGGCACTAACAAAGTACAGATTCAAAAATGGCTTGAGGATCACGGCGAGGATTCAGATTTCTTCAAAGTCCGCGTTCGTGGGATGTTTCCGAGTGCTTCATTTAAGCAATTTATTTCATTAGAATATGTCGATGCTGCTTTTCACAGAGAATTAAAGCCAGAGCAATACAACTTTGCGCCTAAGATTATCACGGTAGATCCTGCATGGTCTGGTGACGACGAGTTTGTCATTGGAATGCGACAAGGATTAAATTTCTCAATTTTAAGAACAATTCCTAAAAATGATAATGACTTTGAAATGGGAGCTCTTGTTGCCACCATTGAAGACGAGCAAAAGGCAGATGCTGTGTTCGTAGATGCAGGATATGGAACCGGAATTGTAAGTTACGGCAAAACCATGGGCAGAAACTGGACGCTCGTTTGGTTTTCGGGCAAATCTTCGGATCAAGGATGCTTGAATAAGCGTGCTGAAATGTGGAAACTCATGCGCGATTGGCTCAGAGACGGCGGCTCTATTCCACAAGATAATAATTTACATCAAGAATTAATAGGACCGGAAACTATTCCCCGTGCTGATGGCAAGATTCAATTAGAGTCAAAAGAAGACATGAAAACTCGTGGACTTCCCTCGCCTAACCGCGCAGATGCTTTGGCTTTAAGCTTTGCATTCCCAGTGACTAAAGCTACTAAATCAACCGCCGAAACTCATCACTACAGCGGCGGCGAATATGGCTGGATGGGTTAAATATTTTGAAGAATATATATTTCTGCATCGAAATCGTATTCTGTCATTTCGATAAGCAAAGGCTCTTTATGATTTGCTAAATGAATACGAGCCTCTCTATTTGTTACAGGAGTAAACGAAATCAAAAATGCTAAATTAATTCTATGGTAATCACCAGTTATAACATCTTTTACTTTGATGAATCTAGCGTTCATAAACACCTCTAAAAAAACAGAGAAACGTGTCAGCGTGGCCGAGGAGCGTCGCCTTACTGCTAAGGCAGAGCGTTTCTTCTCTCTCAGTTACCATACTCTTGTACCACAAGGCTTCCACGCCTCTCTGCAAGCCAATACTAAACTCAATTTTAAAATTAATTCAAATGAAAAAAACCAGAACGCTCATAACATTCTGGCCTAGAAAGGAGTATTCATGTCCAAACAAATACCCGAGCTTTAATCTCATCACAATAATTCCCACCTTTCAAGACCTCAAAAATCTATTTAATTTCTATAGGTTTCATATAGTTTTTTCTCATCCCAAACTGATCTCGTGGATCAAACCCAAGAAAAAGAAGAATCAAAAAACAGTAAAGAAGATATCATTTCGACCGCTATTGCTCGCTTTAGAGAAGCTGAAGAGGCTACTCGTGACATTCGAGACCTTGGTGATGAGGATATAAAATTCATCGCTGGTGAGCACTGGCCCGATGATATCAAGAATCTAAGAAAATCAGAAGGCCGCCCTGTAATTACCATCAATCGATGTCCACAAATCATCAGAAACGTCACAAACGATCAAAGACTCAATCGGCCTGCTATTAAAGTTTATCCTGTGGACGACAAAGCCGATCCTGTTACGGCTAAAATTCTTCAAGGTTTGATCAGACAAATTGAAAACGAATCAAATGCAGAAATCGCTTATGATACCGCTTTCGATAACGCTGTAAAAAGATCTTATGGATATTGGAGAATTGTCACAGAATATGAGTCCCCGATTTCATTTAAACAAAAGATCTTAATTAAAAGGATTAGAAATCCCAATTCTGTTTTACTTGATCCTTTTTCAAAAGAAAAAGACGGCTCAGATGCTAACTGGGGATTCATCTTTGATGATATTTCTCATGATGAGTACAAAAAAGAGTACGGAGAATCAGAGCTAGCAAAGTCTAGCGATTTCTTTTTAGATGGCAGAGATGCTCCTGGCTGGATTTCAGAGAAAACATGCAGAATTGCTGAGTATTTCGTTAAGGAATATGAAGACGCAATTATTCATTTACTGAGTGATGGCGAAGTCGTTCTACAAAATAGCTTAGAGAAATATCTCGACGGCATGAAACTAACAGGCAAGCTTGTTGTCCCTGTTCAAAAAAGAAAAACAAGAATCCCAGTCATTAAGTGGTACAAAACAAATGGAATTGAGATCTTAGAAGAAAATATTTTTCCAGGTCGCTACATTCCTATTGTACCTGTTTACGGTGATGAGCACGACATCAATGGAAAGCTAATCCTAGAGTCTGTGATCCGTCACTCTAAAGACTCTCAGAGAATGTACAATTACTGGAAGTCTACAGAGACCGAGACAATCACACTTGCGCCTAAAGCTCCGTTTATCGCAGCAGAAGGGCAAATACCAAATGAATATGCTGGAATGTGGAGATCAGCTAACCACAAAAATCATGCTTATTTAATTTATAAACCTACTACTCATGAGGGCCATTTAGTTCCACCCCCACAAAGACAAGTTTTCGAGCCTCCTGTGCAAGCTGTTACTCAAGCCTCAATGCTTGCTTCAGAAGACATCAAAAATACTTCCGGTGTTACTGATGCAGCAATGGGAAATCGCTCTAATGAGCAATCAGGACTTGCGATTAACTCTCGCGCTCAACAAGCACAGAGAAATAATTTCCATTTTACTGATAACCAAAATCTTTCAATCAAACACACTGGCAGGATCTTGGTCGATATCATTCCTATTGTTTATGACACGCCTCAAGCGATCAGAATTCTAGGAGAAGATAACGAAGGCGAAATCGTAAAAATCAATGAAATGTTCACTTACAAAGGTGAGCAAAAGCGATTTGATTTTAGTATCGGCAAATATGATGTCGTCTGTGAAACTGGACCTGGCTTTGCGACTAAACGTCAAGAGGCTCAACAATCAATGCTTGAGATTTCAAAAGTTAATCCTCAAGTCATGGGCGTTGCTGCTGATCTTATTGTTAAAAACATGGACTGGCCTGGTGCTACCGACATCGCTGAGCGCTTAAAGAAAACCCTGCCTCCTGGTATTGCAGAAAATAACGAAGAAACGAAAATTCCTCCTGAAGTTCAAGCTCAAATGCAGCAAATGGATCAGATGATTGCTCAGTTAACTGAAAAACTTAATGAGCAAAATGAACTTGTTAACACCAAGAAAATGGAACTCGAATCTAAAGAGCGCATCGAGCAAGCAAAATTACAAAATGCTTTAGTCATCGAACAATTAAAACTTCAAGGAGCAGCGGCAAATCAACTTCTAGCTGCTGAGCTTGCAGACATCAAACATCGACTTCAATTACTCGATGTGAACCAGCCAATTAATGACGATTTTAACGAGTCTGTCCCTGATCAGGATGCGATTCAAAACGAAAACTATGAACAACAACCTATCGGTGGGGCCTCACCGAGTCAACCCTATGGAGAAATGCCATGAGTATTACTGTAGTTTCTAATGAAAAGCCAAATCAATCTGTGCCTGCTGAAAAAGCTGAGCTGGAAAATGGCAAATCAAAAGAAAACAAATCCGCATCTGCTCACCAAGATGAGCTAGATGAAAACCTATCAGAGGACTCGGAAGCCGCTGAAAATGATTCAGATGTAGATTCTGAAGGTGATGAAAATGAGTCACAAGATGAATCTAAAAACGATAAGCCAAAGAAAAAAGGCGGCTTTCAAAAAAGAATTTCTAAGCTTACTGCAAGAGCGTCTTCGGCTGAAGCTGAGCGCGATTATTGGCGTGAGCAAGCATTAAAAAGAAATGCTCAGGAGCAACAAGCACCTAAAGAAACTTCTAAAAATGAAAGTAAAGCTGATGGCAGACCTAATCCCGATGATTTCGATACCAATGCTGAGTATATCGACGCATTGACAGATTGGAAACTTGAGCAACGCGAAGCTAAAGCCAAAGCTGAGAGTGAAAAAAATCAAGCTAAGACTGAAGAGCAAAAACGTGCTGAAACTTTCCAAAATAAAATCAATGAGTTCAAAAAAGAACACGCTGATTTTGAAGATGTCATTGATTCATGTGAAGTTGATCTTTCAAAAGATCTTCAAAGCATGATTTTAGAGTCCGATCTTGCGCCTCAACTAATGTACGACCTGGCTAACAAACCAGAAGAAATTGAAAGGCTTAATAGTCTAAAAGGATTTCAACTAGCTAAAGCTCTGGGCGTATTAGAAGACCGCTTATCAAAAAATTCTGAATCACAAAAAGAAAAACCAAAAACAAGCAAAGCGCCAGCGCCAATTACACCAGTTGGTGGAAAATCAGCAAATACAGCTCGCAAGAGCATTTATGACTCTGATCTTTCTCAAGCTGAGTATGAAGCATTAAGGCGTGAGCAGATGAAGGCTAAGCAAGCATAGGGCTTCTTAGCAAAAAATAAACTTTAACCTTTGTCCCATAACTAGGGACCAGGAGAAAATAAAATGTCAAATTTATTATTAACGGACAACGTGATTCTTAAAGAAACCATGATGAGTTTAAAGAATCATTTAGTCTTAACAAAAAATGCTTCTAAAGAGTACAGCAATCAGTTTGCTGAAAAGGGCGCAAAAAAAGGCGACACTATCAACATCAGAAAGCCACTTCGTTATGAAGTAACAGAGGGCGCCGCTTTAAATATTCAAGATAGCCAAGATCAATCAATCGCATTGACTCTTGATAAGCATTATCATGTTGGAATGGCTTTCTCTGAAAAAGATAGAACTCTTTCTATTGATAGGTTCAGAGAAAGATATATTGAGCCCGCAACAATCGCATTAGCTAACAAAATTGACTCTCAGTTTTATACAGACATGTATAAACAAGTTTTCAATGCAGTTGGCGTTCCTTCTGCTTCTGCGCTTCCTTCAACTTTAAAAGGATTCTCTCAAGCTAAGGCAAAAATGGCTTTGTTAGGCGCTCCTAAGGGAACTTACTCTGCTATCGTTGATCCTTTAGTTGAGGCGTCTCTTGTAGACGGTCTTAAGGGCTTATTCCAGTCTTCTGAACAAATTGCTAAGCAATACGAAGAGGGCGTAATGGGAATGGCAGCTGGATGTAAATTCATGATGAGCCAAAACGTGATTAAACACACAATTGGCGCATTAGGTGGAACTCCTGCTGTGAAAACTACAATTACAGCTCAAGGCGCGACTGCTATTGCGGTTGACGGCTCTTTGGGAGCTTCAGTTACTGGGTATCTTAAAAAAGGTGATGTTATCACTATTGGAACAATCCAATCTTTAAACCCACAAACTAAGCAACCTACAGGTGAGTTAGCTCAGTTTGTTGTTACCGCTGACACAGATGCAGTATCTAACGAAATTGCATCTCTTCCTATTTCTCCTGCGATCTACACAACTGGTGCTTATGCTAACTGCTCTGCGCTTCCTGCTGATGGCGATGTAATCAAGATTTTTGGTCACGCATCTTCTTACGCTGGTGTAATTGCTCCGCAAAACTTGGTATTCCACAAATCTGCATTTGCATTCGGATCTGCTGATTTTGAATTACCAACTGAAGGCGTAAAAGCATCTCGCGCAGTTGATGAAGACGCTGGTTTGTCATTAACCATGACTTCTCAGTTCGATATTAGCAATTACAGAACCATTCACAGAATTGATTTCTTGGGTGGCTGGAAGTGCGTTTATCCAGAACTTGCAGCAAGAGTTGTTGGACAACCTGCTTAATAAAAATGTGGCCTGATTTTTTCGGGCCACTTCTTTCAACATTAACAATTTTAAGGAGATTAAAAAATGAATACAGCTACAGATTCTTTAGAGACAAACACGCCTAAGTCAAGCGGAGGTTTTGCTTGTGGACAATCAGCAAGTGATCTTGTTGGTTTTTACGGAGCGACTCCTATCGCTCAGCCTTCAGGTGCTGCTCAAGCGGCGGTAACTGATGCTTCTGGCGGTACAGCATCCGCGACAAATGGAATTTTAACGTTAACTGGTACTTACAATAGCACCATTTTAGCAAATGCAATTGCGACTCTAACAGCGCAATCAAATGCTTTAAGAAACGCTCTTGTGAGTGTTGGTATCATCAAAGGTTCAGCATAGTGAAAATTCTCGTCGCTATTCCCGTTTACGATGGAAAACTGCAAGTTGAAACCGTTCGGTGTTTACTGAATGAGCAGGCGCTTTCGTTTGCGAGTGGCGACGAGATCCTAATTAGATTTTTACCTTCATGTTCTCATGCAGCCATGGGGAGAAATCAACTTGCTCAAGATTTTATGGACTCAGATTGCGAAAGATTAATTTTTCTAGATGCTGATGTCACATTTGAGCCAGGATCTATTTTAAAAATTGCAAAACACAAAATGCCTTTTGTGGGCGGAGCTTACAGATTCAAGATTGAAAATGAAATGTACCCCGTTGGCTGGCTAGACAAGCCAGAATTGTGGGCCGATGAAAATGGCTTACTTGAAGTCGCCACATTGCCAGGAGGTTTTTTATCTTTATCAAGAGAAGTATTTGAAAAATTAAAAGAAGCTCATCCCGAAAGATCTTATGAACATTTCGGAAAAACTGCTCACTGCTATTTTCAAATGCTTTTCACCGAAGGTCACCTTTATGGAGAGGATTCCTATTTTTGTAAAGAGTGGCGTGATCTAGGAGGAAAAGTTCTTTTAGATCCTGAGCTAGAACTTACTCATTGGGATTTTAACAGGCCTTTTAAGGGCCACATAGGGAAATGGCTCAAGAGCAGAATTTAGAGGTTTAAATGACTGTTAGAGACTTAGTCGAAAGAACTCTTAAAAAGATAGGCGTTCTTGCTTCTGGTGAGAGCGCTGAAGCTGCTATGGCAAGCGATGCGCTTGATGATATGAATGCCATGATTGACTCATGGAAAAACAATGGGCTCATGATCTATGAAAACGAGATTCATGATCTTACTTTGATTTCAGGTCAACAAACCTACACTATTGGATCAAGCGGTGATTTTAATCTTACAAGACCTGTTAGCATTAGCAAGGCAAGCTATGTCTCAAATAATATTGAATATCCAATTGATATTATTACAGAAGCTGAGTGGGCAAAAATTCCCGATAAAGAAACATCTTCTGATATTCCAACAAAGCTTTATTACAATCCTGCAAACCCATTAGGTGAGCTAAATTTCTGGCCCAAGCCAAGTGGTGCGAGCAGTGTAAAAATTTACGTTCCAAAACCAGTAAGTAGATTTGCAAGCTTAAACACAAGCGTAGATTTACCTCCTGGTTATGAAATTTTACTTGTTTACGGCACTGCTGATTTTATCGCTCCTGATTTCGGTCGTGAGCTTAGCCCAAGACAATTACAGCTTTTGACAGAAACTAAAGCCGATATCATGAGAAAAAATACCGTGCCTGTTTATATGGAATGCGATCCTACAGGTGCAGAATCTTGTCGTGGGCGCTTTGATATTATGACTGGTGGCTACCGATGACGTGGACTAAGTTTCAAGGCTTTGTCGGTCCTTCTTATCCTCTAAAATCAAAAGCCATTGATTCACAACGCTTGATTAACATGTTTCCAGAAATGGTTGAGTCTGGCTCTGGCAAAGAAGGTCAAGTCGCCTACTTAAAGTCATTGCCTGGTTATGAGCAGCTCATGACGGTCGGTACTGGGCCTATAAGAATGGTTCATATCGATAGCCCTCCTGAGAATGAATTCAATCCAACAAACAGAGTTTTTATCGCAAGTGGTGCTGAAATGTATAAGGCCGTTTGGGATAGCGTTAACTCTGAGTGGGACGTCACATGGGTGGGAGATTTAAACACTTCTAGCGGGCCTATGTACGCAGCAAGTGCAAAGATTGATTTAGGCGTCACCGTTTTTGTAGACGGGAGTGCTGATTGTTATATTTATTGGCTCTATTTAGATCTAGGTGTACCGAGTGAGAATTTTAACACTTTCTCAGCTTATGGATATATCGGAGTCGAAAACGCTATCAAGGTCATTTGGATTGATGGCTATTTTGTTTTTATTCAAGCAGATTCTGGGAACTTTTATGTCTCTGATTGGAATTCTTTAAATGTAGATCCTTTGAGTTTTGCGGTCGCTGAAGGTGATCCAGACAATATTTTATCTGTGATTTCAAATCATAGAGATTTGATCATGCTTAACGAAAGATCAACTGAAATTTATGTAAACACTGGTAATGCAGACTTCCCTTTTGAGCGAATCCAAGGTGGGTTCATTGAAAAAGGATTGTTAGCTTCAGACTCTGTAGCAAAAATCGACGGCAAAGTTTACTGGCTTGCTAGAAACGAATTCGGGCAAGGAGAAATTGTTCGCCTTCAAGGTATGGTGCCACAAAGAATTAGCACTCATGCTGTAGAGGAAAAAATCGCGTCTTATGCAAGCCCAGAGGATGCCACAGCTTACACTTATCAGCATGAAGGTCATTTATTTTATGTGATCAACTTCGCAGAAGCTACATGGTGCTTTGACGCTAAAACCGAGCAATGGTTTGAGATGGCAAGTCTTCTATCGGGAGCGCTTCAAAGACATCGTCTTAATTATTTAAAATTCTTTCCACTTTTAGGAATTCACATCGCTGCAGATTATGAAACAAACAAAATCTATAAGCTAAACGATGAAGTTTACTTATTTGGAACTGAGCCTATTGTTAGAGAAAGGGTTTTCCCTCATATTTCTGCAAGCGGTAAATTCATGCGTTGTAATGCTCTTCGCATTGATATGGAAGTGGGCGTGGGACTCAACGGCACTGTTCAAGGCAGTGATCCAAAAGTCATGCTTAAATGGTCTGATGATGACGGTCGGACATGGTCTAACGAGAGAACCGCTTCCATTGGAAAAATTGGAGAAACTTCTAAGAGAGTTATTTTTTGGCGTCTTGGTTCATACAAAAAGAGAATCTATAAACTTAGAGTTACTGATCCAATAAAATTAAATATTTCCTCTGTCGAGGTAGACATTGAAGTGGGGGTTAGTTAATGGCTTCCATTAATCAAAGATCAATCGATGTCCCCTACCAACAACAACTATTAGAACGAGCCACAGGTATTTTGACAATTCCTTGGCAAAATTTCTTTAGAAGCTTATTTGACAGAATTTTCCCACTAGGAATTGAGATATCTTTTCCTTTGGTTAACAACCAAGCATCAGCGGCAAACATTGACGGGCTTCAATTTGATTACAGAAAAGTAAATCAGGCTACAGTTGAGTATGTCATTCAAAGAATTACTACGGGTACAGGCGCCACAGAGCTAATTGCTACAGGTATGTTTATGGTGACTTACAAGCCAGTGTCACTGACTTGGCATATTGTTACTATTGGAACTCCTGGACCTAGCACTTCTGGAATTACTTTTTCAATCACTACAGGCGGTCAGGTTCAATACACCTCTACAAATATGACTGGTGACGCAAACATTTCAAAAATTACTTACAGAGCTAGAACGCTAGCAGCAAAGGTGGCGTGATGATAGCAGATACGCTTTATGCAAAATATATTAAAGAAAGATTAGGTCATGAAATTCTAGAAAATGAAACTGGTTTTATCGTTTATAAAGTAAACGGAAAAGAAGCTTTCATAGTTGATATGTATGTCAGACAAGGCATGAGAAAAAATGGTCTTGGCTCTGATTTAATCAAAGACTTAATCGGACTTGCAACATTTCACAAAGCCGAAGTGATCACGGCAAATATTCACTTATTCGATGCAAACGCAAACAACACTCTGATGGCCGCTCTTAAGACTGGCTTCAAGGTCGTTCGCGCCGATCAAGATATTTTATTAATAGCTTTAAATTTCATGGAGGAAAAAAATGGGTAGCGGAGATATTGGGCAAGCACTTGGTAATGTCACTGATGCCATTGGTATAACAAATTATTCTGGTGATCGCGCTCAAGCGGCGCAACAACAAGCCACAGATTCAGCAAATCGAACTATGCGAGAAATCTATGACCAGCAACGTGCTGACATGGAACCTTGGAGGCAAGCTGGACAAAATGCTTTAGGACAAATGCAAGGCGACTTCATGGCTGGTTGGAAAACTGATCCTGGTTATCAATTCCGAATGAATGAAGGAATGAAGGCTATCAATAGCGCTGCTGCTGCTCGTGGTATGGCAGGAGGAGGAGCCACAATGAAGGCTCTTACGAGATACGGTCAAGATTTTGCCTCCAATGAATATGACAAGGCTTACAATAGAAATTTTAATCGTCTTTCGACATTAGCAGGATTTGGGTCTCAAGCTTCAAATACCAATGTCAACTCTGCTGGAAATTATGGAGCTGGAGTTTCTGCAAATCAAATTGGAATTGGTAATGCCATTGCTTCAAACCAAATTGCAGGAGCTAACAGAATGGCTAATTTTATCAACTCAGGCATGAAGGGTGCTGGTGAGGCTGCAGGATCAGGTGGCATAGCTGCCATGTTCTCAGATGAAAGATTAAAAGAAAACATCATACCAGTTTCTAAAGAAGATCTTGAAGAAATGAAGCCTCTACTTAAGGCATTCGCATTTAATTACAAAAACGATGAGCACGGTAAAGGTGAATGGGTCGGAGTAATGGCTCAAGACTTAGAAAAATCTAAGCTTGGAAAGTCATTAGTATTCGTAAATGAGTATGGCTTTAAACAAATTCATATACCTAAATTGTTATCTCTATTCTTAGCAACAATGGCGGAGGGCTAATCATGGCAATGATTGATTCTAGTATTTATTTTCAACAAAAAACTGCTGATCCATTCGGTGCTTATGCTGAAGGAAAATCAGAAGGCATTAAAATGGCTGACATGCTAAAGCAGAGAAAAGATCAAGAAAACATAAAGCAAGCCTACAAAGCAGGTATGGTTCAAAATCCTGATGGCACCTACAAACAAGATTTAGGTATCACAATGAGTGAACTTGCAAAAGGAGGATATGCTCAAGAATATTCCTCTCTTGCTCAACAACAAAAAGAACAGCAAGCGGCTCAGTTAAAATCACAAAGAGAACTTCAAGCCTACAAAGCTTCTGAAATAGGAAAAATGGCAGGCGCCGCAATTCAAAATCCTAATATGTACGCTCAAATCAGAAAAGAAGCGATTGCTAAAGGTTATGGAACCGAAGAAACATTGCCTCAAGTTTATGATGATAAGTTCTTAAGGGGAATTCAGTCTCAAGCATTGACAGTTTCCGAGCAGCTAGGTCAGCAAAACAAAGACAGAGAGTTTTCACTAAAAGAACGCGAGCTTGCTCTTAAGAATAGAGAAGAAAAAGCAAAATTAGCTAAAGGCTCTTCTGAAGGACAAAAAGCTTTAGATAAAGATTTTGCAAAAGACTACAATGACTGGACTTCTGGTGGGGCAAAAAGCGCAAGAAGTGAAATCAATAAACTTACATCTGTAGTTAAAGACTTAAAAGATAAAAAAGTTACAACTGGTGGATTAACAGGATTATTCCCCGATCAAATGACTTCAGATAAAGTTCTCTCTGCAAGAGCAGATGTTCAATCTACAGTTATGAACAGCTTGCGTGCGATTCTTGGTGCTCAATTCACCGAAAAAGAAGGTGAAAGAATCATCAAAAATACTTGGAATGAGGCTGACTCCACAGAAAACAATGTGGCAAGACTTGAAAGATTAGTTTCAGATTTAACAAACCAAGCTACCGATAAAGACACAAAAGCAAGGTATTACGAACAATATGGTACCTTGTCTGGATACAAAGGAATGGGCCCACAAGGTCAAGGAAATGGACAAAACTTAGCTCAACATAAACCGCAAACTTTCAAAACTAAAGAAATTGATTGGGCGGATTAATGGAAAGACAAGCTAAGGACGGAACTTTCTATCAAAAAATCGGTCAAGATGAGTGGCAAGAAATCACTCGTGTTGCTAAAGACGGCACTGTTTACAAAAAAATAGGTCAGGATGAATGGACTCCAAAGACATTCAGTACAGATTCTTATTCTGCTGAAAACATAGCTGAGACAAGAGAAAAGTCTGTAGAAAATGCTAAAAGCATGGGCTCTGCAATTTACGACAATGTTGTAGATCCTGTCATGACTGCGATTGATTACACTTATGCACCAATTAGACAACTTGCCGCGGCTCCAGCAAAGGCAATTGCTGGTGATCCTCTCGGCGCTGTTATTGATCCCATCAGACAACTTGCTAGATCACCAAAAGAGGCTCCTACATCTGCACAAGTCGCAGAAATGTACGGAGTAAAAAAAGAAAAAGATGTTTCTCCGTTTGCTGTAGCTAATCCATTGATGGCATCTACTTACGAATATGATCCAATGCCTGATGATAAAGAAAATGTAAAAATTTATCCAAGCACTCAAGCTGGAATGTTAATGGACACGGCACTTGGTGGCGAAGGAATTAATCTTGTCACTAAAGGTTTAAATAAAGTCGCTGGTGGCATTTCATCAGGTGCAAAGAAGATTGCAGAGATCACTAGCCCTGCCCGTCAAAAACCAAACACTGAGCAAATTCTTTCGGCTGCTGACAGACTTGGGATTAAAGTAACTCCTGCAATGCTTGATGATTCAAAATTCATTGAGCGCATTGAGTACACTCTCGCTAACTCCCCTAGCTTATGGGGACAATCTATCGCAAGAAAACAAGAATCAGTAAAAAAAGGAATGCAGTCAGCAACACAGAATCTCACTAGCGATGCTAGAAATCTGTCAAAAGCTGAAATCGGAGAACAATTCAAGTCTGGATTGACTGCAAAAGTTGGAGAAAGACTTGATCCTATCTCTGAAACTTTCAATGAAATTGCTCAAAATACCAAAGCCGTTCCAATACCTCAAAAATCTAAAGAAGCTATCATCAGAAATATTCAAAATCTTGACGACGTTAGACTCACAGGCGGCGGAGGTAAGCCTGGACAATACATTGAAATGCTAAATCGTGCTGACAATGCAAATGATATCAAGAAAATTGTTTCATACATCAATGACGATTTAAAAACTGTATCGGGTCCAGAGAAATTTGCTTTAGGAAGCATAAAAGAAAAGCTTTTAAACCTAGAGAAAAACTCTGTTACTAGAGCAGCTATCCAAACAGCGCGTGATTTAGGGCAAAAAGGCTCTACAGGTCAAAAAATTGGGAATGAATTAATCAAAGATCTTCAAGGAGCTAGAAAAGGCTACAGAGAGTTATCACAAGACCTAACATCGATCGGAGAATCTGCAAGGCTAAAACCTCGCAGTGGACCTATGAGCTTTCTAGATGAGGTTGAAAAAGTACCTTCTGAGAATATTCAAGCCAAGTTCTTTATTGTTAATAACAATCGACAATTAAAATCATTACAAGAAAAGTTCCCAGAGCAATTTGATCTTTTAAAACAAGGAAAGCTTAAAGATATTGCTGAAAGCGCGATTGATTTTTCACAAAAAGGAAAAGGTGAAACCAATACCGCTAAATTCTTAAAAGAAGTCAGAAGTTTAACTCCTGAATCAAAGAAAATGCTTTTCGGTGAGAACACAAGAATCATTGATGATCTTGAAACTATCCAAAAAACATTACCTGAAAACTTTAATCCTTCTGGAACTGCATCTCAGCAGTCTTGGCAAGAGGCTATCGCTAGAAACGTTAAAGATATTCCTAATTATGTTCTTTATAGAGGCGCCACTAGCAATCTTGGAAAGAAAATTTCAGAAGGAACAAGAAAAGCTATGGATACAGCTTCTAACTTACCACAAGTAAGTGAGGGCGTTAAATCAGCTCCTGGTATTGTTGGAAAAACATCAGCAACAATGAAGCAATTAGCTGAAACACCAAATGCATTGATAGCCACATCAGAAAAACCAAAAAAAGGACCTGATAAATGGGCTAATGATGGGATTCAAAAACTATTAGAACACGATAAGGGCGGAGAGATTAACGACTCTGTCGTCATTCAAGAATTATTAAAAACTCAAAAAGGCAAAAAACTTTTAATCGAAGCTTCTGATTTAACACCAGGATCAAAAGCAATGGAAAATGTCATGCAAAAAATTAGAACTGGTTACTTAAACAAAGGAGATCAATAACATGGGAATTTATTTATCCCCTACTCCAAGGCAAAGATTTGTTGACGGCAATGGTGATCCATTAGCAGGAGGCAAGTTATATACTTACTATGCAGGCACTTTAAATCCTGTAGTCACCTACACTGATAATGGTGGCTCAGAAAATACAAATCCAATTATTTTAGATGCAAACGGCGCTTGTGATTTATGGTTGTCAGATACGACAAATTACAAGTTTGTTTTAACAGATGCAGATGATGTCCCTGTCGAAACTGTAGATGATATTTCACTTCCAACTGTGTCAGCCGGAGGTGGCGGCGGCGCTGCTTTAAGAGCTGGATCTCACTCTATAGCAAACGGAGCATCAAGCTTCACAGTAGCATTCTCAACGGCTGTAGATGACACAGCTTACAGAGTAAATGCCGTTTTTATAAATACCACAGACACAGATCCAATCTTTTTAAATGGAATGATTACAGCAAAAACCGTGAATGGATTCACAGTGAAGCTAAATGCTCCCACTGACACCGCTAACTACAAATTGGAGTACACAGTCAATGAACTGTCTCTTATACACATCTCCGAGCCCACGAGACTAAGGCGAA
>ERZ761593.33-NODE-33-length-14375-cov-9.526955_pt1 | contig 14375 bp, 23 predicted proteins | sample MGYA00433094_ERZ761593 | MGnify/ENA primary metagenome ERZ761593 (study PRJEB28899, sample SAMN03785551) | bioreactor sludge metagenome | biome: EBPR Sludge; feature: EBPR Bioreactor; material: 0.22µm filtered reactor supernatant | place: Saint Lucia: Queensland...
CGAGATTCGCCTTAGTCTCGTGGGCTCGGAGATGTGTATAAGAGACAGGGGGCTACCAGCGGACGCCTGAATACCGCGCGCTTGTGGCCCTGACGGAGGATTTCGGCGCCGCCGCCTGCGCTTAGAGAGACGGATGAGTTGGCCGCACACCCTGCACGCAGGGGGGGCGGCCGGGGTGAAGGGATACAAGGACTTGAGCACGATCGCCGCACTCTCGAATGTCGCGCGCCTGGCGGAGCTGGCCGAGGCGCTGATCAACCGGCCGGCGGAGGTCCAGGGGTTCGGCGTGTTCTATGGCCGGGCCGGCCTGGGCAAGACCTACTCCGCCATCTGGGCCTGCACGCGCTACCGGGCGTGGCACCTGGAGGTCGATAGCTGCGTCACACCGCGCGGCTTCCTCCTGCAGTGCTGTGCCGCGCTCGGCATCCTGCAGCCGAAGGGCACGGTGCAGGCGTTGGCGCACCAGGTGGGAGACTATCTGGCGGACCGGCCGCGCAGGCCTCTGATCATCGACGAGGCGGACCACTTGGCCCGGCGCGGCATCATCGAGATCGTGCGCGACGTCTATAAGCGGTGCGCGCCGGCCGGCTCCTCGATCATCCTGATCGGTGAGGAGACGCTGCCGTCGCGGCTGGAGCAGTGGGAGCGGATCGCGTCCCGGGTGCTGCGCCAGGTCCGGGCGCAGCCGATGACCGCCGGCGATGCCAGCGTGCTGGCGCGGGTGATCTGCCCTGACCTCGACTGCCCGGAGGAGACGGCGGAAGCGCTGGTAGCGGCGGTCAAGGGCTCGACCCGCCGCTGCGTGCAGCGCCTCTATGAGATCCGCGATCAGGCGGCGGCGGAAGGCCGTAGCGCGATCACGCTGGGGGACGCGCGATGAAGAAGCGACCCCCCCTCGATCGCTCGCGCACCGGCATGTGGGCAGCGATGCGCCGCCGCGGCGCCTTCCGGCCGCGGGACATCGCCTTTGATAGCGGTGCCAGCCCGGATGCGGTGCAGACCTACATCCGCGGCCTGGCGGCGGCCGGCATCATCGAGTGCATCGAGCGGGACCCTCCCCGCTACGCGATCTACCAGATCGTGCACGACGAAGGGGCGGAGGCACCGCGGGTGGATATCCGCGGCCGGCGCTGCACGCGCGGGGTGAGGCGCGAGCAGGTGGTGGCGGCGCTCAAGGTGTTGGGTGCGCCGGTCGGCGCTGAGGAGCTGGCGCTGGTGGCTTCGACCGACGCGGCGCCGGTAAGTGCGGCCTACGCCGCTGCGATCTGCCGGAAGTTGAGCGCCGCCGGTGCGGTGCGGGTGGTTGAGGGCGCGCAGCCGCGCCGCTGGGTGTGGCTGCCGGGTGCTGCCGAGAGGGCCGGGCTGTGAGCGCCACCGACATGAGCGGGCCGGCGTTCGCCCGCGCGGCGCACCACTGGGGGGCGGATCTGCCTGACTGGGTGGCGGCGCTCGCCATCGCCTGCGATGCGGCCGGCAGCCAGGCCGGCACCGCGGCGCGGGTCGGCTACTCAGGTGCGGTCGTGAGCCAGGTGCTCAAACGCGATTATCGCGGCAGTTACGACGCCGTGGAGGCCGCTGTGAGGGCCAGGATCATGGCAGCCACAATTGAATGTCCGGCGCTCGGGCAGATCCTCCTGGAGGATTGCCACGACCACCAGCGCGCAGCCGGAGCCGGCGCGCGTGAGTCAACCCTGCAGGTCCAGCTCGCGCGAGCGTGCCCGATCTGCCCACAGAGGAGAGCCTAGATGTCGCTATCGATGGATCTACAGATGCTGGGGCTCGAAATCACCACGGCAGAGCCTCTGTTTGTCGACGCGGCCAAAATCGCCCGCTGGGGGAAGCGGTTGGCTGCTGCTGCTGACCGGGCAAACGCGCAGGAACGCACACTGGCGCAGATGGCGCAGGAAACGGCCATGCGCCCTGGCAAGGGGAATGGGGTCAGGCGCTTGAGCATGGCGGCGCCGGACATGGCGGGGGGCACGCGATGATGGACGCCCTGATGCCGTGGCTGATGCTGCTGGTGGGGGTTGTGTTGATCCTGCACGGGCTGCGCATCGGCATTCGCGGCTGCGCCGATGACTTGGCGCGGCGCGAGCGCGAGGGGTGGTGGCGATGAAGCTGGCATCCCCCATCACGATGGCCGAGATCGAGGCACTGACCGCGGCGTATGCGGCAATCCGCGCCGATCTCGATGTTGCTGTGCGGAAGCTGCAGGCGCGCATCGCCGATGTGCGGGCGAAGCACCGCCCCGCCATCCTGCGCCTAATTGAGGAGGAGCGCGAGGCGCTCACGGATCTACAGGCGAGCATCGCAGTGGCGGAGGACCTGTTCCGCCGGCCCAAGACAAGGACCTTCGCCGGCGTCCGTGTCGGCGTGGTGAAGACACCACGGCGGCTCACATGGACCGACGAGGCGGCCGTGGTGGCAGCCATCCGCGCGCAGTACCCCACAGACGCCGAGCTGATGATCAAGACAGAGGAACACCCGGTGCGCACCGCACTCACGGGTTTGAGTGACGAGGCGCTGACGGCGCTTGGCATCGACATCGAGGGTGATTGCGAGCTCGTCACCGTCGTCCCGGTCAAGTCCGACCTGGACCGCCTGATCGAGGCACTGCTGATGGAGACGACGAGATGACGGAAACAGCCACATCCACCGCTCAGCTGGCGCAGTTTGATCGCTGGATTTCTTGTGTCAGCCGCGAGATCCAGTTCATGCATCGGGTTTATCCGGCGCTGATCACGCGCGGAAAGATGACCGCGGAGAGGGCCGCGCGCGAGATCGATACCATGGGCGAGGTGCTGGCCTACCTGCAGCGCCAGCGGCGGGTGGAGACTGACCATGCGTGATGAACCGGCGGCCGTCCCGACCGCTCATCGGAAGCGGTTCGACGCTCTGGTCGAGGATATTGGCGCGAGCGCCACCATCTCCGAGCTCTCAATGGAGTTCCAGCTGAAAGCGTGTGTTGCCGCCGCTGTGAAGATCCTCTCCAGGAATTATGACGGTGCTGGCGGCGAAATCACACCCAGTATCGGGGACATCGGGGTCCGAATCGCTGGCATCTTGGCCGATGCGGCCGATCGTTATAGTGGCCGGGATGCTGTCCAACGCCGCACTCCCCGCCGCGGTGCGGCCACCATCCTGGCGGTGGCTGTCGCGTTTGACGTGTCGGAGGAGGCGATTCTGTCCGACCGTCAGGACCGCGCGGCGGTGCTGGCCCGCCAGGCGGCGTGCCTGCTCCTGCACGATGCTGGCTGGACACTCGGCCGGATCGGCCGGCTGATCGGCCGTGATCACACGACCATCGGCCACGCAGTCAAGCGTGCCGAGCATCTCGCGGGGCGGCACCTCGATTTCGCGCGGCGGTGCGCAGACGCGGCGGAGGCAGTCCGTGCGGAGTTGAATGTGGGTGGCGTTGCTGTTGGGGGGGGCGCGCCATGAAGCCACGCTCGCGGATATCAGATGTGGAGCACGCGGCCGCGCTGGCGGCTTGCGAGCGGCTGCTCGCTGCCGCAAGAACAGTGGCCGGGGTGGATATCGTTGCGACCGGCCTGCCGCGTCGGGAGATGGGCAGGCTGAAGAGGGGCGTGCCGCGCCCTGTCTTTGCCGCGGTGGCGCTGGTCGCGCGCCGACTAGACCTGTCGCCGGCGATCCTGGCGGAAGCCATGAACGGTATCTGCACAGCCAGTCGCGTCAGTGCCGAGGCGTGTTGGGCGGAGCGTGGCGGTTGGCCGGTGTGCTGCATGCTGGTCCAAGAACTCACCAAGGCCATGAAGGCCGTGCCGGTGGCACCTGCGGTGCCGGACGCTTTCGATAGCGGCGGAATCCCGCCGGTCGACCCGGCGCTGGCCAGGCGTTTTCTCGAGCCCAGACGCCGGCGGTTTCGCGACAGCGCGGTCGCTGCTGGCAGCGATCGCATCGGCGTGGCGCCCAGGCCGGAGACTGCGGTTGTTCCAAGGTATGAGCAGGGCTGATGGCCGATCCTGACCGGCAGCGGCAACTAATGGCGATTCACGTGCGCCGCCGGCAGTTGGGCCTCGACGACGAGACCTATCGCGACGTGTTGGAGCGCGCGACCGGCAAGCGCTCCGCGGCGGAGATGACGGACTGGGAGCGCCGCCAGGCGCTGGACGAGCTGGTCCGTCTGGGCGCACCGAAGCCGAGACCAAAACCGGTCCGCAGCGGCCAGGCCAGGAAGGCGCTGGCGCTATGGCGGGCACTCTACAATCTCGGCCTGACGCGCGACGGCTCCGAAGCGGCGTTGGACCGCTGGGTGCGGTCCTCCAATTTCCGGGTCTCAGCACTCCGGTTCGCCGACGCTCCGGCGCTCAACCAGGTCATCGAGGGCTTAAAGTCCTGGCTGGGGCGCGTTGCCCAGCTGGCCGCGCCGACGGACGATGAAACTGCGCAAGTCAACGCTTGGCGTTCAGGCGTGGGGTTGGCGCCGGTCGATGCCGGCGCGGCGGCCAAGTTCCGGCTGATCGCGGCGCAGTGGCGGCGCCTGGCGGAGCTGGGGGCCTTTGAAACGCCCGCTGCCAGACTGGACACATACCTCGCCAAGCGTGGCCGGGTCGCAGCGACGCATTTCCTGGAGCCCGCGACGGCGGACGCCATCATCGAGGAGCTCGGTGCCTGGATCAGGCGTGTACAGAAGGAGACCGCAGGGTGAGTGACAAGCTCAAGGCCATTGGGGGGGTGCGCCTCGACCCGCACCGGGGTGAGGTGGAGAGCGAGGCGACGGCGCGCGCGCGCCAGGCAATGCAGGCCGTCAGGATGCGGATGATCGGCGACGAACTCTTGAATGAGCTAGATGCGGAACTGGCGAAACATCAAGCAGCCATCGCGGCCGCCATCGCGCGCGGCGAGATCGATACCGCGATCATGCGCGGGCGGATGCTGCGTGGCCAGGCGATCGCGGCGTGGGCCGAGCGGCAGCGGGTCGACCTCTGGGCGCTGGTGCTCGCGGCCGCCATCATCACGGCGGTCGCCGTCGCGTTCGGCGAGGACTGGGGTGTGTGGGCCAGGATGGTGGTCGGCCAATGAGGACATGCTGCGAGACGTGCCTCTTCTGGGAGCCTGAGAGGACTAGGCCTGAGAGAACTAGGAGTGAGACGTCCTATCTCGGGCTGTGTCGCCGTGGGACGCCCAGCGTGACGCTGACACCCGCCGGCGCGCGGGGGATTTGGCCGACCGTCGGCAGGGACCAGTGGTGCGGAGAACACACGACCGTCACGAGAACGGAGGAGGCCGAGAATGGCGGATGACCCGGCGCTCAGTCTCCCGCCCGTCCTGGCGCAACTGGCGGAGGCAACATCGTTGGGCACCGCACTCGCGCTCGCCCGGGCGTGCGGCGGCCGGGAGATGTGGATCCCGGAGGAGCCGGGGCCTGATCACGCGCTGACCAAGGCGCTGGGATCGCTCGACCTCGCGCGGGAGGTGGCGGCGGCGCTGGGGCCGGGGCCGTTGAGCGTGCCTTCCGGCCGCTCGTTTGCCGCCGCCGAGTTCCGGTCCAGGGTCAAGTCGGCTCTTACCCAGGGCGAGACCATAACCGCGATTGCCGCGCGGGAGGGGTGCGGCATCCGCTGGGTGCGTCGGGTGGCGCGGCAGATGGGGGCTTAGACCCCCTGCCGGCCGTGCCACGGTAGTGGATCTATGGCGGAATGCCATCGATCGCCAGCCATGCCCGTCAGTTCCGCCGCCATGTTGTCGATGTGGTGTGCGACCACCTGGAGTTTGTGCGCCCCGCACTGGGCACCGAGGCCGCGCGGCGTCTGCTGATCGGCACCGCTGTCTATGAGAGCAGCCTGCAGGCGCTCGAACAGGATGGCGGTGGCCCTGCGCGCAGCTATTTCCAGATCGAGCCAGCGACCGCGCACGATGTTGCGCGCGCGATGTTCAAGGACGAAGCCGTCAGCAACGCGGTCAGCGAATTGCGCACCCGCACGCCGACGGACCTGATGGCCCAGATCACCGCCAACCCTCTGTTCGCCTGCGCGATCGCGCGCTTGGTCTACTGGCGCGCGCCGGCCCCACTGCCGGACGCCGACGATCTCACAGGACTCGGGGCCTACTACAAGCGGTTCTACAACACAAGCGAAGGAAAAGGCACCGCGGTTGGGTGGACGAGATCCTATCGCAAGTACGTCGGAGAGGGCGCATGAGTGGAGACGGTGTGCAGACGACAAAGTTCTGGCAGTCCGGGACCTTCTGGTCTTTCGTTGTGACAGCGATCGCCCAGGTCGTTCAGCAGGCGGTTACCCAGGGTGGAATGCTGCACTTTTCGGCTGTTGACAGTCTGTCGCCGGAGTTTACCAACCAGGCATTGAACGTGACTGGGCCGGCCACCCTGGTCAGCATTCTCACCGGTCTTTGGCGGCGCGCCGTCGCCAAGGGGCCGCTGAGCTGGCGGTTCTAAGGGGGCACCGTGGACCAGGCGGTGCCGATCGGCCAACTGATGCAGATCGGCCTGGCCGGCGGCGGCATTGTGGTGTCGGTGCTGGCCGCTGCCGTCTGGGCTGTCCTGCGCCAGGCGACCGTGCGCTTCAGCGCCGATGCGGCGGAGCTCAAGGAACACCTCAAGGCGCACGCAGCCGACGAACAGCAGCTGCTCGACCGGCTCGCGAACGAACACATCGACACGCGCAAGCGGGTCAGCACCCTGCACGAGCGGATCGAGGGGGTCAGTACCGAAATGAAAGCGGTGCAGTCGCGCCTCGACCAGACACCCGGAACCCGTGACCTCCATGCGCTCTCGATCCAGGTAACGACGATGGTTGGTGGCATGGAGGCCCTCGGCGTGCGGATCGGAGGACTGGAGCAGCTGATGGTCCGGATCGAGCGGCAGCTCGGCCGCCATGAGGACGCTCTCCTCACCGAGCGGCGCGGATGACGGCACTCGCGGAGCTTCTCGCCGCCCAACGGCGGCTTTCCATCCTGCAGATCCTGGCGGCGGGACCGGGCGGTACGCTCAACACCGCGATCATCGATAAGGCACTGGACGAGGCGGATCTGTGCACGCCACGGGCGACCGTCGATGCCGACGTCGCCTGGCTGCACGGCGAGGCGCTGGTCACGATGAGCCGCGTGGGGCCCTACCTGGTGGCGGCGATCACGCAAGCCGGCCGCGACGTGGCGGCCGGTGAGGACGCCCACCAGGGCGTTGCCCGCCCAGAGTGGATCTGACGGGGCGCTGCGGTGGCGCGCCCCTCCTCGATCGACCGGTTACCCGAGGCGGTGCGCGAGCTGATCGGCAAGCTGCGCGGGCAGGGGCGGACGATCGACGAGATCCTCAATCACCTGCAGACGCTTGACGTCGAGGTCTCCCGCTCGGCCTTGGGCCGGCACACGCAATGGCTGGACCGGGTCTCGGAACGGATGCTGCAATCGCGCCAGGTCACCGAGGCCCTGATCGAGCGCTTGGGCGCCGTCGGTGAAAACCGGCAGGTCCGCCTGATCGCCGAACTGGTCGGGACCGGCATGTTCGAAGCCTTGAGCGAGGCTGAGGGTCTGTCGCCGGCGGAACACGCGCACCTGGCACGCGCGGTCAAGGACTTAAGCCAGACGCTGCGGACGGATGCTGCCTACACCGAGCGCGTCCGCGCGCTGGCGGCGGCAGAGGCGCGGGAACGGGCGGCGGCTGAGGTGGCCACGAACCCCGCCATGCAGGGGCTCTCGGCCGGCACGATCGAGGCGATTAAGTCGACGATCCTGGGCGTGCAGCAGGCATGAGTGCGCAGCTGCCGGATGCACTCGCCGGTCATCCGCTTCCCGCGGTGCTGCTGCCCTATCAGCAGGAAGCGGTGCTGGCGATCGCCACCCACCCGGTTGTGGTGTGGGAGAAGTCCCGGCGCATCGGCGCCACCTGGGGGATTGGTGCGGCGGCAGTCCTGACCGCCGGAGCGGCGCGCAGCGCCGGCGGCATGGATGTGCTGTACATCGGCTATTCGGAGGACATGACGCGCGAGTTCATCGACGCTTGCGCGATGTGGGCGCGCGCGATCAGCCCCGCCGCAGCGGCGGTCGAGGAGACGCTGTTCGCGACAGACGCGCGCGATATCAAGGCGTTCCGGATCGTCTTTGCATCAGGCTATGAGATCCTGGCACTCTCGTCCCGGCCGCGCAACCTGCGCGGCAAGCAGGGGCTGGTGATCCTCGACGAGGCCGCGTTTCATGACGACTTAACCGGCCTGTTAGCGGCTGCCACGCCGCTCCTGATCTGGGGTGGTCGGGTGCTGGTGTTGAGCTCGCACAACGGTGAGGCCAGCGCGTTCAATCAGCTCGTCACCGATATTCGCGCCGGCCGCGTCCCCTATCACCTCATGACCACCACCTTTGCCGACGCGCTGAAGGACGGGCTTTACCGCCGGATTGGCCTCGTTACCGGCCGGCCCTGGTCCGAGGCCGCGGAGTTTGCCTGGGAGGCGGAAATCCGCGCCCAGCAGCGCGACCCGGCTCAGGAGCTGGACTGCATTCCCACCTCCTCATCCGGCACCGTGCTGCCTGGCACCCTGATCGAGGCGCGCCAGGACGGGGCCATCCCTGTGCTGCGCTTCCAAGGCCCGCCCGGCATGGCCGAACAACCTGCCGTCGCCCGGGAGGCTGCCGTGCGCGCCTGGTGGGAGGCTATGGTCAGGCCGGCACTCATGGCGGCGCCGCAGGACAGCCCGACCTGGGTTGGGGTCGACTTCGGCCGCCAGACCGACCTGACGGTGATCTGGCCTGTGCAGATGGGCCGGGACATGCGGCGCCGGCCGCCGTGCGTGATCGAGCTCCGCACCGTGCCGTGGGAGCAGCAGCGGCAGATCGTGTGGTGGACGCTTGATGCACTCCCCCGCTTAAGCGGCGGCGCGCTGGACGCCGCCGGCATCGGCTCCGTGCTGGCGGAGGAGACCGCGCAGCGTTACGGGCTGACGCTATGGACCCGTGTCGGCATCGATCAGGGCTGGCAAGCCTGGTACCGCGACCATATGCCGCGGCTGGTCGCCGCCTTCGAGGACGATATGACCCGCATCCCGCGCGATCGCGACATCTACGACGACCACCGCGCGCTGCAGCGCGTGAACGGCATCATTCAGCCGCCGCCGGTGCGCACCCGCACCGCCGGCGGGGAACGGCACGCGGACGCGGCGATTGCGCACGCGCTGGCGTTCGTCGCCTCGGCGCTGGTCGGTGTGCCAATCGGCTACCGGGCGGCCGGCACGGAGCGGCCGGCATGCGCGCCGTGGCCGTGGGCGGGCAATGGCTGGCGGATGCGAGGGCTCGCGATGCCACTCACGATGGCGCGCCCGACGGCAGGACAGACCCCATGGCGGTAATCTACGGCCCGGACGGCAACCGGCTGCAACTTCCACGGCGGCCGGTGTTGGGCGAGACCACCTCCGCACGGCGCGACAACGGCATCACCGGCGGCTGGCTGGGGGAGCTGATCCCCCGGCGCGACGCGACGCTCACAGCCATCGGCGGCCAGATCCAGGCCTACCGGGCGCTGTTGCAGGACGACCAGGTGGCCGCCTGCTGGCAGCAGCGGGTGATGGCGCTCACCTCGACGGAGTGGGAGGTCGAGCCCGCGAGCGACCAGCGCACCGACCGCAAGGCGGCCGAGGCGCTCCGGGGCGAGCTTGGCCGGCTCGATTTCGACCGGATCACCCGGCAGATGCTGCTGGGGGTCTTTTTTGGCCTCGCTGTCGCGGAGATTTTGTGGGCGCCGGACGGCGACGGGGTGGCGATTGCGGACATCCGGCCGCGGCAGGTTGAGCGCTTCGTGTTCGATGTCGATGGCAACCTGCGGCTCCTGACCCGGGAGAACCTGCGCGGCGAGCTGCTGCCGCCGGCCAAGTTCTGGTGTTACGCCTACGGCGCTGAGCACGCGGACGACCCCTACGGGATTGGCCTGGCGGCGGCGCTCTACTGGCCGGTGTGGCTGAAGCGCAACGCGGCCAGGATGTGGGCGATCGCGCTCGAAAAGTTCGCCGCGCCGACGGTCGCTGGCTACCACCCGCCGACGGCGCTGGATCCGGCCATCGACAAGCTGCTTGCTGCCTGCCAGGCGGTGGCGCTGGAGCAGGCGGTCGCGATTCCGGACGGCTGCCGGATCGAGCTGATCGAGGCCAAGCGCTCCGCAGGCGGTGATTTCCAGGCTTTCTGCCGTCATTGGGATGCTGCCATCGCCAAGGTGATCCTGTCACAGACGATGACGACCGAGAATGGCTCCTCGCGCTCCCAAGCGCAGGTACATGCGGATGTGCGCAATGAGATCATCGAGGCCGACGCGGACCTGATCTGCCAGAGTTTCAACACCCATGTCGTCACGCCGTGGTGCCAATGGAACTTCCCGGCCGCGGCACCACCCAGGGTGTGGCGCAACGTCGAGCCGCCGGAAGACCTGGCAGCGCTGGCGCAGCGGGACAAGCTCCTGGTCGAGGTCGGCTACCGGCCGACGGCCGAGCGGGTGGCAGAAGTCTACGGCGAGGGCTACGAGCCGGTCTCAGAGGGGCCGGTGGATGGTGGTGAGACCGGGGCCGGAAACAACAGCCAAGCCCCCGATCCTACCGCTGACCTGGCCGAGGGTGATGATGAGCCAATCACAGACCAGGTCGATCCGCTGGTGGACCGGCTGGAGGAGATGACCGCACCGGCCATCGATCAGCTGATCGCGCAGATCCTGGCCGCGATCGAGGATGCGGGTGATGACCTCGCCGCGGTCAGTGAACGGTTGTTAGCACTGTACCCGGAGCTGGGCATCGACGGCCTGGCTGATGCGATCGGCCAGGCGATGATGGTGGCCCGGTTGTCGGGAGAGGCTGATGAGTAGAAAAAATGGTGGTATCTGGGACGTTCACGGCCGTGGGGCAGGTGTCTGACGCGGTCGACACGACTGCGGGCGCGAACATCGTCCTCTCCGGCAGCTACACCGGCTGGGTGACGGTCGAGATGAGCTGCGATGGTTCCGGCGCGCGCTACGCCCCTGCCGGCACCATCGAACAGGCGGTCGCGATGACGGTCATGGTTGCGGGGCAGTGTAAGATCAGGCTCAGGTGCGCCCGTCTCTCCACCGGCGCAATCGCCTACGATCTCGCCGCGACGTGATGGTGGCCGCCGTGGTCCAACTCGCGGCGGCGCTGCGTCAGCTGCTCCGTCGCCCCCTGGGCGCCGCAACGGAGGTGGTTGCAGCGGCGGTGCCGCCGAATATCCTATTGGCATCGCTGGACTACACCGACGTGGCCTGGACAAAATCCAAACTTTCGGTGCAGGCGAATGCCGCGGCGGCGCCGGGCGGGGCACAAACCGCTGATCAGCTGATCGAAGATACGACGAGCGGCAACCACGAGCTGAAGCAGCTCTTCACCAAGGAGGCCGGTGTCACACGGCTGTTCACCTCACTCGCCGCCAAGGCAGCTGGCCGGACACAGGCGTACCTCAATCTCGACGACAATTCGAGCACCAACAGGGCCTACATCCGCCTCGATCTGACCACCGGCGCCAAGCTGACATCGGCCGTGGGCACTGTCGGGATCGTGGTGCATGGGACCGATCCACTCGGGGATGACTGGTGGCGGCTGTGGATGGTCTGCTCGCTGCCGGCAGAGGCAGGCATCTACGCCATCCGGCCCAGGGTTTACGCCGGCGCGGCGAGTTACCTGGGCGATGGCACCTCTGGGATTCTGCTCGGTCGCGCCCAGGTCCATGTGTCTCCGCGACTCCTCCCCTACGCGTACTGAGGAGGTGAGGTGTAGATGCCTGATCCCGTCACCGGCGTGCCGTTCAAGGAGGCGGTCGCCTACCTCAAGCAGAAGGTCGACCTGCCGACCCGCGGCTGGACGGACCTGTGGGAGGGGATGCATGCGCGCGCCTTCGTCGTCGCCGGGGCGATGCGGGACGAGCTGCTGGTCGACCTGCACCAGGCGGTGACCCAGGCGCTGGCGGATGGCACGACGGCGCGGGATTTCCGCGCCCGGTTCGAGGAGATCGTGGCCAAACACGGCTGGACCGGATGGACCGGCGAGGGGACAGCAAAGGGCCGCCGCTGGCGGGCGCGGGTGATTTATGACACGAATTTGCGTTCCGCGCGCGCCGCCGGCCGCTGGCAGCAGGTCCAGCGGCTGAAGGAGCGCCGTCCGTACCTGCGCTACACGGCGGTACTCGACAGTGCGACCCGGCCGCAGCACCGCGACTGGCACGGCACCATCCTCCCCGTGGATCACCCGTTCTGGCAGACGCATTACCCGCCCAACGGCTGGTACTGCCGCTGTCAGGTGGTGCAACTCTCGGATGCGGACCTTGCCCGCCGCGGCCTCGCGGTGACCGGGGCGCCCGAGGTCAAGATGGTGCCCAAGGAGATCAAGGGCCGCGGCAAGGTCGAGACGCCGGAGGGCATTGACCCCGGCTTCGGGCACAATGCGGGGATTGCGGCCGGCGTTGAACCCGAGTTGACGGCGATGGAGCGGCACGGGCCGTGGGGGGCGCTCGATGTCGGCGACCGCAGTCCAGGCCGCGAGTCGGCGCCCTCAAAGCTCGATCCAGTCGCTGCGATGCGTGCCCTGGCTGACGCGGCAGCCGACGACAATGGGGTGCGCGCCACGCTGCGGCGGGTTCTCGGCGGCACGGAGAAGACGTACATCGACCCGATGGGGCAGCGGGTGCGGGTCAATGAAGCCATTGCGGCACACATCCTCGCTGAGCCGGATCGCAAGAAGGCGCGTCGGGAGCGCTTCTTCCCACTGATTCAGGAGCTTATTGAGGCGCCGCAGGAAATCTGGGTTGGTTTCGCCCGCTCCGCGGTGAGTGGGCGGGTGTGGTTGCGTCGACGTTATGTCCGCCTGGTGTCGGTTGATAAGACCCGCGTCATCGGCCTCGTTGGCGACCTGGATGGTGGCGTGTGGAGCGGGGTGACGTTTCTGACTGGGAGTGGCGTTTCCGCTATCCGGGCGTTGCGCTCGGGGCTGCGGGTGTTCCGTGATGGGTGATGGGGACTATGACACCCCGCACGGGGCCACGTCGCAGCTGGCGATCGATGGGGTGCGGCCCTCCCGCCAGGAGCAAGCGCGAAGATACCAAGCAGGGGCACCGGAGTCTAGGGCGTCGGCGCAACTCATGCGATGGCGAGTCGGTCGGCTGCTGTGGGGTCGAGACCTCGCCCAGGTGGCGGACGGATCACCCGGCGCTGGTTAACGGGGCCACTCCCGACCAACGCCATCGTTGGTAGCGAGATTAGCACACATCGCCCGCGCCAGGCAAGCGCCTGGGAACAAGGCCCCCTGTCCGTCTTGCGGGGGGCGTGTTAGGGCGGATCATGCAGATCTTCCGCGCCGGAACCCACACCGACAGCCGCGGCCGGACGCTGACCTTCAGCTCCGCCGACATCGAAGCGACCGCAGCGGCCTACACCCCGGATGTGCATGAAGCACCGCTGGTGGTGGGCCATCCCGCCATGGACGACCCGGCCTACGGCTGGGTCGAGAGCCTGGCCGCCACCGGCGACGGCGTGCTGGAGGCGACGGCGCATCAGGTCGATCCCGCGTTCGCAGAGATGGTGGCTGATGGGCGTTTCAAGCGTGTTTCAGCGAGCTTTTACGCCCCCGATGCGGCGACGAACCCCGCGCCGGGCGTGTGGTACCTGCGCCACGTCGGCTTCCTCGGTGCCCATCCGCCGGCGGTCAAGGGCTTGCGGCCAGTCCAGTTCAGTGCTGGCGCTGCCGCTGATGGCCTGGTGACGATTGAGTTTTCCACCCCTGCAGAGGATGCCATGACGACCACAGCTACCACGGACAGCGCCGTCGCGGGTCTGGCCCAGCTTACCACGGAGCGCGCTGCGCTTGACGAAGCGCGCCGGCAACTTGACCGGGAGCGCGCTGCGCTTGACGCGGAACGGGCCGCCTTTGCGGAGACCGCCGCCGCGGCAGCCGCCCAGAAGCGTCGCGACGTAGCACAGAGCATCGTCGAGGCTTGCGTCGCCGCAGGCCAGATTGTGCCGAAGGGCCGGCAGCAGCTGGTCGAGTTCATGGCCCGGCTTAACGATGCCGAGACGGTCAGCTTCGGCGAGGATGAGGCGGACCGGAAAACGCCGGCCGCCTGGTTCACGAACTGGCTGCGGTCGCTGCCGCGGACTGTGCGCTACGGCGAGGTGGCGGGCGGTGCCGCGGCTGTCGCGGCGCGGGCAGGTGTGGCCATCGACCCGGTGGCAACAGCCAATCTGGCGCGGCGCAAGATGGCGGCCGATGCGTTCGGCGGGGCTCTTGACCCGCGCGACGCCGTTCAAGCCGTGCTGCGGGGAGAGTGACGATGAGCAACCCCCTTCTGATCAAAGCCTTCACCACCGGCGGCGCCGTTACCACTGTCTCTTATACACATCTCCGAGCCCACGAGACTAAGGCGAATCT
>ERZ761593.34-NODE-34-length-14156-cov-10.189348_pt1 | contig 14156 bp, 17 predicted proteins | sample MGYA00433094_ERZ761593 | MGnify/ENA primary metagenome ERZ761593 (study PRJEB28899, sample SAMN03785551) | bioreactor sludge metagenome | biome: EBPR Sludge; feature: EBPR Bioreactor; material: 0.22µm filtered reactor supernatant | place: Saint Lucia: Queensland...
GCATACGAGATTCGCCTTAGTCTCGTGGGCTCGGAGATGTATATAAGAGACAGCATCGGATGCTGGTGGTGATGCCTTCACGTTGGCTAACGGGACGTTCGTTGGTCAGCTAAAGAAAATCCAGTTGATCGTCGATGGCGGTGGTAATGGAGTTGTCACTCCAGCCAATCTGGCAGGCGGAACGACGATCACTTTTGCAGACGCTGGTGACTACTGCATTCTGGCCTGGGATGGAACTGAGTGGGTGGCTATCGAACTCGGCAACGATGCTGATGGCGCAACTGCCCCTGCCTTAGCGTAGCAGTCGAAGCGAATCCAAACACGAACATTCGTTTTTTTAGATAGGAATCAGACCATGGACCCAAAATTTCCAGCGTTGCCAAGTGGCACCAACTGTGAGGTTGCAAAGGTGGAGACCCTTGGCAGCAACAACACGGTCAAAAATGTTTCAAATGATTCAGCAACGATGCAGGAACTCAAGGGATTGGAAGCGCCAAGGATGGCGACTTTTCCTCCGTCCATTTAGTTCCGAATTGATTCTCGTCTAGGAAGGGTGGGTAGCTTAGCGCCCGCCCTTTTTTTGTATCTATGAGTGAATTCAAAACATGTGCGCATTGTAAAGAGTGTGGTAAGTTGTTGCCAAAAACACAACTGACCATGCAAATGTGTCAGATGTGTTACAGACAGGTAGACGGAGAGAGTCGCCTAATGGTCGCACGAGCAAACACGAAAGCCTTAGCTGACATTAGCAAGGGTCTCCTCAGCAGTGTTATCAGCCTGAAGAAGGGAGAGCCAATCGTACCTGAGATGGCTCGTGCTCTCGTGGATGAGCTTGGTGGTACTGAGGGTGTGGCTGGGTTAATCGCCGCAGAGTACAAGAAAAGCTGTGGCGAAGCAGAGTTGATGACTACGCTTGAGAGGGAAAACTGGGTCTACTCACCGACTGCCTCGCACAAGTGGCTGTCTTTGGTTGTCGAGATGGCGAGGCTCACAGATGAGAAAGATTCCATCGACATAGACGCTCTCAGTCACGCCGACTTGGTGGATGGCCTGCGAGGGCTGGCTATTGATTTGGTCAAGTCGAGTCCTGAGTTTCGCAGGATGATGGTGGAGCTTGCCATTGAAGAAGAGCCAGAATTGGCTGAAGTGGTATTGGCTGCTGCTGGACGTGCTCCGCTGACTGGCAAGGTGATAAACGGAAACACTGGAGAGAACGATCTTGAACTAGGAGAAGCGGCAAGTGCTGCAGCTTTCGAGGACTGAAACAAAGAAACTCATTGCGCTGACGAAGATGCGGAACATGGCGCTGACTATGTTCCGTCCTTTGCCACACCAGGAACCGTTCATTGAATTGTTCGCTAGGGAAGTGCTGCTCAAAGGCGGTAATCGCGCTGGCAAAAGCCTGCTTGCTGCCTGTAAGACAGGCGCTATATCGATGGACATGCCGATCATCCTCAATGACGGTCGCAAGATAAACATGCGGCGGCCACATCAGATTGGGAGACCGCTTGTTATATGGATTATTGGATATGACTGGAAGCATATTGGCCAAACGATCTATCGCCTACTGTTTCGTCCCGGCCTGTTTCAGGTAATCAAAGACAAAGACACTGGAAGCTATCGGGCATTTCGGCAATGGGACGCTGAAGATGTTGCCAGAGAGAGTGAAGCTAAGCCTTCGCCACCTCTGATTCCTCCGCGATACGTCGATCAGAAGTCATGGGACTGGGAGAATCGCAAGGGCCGCCAGTTCAAGAGTGTGCGGATTATTGATCCAACCACCCAGGAAACGACAGCAGAGATTTACTGCTATGCCTCTACGGCTGAAGCCAAGGCTGGCGATCCGGTGGATGTGATCTGGATCGATGAAGCAATTCAGTGCCCTGAGCATTACGGTGAGTGGCAGGCAAGGTTGATTGACAGGTCCGGATTTTTATACTGGTCATCGTGGCCCAAGACAGACAACATAGCGCTGCAGACGCTACACGAGAGATCGAAGGCGTGTGAAGGACAAGAGAATCCGCCAGTCAGAACCATCACGATAACTCTCAGCGACAACAAAGCGCTTTCGGAAGAGAAGCGGCGAGAAGCTATCGGGATGTGGACTACAGAGGAAGAACGACTTGCCAGAGACAAAGGCGAGTTCGTTACTGGTCAGTATCGGATGTATCCGCTATTTGATCCGTTTTTGCATCAGGCTATTTATGAATCATCTGGCGATGCGCTGAGCGATACTCTCAAGCGCAATGGAGGAATTCCTCCTAAAGAATGGACACACGAGATGATCCTTGACCCAGGAACGCAGTCTCCAGGAGTCCTGTTTATCGCTATACCGCCGCCGCACTATGGAAACTACTGTGTGGTCTACGATGAAATAACGACACGAGCCGACGCGGATCAGTTGGCTGACAAGATTAAGATGAAGGTGAATGGCCTGTTGTTTCACAGGTTCATCATCGATGCAAGAGCCGCCGCATCTCATGGAATGGGGTACACTCGAACGGTGTCCGAGAACTACGAGAGAGCCTTTAATGCGCGTGGCATAACATGCTATCTAACAAAGAGTGGCTTCTCGCTGGGATGTACGGATGTAGGCGGAAGAATCATGGCCTTACAGGAGTGGCTGCATGTTCAGAAGTCTGGATATCCCAAGCTGCGCATCGTGCGAGACAGATGCCCGAAGCTGTGTGATCAGATGCAAAAGTACATGAAGGCACGAGTCAACAATGAAATAAGAGACGACAGGCCGGCTTCTGGCCAGACGCTCGACCTAGCAGTCTGTCTGGAATACGCCTCTGCAAGCTATCCTGAGTTCGTGCCACACAGTAGAATTGCAAGTGCTTTTGAAGAAAACCATAAGCAAGGATGGTATCACGCGCTGTTTGCTTCTAGGCGGCCAAAGAAGAAAGACAGCACTTGTGTTTTAGGGCCGCAATATTGAGAGGCGTATATGGAATTCGATAAAGAGTCTTTGATTGGCCTACATGTGTTCTGGTATCCCAAGGCTATGACGAAGAAGCCGCCAGACCTAGCGACGATCGTTCGGGTGTTTGATGGTGGTTGCGTGAATTTGGATGTGGTCAACGGCAATGGAGAGCATATCTTCGTTGATGCGTCATATCATGTGTCGCGAACGGATATGCTTTATGACGAAGCTGGCAGGATGCTTGATCACGTACCGCTTAGTGGTGCATGGGAACTGACTCCACCAGCAAGGTTTGTCTATGACATGATGGTTGCCTCGAAAGAGCGACAAGCAGCTAAAAAGCCCAAAGAGTCAGCCGCAGTTTAGGACTGAGCTATGCGTGACAACTACATGATAGAAATCGTCCAGGCGTGGCGAGATAAGATACGATCGTCTGCGCTGTCTGATGAACGCAAGAAGTTTATGAAGACAGCCAGAATGTGCGATCACTTCTATCGCGGCGCTATGGGGACCATGTGGAGCGAAGAGTTTCGGAGTGCATACCTTGGAAACATGGACGCTCCGAAATTCAGTGTCACGATTGCTAAAGCCTTTGAAGCGGTCGCTGTCATGGGGCCGTCAATCATGTGGGATTATCCAGGTCGCGTAGTGAAATCGATGCCACGAAGACCACTACCTCCAGCATACTTCGGTAATCAGCAAGATGAAGCAACAGCGCAGTATTACCAGGAGTACATGCAGAAATTCCAAAACGAGGAAATGTCGCAGGAATTGCGAAACTACCTCATGGAGTCATACCTAAACTACTCCCAAAGAGAACAGCCTGGAGGAGGCTTGACCTACCATTCCCATCAGGGAATTATCGAGGGGCTGGTTAAGGGACGTGGAGTTCTCTATTGCGACACCTATTCGTTTCCTGGTTCGGACAAGATTCTTACCAAAAACGATTATGTGTCGGTCGATAACTTATACATCGACCCCGATTGCAAGAACGCCAATCTGAGCGACGCGCAGTGGATTGCGATTCGTCGCTACAACAAATACTGGGAACTGGAGAGGATGTTCAAGCTTCCCAAGGATTCCCTGCGAGACAAGGCGACTACCCGCAGCAGAGCATTTTTGTACGGCAACAAGAATCAGGATGAGTCAGACCCAGCAAGAAACTTCGGTTTGCGAGATGGCGACATCATCGAATGGTACGAGGTGTATAGCAAAGAGGGAATTGGAACTCGATCACTCAAGCAGCCGCCTGCAATATCACAGGCGTTTGAAGCAGTCGTAGGAGACTTCGCGTATCTGGCAATTGCGACCGACATTAACTACCCACTCAACTTCGGGCCTGATGTTGCGCAGTCCGCTACGGACGAGGAAGCCAAGCAGAGACTCGACTGGCCAACGCCGTTTTACATGGACGGCAGATGGCCTATAGCCCTGTACGATATTTACTCGGTCCCCGGTAGTTGCTGGCCGATAGCGCCAATCAGCATGGGGCTCGGTGAACTCATATTTATGAACGTGCTTCTGAGTGTTCTCATGGAGCGAGTGTACAACTCGTCAGGCTCGATACTCGTGTGCTCGAAAGGACTGGAAGATGAAGTTAAGAATCGACTAAAGGATGGCCACTTCGGCAAGGCTTTCTATGCGGAGATTTCAGATCAGAACCAAAAGTCTATAGAGGAGTTGGTGAAGTGGATCGAGGCTCCTGGTGTTCCAGCAGATATCTACACCCTACTAGCTTATGTCGATCAAATGTTCGCAAGGAGAACAGGATTAAACGAGCTAATGTACGGTGGTCACGCCTCCGGAAAGGTGTCCCGAAGTGCCGCAGACAGTACGGCCATGTATCAAGCGGCGAATGTGAGACCGGACTGGATGTCGAGGCAAGCTGAGATATGGCAAACGGAAGCCGCTAACCTGGAGCGAATCGCCGCTGGCTGGCATGTGAAAGGTTCCTACTTGGTTGACCTTTTAGGTGAGGAAGGCGCAGAAGCGTGGACGCGACTGATCGAGAACGAATACCCTGAGGTTTATGTTAGGCAGATGCGATGCACGCTCGAAGCGAATTCGATTCGCAAGCCGAACAAGTTCCGTGACAATGCAACCATTCAAGCGACTATCGGATACATCTTGCCTATTTTGCAGCAGCACTGGCAGGCTTCGGGTGATCCAGAACCGTTGAATGGGTACTTGCAGAGGCTGGCACACGCCATGGAAGAGGACGGCCAGTCATGGATGATTCCACCTGCGCAGCCTCCACAGCCTGATCCGAACCAACAGCAGCGAGAGCAGATCGAGAGCGAGAAGTTGCAGGAGGATTTGGCCGGGAAGCGAATGAGAAACGAGAGGCTTCGTATGGAAATGGAGCAAGGTGCAATGCAGTCCCCTGAAATGCAGGCAGAGCAGCCGCCTGAAGCACAGGATGGCATCAATGAAATCGACCCAGAATTAGCGCAATTGTTATTCCAAGAGAGTGGATATTGACTATGTTTACCGTTAAGATAAATGGAAAGCGACACGTAGTAACTGTGAGCAGGACTGGAGAAAAGGTGTTTGATCCGCCGATTCCTGAGTCAGACCAAGTTCGCTACGAGAAGCGATTGAAGGATATGGTTGATAGCGGCATTGCACCAGGAAGCGTGACGGATACATCGTTTCACGCTGGTAGAGGTGGGCTAGCTCAACAATTGAATGGTGATGTGAACTGGGCAAAGTTCATCACCAACAGGGCCAAGGGGTATGGCTACACACCCGGCCCAAGCGATGTCTACATTTCGCAGTTAGTAAGAACGGAGTATGGGCCAGGCGATCCGCAAGCGTGGGTGCCTCCATCTGAAGGTCGTGGGCTGATTGAAAAGCGTTGCCGAGAGAGAGGCTTGTATTGTACTGGTTCCGTAAAGGTTGACGAAGACAAGCTGGGGTAAACAATGGCATATCAAGAACTGACTTTTACAGATGGCGTTAGCGACACATATACCGTTACCAATGGTGAAGTGTGGATAGGCTTGCGACTGGCCTCTCCCAATGCTATGGGCAGCGGGCACGCCACAGTCAAGAGCTTATACAATGGAGCTACGCTTCAGGGAACTGTGCATGTGTTTGATGGTCGCAACATGGAGGACGCAGTGTTAAAGCTTCCAGTTGGTGCAGAAGTGGAAGTCGAACTTGTTGGTGTCCCTGACGAAGATTTAATTACTGTTGATGTGTTCGAGGCTTAACAAGAAAGAGGTGCGTTATGTCGGAAGAGCTACAAGTGTTTAACGATCCCTACAACTTTCAGGCGAGGGTTCCGTTTGATCACGGAGTCAATTTGGTGAAGCTGGTTCGCGCTGGCGATCCTCCTCCTGGTGAGATAATGATCCTCGCAGGAGCGATCGTTGGAGAGATTGGAGCGCTTCGAAGGAGTGGCTTCAGCTTTACTCAGTCCGATGCAGAGAGTGCTGCAGTCGAGGCCATGACGATCGATGGGGCGATGGAGTCTATCGAGCAAGTGATCATGGTAAAAGACGCCACTGATCCGACGTTTGACCCGACTCCGTACCTGCCGATCCTGCTGAAGATTGCCCTGTGGTTCTTGGAGCGATGGGCGAACAAATGACAATCATAGACGAAGGGCCAATTGTTAGGCTTCCGCCTGACCTGCTAATAGAAGATAGCGTATCCACCCACTCAGATGAGACTTGGCATTTACCAAGAGACATATTCAGGGAGGTGCGCAAGATATCGGCAGGCAAAGGGGTGACTGTATCGGTGTTGGATACAGGCTGTGCCAAACATCCAACCTTGCCGCCACCCAAGGTCAGAAAGTCCTATACCAATCAGAGCGCTCTCGATCCTGTATCAGGGCATGGCACGCACTGTTCTGGTACGATTGGGTCTCGCGATGAGGACATAGGCATAGCGACTGAAGCGGACCTGGATATCCGGCAAGTGCTATCGGACTCTGGCTCCGGAGGGTCTGCTGGAATTGCAGCAGCAATTAACGAAGCAGTTGATGCTGGTGTCGATATCATTTCGATGTCGCTGGGTGGCGGTTCGTCTTATGCACCAACCAATACTGCGATCAAGCGAGCACTGGACAAAGGTATCATTGTCTGTATTGCCGCTGGTAACTCAGGCTTCAATGGTACAACAAATACTATTAGCTGGCCTGCAAAATCAGGTGAGGGCGTGCCAGTAGCAGCGCTGAAGCAAGACTATACACCAGCTACCTTTTCTTCTGGTGGAATGCAAATGATGATCGCAGCGCCAGGAGAAAGAATCCTGTCCTGCGATAATAGAAGTGCTGGGTTCAGGTTTAGTAGCGGAACGTCGATGGCGTGTCCGTTCGTAGCAGCCTGTTTCGCCATAATACTAAGTCATGGCAGATCGCAAGGTCTACCATCCATGACTGGCATAGAAGCAGTAAACAAATTCATCGCAGCCAATGCAACGGACCTGCTAACGCCGGGGCACGATCCAGCAACGGGGTTCGGTATGTTCAACATGCTCGAAGTGATGAAGCGATTTGCAAAGGATACACTGGTCTATGTATAAACTACGTGTTCTTCTAATCGCATTGCTGGCTACGCTTCCAGTAGTGCAAATATCGTCGCAAGAGGCATTGCCAACTAGGCTGCCATTGATATCTGATCGTGCCGCGCCAGAGAATCCTCCGAGCATTCCGACGTTCTCTTACGAGTCGTATCAGGCTACATTCCTGAAGGCTAAAGCAGCGCAGATATCTCCATCGGATGGTGGGGTTGTTATTGAAGTGCAGGAATTGTCGTCTGAGTTGCTCGTTGGGGTTGTACTGTCTTTCGACGGATTAACCAATCCAATCATCGAAGCAACTACTCTACTGGAGCTTAATGGAGTAACGGTCGGAACCTTCCCTCCTCAGTTGATAAAGCCGAACACTGCTGGCAAGTATCCAATCATAGGTAAGAAAGGAGACAAGTTCGGCATAAGGGTGGAGACAGTAAATGGCACTACTTTTGTAACGGCTCAGATAGAGGGTGAGGCACTGCCTCCGCCCGATCCTCCGCCTCCACCAGTAGACCTAGCAGACGTGACGCGATTAGTGTCAGCCTCGGTAAGTGTGCTGGCAGACTCAGTGACTCAGCAAGCGATTAAAGCAGAGTTAGAGAAACTGCTAGCCAATTTCCCTGACGACCTATCGCTAGCCATAGCGTCCCTCAAGTCGGCCATATCAACAGGACTGCTTGAGTCGATGCCACAGTTATCGCCTCCCTACAAGGATTGGAAAGGTGGCTTTCGCGAACCACTGGATAAGAAACTTGTTGAACTCAAGCCAGCGACTAGCTCGCAACTTAAGAGTATAGTCGAAGCAGTCGTAAGGGGGATGTAGATGAAAACTCTTTTAGCTTTGATGCTGTCCCTTGTGCTATCTGATGTGGCGTTCAGCCAAGCAGTATGGAGAGGAAGGCAGTACTCCAGCCCAGTGTGCAATAGTCCCAATTGCAGGATGTGCAATACAATCAGAGCGCAGTTGTCTGTTCCTGCGTTTTCTCAAGATGCACAGACTGTGAAGCTAGTTCCGCCAAAGGAGATAGCGACTCCCAAGTTAACGCATGTAACCGAGTTGGTTCCGACGCCTGCAGATGCAATCGACACAGCCATGCAATTGCTCGCGCTAAACAAGGACTCTATTTTCATAGAGCCTGGATGTGGCGATGGGCAGGTATTAGCAAAAGCATCGGAGGTCAGCATTAGCATAGGCATAGACCTTAACAGGGATTCTGTGCTGCAAGCAAGGGCCAACGCCCCTAAGGCAATCGTGATCCAAGGCGATGTGTTGTCGCATCAGTACGACAACGCAACCAATGTTTACATGTATCTATATCCGGAACTGATGGAGAAGATTATTGGGAAATTGAAGAAGGGAACGAAGGTGGTGAGTTACATGCACCGAAGCCCTTCTATGCAGTGGACAGAGCATGCGCAGGGAGTTCATGTTTTTTACACTGGAACGAAGTGAACAGTAGTCAATGGAGCGACTATTCGATGGTGCCTGGTCAATATACGTTGTGGTATTGACTATCACGTTTATAGGTGTGATGTGTTTTTGGTTGTTGTTACTTTACGATGAAAGGCCATGAAATGAAGCGGTTTGCTATTTGCTTTGCGGTTGCTTGTATTGGGATGTTCTGTATGAGTGACAGGTCGGAAGTGTACGCAGAAGAGACTGTGAGCATTGTGGAATCATACACATGCACGGAATCCACGTCTTGCGCTTGCGTAGCCAGCAATACAGTACAACATCGAGCATTCCGGCCAGTTCGCAATACACTGCGAGCAGGCAGAAATGTTGTTCGTGGGACCGTGCGAGTTGCCACGTCACCTATCAGAGCATTAAGGATTTGTCGATAAGTGAACACTAACAAATGACACCAGGAGCAAGCAGTATGTTTATCGCATCAATACTGAACACCGACCCGGAAAAGGTCTCGGCGTGGGGAAAGCTCATTCGGGACATTGGCGTTCCGATACTCATGCTGTGTGCGATGTCATTTGCCATGTACAAAGGGGGATTATGGATTGGCGAGAAAATCCTCCTTCCTACATTGGAAAAGAACGAAGCCCTAGTTGATTCACAAACCAAAAGCAATGAGGCGCTGTTGACCAACCTCAATATGATTACCGAAAACATCCGACAGCAGGCGGAAGCCAACAAGACAAACACAGAGTCCATAACAAAGATATCCAGCGACATTGCGGCTATTCGCAATGCTACTGAGACAAGTGCGGCCAACGCTCCAAAATTCTTCACGGAGCAACAGGCCCAAAGTGAAATACTCCGTAAACTCCTGGATAAAGACCCAATCCCGTGACACTGACGAGACCTATCGCGAGACCTATCGCAAGCCCGATTGCTAGTTCGGTAACAGAATCGGACTTGGCTAGTACTTGGTCCCCACTTGATATAGCGTCGTGTTTTTTGTTGTTTGATCCTACTGATATATCAACACTATTCCAAGATACCGCAGCTACTTCACCAGTAACCACAAGTGGTCAGTCGGTGGCGGCATGGCGAGATAAAACATCCAATGCGACCCTTTTCACACAAGCAACTGCTGGAAATAGACCAGCTTATGATGTGACTGACGGACGACCTTCAGTTTATTGGAATGGTGTAGCCACTAGGTGGCTTGCAGCTACTGTAGATTTTACAAATGTTAATGCAGTAACTATTTGTACTGCAATGCGATGTTTAACCACTACATCGAATAAGACATTATTTATTCACAACGGCACTAGTGCTCCTAGCTTTGAGCAAGTCTTAAGCACAACCCCTGCTGTAACTGCCTACTCGCGAGGTACTGGTACGGCAAGGTCTGGCACCGTAGCCATGTCGGCTGGTGCTCAGACTAGAGTGATAACCACCTTCCATCGCATCACGACTGCTTTGTGTCGGGCTTCCATCGATAATACAACAGGAACTGATGTAACTTTGGGTCAAGGTACTGGTAACTACGCTAATGCCGACACACGAATCGGAACTAGATGGGATGCCGCATTAACGCATTGCGGCAACATCTATGCCTTAGCAGTATTTACCAGCATATTAACCGGAGACGACTTGACACGAACTAAGCAATGGATGGCTGATAAAGCTGGGGTGACCTTATGAGCATCATCGGCAAAAAAGCAGTTGGCTTGGAAGACTTCCCAGTTACTGTTGCGAGCGGGGTCTCTTGCATCACCGGCCCATACATTGCCGGTGAAGATGGAGCTATTGACAGTATTTCGGTTTATACCACAACAACAGGTATCAGCTTGAAAATGGGAGTGTACTTGCAAGATGAAAATCATGCAACATTCCCAAGACCAACCACGCTTGTTGCTGATAATAACTCCTCACCGATTGCGGTGACGCAGGCAGGTTGGCAAACAGCCAATAAGTCTAACGGTTCAGGAGTGATCGAAAAGGGCAAGCGATATTGGATTGGTTTCATTGCCAGCGGGGATGCTATTTACAAACTGAACTATACCGAAGAGAAATGGTGGTGGTTGCAGAGTGGTCCATATAGTACTGGGATGCGTGGACCATTCTTGACGGGTGGTGGATCAACATTGTACCGAGCCATCAGTGCCTATTTCACCTACACACCTACAGCACCTGACATAGGTGACACAACGCTACAGGCTCGTATCAATAGAGCCACCCCAGGATCAACCGTAAAAATCCGATACGGCTTTTACAATGAACGCCTTATCATCAACAAACCACTAAAGTTAGTCGGAGTGCGAGATAGAAGAGGTCGATTACCAATCATCCAAGGCGGTACGCTACTCACAGGCTGGACGCAATCCACAGCGCCAGAGCACACCGGTAAAAACGTCTGGTACAAGGACGTTAGCATCAACGGAAAGCTGGCTACTTGGGTTCGGTCATTGCAACTGGATGAAAAGGGGGTGCAGATATTACAGTATCATCCACTCTTAGCTGGAGAAGGAGTAGATGAAGCAACAGCAACGACCCTGAGGAACACACTTTTAACCTGTGGATTGAGTGAATTGCTTCCCTCTATTTCCGCGAATCCTACTCAAACGATTGTGTTTTGGGATTGGTACGATGCCATTGCCTGCCATGAAAGAATCGATTCGACAGTTGGGCGATTGTGGCTACGATTCAAAGATGTAACCACAAACCCAAATGATTCTGTTTGCTACGTAACACTAACGCAAAACACTCGAAGTACCGATGTTTTTGATCGGAACTACACCAACGACTTAGCCAGTGTTGTTTCTTGTCATTCCCAAGAAGATGTCACCATTAGAAACCTGGAGGTTCGTGGTGGTCGATGGGGGATTGATGTTCAAAATAGCAGCAACATCTTAATTGAAAAGTGCAGAGTACTGACACCTTCTCTACGAAGCATTAACGTAAGTGACTGTACCGATGTAACCATTCAGAAAAACGAGATCACATCGAACTGGATGCGTGCAAATATCGGCATGGGATTCGGTGGGACATCCGATAGAGCCAAGGCCGGTATGTGGGGTTGGGCCTTGAACAAAAACTATTCAACTTCTGGGGCCCCAGCCCCAAATGGGCACAGTGTGCAGTTAGCTGGCGTTACTTCGAACGTAACAATTCGACGAAACTGGATGCACAATCAAGGGGGAGGCATCGGTTGGGGCTATGGTAGCGACAACTTTAAGGTTGATGCGGTGATCGAGAACAACAGATTTGAAACAATGGATTCTGCCGGAATAGTTATCTACACAAAAGCAACCGGACTCGTAAGAAATAATGTATTTTCCGAGGTTCACTTGAACTTTCGGATTCAAGACATGATGAACCAGATTCAACCCGATTCTCTAGTAACAATTGAGAATAACTACATCCATTCAGTTGAGGCATCAGGGTACGTTTTGCAAGCTCATTATGCCGGAACACATACAATATACGAATGGACCTCCCCAATAATTTTCAAAGACAATTTCGTTAGAAATGTTGCAGTGTTAATTGCCAACCTACTAACCACAGCCAACGTGAGAATGGATGGCAATGTCATTGATACCGATGGTTTTGCTTCGGCAAATCTCGCAGCCAACGGAATGATCCACATTACAAACGAAGTCCAGACAATCACTTTTACAGGTGGACCTACTGGAGGCACAGTCACATTGACTTTCGACGGTAATTCAACATCGGCACTTGCACACAATGTGACTGCGGCCAACATGCAAACGGCTCTGAACGCTCTTCCTGGACTTACTTCCACAACTGGAATGCGAGTAGTTCGAACTGGCTCTGGAACAGCTAGTGCTCCTTATGTGTATGAAATTAGATTCGCTGGTACTGCTGTGCAATCCACTAACGTCCCACAGATTACATCTAGCAATACATTCACGGGAGGCACAAGCCCAACTGTTGCTCATGCGACACTCATCGAAGGAGTACCACCTGTTGCATCAGCGTTTGCAAACAATTGGATAGGTGGATCCAATGATGCCTATGCAGCAGCTCCCTGGTGGGGCTCTGGAAACGACTACACGCTAAATCAACGATTGCCTGTCGAAGCCTTGCCAGCACCACCTCTACCAATTTTACCTGGTGGCTTTGAAGAGGTTGGACCTTACCGACAGAATGTTGGCGTACCTATTTTAAGAAGTGACAAAACATACGGGGAACGATTCAGTGGCTGATATAGAAAAAACATTCCCCGCAGAATCGGGTTTAATCCTGTACTGCTTTCCAGATCAGCGATACGGTGTGTCTCTTGCAGATTGGGATGACGACGCAGTAGTGGCTGATGAGCAGGATGCACCGAATTTAGGTCGATATGACGTTACGCTTGATGACACCTACCGCTATTGGATGGTGTTTGATGGTGCTGCCCAGCCTGCTGACTGGGATCAATGGGTGGATGTTATAGATGTCCATGACGGTCAACTCAGAGCAGCGGATATTTCGACGGATGCAATCGTAAAAATCAATCAACATAGGAGTTAGCTTGTGAACGGATATCGAAAAGCAATTCAACTCGGATTGACCGGAACGGATGCGGCAATCGTAGCCAATCTCAAAACGCTGACGCTACGCGACATTGACGCGAGCGAAGCGGCAGACTGGTTGCGTGAGGGTGGCTACTGGCAAGAGGGACCAAGCGGAATGACGGGTACGCTTGTCGCACCGTACACGGCTTCGACCGGCAACAACCGAAAACGATTTGACGACTGTTGGGGGTATCTGTACTCAACATCCGCGCAGTTTTGGCTAATACAGGGCGGGCAACGAGTGTTACCGTAGAGGCGATTGCGGAGACGTAGAAGTATATGGCGACCGGCGACATAATTTCAGTAGCAATCAGAAGCGACGGATGGAGCGCAGATGTTACCGTCGATGGCTTTCTGGCTACAGAGGTAGCTTACGATTTTGGGCTAATAGGTACGACACCAACCGCGCCAAAAATGACATTGACGGCGACCTCGAAAGGGTATTCAGCCGCAGGGGTCGCAACTACGCACGAACGCACAATATTAGGTACTGTAGTAGTTCGAAAGCCATACCCTAATAATGCTGTTAAGGATGAGACGAATAACGCTGGCAACACAATGACTGTGCGAGTGGCGTTGTCAGAGCCGATTTTTGCAAAAGATAAAACAGGTGTTGGCAATAGCGGTACAGACGTATCTGCTAGTATCGAAGCTGGCTGGGCAACATGGGATGCAATACCGTCTAATGCAGCAGTAGTGACATGTACCAATAACTCAGGACTGG
>ERZ761593.35-NODE-35-length-13996-cov-66.216842_pt1 | contig 13996 bp, 46 predicted proteins | sample MGYA00433094_ERZ761593 | MGnify/ENA primary metagenome ERZ761593 (study PRJEB28899, sample SAMN03785551) | bioreactor sludge metagenome | biome: EBPR Sludge; feature: EBPR Bioreactor; material: 0.22µm filtered reactor supernatant | place: Saint Lucia: Queensland...
CTGAGCGAAGTACCCCCAGTTGCACACGATCTGACCGAGAGCATGGTACAGGGCCGTGACCTGAGTGGCGTCGATCTTCTGGCCGTCTGGCAACTTGAGCAATTGTTCGTCGGCGAGTTGGCGATATAGATCGAGATGCCGTGGGGCTAGGTCATAGGCAATCGGCACCACGGTGCACGGCGGCAGGTCGAGCAACACTTCTTCCTTCGTGCGGCGGTGCGCGTTCACCAACAAGTTCTCTTTGAGCAAGTCGAGGTTGCCGTACCCGGTGGGGTTGCCGAAGAAATCCCGCTCGACCACATGCACCTGCTCGAAGTGGTGCAGGTTGCGGTAGACACCGGGGGCAATAAGCTTGACGTAGGCGTAGGCGTCCATGGGGTTGTTCAGCGGGGTGCCAGTCAGCAACGTGTGCGACTGCGTTTCCACGAAGTCGCGGTACGTCTTGTAGTTGGCCGTGCCCACGTCCTTGATACACTGCGCCTCGTCGAGAATCACGTGCAGGGTTTTCTCGCCGAGTTTGGACGAGATATTCGCGATGTCCCGCTTGAATATCTGGATGCCCATCAGGACGAAGTCTGCATTCAGATCAAGCGCTGCTCGTTGTGTTGGCGTGCCTCGATAGGCCACGACCTTGGGCGGGTTCCCGTCCTTGCCCTTGATCTTGGATAACCAACGGCCCCACTGCGTGATGAGTTGTGGGGGCATGATAACCAGCACGGTATCCGCTCCGAGCATTAGTTTGTGCAGGGCGATACAGGTAGCGGTCACGGTCTTGCCGAGTCCCGGTTCAAAGTAGAGCGCCCCCTTTTGTTTATCGGCCAGGTCATCAACGGCTTCTGCCTGGAACCAGTAGGGGGTGAACGGCAGCCCCCATTCAGCTTGGACCATTTCAAGAGGGGTCATGGTCGATGTCTGTGTCGTCAAAAAGTTCGAGAAAGGGAAACCCCTCCCGGCCGCGCAGATCGTGAACGTAGGGTGGATAACCCTCGTCAGTTAGAACACACAGGTCGTACTTGAGACAGAGTTCAACGAACTCCGCTTTGAACGCTTCAAATCGTTTGGTCATGCCTCTCTCCTTAAATTTCTAACGGGCAAATACCTATAGTTGCCCCGGACTCAAACTCATCTACAAGCCTTGCCAACTGCAGTGCTTCTCGGAGAGGGATCTTCTCCCCTATCCTGGTCCCACCACTCTCCCGATCAGCCCTTGCTCTGACAAGCCTGTATGTGATGTAGGAACCGCTCCTCGTGTAAAACCCACGTTCTTCTGTGTCGATGGTCATGCCGCTCTCCTTCCAAAATTGACACGAATGACATTACCCTCACGCTGGATGCCGAGCAGTCTGCGTTGGGCTTCCTTCGCTCTCCGCAGCATGGTCTGCTTGTAGGCGGCAGGCCACTTTTCTGTCATGGCCAAGTCGTCGTCCTTGTTGAACTCCTTGAAAAACTCCATGAACTGGAGCGGTAGTCTGCTCAGGTTGTACTGCGTGTCGTCGTCCATGAAGTCCCGAATGGACAGCAAGATGGGGTTGCCGCGTCCTGCCTCGATCCCTTCCGTGTCGATGCGCGGCTCCACCAGCCAGAACAGGTTGGCTATCCAGGGCGTGAAGCAAAGGTGGCTTTGCTCCGGGGCCAACGAGGGGGAGTAGATGTACATCCCGTCTGGGTTGTAGATGATGTGGGGTTCCGACATGCTCACTCCCCAAGGTCGCGGATAGCGGAGTCCGGAACCCAGGTGCCGTCCGTGCGCTGAACGCGGCACCCAGAGATCAAGGTGTAGTCCGAGTTCATGCCGCTGTCCTTCCAGCGCGCTTCACACCCCATGTCAGCCAGCCAACTTGCACCTAGCATCATGAGTGAGAACACTGCAACAACTGCAACAGATCCGATCACTACTTCTTTCATTGCACGATCCTTTCCACTATGACGTAACTTATGAGGGTCAAGCCTATGATGACAATGCTTATTGTGGCGTAGAACACCCCACGCTCGAATGTTGCGGTCTTCATCACATTGCCCCTCTCGCATAAACGTTGTGCCCAATTGCCAAGACCCGCTGCGCCATCCGGCACAGCTTGTCGGCCCGATTGTTGTACCCGTCGAAGTCTGCTTCCATCAATTCTCTCACGTTGGTGTCGAAGACACCGTCGAGTTTCAGGCCCCGAAGGGTGTACTGGTCACCATACACATCCTCCTGCAGAATCACCGTGCCCCACAGCGCACGGATCGTCCCGATCATTGCCTTGCCTATGAACCTCACACCTTGCAGGTTCACGCTGTCGCATTGTGCAACGGTCTGGTCCTGGAACTTGCCCGTGGTGGGCGACACGTTCCAGCCGGTTTTATTCTTCGAGATCAGGAATTCCATACTTGTCCTTGGTTCGTTATAGTTTGGGTCTTTACTGTGAATCTTTTTACTGGGCTGCGAAAGGGTCGCGCTCCAACTTCACGTGGGAGAACTTCTTGTTCACAAATGCGTGGAAGAACTTGCCCACGCTCTCGGCCTTGCGCAGTGCGTCGAACACGGCGTAACTCACGGCGTCGTAGCGATAGACCGCGCCGTTCTTGAATCGGATGAACAGGGTTTCGTCGTAGCCCACGTCAAGAATGTGGCTCGACATGATTGGTGTCTTTTCCATTCAAACCTCCAAAGTAAAACTCGCCGAAGCGAGTTGATGTTGGGTGCTGCCCGCATCACAGTTTTCCCGACTGCAGCCAATTGCCCTTTCAGGTTGGCTGGCGCGGGCAGCGAAACCGTTAGATGTTGATCGCTCTCTTGACGATGCTGTCAATCTTATCCCCATACCGAACGTCCAGCACGGCGTCCTCTCGTAACCCTTGCAAAAACTCAACCACGTCATCGAGCAGCGTGTCGACTTTCTCCAATTTGAAAGCCGCTAAACGCAGATCGCATATCGTTCCGTCAAAACTCATGTAAATCTCCTCGTCGTCATATTCAGGTGTTCGTGGGTCATGTGGGTGTCCATAACATCTACCCCACGTCGCTTGGTCCCCGAAGCCGGGTAGCATCCATGTTCTCCTTCAGTTTGCGTTCGTAGGTCCGGGTGAAGACTTCGATCACGGAAGCCTGTGCGTTCAACCACAGGCAGATTCGGTAGCCGAGCGGCAGTTTGACTGGGGCACGGCATTTGAGCAGGCCCTTGCGCTTGCGTTTGTCTTCAAGGTTCATTCGATGATCCTGAAAAATTGGTTGAACAGCACGACGCTGCATGTCTGGTAGTGGGAGCCTTCGACCGGCCAGACTCGCCAGTAGATGCGCGCCCAGGGCGTCTTCTTCTTCGGCTCGATCTCTTCCACGCGGTAGCGTTCGCCGAGTTGGAAGCCTTGGAGTCCGCCTTGCCCTTGGGGGTGTTCGATGCAGGTGGCGATCACGCTTCATCCTTCACAACACGCACCATTGACGGGGTCCAGTTCGGGAACCACTGGTGCATCTGCTTCTGTGCGTCGGCCAGATTGGCCGCACCCCACGGGCCGCTGTCCGCGCCCCACACCAACTTCCAACGGGGTGCGTCCGGTTTTCCGATGTTGATTTCGATTCGATACATGATTAGCTCCTACGAAATTGACCGGCAGAACTCACGCGCCTGCCGGGTGTTTTTGAATTCTGAGTGGATGGTCGCGTCATGGGCAGAACCCAAACGCTTGATGCGGCTGACCTCTGCGGCAGCGGCTTCCTCGGTGGTGAAGACCATGTCGTGTTGGCCGTCACTGTGAACGTAGTGATGCCCTGTCGGGCTGCTTCGGATGATGCGGGCCTTGACGAAGGTTTGTTGTTCGAGTCGGGTCATGTCAGTAGTTCGTCCAGAAATAGTGATCGTTGTGCTCACAGACATCGCCGCCGAGTTCCAGGTCGCGGCCGTAAGCGTCGTAGTCGAAGTAGCGAGCGATGTGCTCAGGCACCTTGTCCAGTTCCCCGGTGCTATCCACGATGTCTTCCGCAAGTGCGGCTCGATTGCGGAACTTGCCGATGTAGGCGTCGTTGCAACCTTCCTCGCTCCACTCGTCGAAGAGGTACATGAAGGCTTCCTTGACTTCGTCATCAATGTCGCAGTTCATGTAGTCCCAGAACTCGGGCTTGATGTAGCACTCGCCGACGAACTCGCGGGGGATGTCCTCGAAGTCACAGAACATGAATTCAGGATCGTGCTCGTCGGCGTGCAGTTCGCGGCACGCCGTCATGAAATCGTCGTGGTTGTCGTAGTCGTTCAGGTCCAACCAAGCACCCTTCAGGCTTCCCTCGTTATAGGCGTTATACGTTCCGACGTAGATCTTAGGCATTTTGACACTCCTTTAGGTTAAGTGCACACTCACATCACAACTGACAACTGGATCGCCAGCGTCAACAATCGTCTCGGCACACCCCGCTTCTCGCAGTAGCGGACGGTGGCGTAGCGGCCCCAGGTGCGGCGGTTGCTCGCGGCATAGACGGCGAGTCGGGCTTGTTCGGTCATGCCGCCACCTCGTCCTTAAGTTTCCCAACGAACCCGGAAAACCTTGCCCATCTGACGGGGAAGCGGGCAATCAATCGCTCAAGGTCTTGGTTCGTCAGCGGATTGACAGGGTCGTTTACCATCTCCAGGAACGCGTTGTTGCGATCAAATATCCGCTGCTCTGCCTCCTGATACATCTTATACTGTGTCTTCACTTCTTCTCTCCTTCAAAAATCCTGCGTTGAATCCAGGTGATGACTTCCCAGGCGCAGGTGGCCACGACCTTGATCGGGCCGCTCACGCGGTACTCGGTAAGTGTGAACAGTCCACCCACAGCGTTGGGGCCAGTCTGCTCCACCGTCACCCATAGGCGCAGCCCAGGGTTCGTGATGTGCAGCAGGCCCCTGCTCGGATGGATATGAGTTCCCGGAAGCGCCTTGATCATCTCCGACGCTTCCGAAAAGATGCGTGCCATATCTTCACTGAGCATTTGCTATATCCGAAAAATCGCTGGTGGGGATTTTCAAACTAATATGACATATGCTTTTACTGCGCTGTGTTGTAGCAATCAGCATCCTCAAAAGCCGCCTGCACAGCCACAAGAGATGACTCTTTGGCCTGCGCAGCGTCAACAGCGTCAAAGGCTTCCTTCGCCGTCTTGAACACTCGCCCTGGTTGGAAATAGTCCCAGGCGCCGACCTTGTAAGTGACTTCCGGCTTCGCTAGCGGTTTTTCCACCGTGACTCTCACGCCAGTGATCAGCATTTTCTTCACCGTTCCGTAGTCCATGTCGTCGATGAGATAGGCTTCGTCGCCGATGTCCATTACTTCAACGTGGATCGTTCTCATTTCTTCCCCTCCTTCAACCGTGCCCGAATGGACACGAGCCAATTGATGTCCTCCCAATGTGCAGGTACTTTAGGGCGAGTCCTGATCCCCAAAGGTCGCTTCGGCATCTTCTCAGCCGCTTCGCTGTCGTCCATGAACATCTGGTCCAGGGCATCGTTGTAGGCTTCCTTGCCGCTATCGCCCACCCCCGTCCACACGTGAGTGAATCGCGTGAAGCTGGTTCCACAACCTTGGAAGTAGTCGCTGTGCATCATGCCGTGGTCGATGATTTCGTATTCGATGACTTTCATTCCTTTACCTCCGTGATGGTGAAACAATCCTCAAGTTCGCGCTCGATGGCTTTGATGCGCGAAACAAAGTCGAAAAACTCCAGCACACTGTCGCTGACCTTCACTACCGCACAGTCGCCGAAGTGCAAAAATACGCCTTCCTGCATCATATCTCCGTCGCAGTCGTAGCGATTGATAGAAAAAGTTATGTCCGTGACCTTCATTTCCTACTCCTTTCAAGTTTGGCGCACATTTCACACTGCGCTTGATTGTGACATGCTCAGTAGTACCAGTCCATGTGCTGTTCCACGATGTCACCCCAACTCGCAACGATTAGACGCCCGTCAGAGCGCAGCAGGATCGTGGCGTTGTAGGTGTCGCCCATGTTGATGTACTCGTAGGACGGGTGCCGGTCTTCATCCTTTGGGATGATTTGCTCGATGCCGTGACCCTCGATGATCTCGTTGATGGCGGTCAGGAGCATGTGGCTGTAGGTCGGGCCGTGCCAGCACTGGCCGACCAGATCCTGCACCGACTTGTAGTTGTCCGGATGTACATCGCCGACGATAAGTTCTCGCAACTCCTTACCTTTGCCGGGGAAGTCGGCTTCAAGCGTCTTCCGTGATGGTTTGTTCCATTGGTTCAGTTCCCACGTTTTCATCTGTAAAACCTCGCATTCGGATATTCGGATTTGACTTCTTCTTTGGCGTCAGCACGATTCTTGGCACGGACAAAGCCCCGAACAACCCCGTCTTCATCGTCGTAGCACATGAAACCGTAGAGCGGTTCCGTGCCGCGACCTCCACCCCAGTACGTCCCCGCCATGTCGTAATCACCGCCGACAAAGATGATGCGCTGCAGGTGGAACTTGTAGGCTCTATCTGGATCACCGCGATCCCCACGATCACCCAAGGGTGCGCCGTACTTGCACGAAACAGGGTGATCCTTCAACCACTTGTTGATGTTCACACCCATTCCCTTTCATCGTCGATGCAGTCCAACTCGCCGCAGTGCTTGCACGTGAGCAGTTGACACTTCACGTCGTAGATCTTCCAGTAGGTGCGTTGCCAGGCGTGGATGCCGAGCCAGCAGAGGATCTTGTTCATTTCAGATCCTCCAGAATACTTTTCGCCTGCATTTGCAGAACGAACGAAAGCCCGTGCTCCGGCGCTTTCGCGAGTTGGATGATGACATCCTGCATCATCATGATCAGGTCAGCGTTCTCTTTGGTGACGCACCCGATGTAATTGCCATTCATCATGATGCGGTCGTCTTGCCAAGGTTGTGTGATCATTTGGTTCTCCAAGAGAAAGCCCGCTGGTGCGGGCTTGGTTGTTCAGGTGCAGATCAACTGTCCAATTCCCACAGGTAGCGCCCATCAGGGACCTGTTGGTGGGGGTCGTACTGTGCCCGAGCTTTTCCGACGCTGTCCTTGTATGCCAGCGCCCCCTCATGCTCTCCGTCAACAACCCGGACATAGACAGACATGGTGCCGTGGCTCGTGTCAAACCAGCCACCTGACAGCGCTTCCTTGACCGTCATGGTCTGCACATAGGGCTTGTTCAAACTCAGTTTCGCTACCCGACTAACCTCAACCACAGTTTCGAGGTCGAGAAGAGGATGATTTCTGTTCATGGTCGGCCTCAATCGTCGTCAGTCAAGCCGGGGTAACCCATCTCTTCCAAAAAAGCTTCCACTTCCTCAGCGGTCGCCTCCTGGATCAGCATGCGTCCGTTCTTGGCGACACGAGCCACCTTCCAGACACCACACCCTGAAGTGCTCACGTTGTTGTAGCTGCCACACCAGCCGATCAGGCGCGGGACATGGCTCACGCTCGTATGGGCCGGAATGTCCCGAAGGTGGTAGCGCTGCCATCCGTCAGTCTCGTGTGAGTTGCTGATCAGGAACCCGCACTCACCAACAGTATACCCTTCTTGCTCGTCAATCCATCTCGTTGTCATTTCAGTTCTCCTCAAAGTTACATCTCCGCGTGGCCGACGCGGGGCGGTAAAAACTAGCGTGCCATACAGGCGTCTCGAATCTGTCGATAGGCCAGAGCCTCGGCGTATGCCCCATCAATCGTGCCTCGCGCCCCGTAGAACGTGCCGCCAGCCGTGGCCTTGGTCGCCTCGTAGTGGCACTCCCTGTAACGAGGGGAATCCGGATAGGGTGTCGCGCAAGCAGCAAGTGCCAAGCAGATCAATGTATATCTCATGATTCCTCCTGTAGTTAAAGGGTTGCAGTGTACTACATCAAGCGTCTTTCGGTGAGAACACGCATTTCCAGTTGGTGACATCACCGTCGATCCAGTAGGCGTCGCCCCACTGGTTATGGTGATCGGGCAGTTTGTGGGCATTGCCCTCGATTTGAAGAACGACAGAGCGCCCGACTTTGCAGGCCCACGCCATCGCCGCTTGAAGCGTGGTGAAGCCCCGTACCGGGGCGCAGATGCGCCTGCTCTGGTGGTATTTCTGCACCTTCTTCGGTGTCGTGGCGTGATAGAGGATCATACGCCGCACTCCATCGCATCCCGGAATCGGTTCTCGATCCTTTCATCTTCGGCAGCTTGTTCAAACTGCCGAATCAGTTCGTCTGCCATTTCCTTGGCACATTCCATCCAAAATCCGGATTGCCTGTAGTCGTACTCAACGGCCCCGAGGTAGTCGTCAAAGTCTGTCTTGACCAGTTCCCCGTCTTCATCTTCCTTGAGGAGCGTGACGTGGAGCGTGACGTAGCACCAACCCCCGGAGCACCACTTGCGCAACCATTCGTAGTCGGCAGTGACAGCCCGCAAGGCCCGCTCACCTTTGGTGCCAACACCACAGGGGGGAGCGTCCCACCCCTCAATCTTGGCGGTCTGCATCGCCTCCTGGAAGTTGTAGTAGCGGAACGAACCGTAATCGGAACAGAGTACCCATTCGCTCGGGTGTTTTGCCCGTCGTACCCAGTCAGTGACTGGCCCATGCCCGTCCCCCTGCTCCCAAGGCGGGTCATTGTCATCGTCGAGAACCTTCACACGGAACGTGTGGCCTTTGTGCTCGAACGTGTCGTCGTTCATGACTCTCTCCCTTCCATCCATTTGCGCTCGACCATGCGGTCGAACTTGTCGATCTCGCGCTTGGCGTGCGCCCAAAACCTGGCCGGCCACGTAATACCGAACGTGTCAGTCCAGGTCACGACCTCCTCACCATCCTTGGTCTCGCCCTGAATGGTGCAGTCCTTGTAGGTTTCACTGTGGGTCATGCGTAATACACTCCCACAATCACGCTCTCCCAATCCTCGGAGAACTTGAACACCATGGCGCTGAAGAACGTGTCCGACAGGATGGCGTGCCAGTCGGCCAGAATGTGGTCCTTGCTCACAGGCATCTCCCATCCCATGAGATATGGTTCTGTCGTTATCCGTTGGGTGTCGAGGGTGTCGTACCACACACCCTTGTACTTTACAAATCGCAGAGTGCAGTACTCTTCTTTGACGTAGTCGAAGCCCTTGGCGACCTTCTCAGGTAGGTCACACAAAGCTTTCAAGGGTCGGTACTTGTGGTCAGTTTTGATTTCCATCAGCGTTCTCCTTGTTGTGCTCGCCCGTCGCCTTGATTTCGGCGAGCAGATTTGCGATAAACTTGTCTTTGCGCCCCGTGTGCGAAATGCACACCGTCTTTGGTTCTGAGCGCCACATGTAGCACCACCCTCCTGTGGCTCCAATCTTTGAGTAGTCACAGGTTGCGCAGTTGTTTGGGTTCGTGTTCATCGCGCCTCTTCCCCCTCGTTATTTCCACCCACCCCTTGCTGATTCATCTGACGCCTGATGTATGTCCACAGGTCATCTTTGGTCTTCGGTTGGTTTTCTATGGCTGATAGCAAAGCGTCGATGGACTGCTGTTGCTTGTAGATGGAGTCGCTGTGGTTGTCGATGCAGGCGAACGCCTTACTGATCAACCCGCCGTGGCGGTCAAGTGTCGCCAGCATTTCCCGTTGAGCAGCACTCAACGTTTCTTTGTTCTGGTCAACGGCCTCGCGCACTTGCAGGATGGCGGTGCGATGCTCATCCAACACGTCTGTGTGCCCGTCGAGCAGCCACCGCAACTCAACCACCTTGACGCGCTTCTTATTCGTGCGCGTCAGGCGTTCAATTTCCGTCATGAGTTCGTCGATCCGATTTTCGTAATTACTACGGATACTCTTCAACTCGTTGTCGCTGTCCTTCAAGGCGAAGGTGAGGCGTTCGATTTCGATGTCACGGTCGGACAACACGCCCAAGGCGTCCGCCAGTTTCTTTTCAACTTGAGCGGTTGTGTCCATCTGAAGGTTGAGTCGCCGCCTCGCTGCGGTGAGTTCTTCATCCTTGCTCTCCAAGGACTGCTTGGCCTGTGCAAGTTCCTCCCCAACCTCAAACAACCTCCTGTATTGATACTGCAGGTCCCGGTTCAGCGCCTCCATGTAGGAGTCGGTGTAACTTCCCATCTCATTCTCCAATCGTCACAAGTTGATCGACCAGGAAGTCGATCTGTTCCTCGGTCACGGCGAGCGACACCTGCAGGGTGCCGTAGTCGTCACTCCTGTGGGTGAATTGCTGGCGTTCATTGCTGTAGCACCAGCACCCGTCGGGCCAGTAGTAGATCGTGATCACAGCCCTACCTCCTTCCGTTCATCGTCATCCCACAAGTACGAAACTTCCTCAAGCAGAGACGCAAGGTCGCCGTCCAGGTACTTGATCTGCTCCTGGATGTGGGCCGCTCGCGCCTTCAAGTTGATGCCCTTGTTCATGATCGAGTACCCGACCTCGGGCAACTTGCTGAGAAGGTCGGGGAGTATGAGACAGTCGTGGATGCTCATATCAAACCTTTCTCGGCAAAGCTGACGGTGGTCGTGCCGCCGACGATGATGTGGTCCAGGACCTTGACCTCGACCAGGGCCAAAGCGTCTTTCAACGTGCTGGTCAACATCTCGTCCGCCCTACTCGGCTCCGGCATCCCCGATGGATGGTTGTGGGCAAAGATCACTGCCCCGGCGTTGAGGCGCAGTGCTTCCTTGACGACTTCACGGGGATACACGCTGGTCTGGTTCATGGTGCCGCGAAACATTTCTGTGTATTGGATCAGCCGATGCTGGCCGTCGAGGAACAAGGCGGCGAACACTTCGTGCCCCAGTTCGGCGAGATTGATCGTAAGGAATGCCTTGACCGATTGCGGGCTGATCATAGCTTGGCCCGGTTTGCGGAGCCGGTTCTTGAGGATTTCCAGGGCCTTGGCCAGGACCTCGCCCTCGCTGATGGTGTCCATCAAGTTGCGTGGGCCGTAGGTCGGTGCGTCTTCATTCTTCATGTACATTGCATACTCCTTGGGTTTGTGTCAGAAGTAAAGCGCGGCCCGAATATCGGCCGCTTTGTCTTTTCTGCCGACTTCAAAGGCAAGCCGGTACTGTTCTTCAATCGCCTCCATGAGTACGTCGGTGTCGATGTTCTTCAGAAGCGTGCAGTTGAGCCAGTGCTCAACACTGTCAAGCACGACCTTGCGCTCAATCATGCTTGTGAGCAGTTTGCCCTCCACCGTGTCCTTGAAAATCGTCATGTGACATCCGAATATGAGCTTTGAAATCCAGTAGCAGCGTCTGTTCTGCGAGATGTTGTGGGTTCCAGGCAAGTCGAACACGTGGATCGCTCCAGTGCCTTTGTCGCCTTGCCCGATGGTGACTTCGTGGTACATTTCATTCTCCTTCAAAATCGTTGACCATGTACTGCAATAGGATTGGGCCGATACTCTCGCCAACGCAACCGTAAGCGGCAAGCCAGACATCGGTCCATTTGTTCATCTGGAACTTCCCGCCTTTGTAACCATTGAATGTTTCGCTGAGTGCGAATTCAGCAACGTATAGCATTTCGCCGATGGTTGTGTTCTCCACTGGTTCAAATGCTAATTCCGCATGGTTTCCACGATAAGAGTGTGGATGACCAAAGCCGAGTCGGACTTCAGTGTCGGGGTTGTATTGCTTGAGTTGGTCAATCAGTTCCCCAAGGTTCATTCGGTTTCTCCTTCAAGTGCAAATATAACCAAAGGTTGCGTTGATACGTTCTGCAAGGGCTTCAGCGGCGCGCTCTGCTGTAAGTTGTGTTTCGGCCTGGAGTTCGATTGTGAACTCTGCTTCAAGCAGATAGAACCTAGCTCTGTAGGTGTTCATTCGGTTTCTCCTTCAAACCGAACAAACCGAATATCCATTCGGTAACTCAAGGCGTCGACCATGTCGATAGCGTCGGTCATGTGGTCGGCCATAATTTCAATGACGAATTTGGCAGGCATGCCTACCACCTTGAATACGGCTCTGTAGGTGTTCATTCGGTTTCTCCTTCAAAGAATAGGGGTTGGGTCAAGCAAGACTCGCGCAAGGCGCAGCGCCTCGTCCCACGTAAGGTTCGGGCGCTCCTTTTGGATTGTTTTAGCTATGCGAATCTCTTCTCGGATGAGAGCGCCGATGTTCATGACATTCTCCACCAGTAGCCGTTGGATGAAAGATTGTTTGGGTCTTCAACCCATACCCATATTCCGAGGTCGCCGAGGTTCATGATTGCTCCTTCACTTGTATAGGGGTGGTACATTCCTTGCAGCACACTTGCCAACCATCAGGTGTGAGGGTCAGTGGTTTATTGTGCAATGTGCAGTATTGAAAGCCGGCCCATTCACACAATTTCTTGCACCCGACCTCATCGTGAAAGTGGGTGCCATCCCCGGTGAATTCACAGAAGCGAATTGTTTTCATGAGTGAAACCCCCACTTCCCGCCGCTCATTACGGCACCCATCACGAAGGGGTGATCACCAACCCGCTGCCTGATCCCGTTGATGAACGTTTGCAGTTCATATTCTGGCTGCACCTTGGTGTAGTCCGTGCAACCGTTGTCTTTTGTGACACGGGCAGGTTCTGGTTTGTAGTAGCAGGCCACCATCTCGTCCTTGTCGCGGACCTGGACCTGGACCAAGTCCACGGTGTCGTGCTCGACGTCCTTCTGGCCGTGAAGCCCGTAAGCGACAAGACGGCCGACAGCGGCGTACCACTCCTGCGCCTGCTGGTCCGTCTCGAACATCGGCAGGTCGCCGGTGAAAAACGTGAACTCAACCACGCGTCTGTGAAGGTTTTTCATTGCTCTACTCCTTTTGCATGCTCGTAACACATCATCAGCAGGATTGACCTCCACTTTTCAGCGAACTCGAACGCGCTCTTGTCCATGTTACTGATTTCGTCGCCAGTGAAGTCTTCCCACTCTTGGTGCGTGTAAACCCGGCACCCAATTTTCATGTGGTGCTCAGTAATGAGTATGTCCCAGGTTAGATTGTTGATCTGGATCGGTGTCTTTCGAATCTTCTGTCCGTACAAGTCGGCAGCGGACAAGTTGGCACCGGACAAGTCGGCATGTGACAAGTAGGTAGCGGACAAGTCGGCACCGCGCAAGTTGGCACCATACAAATTGGCACAGGACAAGTTGGCACAGGACAAGTCGGCAGCGGACAAGTTGGCACCGGACAAGTCGGCACCGCGCAAGTTGGCACCGGACAAGTCGGCACCGCGCAAGTTGGCACCATACAAATTGGCACAGGACAAGTTGGCACAGGACAAGTCGGCACAGGACAAGTTGGCACCATACAAATTGGCACAGGACAAGTTGGCACGGGACAAGTTGGCACGGGACAAGTTGGCACCCATCAAAGTATCGCTGTGATAGGTGTAAATCACACTACCTGTACATCTGTTCTTGATTTCAATCATCACAGCGCCCTCAGCATGGTTGCCAGCAGGTGGGGATAGACGAGCAGGGTGAAGGCGATGGTCGCCATCAAGATTTGGTTGATTACGAACTGTTTCCAGTCAAACATTTCATTCTCCTTCGTTACGATAAGTGGCGTGCGCGTCATAGCGAGCACGCTTCCAGAAAGTGCGGCAAACATCCATTGGGATCGAGTCTCCCCAATAGTCAAGCCAAGTGTCCACCTGCTCTCGAAACAGACGAGTGACATACCTGCGCTCACCCCTTGACAGCTCCAATAGTGGGCGTGGGCGAGAGCCGCCCATCCAAGCAATCGGGTTCATCTGAACCTCCCAAGCGTCAGCCTGTGCATCACGGCAACACCGCACTCATACGCGTCGAGTTCGGGGAATGTGTCGATCTTGGTGGCAAACGGGCGTCGAAACTCCCGTATGCCCAGGAAGAACGCTTTAAGCATTTTGAACATTTTTGACCTCCTCAAACTCATGAACCTCGTTCAGTCGGTAGGGTGTGTTAGGTTTGATGCCATTCTCCCCAACATAAGCGGTTACAACACGTTTCCTGTCCGAATGGAAACTCAGCAGAAGAACGGCACGGTCACCGCCCGTCACCGTGGCATGGTCACCGCCCGTCACCGTGGCATGGTCACCGCCCGTCACCGTGGCATGGTCACC
>ERZ761593.37-NODE-37-length-13744-cov-11.163416_pt1 | contig 13744 bp, 21 predicted proteins | sample MGYA00433094_ERZ761593 | MGnify/ENA primary metagenome ERZ761593 (study PRJEB28899, sample SAMN03785551) | bioreactor sludge metagenome | biome: EBPR Sludge; feature: EBPR Bioreactor; material: 0.22µm filtered reactor supernatant | place: Saint Lucia: Queensland...
GATCGTCGGCAGCGTCAGATGTGTATAAGAGACAGTTGCTATACTGTGCGGCATGGCAACTACCACCGGCTATCAGAGCCCCTACGGCTCCTACATCACGGGTTATCAGTACCCTTGGCAGCAGAAGATGGGGCAGTCTATGGGTACGTACAGTACCGGCGGCACCGCGCCCGGAGGCTTTACGTCCGGCACCGGCGCCGTAATCCCGAATCCCGGACAGAGTGCCTGGTACTCGGCAATGCAGAGCGCCAACCAGCAGTCTCAGAGTGCTGCGCAGGATGCGCTGGCGAAACTTTCAACGAGCTTCAGCCAGGGTCCGTTTGGTCAGGGCCTTGCAAACATGTTCCAGGCGCCGCGCGGCATGGACGAAGCGACGTTCCAGCAGATGCTGCGGATGCTCCGCGACCGTGAGGCCGGCTCTCGGGCCTCGGTCCTTGAGGGTCTACAGGGTGCTGCCGCGTCCCGTGGGATGCAGGGCTCCGGGATGCTGATGGACGCGATGGCGCGGGCTCGGGCCAACAGTGCCAGTGCCCTGAATGACGCCGAGATCAACGCCTACATCCAGCGCGAAATGATGAAGCAGGCCCAGCAGGGCATGGCCGGTGGGCTGCTTGGTCAGCTCTACGGTCTGGACGCCAGACTCCTTGAAGCCTACGCCAACGCGCAGATGGGCCGACAGTTCCCGATTCTCCCGCAGCAGGGTAGTACCGGCACCGGCTGGAGCGGCTGGACCCTCCCGAGCATGTAGACCCAACACACGGGGATCGACAATGGCAGGCATGAATATCTTTTCGGCTGGTCTGCCCCTTGGAACGATGGGTCCGAGGGGCGCTGACTTCAGCCCACTGTTTCAGATTCTCTCAGCGCGGCAGCAGGCTCTTCAGGCAGAGCGCCTCAACGAAGCCCGCAAGGCCGAGATGAAGCAGAGCGCTCTTGCGAGTCTTGCGCAGCAGCGTCTTGCGCAGCAGCAGCTTGCAATGCGTCAGGATGAGGAGCGCGCACGCCGCGAAGAATATGCCGCGAACTTTACACAGCGCGAATCCCAGTTCAAGCAGGAGCAGCAGCGCCTTGCGGAAGCCGCGAAGATGCAGGCCGAGGCCGAGCGTGCCAGAATCGAAACCGAGCGCGACAGGGAACGTCGTCTTGCCGAGGCTACAAGAGCCGAGGAGGCCCAGCGTCGCATCGCACAGGAAACAAGGACCGCCGGTTCTGACGCCTCCGCCAGCTACAGCGCCGAGGCCGAAGACATGTTCATCCGCGAGTTCAACCCTGACGCGCCCAGGCCCGTAGGTTCCGTGGAGACTGTGGCGCGCATGATGCTCCAGAAGGCCAAGGCCGAACAGGACCCGACGCGCAGGGCCGCTGCGGTTCAGGCCGTCCTCGAATGGCAGCAGGGCAAGGTCCGTGAACTGGCGGCGTCCGAGGGTCTTTCGTCCCTCGTTGAAGAGCGCCGCTCCCGCACCGAGGCCCGCGCGGAACAGTCCAAGCTGAAGGCCGAGGCGGAAGCTCGTCGCGGTCTGGAGTCCAAGAACCAACCTGTCGTCAACGAACTGAACAAGCTCTACAGTGAGCGTACCATGTTGCGGCGCACGCTGATGGCGGCGAAGGTTGCAGACCCGCAGTCCGTGCCGGAGGTTGAGGCGATGTTGACGGCACTGGAAGCCGAGATCAAGGACCTTGAGGCCAAGCTGAAGTAGGGGCGGGGGCGGACTCGCACACATGGCAAAAGACTTCGTAGGCGATTATGCAGCGTCGCGACGCCCATTCGGTAACCCGGTGGGCGTTGACGCTAATACGAACGCTATGGACGATGAGGTTGCTGGGATGCTCGCGACGTTGCGGCGCCTTCGTGAACAGCGCCAGGCCCGAGAGCGCGAGGCCACGATGGCGTTCCCGAAGCCGGAAGGCCCTGAGGCCGCAGCGCCAACGTCGTCAGCAATGGCGAAGTTTGGTTCAAGCCCTGCCGCCGCCGAAGCCTCGATGCGGGCCGCGCAGGAAGAGGAGGAGCGCAAGGCATTCTGGAGCGCCGTAGAGGCCGGCAGTACCCCCGCGATTGACGCGGCGCTGGACGCCACGGGCCAGAGTGCCGAGATGCTCCGGCAGCGCAAGGCTGCACTGGAGCTGGAGGCCAAGAAATACGAGTCAGAGCGCGACCCGGCGTTGCGGGCCAGGGCGCGGCAGGTGTTCGAGGCCGAGTACAAGGCCCTTGCTGACGACGAGAAGACGGTGCAGGAGTACCAGGACCGCGTTATCAAGGGTATCGCGGCGCGTCAGGCCGGAGACTTCCAAGCCTCGGCGGAGATGGACAGCATCGGCGCCCGGTACGGCAAAGTCGCGATGCCGACGCTACGCGGTATTGGTACTGCGCTCGACAAGCTTGTCTCTGCCGGAGGCGGGCAGGCTGCTGCGGCCTTTGACGTACTGACGGGCCGGGGTCTCCCCGACGCTACGTTCGCAATCCCGGTCGTTGGCGCGTTCATGGAACCGACGCAGCGTCGCGGCGAAGTGTTCCGTCAGGAACTCGGCAGTGCTCTGGCCGGGACGTTCCGTGGCGAAGGCGAGGGCGCCGAGGGCCTCGTATCGAAGTACAACCCGTGGTCGCTTACCGTGCGCGGCGCCAATGCTCTTGGCGCTGGACTGGCAAACCTTGGAGAAGCCCCGCCCGTAGACGCGGCCACAGACCCGCTGGGCGCTGCGGCGACGGCCCCCGTCAGGATGCTTGGCAAGGCTTACGGCGCTGCTGCGGACTTTGTCTCGGGAGCCAAGACCCCGGAAGAGCGTGCCACAAAGTACATGGACGCTACGGCCCAGGTGATCGCTGACACGATCCTTGACCCTACGTCGGCCATCGACTTGCCGCTGGGACGTATTCTTGGTAAGGCCCTGAAGCCGCTGGAGCCGCTGCTCGAAGGTGCGCTGAAGCGGGCGGGCACCACGAAGTACAACGCCAGGACGGCCCTTGCATCCCTGGCCGGGAAGATTCGCGCGTACACCGTTGGCGGTATGCCACTGGAAGACCCGGATTTTGCGGCCTGGGCTCTGAAGTCTGAGGCTGCCAGGGTCGCGTACAGTAAGGACCTGCACCTCGCGGCGATGGAGCACCGGGCCAAGATTGAGGGCAAGCTGGCGGCGATTCCGCCTGAACTGCGCGAGGACGTACAGGCCCGCGTGGTGCCGGAGCTTCTGGAGCGTTCACGCCCTGAGGAAGCCGCACTCAAGAACATCCCGCCGCAGCATCGCGCCGCCGTCGCGGCCTACGTCTCCAGTATTGCCGACGCCAACGAGGCGCGCAAGGTGCTGTTGGCCGCACGCGGGATCAACGTCGAGCTGGCGGACGATGTCCTTCTGGGGTACGCCAACCGGCGCTGGAGCCCTGAGTTCCAGTTCTGGCTCGCGAAGCACCCCGAGGTTACGGCGGCCCTTGGCGAACTGAAGCTGGCGCAGCATTACAACGCCACGGGGCAGGCCATTCCCGACACCAATCAGTTTGCCAAGCGCAAGTTCCGCGCCGAGACGTTCGATGAGGCAGAGGAGATTCTGCGGCAGAAGTTCGGCTACACGGGCCGCGACATCTGGGACCGTAACTGGCGTGACGTTGTCGTTGGCGACATGCTGTTCGCGGCCAACGCTGCGCGCCGCAAGGCGGACTTCGACACGTTCCTTGAGGTCTTCGCGAAGAAGGGTGGCCCCGGCGAGTACGACAAGGGCATGATGCCGGTCGGGGAACTTGCCGAGAAACTCCGCATGGAGATTCCCCCGCAGTACACGGACATGATGGTGTCGAGGAACCAGGCGAACATGTTCCTGAAGAACAACGTCCCGGACGATCCATCGGTCCTGCGGCAGCGCATCAACCGTATTACGAACTGGGTATCGAGGTCCGTCCTCGCGACGCCCGGCTCCGTGACGAAGGACGTCAAGGGCCAGATTATCAACGCGGCCATTACGGACCCGCGCATCTTTGCGTACCTGGACCAGAGCTTTGCCGCCATCAAGAAGGGTGTGCCAGACGAGGACCTTGCAGTCCTTGAGGCCCGAGGGCTGGCGCGTCCTTCGTTCGAGGCCGAGATTGCACCGTCAACGATTGCGGCTGCCCGTGAGTTCGGCGGGTCTGCGGCTGCCGCAACCATCGAGGAATCCGGCTTCGTCGGCGGCGCTATCCGTGGTCTTGGCGCTGCGGCAAAGAAGGTCCCGGCCATCGGAGCCCCTGTCGGCAAGGCCCTTGAGAAGACAGGCCGCGCTATCGGCGCCGTGGGCCGTGCGTCCCTGACGGCGCGTCAGACATCCGAGGAAGTGTTCCGCCTCGCGACGTACAAGGCCGCGAAAGCTCGTGGGCTGTCGCAGGAGGAGGCGCTGCTGGAGGTCGCGAAGTACTGGGGCGATTTCTCGCAGCTCTCGAAGCTTGAGAAGGGTGTCCTGAAGGGCTTTGTCCTGTTCTTCTCATGGCAGCTTCGGGCTCTGAAGATCGGCGTACACCAGATTGTAGACCACCCGTTCCGCACGCGGCTGTTCCTGTCGCTGACGGCTGGCGACGTGGCAGACCGCGAAGACTTCCCCATCTGGGCGCGGCGGCAGGGCGGAACCGTTATCGGCAAGGACGACGCTGGCAATCCCAAGTTTATCAGCCTTGCGGCTGGTTCGTACTTTGACCCGCTGTCGGAGGTCCTCCAGGGCGAAGCGATGCAGCTCATGAGGACCGACGGCCTCAAGGGTGCCGTGGCGGGCCTGGCACAGCAGGGTCTGCGGCGTCTTGCGCCGATGTTCCAGGCGCCCATTGAGTACGCGACGAACTACGACTCGTTCTCAGGGTCGCAGATTCGCCTTGAGGACCGGCAGGACACGAGGACTCGGACCTCGGACCATGCGCCGGCGGCGGCCCTCTGGCTGCCGGAGCCTATGAAGAAGTTCCTTGGTGTCGAGCCCGTGTACGATTCCAAGACCGGAGCCCTGTCGTATGTCCGCATGGACCCGACGCTGAACTGGCTCTTCAACAAGACGATGCCAGGCGTTGGTGCGCAATTGGCCGGCACGCTGAACCCTGCGGCAGACCCGCGCAAGTCCACGCTGGAGGCCGTAGGCCGTGGCGTCCTCGGCACCCCGACATATAGCGTTCGCCCCGTGGATATGACGGGGGTCGCGAAGGAGAAGGTCCGCGCTGCGCAGGAAGCCCTGCGGCGTTCCCTTGATAGAACCGGCCTTGCGATGAACAGTGACGGCGCCGTGCGCTTCGATGACAGGACGGACCTGGGCCGCGCGATGCTCGCTGACAACGAACGCTGGGTGCGGGAGGCCCGTGACCTTGGCTACAGCGCCGAGGGCTACGTCAGGTTCAAGATGGCGAACAAGTACGAGGATGCCCTGCGGCTCATCGACCTTGCGAACCGGCTCCGGTTTGCCGACGAGGCTGTGGCCGGTGAGAGCCTGCGGCCCGCGAAGCCCCTGAAGGGCCTTAGTGATGAGGGTGCTGCCAACCTCAGCCCCCGAGTGCTTGGGTTGCAGCAGCGGCAGGACCAGAGCCGGCGGAACCGCCTTCGGTCTCTTGGCGGACCGCGCTAGCAGATGCAGCAGCAAGCTCACGAAGCGCCACAGCCGCACCGTACCACTCCTCCACCGTATCACCACTGATTCCGTAGATCATCGACCGATAGTACGTATTGGCAACCTTGGTCGTATGGCCTGTGCGGCTGCAATACTCGAACTCCGTCATGCGCATCGAACTTGCGGCGTATGACGCGAACGTGCTGCGGAGCACCTTCCTGTGCAGCGGCTTCCCCAGGCACTTCTGCGTGAAGATTTCCCACGCATAGTCCGTGAAGCCGGAACAGTACGGGATGCAGCCGACGCCAGGGTTTTCACAACCAAGGAACGTCCGTAGCGCCACGCTGTCGTGGACCGGGATGACGCGCTGATGCCGCGTCTTCTTGCTGTAGACGTACAGACCCCGTGAAGGTCCGTGGTAATGCTCTGGCGTCATCGCCAGGACTTCGCCGGGCCGCGCACCCGTAAGCAGCCCAAGCAGCAGGAACCGGCGTATCGGTACGCTAGCCCTCGTGATACCATGCGTCGCGAGGGCCGTAATCTCTGCCGGGGACAGTGCCGCCGGTACGGACGTCGGTACGTCAAGTCTCGGCATCAGGACGCTGCGAGTCTCGGCATCTGGGATCGCAAGGTCTGGACGGAACGCGCGGAGATGCCGGAGGTACGTGTTGACGACGCCGAGAGCCTTGTTCACTGACGCCGGCGCATACGCGGCACGCCGCAGCGACAGGTGAAAGTCATGCAGGGCCTCGGGCGTAATGGCGTCGTAACGCTCCATGAACGTCTCGAAGCGCCGCAGCCAGAACTTCACGGCGTTGGCGGAGGTCTTCGGGCGTCCCGGCGCATCAGCAAACGCGCGGATGTACGGCCCAGGGTCGGGGAGTGGGTTCATGACGCGCCCCCGCCACCCCCAAGAACGATGCTGCCGGAGCCGCCGGTGTTGGTGTCGTAGTACGTCAGCGTGTACTCAGCAAAGCGTGCAGTGTTGCTGCCGAGAGCGACGGTGCCGTTGGGTGTGTAATAAAAAGGTTGCGAGGGCGCGTCGGGCTGCTGGGCTTGTGGTGTCTGGGCCTTGCGCTTGAGGATGCGAACCAGTCCATCGTTCGCATAGTACTTGATACTAAATCCATCCCGTGCAGGGCCAACGCTTACCCAGTCGCCGGAAATAGCCGTCACGCGGTTGTCTGGCCAGTATGACGGCACCGCGTTGCCGGACTGGTCGATCTTCATCACCCTGTCCCCCACGATTGGCACGGTGCCAACGGGTTCGTAGAGGTCAGCAGGGGCGGCGCTCGCCACGGGCAAAGGCTCCTTGGAGCCAGTCTTGGACTCGGCCACGCTCGCTGGCGCAACCCCTGCCTTTGGCATCATCGGGAGGCCAAGTTCATTGTAGCGCGGCACAAACCGCTCCGGGCCATTTATGGTCACGTCCGGGCCAACCTTGCCGCCAGCACACCAGCGTTCCAGTTCATCATGCGCGTAGACTTTCGCGGCGTCCTCGAAGTACGGGGACTTCATCGTCTCGATGTGCGCCAGGGCGCGGGGGCCGAGGGTTACTTTGTAGCCGTTGATTGTGAGGTTCATGGTTCTTCTTCCTCATCGCGTGTCAGGTCGAAGCCAAGGTTCCGCGCCACAAGCAGCAGGCCGGATTCGACGGTCAGGTTGTTTTGTTGCGCCACCGCTTTTGCCAACGCAGCAGCGGTCGCGATCATGCCCTCGCCGGTCGTTTCGCCCGACAGGCGCACACCAGCTACATTGCCCTTGGCATCGTGCCGGATCGTCGCGATTATCACCGTGTCGTTCATGCCTTCTCCTGTTTCGGCGCGTCCAGGAGTTCTTCCTCGATGGTCATGTTAGGCCGCCCCCTTCGCCTTGCTGCCTTCGAACTCGACGGCCTGCCGATCACACGCAGGTTCGCGACCACTTCACGGATGTTTTGCATCGTCATCTCCTTTGGGTTCCAGGTGCTCTGTGGCGGCGAGAATGGCCGCGAGAATCCACGGGCCACCATTTACCTCATCGACATAGCTAATGCCGACTTTGCGATTACCAGTTCTAACTTGTCTCGCGTGGATTTGTTTTTGACCAATCCACATCGAGTTTTTCGAACGCATCGTCATCCACCACCGCAGCGCGTGCATGGTGATGAGGTCGCGGGCGGTGTTGGTCGTCAGGATTGCCACGTCGCCATTCAAAGCACACGCCACGCAGGGCTCTGCGAACGCCGTCCAGACAAGGTCGCGATGCTTCGGCATCCCTCGCCGCATCAACATTTCGTAGATTTCGTGTAGGTGCATTTTGCCTTCCTCCTCTTCGTTTTCATCATGCGTCGCCAGGCCGCGATAGCGCGGGACTTCGTGGGTGCCGCGACCTTCATCGTCTCATCGCAGTCGCACCACACGCGCCACTCGGCCCGGAGCATCTGCGGCCCCACGACGATACCACAGCAGGGGTATGCGCCGCAACGGCCACAGTGCTCCGGGACGCAGGGCTTTGTGGATTTGGCGTTGTTCATGACGCGGACCTCTCCTTTGTGGCGCGGTAGGCGGCGAGAGCGTCGGCCCGTTGGCGCTGCAACTCCATCATCCCGGCGTACAGCGTTTCATTCAGCGTCGGCCACGCGGCCATGCCGCCTTGCCATGCAGCGTCGTCCATTATTAGAGCCGCCTCCCACTTCTCATGGGCGGTGGCGAAATCGTGAAGACAGCTTGCCGCCTTCCGTGCGGCCTCAAGCTCCCGCTCCAGCTCGGCCACGCGCTGACGGAGCGCGGCGATTTCGTTTGGGTCAATGTGGCACCATGGGCAGTCTTTCATACCTCACTGCCCCTTTCGGCCAGGAAGGCGTAGCTGCGTGCCCAAATGGATTTCTGATAATCTGTGCCGGGCTCAGGCTTTGCCGTATCGAGCAATTCCCGCAGCAGCTCCACGGCCCGCTGCTCACGGGCAACAAGGTCGAGGTAGGCGCGGGCGAGGTTCAGCATGTCCGGGCCACAGACGCCGAATGTATTTTCCGGGCCTAGGCTCCCCGCCCACTTCTTCGCGGCTTCATGGTCAATTTTGTGTTCAGGCATTGTTTGACTCCTTGAACATGGCCTCGATGTCGGCGAGGGCGAGGCGAGCGACCCCTTTACCGATTTCACAGCATGGCCCATCTTTGCCGGCGACCTTCTCCAACGCATCCACCGCGCGCAGCAGGCGTTTCTGTCCGAATCGTAGGGCATGGGGCTTTCCATCCATGACTTGTGTTTTCCATTCTCACGATTGGAAAACACCATCTCCTCGCCCCACGGCATCGCGTGCCCCACTAGCCGCGCTCTCAGTTCGTTACGTGCCATCTTTGGCTCCCTTGGTCCCCAGCGCCTCGTGATAATCAGAATTCTTGCACCTCTCGCGAAGGCACATCACCATGAGGTCGTAGGCCGACTTTGCGGGTCCAGGCCGCCAGTGCCAGCGGTCTTGTGTAAAGTACGCCACGCGCTGAATTTTGAGATCAGCGTACGGGTACCGGCCACCTTTGACCCATGCGTTGAACCGCTTCGTCCCATCAGGGGCATTCGCCGCGTCGTACCGCATGAGTTCGCGGCAGAGTCCTGGTGACACGGCGCCCCAGTCGGCCAGCAGCAGCATTGTGGGCGCTGGGAGGTCCGCGCCCCGCAAGTCCGCGCCCCGCAAGTTCGCGCCCTGCAAGTCCGCGTACTGCAAGTTCGCGTACTGCAAGTCCGCGCCCCGCAAGTTCGCGTACTGCAAGTTCGCGCACCGCAAGTCCGCGCGAGCGCCGCCAGTTCCCGCAAGCCACAGCCTGTGGTTCTCCACTACCGCCCGTAGCTCTTCAGGTGTCATGTTCATCTCCATTTGTTCCCAGCGCCGAAGCGGCGAGGGTGTTGAGGTGGGCGAGGGTCTGAACGGCATGGTGCGATTCACGCGACCTAGTGCCGCTATGGTCCCCGTTGACAACCCTTTTCAACCCCTCAATCGCCGCCTTGAACATGGCGATGGCGGTTGGGTTGGCGTTCTTGAGGTGGGCTATGCCAGATGCGTTGTAACGTGCGTCTTCACCAGCCCTGAGGTGCGGGGGCGTCGGGTCGCACATCGCAATGTCGTGATGCGCGTTCTCCACCTTGAGGCCATCACTGACCCACGGCCCCCGCGTCATGGTGCGCTCAAGTTCTTCGAGCCTCTGGATGAATTGTTCGATTGGGATAGGGGTGGTGGTCATTGGGTTAGTCCTCAAGGCGGTCGAGTGCCGCAATCAGCAGCGCAGCCGCGCGCACGAGGTCTCGGCGCTGAGTCTTGGGTTTAGGCCCGCCGTCCCACGGCCATAGCGCGGTGGCGCTCTCCATCCAGTTCAATTTCACACCCCTGCACTCCATGCCGACCGACACATGCCCGTTTGCGTCCGGGTGCGCCAGTGATGTAAGCGTGTAAACCAGCGCGGCGCGGATAAGCTCCTCCGGGTCGTGTTCGGCATCGTGTGTGCGGTCATAGCCCTCTTGGTCCATTTGCCGCTGGCGATCTGCCAGCACTTCATCGCGTGCCTTGCTCATTTCAGCCTCCTCAAGTTTGGCGAGGAACCGCCCGGACGCGAGCCTCATGCTCCAGCACGGCAAGGAACGCCCTCGCCGTTGGCCGCAAGGTCACTTCGTCTTTGCCAAGCTTCATCGTCGCGGCGCGCCAGTTCAGATCGCCCTGGGCCGCGCGTTCACGGATTGCCGCGACTTCGGATTGCGAGAGAACCTTGGTCATGGCGCTAGCTCCCCCTCATTGCAACGAGTCTGTCCAGGCCAACCGCGATCTCCGTGACCTCCAGGCCGGGGAAGTCTGTCCGCAGTGAGCACCCCGCGACTTCAAGATCGCCCATGTGCCAGTCAACGGTACGGCGCGAGTAGTGCGGAAGCTCCGCAGCGTCACGCGCCTCGCCGCCGTAGCGCGCAACGAGGGCCTGCACGGCATCGCCCAGAAAGTCAGCCTTGGTGCCTGGGAGACAAAACAACTGAAATTCCATCTGCCAGAACTCGCGAAGCCGCAGCTTCGTGGCGCGCATCGTCTCGGCGTTCTTCTCGTTGCGGAAACTCTTGCCGGCCTGCCAGTAGCACAGCGGCAGAATCTTGTGCCACTGGTTCTGCTGCGGCCAGTCGTGGCGGAACGCCTCGAACGTGCCGACCGTGGTCTCGGGGCGCAGGAACATCGTCTCGGACACCGGCATCAGATCGAATCCCGTCTCGACGTGGCTCTTTAGCATCTCGCCTGGCGTCAGGATCGGAGTCTCTACGCGCTCCAGGCGAACGCGGGGATTCAGCGCCCTCCAGGCGACTCCAAGCAGGGCCGGAATCTCTCGAATAAACGCCTCGCGGGCCTCAATCTCAGCCTCGGTCCAGCGAACGGTGGCATTAGTGAATAGTGGATGCATTGGTATCAGCTCCCCAACTTCCGCACGGTCCAGCCTACGGTGGCATAGGTAGCCAAGCTCTCTCGGACGACGGCGCAAAAAGAGCCATTGTTCCACCGGAGCATGACGGCCTCCGCGTCCACGAACTTGACTTCCATTGTCAGGTGGTCGCGGCCAATCACGTCTCCTGGCTTGGGGTCCGTGAAGACGTTGCGGCGCTTGAGGATGCGCCAGCCAGCGCCGGACTTGTTGAGCGAGCAGGCGGTGCCGCTCGCTTTGACCACCCAGCGATGGGCGTCCCCAGCCTCAAGAATCTTCTCGACGGTTAGCGACGGATGTCTGCCGCCGTCGTTGGGATGTGCCACCTTGTCGCCCACGATGGGCATCGTCTCAACGGGCTCGTAGCGCGGGTCGTCGGCCTTGGGGGCCTTGGACTTCTTGCGCCGAACGATGACCCAGTCGGTTGCGAGGACCTCCGTGGAGTCCAGCGTTATTTCGGCTCCAGTTTCATCGACGAAGCGGCCCTCGTCGCCATTCCGTATCTTGAGCCCATTGGGCCAACTGCGCATTCTGACCCACTCGCCGCGCTCAATGGCGGCCAACAGCTTTTTTCCGAATCGCATGTCAAACACCTCCCCTCGTTCTGTCGGAACCTACACCGCCGATACGGCGCCGTCAAACAAATCCTTGGAATCTTTGGAATCCTTGTACCACGCGACTGCCGGCGCCGTCATGCCCAGGAACGCCGCAAGTTCGTGGACCGAGACGGCGCCGCTTCCCAGGCACTCACGGATGAAGGCCCGCTTGGCACGCCTGGGTGCGCCGGCGCGAGGATGCGACGCCATGATGTCCTCCACGTCAACGTCGAACCTGAAGCACGCGAGCGTCAGGCTCCTGTGGATCGTGGCCACAGCCCCCGCCCCTTTATCGTTATGCTCTGGCTGCATTGCGCGTGGTGGCCTCCTGCACCGTGGCGATGTAGTCCTTGGCGGCGGCCCCAGAACCACCGCCGCGCGCGAGTTCCCGCGTGATCTTGTACTTCGCGTATGCCACGGTGCTATGGTCACGGGAGAATATGGCGCCGACCTCGTCCAGCGTCAGGAGGGTCTCACGACACACGGCGGCCATCGCAAGGTGCCGTGGCCGTGAGTGCCGGCGGTCTCGACGCTGCCCGAACAACTCCTGCTTCGCGATATTGTAGCGGCGTGCAACGGTGTCGATGATGCGATGCGCCAGTGCCGTATCGGCGTCCACGGAGTCGGCAATGCTACGTCGCTGCTCCCGGCGCTCACGGCTGACGCTGTCGTAGGCGTCCAGGACCTGCTCGCAACGTGGGCAGATCGGCGTGTTGGGCCTCAGGCACGGCCTGTCGCAATGGTAGCAAAGAACCTCGTCCTGCGCTGTCTTCATGACCTGTGGTCTCCGAAGGGGGTGGTACTGTCTCCAAAGACCTATACACCGTGGCGGCGGATACTGCAAAAGGATTCTGGAAGAAAAATTATCCAGGCTCTTGATGGATTTGATTGATTGTGTTATAATTCGTTCTGCGAGGAAGAGGAACGTGTGCGCCGCCAGCCATAACCACCAAGATTCGTTGTGCCCGTCCCCGCTTCACGACACGCCTCTCCTCGCAAGGTTGGCACCGTGGGACGGGCACAACCGTTTTTGGGGCTCCACGTCATGAGCAAGCGATACAGAGAATGGAAGGTCTACATCGGCAGTCCAGAGTGGGAGAAGCGCCGGCGTCAACACCTCAACACACCAGGCTGTTCCGCGTGCTGGAACTGTGGTGCCGAGGACGTAATGCGGCACGTCCATCACACGACGTATGCGCGCCTGGGCTGTGAGGCCAAGGACGATCTGATTACGCTGTGTCATGCGTGCCATGATATCGTCCACAGGCTGCAAAAGTCCGGGACGCCGTTGGAACAGTGCCACCTCGTCTTGAAGCAATACAGCCTCAAGGCTGAGGGCGTCGAGCATACCGTCACGCTTTCGGCATCAGGCCACCCCGAGGGCTCCGGGCCTTGGATCGTCACCAAGATTGAACAATTCAAGCACGACCTGAGGATTGCAGGGCCAAACATGAGCGCCGAGGCCCGCGACATTGCCCGCGAACTCTGGAAGATGCTTGCCAAACTCCAGAGAACTTGCTAAACTACCGCTGAAGAGTTGTGTTCTTTGACATCCGCATCGCGATTCCACACGAGGCAAAGCAAAGAACAGCCCGTGGCAGCGCCAATCGGACACGACGGTTGGACGCCAAGCGGGTATCGTCGGGGCATTCCCCTGGCGATTGGGCCAACGTAGGGTGCGGAAGCACCGGCCCACCTCATTGACGCGCTCAGGACATCGAGCGGAGGTGACAGCGCGCAAAAACAAACGGTCGCAAGGGCCGCCTTCCCTGATAAGTCAACCAGACGAAGGAATTAGCGCGTCGTGGCGAAAGCTATCACCGATAACCTCAGGTTCCAGCAGAACAAGTCCTTTCTTCCACAGTATCCCGGAGACAGCGTGATTCCAGGCCGGGACGTGTGCTCTTGTAGTCGCGATGCGGTAACGTTAGTGCTTTTAGTCCCCCGAGGAAACGAGGAGGCTCTACGTAACTACACCTCCTCCCTAGGTTCCAGCAGGACCCCGGCGGGCAAAAGGTCGTAAGGAGGGGGTAAGATGCTAAAGGTCACAGGAACAGTAGGCATCCTACTATCAGCCCTGATAGCAACGGCCTCCTGTAGCATAGTCAGAACCGGCCCCGCAGACCAGGCAGAACTTTCCTCCCATCACGAAGTCCGGTCAGAGCCACTGACGGTCATTGCCGTC
>ERZ761593.38-NODE-38-length-13231-cov-27.189739_pt1 | contig 13231 bp, 15 predicted proteins | sample MGYA00433094_ERZ761593 | MGnify/ENA primary metagenome ERZ761593 (study PRJEB28899, sample SAMN03785551) | bioreactor sludge metagenome | biome: EBPR Sludge; feature: EBPR Bioreactor; material: 0.22µm filtered reactor supernatant | place: Saint Lucia: Queensland...
CGCGAAAACAACAGAAAGCACAACGAATAACGAATAAATCCTTATAATATAAGGGTTTTTCTTTTTAATAATTTCAACGTCGTAAAATATATGTTGTACGCTCTAGAAACTTTTTAAATATGTGGTATAATATATTATGAAATAAATGACGCTTTAAATTGACCCAGTTTGAAGCGTAAAGTGGGCACTGGTAGGTAACATCATCTTTTATATTTACGTTCGCCTACGGTCAATTTCTGAAGCCACAGGGCACGCTAGTACTACAGTATGGTATCGCTCACGCTACTATCACGGTATTACGCCACAGTTTGACTTTCTGGTCAAATCGTTTTCTTATTTTGGTTGAGGGGGTGGTACCTTCCTAGATGGGGTAGGGTGCAAAAAAAGTAAGGTATCCATTATAGCAATAGCGTCACGCTTCGTGTAAGCGTCCGCTCTATTATATCAAATCTATTATAACAAAAGCGTCACACGTTATAACATAGCACACGTCCCCGTAGCAAAAGCGTCAGTTTTAGCTCTACCTAGTTACTTAAACAACCTATCCATATTTAATAGTTTATTGTCTTTCAGTACCTGGTATATTTGTTCCGCTAGGGAGTCCAGGAGGGTATGTTCTAGTTGGGAGTTTATAGTATGGAGGAGTTCGTGTATCAGGGTGGATTCTTGTATCGTTCTATGTGCCTTAGCTATTTTAATGATGCGGTCGTTATAAATAGTCTCCCCAAGGTCTTTAAGGTCTCCTGAAAAGATGAGCGTGTAAACGTGCCCACCTATCTTTAGGCGTTTCTTCCCTTTCTTTTGGGTTTTTTCTTTCTTCAAACTCGCATTCTTCGCAGAGGTCGTCATATGTTATTGGTGTTTTAGCTTTACACTTTATACAAATCATGCCTATAGTATAGCATATTTATATTTAAAGTCAAGTTGACATTTCTATACATTTATGTTATAATGGTGAAATGAAGTTATACGTCATTAAGAAATACGTTATGGCTAAGAGTGCCTCAGATGCCTTAAAGAAGGAGAAACTCTTAGAAGCGGATGACATCTGGATGGATGATGATTGGCGACGCAGGGAGCTTGAAAAACTTGAGAAACCTAAACCTAAGATGGGATTCAAAAAATGATAGATTTTAAACATTTCATTTCTAAAGAGAATAAACTGTGGCGACTTGAGAACCTTTATTTTATTATAAATAAAGACGGTCAGAAGGTTAATTTTAAATTAAATAGAGCGCAGAGACATTTTTACGATAACTATTTAAAGGATAATCCATTTCATAGGCATATTATCTTAAAGTCTCGCCAGCTTGGATTCACCACATTTATTATTCTTTACATATTAGACGAGATTATATTCTCCCCTAACAAGGAAGGCTTAGCTATCGCGCATACCAAACTAGATGCGTCTGAAATCTTCAACCGTAAAGTAAGATACGCTTTAAGAAACTTACCAAGTGAGATAGAAGAAATATTAGAAATAGACCAGTCTCGTGCTGGACGTGTTCAATTTGCTTTCCCTGACCAGTCTGTATCAGCCCTCTCCGTAGCTAATTCAGGACGTTCTGCGTCAAATCATTTTCTACATATATCAGAATTTGCCAAGTTATGTAAAACATACCCAGAAAGAGCAAGGGAAGTTATTACTGGTACGATTCCGTCACTATCCTTTGATTCATTTGCGTTTATTGAAAGTACCGCAGAAGGTCAAGGTGGCGAGTTTCATGAGATGTTCATGTCCTCATGGAAGAAAAGAGACCGTATCACTCCTACATCGTCTAAAGTTGAATGGCTACCTCATTTCTATAATTGGACTTGGGATGACCAGGAAATGAGTAAGATTACCGATAATATTCCTTTGGATAAGATGGATGAGTGCGAGATAGACTGGAAAGAGTATAAAGAAGAAAATGGTTTAACCGACCAACAAATAACCTATTATTATTTACGCTGGCTTCAGTTAAATAAAGACGTAGATAAACTACACCAGGAGTATCCAACGAATGTGTTTGAAGCGTTCATTGGTTCTGGTTCAAACTACTTCTCCTCAAGGAAAACTGCGGAGTTCTTTGATAAGTGTGATAATAATTACAAACGATACGACTTCATTAATGGAGAGTTTATTGAAGATAACACAGGACCTCTTTACATCTATGAGGAACCACTCCCTGGTAAGAAATATGTCATAGGTGGCGACGTTGCAGAAGGTATAATGGATAAAGATAACTCAACCGCAGTTGTTCTTGGATACGACAAAGCTATTAAAGCTATATATCAAGGCACCATCGAACCAGATGAATACTCTAAAATGATTAACGCGCTCGGAAGACGTTACAATTCCGCCCTCCTAGCTGTTGAATTTAATAAAGACGGAAACTGGGTTAATACCGACCTGCAAATTAACGGATACCCCAACATATATCAAAGAACATCGGTTGACGATATAACCAAACAGGTATCTAAATCATTTGGTTGGTTAACTACGAAGAAATCACGAGACCACGCTCTCGGTGAAGCCAAGAAACACTTTAATTCTACAGATTCAATCAACTGTCGTCCTCTCCTGGAGGAAATATCAACCTTTGTAAGAAACAAAAGAGGTAAACCAGAAGCTATGTCTGGTAAACATGACGACCTTGTTATGGCTTGGTGTATCGGAATTGCTATATTGCAAGGTAAACAAGACCAAAAAGTTGAAGCTAAGATTCCAACTTGGGCTGATTTAGTGTTCAACGCTTGACAAAATACAAAAAATGTAGTATAATTGTATTATCATGGCTAAAAAAACTACACTAGACTTCCTTAAAGATAAGAAAAGGGAGATGAAGGAGAGTAAATATCGAAAATCTTGGGACTTACTCGCTAACGAAATACAAGATAACCTCGTTAATACTGTAATCCAACGGAATACAATTGACGAAACTGGAAAGAGTTACGTTTATATCCCTACAGTTCGTTCTGATGGGTCTACAGACTACGCTATTCTTCCAAGAGTAAACTACAACTCAGGACAAACATCACAAGTTCCTCGTTCTGCGGAGCCTATTGCTTTCTCTAAGATTCTTGTTGCTGCTTCAGCTATTGCGTCTTCACTTCCAGATGGAACAGCTCATTCTACGAATAAAATTAAAGCTCGATTCTTTTACGAGTTATGGAAGCGTTCTTGGGTTGTGCCAGAAATGAATGGTTTTCCAACTCTTGATATATCAGTTCAGAATACCCTTACTTATGGTTGGGGTGCATGGAGAATTTACCCTAAACAGTTAATTGTTGACAAGGACTCAGAAGGAAAGAAAGTTAAGAAGATTATATTCGATGACGTTTATCGAGAAGCATTAGACCCAAGGAGAACATGGATTGGACTATCCTACAAGGCTTACAGTAATGATAATCGACCTGAAGTTCTATTTGAAATTGACGTAACAAACGAGGACTTCCAAGAACTCAAGAAGCGTTACAACAAAAGGGGTAAAAAAGATATGACTTCTGACGGTGTTACTGAAGAAGCGACAGTAGAAGACCCAGAGAAATCAACAACTCATACCACAATTACTTTCTACGAGGACCCTAAGAGAAATAAACTCATCGTAGCATCTAACTCTATCGTATTCTACGAAGGTGAAATGCCAAATGATGAGGTATACGGCACAACCGTTTTAGCGCACTGTTTCTTGAAGGACATGAACGACCCTCATGGTGTTGGTCTCTACGAAATAATGAGAGGAAATACCGCATTGTATAACTACATCAACTCATTAAACGCTGAACAGATTGAAAGTGAGATTCACCCAATCTTGTTTGGAATGGGAATGACAGGTCAAGGAGACATGACGTACAAACGTTCTCCTAATAAGATTAACCCATTACCAGCTGGCGCGAAAGTTGAGAAGGTTCTAACAACAGGAAATACCACACTCGGAATTAATTACGCGAACGCTCAAAAGAGAAACATCGAAGACAATACAGGTGTAAATGACATCGTATCTGGTTCTAATTCAGGAAACACCCTAGGCTCAACGGTAATACTTAAAGAAGCCGCTCTCAATCGTCTTATCAAGCCACGTAACTCCATTAAACAAGCTCTTGAAAACGATGCGTGTATATTCTTCTCTTTGGTAGAAGAAGGTCAGGCTTCTCCTAGAGAGTTTGTTTTCACTACTCAAGAAGAGGCGGTAGAGTTTGCTAAGTTAAATACCGAATTTAATCATAAACAAGAACTAGAATACGGAGACAACGGTGAGCCTATTTTCAAAGTATTCTCTAGTCAATTAGTTCCAGTAAGTTTCGACTTTAACATGGATGACGTTACTGAATCTGACTTCGAGAATCAAAATATCAACGAGTTCGGTGACATGAAGTATAAGGTCTCAAAAGAGACAGCTTTCTCTAAGATTAAAGAGATTGAAGACAAATACGGATACGATAGAGTTATTCTAACTGTCGATACCAACTCGATGCTCGTCCCTTCACAGGAAGTTAAAAAACAAGCATCAATGTCTCTCTTCCCAGTCATTCAGAATACCATCACGATGATTTACGGATTAGCTCGTCAGGATGCAGAACAAGCAGTCGCCCAACTTAAATCCCTTCAACAGTTCCTTACTATCCAGAAAGAAAATATATTCGACTACATTCCTAAAGACCAGTACGACATAATCATGGATAAAGGAATGGTTCAACCGATGATGCCACCAGAAATGATGGATGCTCGACAAAGCGATGGAACAAGCGTTACGCAGCCTCAGAACCCACGAGAAATGTCTCAGAGTCGTATGGACAGCTCATTTGACGCCTCTATGGGTAAATTAATGTCAGACCAAGGATAATATGAACGAAGAATTACAACAAAAAATAAGAGAGATATTTAAGGAAGAGAACATTCCCGCGATTGTGGCGGTGATTAACCATGTAAGACCACAATATCGAGGACTCTGTAAAGAAACAGAGTTCGATACCATCGTCAATGTCGCTAAGTTGGATGGGGTACAAGAATTAGTAGAAAATATAATAAACTATGTCCAAGAAAACAAAGCAGGGGTTCCAGTCGGAGACAAATGATTTCAAGATTGAAGTCAAGTACTCAAAAAAGGCTACCGATAAAGAACTCATACGGTTCACAGCTAAAAAGGGAGATACTTTTGAAATAAATGCTGACGCCCTATTAGGAATAATAGCTTCACAGTTTAAAACAAAAGATTTTGCCTTAGCACTTGCGGATACTGAAATTAACCAGTTATTCGTAGTTGAGACAGAGCGTTATATCAATGCGACTCTCGATAGGGATTTCAAAAAAGGTGAAAGAATCTCGTTTCCATTCAAACATATTTATCCATACGTCCTTGCGGCTGTTGAAGAAACATATAAAATATGCAAAATCACAGGCGAGGTTCAATCGGTTCCAAAAGATAAGTATGAAGAAACGTTAAAAAATCTTGGAGAAATCAATAGAAAGTTTATTGAAACACATTATAAAAAAGAAATAGAAACTAGTAAATAACTATGAAAAAACCTACAAAAGTAGAGAATGAAATTTTAGAAGACAAAATTGAAGAAGCGCCAGTGGTAGCTGAAGAATTTTACGACGGATTCGGCGACACTTACATAACAACACCAGATTTAAAAACTGCAGTTGTACGCAAGAAGATTAACCTTGATTCAAATGAGGTTAAAAATTTTCTTGGAGGTGTTGACCCTAAACGTTATTTTCGAGAAGGAAAAGTTCCAATGTTTTGCGTAAAGGCATTCGGAGACCTCTTAGGTGAAGATAACGAAGAGCGAGCTGCAATGCAGAAAGTTCTGAAGGATTTTGAAGGACTCTTGTTCTTTAAAAACCGAAAACAAAACCTTTATACCATACTTGTACCGAAAGAATTATCTGAGTTTGAGTTAGACCAAGATGGAGAATTTATTGATACCGTTGTGCATTACGACATCCGTACAATCAACTTCTCAGGAGGTTCTACTCCATCAGCGTTTGAAATTGGATACTTCCAAAAATACGCAACTGGAGGAAACGGAAAACTTGGAATCATTGGTCATTTCCATAAGGCACGTCAGAAACGAGCTGGATTCATTTAAGGACTTGACAAAATTATAAAAATAGTGTATAATATAAGATAACAGTACGTTATCCCTTACGATAAAGGAGTATGCAAACAACCACACATGAAGGTCTTACGTTCGAGGACCCTATCATTGAAAACGAAGAACAGAATAAAGAGACAACTGAAACGAAAGTAGAAGAAGTAAAGGAGGAACCTAAACAAGACGATAAGGTTGCAAAACAACCAGAACGATTTGATGGTGAATCTGATACTCAATACTCTTTACGTCTGCAACTTTTCAATGCTGGACTCGCTAAGAGCCAAGCGGAGACGGAGGAAGAGAAATCTCTAATCGCTGAACGAATGAAAGATATTCGTAAGCAGATGTATACCCGTAATCAGGCGCCTCAAAAAACAAATCCTACTGAAACCACAGAACAAAACAACGGTTCAGACGAATTGTTCCAAACAGAAGAAGAAAAAAAGACCGCAATAGAAAACCTTAGAAAACTTGGCTTTATAAGTCAAGAAGAAGTAGAACGGAGAATCCAAGAAGCTGTAGAATCTATCAATAGCAAACAAGAGAAACTATCTCATGAGGCTGCGATACGAGAACAGCAACAAGGAATCAAAGATTTCTACTCCCAGAGACCAGATATTGCATCTAACCAAGAGTCTCGGAAAGTGTTAGAACAGACTGTACTACAGAAGTTCAATATCTCTCCAGAAACCTCAAAAAAAGAATTGATTGAAGCGATGGATATGGTAGCAAACTACCTATTCCCTCATAGTAAACGTTCTGAGGTGGCACAGAAGGCTCAGGCTAAGGTGGATATATTAAATGTTGATGGAGGTAATTTCTCATCATCTAAAGGTAATTCTATAGAAGATGACACTGCGAAACTTTTGAAAGAATCTGGATGGACTGATGACGACCTGAAAAAATTTACCAGTTAGTTTTGTAAAAGTGGTTTCAATAACCACTTTTATCATTTATGTCATTTAAATTAGTAACACCAAAAAACACAAGATTTGCTGAAGACAAAACAAAAGCAACATCTCTTGCGACTACAAAAGGAGTTCTTTACCAGAACTCAGTTACAACTGGTGCTCTCGAAGCCGCTGGTGCATCAACCGTAGCAACTCAGATTCTCTGGGTAGCTGACGAGTCAATCACAGCTGGTGAAGCACTTGCAATTGTACACTCAACTCGAGTAGACCTCGGAGACGTTTACCTTGTAGACACAGCAAACAACTCTAACTCAGCTCATAACGGACAACGAATGGTCCTTTCAGCTGGTGGAGCCACACTTAACAACACTGGAACTGACTCTGCAACAGGAGTATTCCAGCAACTTGCCCCAGTCGGAGCGGCAGCAGATAAATTAATCCTCGCAGTACGAGTGTAATAAAATATGTCATTTCGAGTAAACTTCGCAACGATTCTTAACGATAGACAAAAAAAGATTTACCCAGTAGTAAGTCCATCTATCACAGAAGAGTTCACAAAATATACCACAAAGATTGATTGGAACCAATATCAACACACCACAACTGGTGTAACAGGTCTTGGTATGGGTCAGGTAATCGCAGACGGACAAGTTCCAGCTTCAGATTCACCAATCCAAGGTTTCACAAAAACTTTCACACAAGCAATCTTTACAAACCGTATCCGAATCAGTAAACAGGCTTTCTACTACTTATTCGATGCTAAAGACGCAAAGAAAATTGATGCAATGGTTAAAGGAAAAATCCTTGACCTCAAGAACTCAATTGTAATGCTTCAGAACTATTACGCACAATCTCTCCTTGCTAATGGATGGGCTACCTCATTCTCATTCACCCCAATCGGTGGATTCCAAGGAACAATCACAGTTGATACAACTGGTGCTGATGGTGTAGCATACTGGTCAGCTTCTCACCCTCGTGAAGACGGAGGTACCGCATGGTCAAACATTGTTTCATCTGGAACAGTTAACCCTGTATTCTCTTTCACAGCTCTCTTAGCTGCACGAGCACAGCAAGTTAACAAGAAAGACGGGCGAGGACTTCCTTTGTTCGGTACAAAGTTGGACACATTCCTCTTCCAGGATTCTTCAACTGCTTTCTTCCTTGCTCAGTCAATCAAGAAAACTCTCGAATCAGGTAAGTATCCTTCTGCAACTCCAGGTACAACTGGTACATTTGTAGACGGAAACCCTACAGATTCATTTGAAGTAATTGGACTCGTTCCATTTGGTTCAACAGGTTCAGGTGTAACTTCACTCATGTGGTTCGGTATGGACTCAGGTATGAAAAACCAAGACTATGGTTTCAAATACATTGAATCTATGCCACTCGATGTTTCTCCTTTCCAGGAAGACTTCGTAGGTAACATGGACTATATCTCAACTGCAACTCTCTACTGTCAGTTCGGCGCATCAGACCTTCGTGGTTGGATGGCAAGTAATGGAACTGCTGCATAGATTTAGTTTCCTTAGGGGGCAGGAGCAATCCTGCTTCTTATAGGGTATTATACCCAATATATATATGCTTTGGAATATACACGCAGAACCAATAGACACAAAAGTAGACTTCAGTGCGTCAGGAGATAACTCTCTTATCGCGGCGGACTCTGCTGGATACAATTACATTTTCAACTTCTCTATCGTAGTCGCTGGAGCTACATCTATTACCATTAAATGTGGTACACGAGAAGTAGGAAAGTGGGCGTTGCAAGCTAATGGAACGCTCTCAATCTCCGCTTCTGATTACCTCTCAGGGCAACCATACTTTATCTGTAGACCAGGTGAAGCATTTATAATCAATAACTCTGCGGCAGTTAATGTGACTGGCACACTTAAATACGCAGTACGAACAAGTTAGTATGTACGTCTTACCTCAAGAAAAAGATGCGCTCGAAACCTTCTCAGGTCAGCGTGATGAGTTGATGCGTGAGGTGTCTTTACTTCAAATTGAAAAAGATAAGCTAAACTCTGAGATTAAAGAACTCCTACATTCTGTTACAAGTACACGTGATGAGTTAGATACTTTAAATGAGTTAATGAAAGCTCAACTTAAAGGAGAAGGTGCGGTATCTGAACAGATTAAAAACTCAATCGCTACACTCAAAAAAGAAACTGAGTACATCCAAGGTCAAAAAGACCAAGCGACAATTGAACTACATGAAAGAATTGCTTTTCTACGAGACACTGCTCATTCAGTTGAGGTTATCTCAAAAGAAATCGCTCAGCTTCAAAATTCAATGTCTGGTGTATATAAAGATATGCACAACGCTTCTACTTGGATGAAAGAATCTGTAGTAGAGATTAAACAGATTCTTGAAAGCGCACGTGAAGATTACAAGAAATTCACTGAAGATTTTGTAGCTCACGAACAAAAGGCGGCAGAGAGGATTCAATACCTCGACAATAAAGAAAAACTTATCGCAGCACGAGAAAGAGCTGTAAGTGATAAGTACACAGCTTTAGTCGAGAAAGCTAAGGAGGGATTAAACTAATAAAACATGATTTACGTTGTAAACTACGGAACCCCACTTTCAGAGGTTCAATTAGATGTAATTAATAGTCTAGTTGCTCTAGGTACTACCCCATCTGGGTCAGCTGTCACAAAAGATGGTTCTGGTAACTTCGTAAACACAGTTATTACTGGTTCTGGTATTACTCTTGAAACAAATGGAGTAGCCAACACAGACCAAACAGTCTTAAACTTAATAGCAGGTTCTAACATCACCTTAACAGCTGATGCTTTTGGTGGTGTAACAATAGATTCAACTGCTGGTGGCTCAGGGACAGTCACATCTGTATCGGTAGTATCTGCTAATGGTTTCGCTGGTTCTGTGGCAAATGCAACCACAACTCCTGCAATCACCCTATCTACAACCATCACTGGTTTATTGAAAGGAAACGGTACGGCAATAAGTGCGGCTTCAGCTGGAACAGACTATGAAGTTCCTCTCACGTTCTCTACTGGACTAACCCGAACCGTAAACACAGTTACAGTAAACACATCTCAAAACATTTCTACCTTATCGAACTTAACAACAAATGGGTTCGTTAAGACATCAGGTGGTACTGGTGCCTTGTCTATTGACACCAATACTTACCTAACTGGCAATCAAACAATTACTCTCTCTGGTGACATCACTGGCTCTGGTACGACTGGAATCACGACAGCAATCGCTGCTGGGGTTATTGTAAACGCTGACGTGAATGCTTCAGCAGGAATTACCCTCTCTAAGTTGGCTGCATTAACTGCTTCAAGGGCACTGGTGTCAGATGGCTCTGGTGTAATCTCGGTATCTTCAGTAACATCAACAGAACTTGGTTATTTATCTGGTGTTACTTCAGCTATTCAAACTCAAATCAACGGTAAACAAGCTACTGGAAACTACATCACAGCACTCACTGGCGATGTTACAGCAAGCGGTCCTGGTTCAGTATCAGCAACAATCGCTAATGACGCAGTGACGTATGCTAAAATGCAGAACGTATCAGCTGCTTCTAAGTTACTTGGGCGTGGAAGCGCAGGTGGTTCTGGTGATGTAGAGGAAATAACTCTCGGCTCAGGATTATCCATGAGTGGAACTACTCTATCTGCAACTGGTGGAGGTGGTTCTGGTGAATACACCGCGTTTAATGTTGCTCAAACAGCTCACGGTCTAGCTGTAGGTGACGTTGTACGTTCTTCTGGTACTGCAGGTCAATTCACAAAAGCTCAAGCTAACTCTGCTGCTAATGCGGAAGTAGTTGGTATCGTAACCGCTGTTGCTGACGCAAATAACTTCACTGTAACAACGGAAGGTTATATAACAACAGGTGTACCTACCGCAACTGCCGGAACGGTATTCTTCTTATCCCCTACCACAGCTGGTGCTTTAACTTCTACAGAGCCTTCTACCGCAGGTCAAGTTTCGATGCCGTTACTTATAGTGATAACATCAGCAACAACTGCGTTCTTTACAGTTAAGAGAGGTTTAGTTGTAGCTACCGCTGGCACAGGTGATGTAGTGGGTCCTGGTTCTGCTACCGATAACGCTGTAGCTCGATTTGACGGCACTACAGGTAAACTAATTCAAAACTCAGGTGTAGTAATTGACGATACTAATAACATCACAGGTATCGCCACGCTAGATATTGGAAACACTGACACTACTATCTCAAGAAGTGCTGCTGGTATAATTGCTGTAGAGGGTGTAGCTGTTCCTACAATCTCGAGTACTGACACGCTCTCTAATAAGACTCTTACTGCTCCAAAGTTTGCAGACTTAGGCTTTATCGCAGACGCAAATGGTAATGAGATGGTTATTTTCGATACGGTAGCAAGTGCAGTAAATGAAGTTACTCTAGCTAACGCTGCTACAGGTAACAGCCCGACACTTTCAGCTACAGGTAGTGACTCAAACATAAACATAAATCTAGTTCCAAAAGGTACAGGTATTGTAAAGGGGGAACTAAAACGCTTTATGGTTCGTCTACTCTCAAGTACAACTGATACCGCTACAGGTACAACAATCGGCGGAGATTATCGTATTTCTAACCGTGCAATCACAGTGAAAGCGGTAGGAGCATACGTAGACACCGCAGGAACAACCAACACAACAACAATTGATATAAACGAAGCTGGAGTGTCAATTTTATCAACTAAAATCACAATCGACTCTACTGAAAAGTCATCAGAAACTGCCGCTACGCCACCTGTTATTTCAGACACCGCAATCGCGGCAGACGCGGTGGTCACCTTTGACATTGACGCAATCAGTACCACCGCAGCAAAAGGTTTAACAGTCTGGGTGGATTATATTTACGCTTAGTATGTTACGAGAAAAAATCTTAGCAACACCAATAGAACTACGCTCTAAAGTAAAAGCTGAGGAGATAGTCAAAGCTGTAAAAATAAAGAAAGGTAAAAAACTTTCTTTCAAAAAGAAACGCGACTATGAAATTGTTGAGATACAACAGTTAGAAAATGGTGTTGCTTTATTTGCACGAGTATTTGAAAACGGCAAACAAATAGGTTTTGGCGATGGAACGGTAGACATAGAACGCTTTATTTTCATTAACCCACCTCTTTTGGTAGATGATGAGAATGGAGACATAGTGGAGGAGTATCAAGATAAAGAAGGTGTAAAACACGTTAGAAAACTTCGTGAAGACCCTGTAGAAGCAATAAAACTTGCTCTTGAGAATACGGTAGACGTAATGAAGAATAAGTTTGACAATTCAAAGATTATTCAGGGTAAAACAGGAAACACCACAACAACTGTATACCCAGCGTATGATGCGTATTTAGGGCGTGAAAATAGCTCTGACACATGGACTGCAATGCGTGATGCAGCTACCTCTGAATATCAAGGGCAATATCCTAACACAACGAACACATACGCAGGTTTCATTAACTATAAAAGTGGCTCATTTCGTTCTATTGAACGTGCATTTTGGACATTCGACACTTCATCTGTTCCCGATAGTGACACTATCTCCTCTGCTTCTATTAACTTAAAAATGGGTACCCTAACGGGTGGAAATCCTGATTCATGTACTTATCACATCGTTTCTGTCGCTCCTGCTTCTAAAACATCAGTCGCATCGGGTGACTATGACTCTTTTGGGACTACATCGTGGGGGTCGGTAGCTCTTTCAACAATAACATCCACCAATACTTATTACACATGGACTTTGGACTCTAACGGAATTGCGAATATTTCTAAAACGGGAAATGACTGTTTTGGAATGAGAATGAATCGGGATATTGATAACTCTGAACCAACAGGAATTAACCGTCGCGCGTTCTTTTATGTAGCAGCCACAGGAACAACAAGCGACCCGTATCTGACAATGGAACACGCAGCATCTGCAACTTTCATTCCCTTAATAATGATGAGCTAATATGGAAAACGTAACTCTAGGCGAAACACATAGACTGCTCCTTGACCACATAAAGGAGAATAAATCGTACCACGATAAAAGCGCTGTTTTCTTAAAGGAAATGGACGATAAAATAAACACTATTTTAATTGCCACAACCGACTTAGGAGGTCGTGTAAAAAACCTAGAGTTTAAGGTTATAAACCCTACATGGGTCACTAATCCTTCTGCGGTAACTTTCAGTTCATACATATTCATTAAGTAACATGAAAATAGACATGATAGAAAATTTAGCACCTGCGTTACATAATGGAGTACTGA
>ERZ761593.40-NODE-40-length-13076-cov-9.586284_pt1 | contig 13076 bp, 15 predicted proteins | sample MGYA00433094_ERZ761593 | MGnify/ENA primary metagenome ERZ761593 (study PRJEB28899, sample SAMN03785551) | bioreactor sludge metagenome | biome: EBPR Sludge; feature: EBPR Bioreactor; material: 0.22µm filtered reactor supernatant | place: Saint Lucia: Queensland...
AGATTCGCCTTAGTCTCGTGGGCTCGGAGATGTGTATAAGAGACAGGTCACCAGCGGGTCACCGGCCTCGGTCGCGGGTCGCGAGCATTGTCAGGGCTGCCTTCCTTGTTGTTGCAGCTCACGCACGCGGCGACCATGCGTGCCGGGTCGTCGCCGTAGTCCGCACGTGAGTCGAGGTGGTGAACGGTGGTTGCCTCCTGCGTGCAGCGTGGGTGGTTGAGCTGGCACAGCCACCCGTCCCTCCTGAGTACGAACTCCCGGATGGCCCGGTAGCGGCGGGTGCTGCCACCGGGCCAGTTCCGGGATGGGCGTCTGGTCACGCCCTACGCCACCTCGCCTTGGCCGTGGGGTCGGTCTTGGTGGGGGCCTTGCAGACCACGTAGGCCCCCTGTCGGGTCCGGCTCTCGGCACCGACGGTCTCGCAGGGCTCGCCGACCCGGACCGTGGCCGGGGTGCAGGCGGTCAGCATGACGATCAGGGCGATCGTCCAGCAGACGGTGGTGAGTCGGACGATGAAGCGGGGGGCGGTGATGCGGTCGATCATGAGGGTGTCCTTTTCGTGAGGATTGGGTGGTGCCGGGGTTCGCTCTGGACCGGCTGGACCGGCTTGGACCGGCTCCCCGGACCAAGCCGGTCCAGGGTGTTTCCGCAGGTCAAGAGCCCTTTGCGAGCCTGCTGGACCGGCTGGACCGGCAGTTTTCGCTTTGTAGCTCCAGGTCAGATCACCTCGTTCCCTCTTGTGCGTTCCTCCATATGGCCCACGTGTCCAGATCACCCGGTCCAGCCGGTCCAGCCGGTCCAATGTGCCTCTGACCTGGGGTGATGCTGGACCGGCTCCTTGGTGCCCGTTTTGTCCAGCCGGTCCAGCCGGTCCAGGCCGCTCACCGCCCACCAGGACTCCAGATGCCGTCGGCCCGAGCGGTGAGAGGGCCGCCCGACCCGGGGGTGGGTTGCCCTGGCTTGGTGACCCGCAGGCCGGTCACAACCCGGGTCTTCACACCGCCGACGCGGGGGCGGTCGATGCGTACCCCCGTCGCCGACCCGAGCTGCTTCGAGAACTCGCTCTTGGGTGGTGTGAACCGGATGCCCTCGCTCTCGGCCCATTCCGTGAAGCGGGCGTAGAGGGTGTCCAAGGGTGTCTGGTGGCCTGGGACGAGTTCCGCCTCGGCCTCGACCCATCCCATGACCGGGGACGCCGAGAGGGCCACCTCGCGGCCGATCTCGACTGATGACTCCGGCTCGGTGAACCGCCCGGCGGCCTCCAGGTCGGCCAGGCCAGCCAGTGCCCAGTTGAGAATGCCGGGCAGCTCATCTAGCAGGGCCGGGGTGAGGCCAGGGTCCTCCCGGCCCAGGAACGACTGGCGTGTCTCGATGTTGAGCATCCGGCTCGCCAGAGCGGCCGAGGCGTCGGTGAACGTCGGCTGGTCGTTCGACATGATCATGAAGCGGACCCTGAGAGTGCCGAACCAGTCCTCTCGGAACTTGCGGGGCACACTGACGGCGTCCTCGCCGCTGATCCCCTTGAGCCGCTCCACCGACTGCCCGATGTCCGTGATCCCCTTCCACCGAGCGTCCCCGATGATCGCCAGCGACTTGCCGACGAGCGTCTGGAGGCCGAACTGGCTTGCCAGGGACGCCACGGTCGGCGAGCACGCCGCGTCCCGGCCGACCAGGGCCTCCAGCACGCGGCCGATAGTCCCCTTGCCCGACCGGGGCCGCCCGACCAGCGAGAGGATCTTGTGCAGGTCGGTCCGGCCGCTGACCACGTACCCGAACCACTGCCGCAGCAACGGGGTCTGGTCCGGCGGGAGCACGTCCGACAGGAACGCGGCCCAGCGCGGGCACTTGGCCGACGGGTCGTAGTCGAACGGCAGAGCCGCGAGGCTGAACACGTTCGCGTCGTGCGGGTTCAGGTCGCCCGTCACCAGGTCCACGACCCCGTTGCGGCACGCCAGGATGCGCACCGGCTCGTCGTCATACGGCCGGTTCAAGTGCAAGGTGCCGAGGGCGGCCTCCAGCTCTCGCACCTTGTAGGTGTTCGGTTCCCAGGGCTGCGGGTCGCCCTCTTTGTCGACGTACAGGGCGTCCTTGGTCTGGTTCATCAACCAGGTGTTGAGGGTCTCCAGCGGCATCGGTGCCCACTTGGCCCCGTCCCATCGGAACCAGTCGCCGCGCCACCGCTGCCAGACGGGGCGTCCGTCGGCGGTCTCGATGCGCTCGACCAGCGCGGCGGCTACCCTCACCGGGTCGGTCGGGGGCGGGAACATCTCCCCGGTGGGCTCGTCAGTCGTCGCGGCATCGCGGATCACCTGCTCGATGAAGTCGGTCCGGCCCTGCTCGTCCAGGCGGGCGAGGATGTCGTCCAGGCCGTCCTTCTCGCCGACCCGGTACGGGGTGAGGTCGGCAACCCGAACGCACGTCGCACCGGCCGCCGCGAGGAGCCTGGCCGCCTTGAGCGTCCCGTCCCGCACCTGCGAGTTGGTCGTCCAGTCGGAGTCGGGGGCGAGCACCACCTCGGCGTCGATCGCCCACGTCAGATCCGTGGCCGGGCCGTTCTTGGTCGGTCCGTGGATGCCCCGGCAGCCGTTCATCCCCACGACGTTCCACTTCGGCGGTGCCCAGGAGGCGGCGGCGAGGTGCTGGCCGATGCCCTCGACGACGAGGAACTTCCGGCTGTCCTCCACCGAGCGGGCGAACGAGAGCCCGTTGTGTCCGGCGGGCATCTTGGACTTCTGCACGGAACCGTCGGCCCGTTCCCGACGGGCCGACGGGTGGATGTAGGTCGTGATGCCGTCCGGGAAGGTGGCGTCACGCCACGGGATCTCGACCGCTCCGGCCCGGGTCTCGCTGTTGCTGATGCCGAGCCGGTCGATCGTGGCATCGGTGATGGCCTTGCTGTTGAGCCACTCCCGCGCCCACGGGTTGAGCGCGCTCATCGGGCGGCCCCGTTCTCGCGCAGCCACGGGCACCAGTCGGCGTCGCCGTTGAACGTCTCGTAGAGGTCCCACAGGTCGCGCAGGGCCGCCGCGACGGCGTGCTCCTCGTCGCTGCCGTAGTGGGCGTGCTGGTAGGTGTCGAGAGAGAGGGTGATCCGGCCCAGGGGGTCGGCCACGGTCACCTCGTACTCGCCGATGCCCAGCACGGGCCGGGGTGCGTGGAGCTTGACGCACGGGCACCAGTCGATCGCGTGGCCGTTGAACGCCTCTCGGTCGCCGACGGTGTGCAGGCTCGACAGCTCCGGGCACAGGCCCTTCCCGTCGAGCTTGGAGATGACGACCCAGAGGGCGGGTACAGTAGACATCGGGACTCCTTCGTAGTCCTCGGACCCCGGTTCAGGTGGCTGCCTGACCGGGGTCACTTGCTGGTAACGGGGGTTGCGCAGAGCACGGCGCGGATGCGCTCGGCCTGCTCGGTGGTCAGCTCGGGAGCGCGATCGACGATCGCGGCCACGCAGGAGGCGAGGTGCGCCTTGCGGGCGATCTCCTTGCGCCGAGCCGGGGTCAGCGCAGCGGCACGGGCGTACCCGCGTGCCTGCGCCGGTGTGATCTCGGACATTGCCTGGCTCCGGAGAGTCGGAGCGGCCGTCTGCTTTTCGAGGTCCGGATCAGGGTCCGGCGCACGGAGCCGTGAGGCTCGACGTTGTTCGCGGTGTTCGCCCTACCGGGCGGCTGAGAGGAACGCTAGACCTTCATGCGGCATGAATGCAAGTCGCATCGGGCCGAAACCCGTTGCGTGGCAAGCCTTTTCTAGCTTTGGCGAGCTATTGCCAGGTGATCTCGATCAGCTCGGGATCGAAGGTGCGGTGCCCGGCCCCGGCCTTGAGCAGCCGCACCGACATCAGCAGCCGGATCAGCTCCCGCTTCTGCGTGATCTGTAGCCCGGCCCACACCCGCTCGGCGTCCGGCCCGGCGGCCTCGGCGAGCAGGGGTGAGCGCACCATCGAAGCGAGCGCCCGCTCAGCCGCCTCGATCTGGGAGAGGATGCGCGGCTCGATCGCTGCCAGTGCCCGAGCCGACAACTCACCGGCCGCCGCGAGGGCGTAGTGCTCGTCCAGCCGGTTGCGCAGCACGGCCAGCGCGTCGCGCTGCTCCTGGGCGGCCTGGTCGCCGTCCTCGGTGAGCGCAGCCAGGTCGAGGCGGCGCAACCGCTCGACCATCACGGCCTCGATCAGCTCGTCCACTGGAGCCTTCGAGCGCGAGACGTGGCCCTTCCCGGGCTTGCAGACGTAGGAGAGCGTGCCCCGGTTGTTCAGGACGCGCATCACCCCGTCGCACTCACCGCACTCGGCGATCCCGCTCATCAGGTGCACGACGTTGGACTCTCGCCGCCCACGGGTGTCCCGGCCGGGGTCGGCCAGCTTGCGCACCAGCGCGAGGTGGTCGGCCTCGGGGATCAGCGACGGCCAGTCGGCGGCCCCGATGACCTTGCCCCGGTGCACTCGAAGCCCTGCGTACCCGGGGTTGGTCACCAGCCGCTTGATCCGGGACAGGTCCCACCGGGGCGCAGCCCGGTGCGAGCTGGGGATGCCCCGGGCGTTGAAGTCCTCGGCCACGGCGTAGCAGGTCTCGCCACTGAGCACCCGCCGGGCAGCCTCGACCACCACAGGGGCCGTGGCCGGGTCCGGCTCCTGGGCGACCAGCTCGGGCTTGCCGCTCGCGGTCGGCCGGTAGGTGCGCCGGTAGCCGTAGAGCAGCCTCCCGTGCGGCCTGCCTGCCTCGGCGGTGGCCCGGACGGCGCGCAGCACCCGCTCACGGGTCTGGTCGGACTCCCGCTCGGCGAGCAGGGCGTCCAGGCCGGTGACCATCCGGTCATCGGTCCGACTCATGTCGAAGGTGCGGCCCGAGTAGGACCAGAGCACCCCCCGCTCCCGGCAGAGTTCCCGCAGCCTGACGTAGACCTCCAGGTCGCGGCTGGACCGGCTGGCCTCCCAGGTCACCAGGACGTCGGCCCCGCCGCCCTCAATCAGCCGTACCAGCTTGGCGAACTCTGGCCGCTCCTTGCGGGCGTATCGGCTGGCCGAGCGGTCGTTGTCGCAGAACACCTCGACCACGGTCCAGCCGTTGCGCTCGGCCACCGCCCGGCAGTCTGCCTCCTGCTCGGTGACCGACCGGGCCGTGCCCGAGCGGTCCTGGCTCACCCTGGTGTAGATCGCTGCCCGCATAGCCAGAGGCTAACACTCTCTTAATAGCGCTGGCCCCGCTCACGGCTGGTTAGAGGGTGTTAGGCGAACAAGTACCGCAGCGGCACGAGCCGGATCGTCGGGTAGTTGACCTGCTGGGTTCCGGCCGCCGACTCCCGATACGCCTGCATCGTGAACGTGGCCGTGCCCGGGGGCAGCTCCACCGTCCAGCCACCCATCCGGCCCTCATAGGCCGTGGTCGCCCGGATGTACTCGCCGTGCCCGATCGCCGCTCCACCGCCGATGCCCGGGGTGATCGTGATGCTGCCCGAGATCGCCGGGCTCACCCGGACGGCGTTCGCGTCGGCGAAGCACCAGCACCCGAACGTGACCATCGTCAGCATGTCCGCGCTCGCGTGCGGGTTCGTGATCGCCGCGATGCACGACGTGGTGGGCAGGTTCGCCCACGCCGTCGCGGTGACGGTGTTGAGGCCGTTGCCGTGGGCGGCTACCACGTCGGGCAGCGTCAGGTCGTTCCCCCTCGCGATGCCACCGGCCAGGATCGCCATCGGTTCCTCCTCGGTCTACAGAGCCCAGCGGCTCGGTCGGTACAGGCTGATCGGTGCCCCGGACGAGTGGGCCTTGCTGACCCCGTTCACCGAGCGCACCACGGTGAGGGTCTGCGGCGAGCTGGACCCCGACACGGCGGTCACGGTGACCACCTCGCCACCGACGACCATCTCGAAGTCACCGTCGGCGTGGGTCCACAGCGGCGGGTCCGCCGTCGCCACGGAGAACGAGGTCGTCCCGGCGCTCACGCCCGAAGCCAGGGTGCTCGTGTCGTTGTCCCAACGGGCCTCGTCGTCCAGCGCCACCACGTCGAACGGCTGGGCCGGGGAAGTGGTCAGCTCGACCGGGTACCGCAACGGCAGCAACGTCTCGTTGATGCCCTGCACGATCACGTCGGCTGGGAACGGCGGGAACCACTCCGGCAGGTCATTCACCCGCAGTCGGTCCCCGATCTCCAGTTCGAGCAGGGAGAGCATCAGGTCGGGATCGGCCGCGATCCGGGGGTCAGCGAGGTCGAACCCGATCGTCGGCCACCGGGAGTCGTCCACGGTGCCGAGACTCACCCGCCACCCGGCCTGATGGATCGCGTCTGCGTCGGCCGCCAGGGGCAGCGTCACACCCTCGTCGTACCGGCCGATGGTGTAGACCCCCAGCGGGCCGTCCTCGTCCACCACGCGCCCGCTCCCGCCGTCCTGGCAGGTCACGGTGACATCGTTGCGGGTGCCCTGGTCGTCGTCGGTCGGCTCCAGCGGCTTGTACTGGTTCTCGACGTAGGTCAACGCCAGCGGGTCCTGCCGGGTGATCGCGTCCAATGGCCGGTAGGCCAGCTCGTACCCGGTGTCCGGCTCGTACAGCACGCCACCGTCGACCGCCTCGCAGTCGCGCAGCAGGTCGAGCAGGGTCGCGATCCGCTGCGGCCCCATCCGGTTCGACTCACCGCCCGGGGAGAGCACCTCCAGGTCGAGCCCGTTCTCGTCCGCGAGCCGGGCCATCCGGGTGAGAGCGGCCTCACCGTCGTAGGCGTTGATCTGTGCCGCCAGGTCGAACAACGAGGTGACATCGGACTGCACCGTCACGTGACCCACGGCCATATCGCCGACGGCGGCCCGGTTCGGGTTCAGGTCCACCTGGGAGAAGCTGCCCAGCGTGGTGCCGGTCGCGGTCGCCCCGGTGAACCACCCGGACTCATCACCGACCGACAGCCCAGCGAGGGTGAAGTTCACGTTCGCCCCGGACTGGGTGCACTCCAGGGAGAGCCGCATCGCCTTGCCGACCAGGGAGTAGGACGACAGTGCGACCGGGCCGAGCGTCGCCGACAGCGTGTTGTCGTAGGTGTAGGCCAGGACCTTGAGCGACTGGCCGGTGCCGTAGACGATGTCGAACCGACGCAGGGAGTTGTTCGTGACGACCCGGGCCAGCACGGTCTGGTCAGGCGGCTCAGCGTCCAGGTACAGCATGAACCGCATCTGTGCCTCGCCGGTGCTCGCCGACGGCGGCACGCGGAAGTACAGGCGGCCGCCGTTGATGGTCGGCAGCGGGTTCGACGCGTCCAGCTCGTCGTACTCGGCGAACGCCACGGTGCCGAAGACCAGGCCCCGCGAGGTGCCAGACACCGACTCGGCCCGCTTGCCCTCCTCGACCGGCCAGTAGCCGACCAGGGAAGGCAGGTCGTCGCACCCCCGGCGCAGCGGCGAGCGCACCGGCGACTGCCCCTGCCCGAGCCTGCGCAGGGTGCCGGACGCCTCGATCAGCGTGAACGCGTCGATCGAGCCGCGCTCGGAGTTCCGGGGCGGCCACTCGGTCACCTCGGCGTTGCTGCGGTAGTGCCGGTTCCACAGCTTCGACGTCCCGCTGGCCGCCCAGGTGTTGCCGAGCCCGTCGGAGAACGAGGGGACGTGACTGGCCTGCGCGGTGAACCGAGGATTGGCGACCAGCGTGCCACCGATGCCCGAACGCACCTGCACCTCGTACACGCTGACGAAGCCCAGCTCGTCGTTCGTGAAGGTGCGCAGCGACCCGGTCGAGTTGTCGATCGAAGTCGTGCCCGAGCCGGTCACGGCGTCGCCGAACTGCCCCCACGCACCATCGCGCCAGTAGTAGAACCGGGCGGTGTGCCCGCCAGACCCATTGTTCACGTCCAGGGTCGCCCGGACCTGCTTGCGGCCCGTGGTGCCACCTGGGATCGGCACGGTGCTCACGAGCGTCTTGCCGACGGCCCCGGCATACCAGAAGATGACCAGCTTCCCGGCCGAGGTGATGTAGAGCGAGTAGGCCGAGTTCTTGATGAGCCCGATGTACGCGGACGCACTCGGCCGCCAGGTCGTCGGCCGGATGTCGACCCGCAGGTCGATGTCCCCGGTCACGTCAAGCGCGGCCTTGTCGGCGGTGGCGAACTCTCCCGCCGCGCCGTCCTGCACGAGCCGGGCAGCTCCCAGCTCGACGTAGGCCAGGACCGGGGTGTTCCGGCCGATCTGCCCGTACAGGCTACTGGCCGGGTTCCGGGGGGTGTACTCGCCGGTCGGGTTGCGCAGGTTGAACTTCAACGAACCCGGCCCAACCAAGGCCGCCTCATCGGCGCGGCCCCGGCTGATCGCGAGTCCCGCCCGGTCCACGTCGTCAGTGATGTCGTGCTGGCCGATGTCGGGCAAGGTCAGCTCGACCCCGAACGGAAGCACCGTGTCAGGCCACGTCACGCCGTCACCCCCAACCCGTTCGGGTCGACCCGGACCACCTTGCGCACCTCGCGGACGATGGCCCGGGTCACGTTGTCCCTGATGGCAAGGTCACCAGCGGCGACGGAGGAGCCGGAGGTGCCGCCCTGCGCCCCGTTCCGGGCGGAGTCGGCCAGAGAGACAGCACCGCCTCGGATCTGCGCCCGCAGCCCCGTCATGCGCCTCTGCCAGCCGACTCCGATGCCCTCGGCGGACTGCTCGCCGATCTTCGCGAACACCTTCGACGGCGACGCGATGCCGAGCCTGGACTTCACCCACCCGGGCAGCCATCCTGCGAGCCCGGCCACCTTGTCCTTGAGCCATCCAGCGAGACCCGAGATGCCGTTCCACAGGCCGGTGACGATCGCCCGACCGGCGCTGGACAGCCACGACCCGGCCGAGGAGAACACACCCTTGATCCGGCCCGGCAGCGACCCGAGGAAGCTCATCACCCGGGAGACCGCCCCGGACACGATGCCGGGGATGCGGGAGAAGGCGTTCTTGAACGCCCCCCACAACCCGTCAACGATCCGGCGGAACGTCTCGGACTTCTTGTAGGCGATCACGAAGATGGCGACCAGGGCGACGATTGCGGCGATCACCAGGAACACCGGGTTCGTCAGCATCGTGATGTTGAGGATGCGCTGCACCACGGTCAGGTTCTTGATCCACGTGATGCCGTTCTTGAACGCGGGAATCAGGAAGTTGGCGAACCCGGACGCCAGGTCGCCCACGCCCATGCCGAGGGTCAAGAAGCCGGTGAACAGATCGCCCTTGGCGATCATGCCCACGCCCTTCATCGAGTCCTCGACGCCGGTCATGGTGTCCCGGAAGCCCATCGCCTTCGTGTCCAGCTCGTCGGCCGACTCCCGGGCGCGGTCGAACCCGTCACCCATCTCCTGCGACTTCTTCCGCACACCCTCGGTCGCCGAGTCCATCGACGTGCCGACCCGACCCGCCGCGCTCTCGGTGTCGCCCGCGAACCGCTGGAGGGACTGCGTTGCCGCGCTGGCGTCAGCCAGGATGCTGATCTTGATCGGCTTACCAGCCATCGTCGCCACCTCCGTTCACTTCGTCTACCAGGGCTCGGCGCTGCATCGTGGTCAGCCCGAGGAACTGCTCGAACGTGTAGGGCACCCGGGACCGGACGACCAGGGCAGCCCAGTCAGCTACTCGCTCCCGGGTGGCTGGGCGTCCTCCAGGTCGTCGGTGTCAGGGTCGGCCTCGCCCTCACGGAACCGGGCGATCACCTCACCGGCCGGGAGCATCATCACGCTCCGGTAGGCGTCGGTGTCCTTCTGGCCGTCCCGCCGGAACTGGGTGAAAAGCAGCATCCGCATCGCCTTGCCCGGGTCCTGAGCGGCCTTCCAGAACGAGATGCCGAACCGGCCCTCGATGGCGATCTCATCGAACCCGTTCAGGGATTCGGCGAGGGCGTCGGGGTCGAGCAAGGTGAGGGTGTCGTGAGGGTCGTTCATGTCAGGTCGTTCCTTTCGATCAGTCGGTCCAGTCCCTCTTGCAGCATCCGAGGGGCGACGTCGGCGAGCTGGGCGTCGGCGCGGGCCAGGAAGTGCGCAGGCTTGATGTTCCGAGCCCGCCACCCGTAGTTGATCGGCCCGGCGTAGGGCACCCGGGCGCGGCCAGCCATCACGACCGCCTTGCCCTTCGCCTTGTTGCCCCGGACGGTGCGGGCGAGAGCCCCGGTCCGCTTCGGCGCGAACCGCTCGGCGAACTTGGCACCCTCGGCGGCGATCCCGGACATCACGTCCTTGAGGTCAGCCACCTCGACCCCCGTCTTCTGGAGGTCGCGGACCACCTTGTTCAGGCCCTCCACCCGCACCGTCATCGGACTACGCCGTTACCTTCGTGGGCTTCACCAGGAAGACCCACTCGACCTCGCTCGACCATCGGGCGCGCGGGGACTCGTTGGCCTCGCCACCCAGCACGTCGCCGTCGGGCTCGCTGATGATGACCGTGCCGGTGTACTGCGGGTAGGCGGTCGTCGCCGTCCCGCCGTTGTACCCGTGCGGCCACACCTCGACGTCCTGCTCGGAGCCGAGCTGGGACCAGATGTAGTCGTGCAGGGTGCTCGCGTCGGTGTCCTGCCGGATGGTCAGCGCGAGGTAGTACTCACGCGGCCCACCGGCCCGAACCTCGGCGAACGACCCGAAGCCACCGTCGGCCTTGCGGGACTTGACGGTCGCCATCTTCACCGAGTCGGAGAAGTCGGTTCCGTCCACGTGCAGCACCAGATCACGGGTGCCTACGGGGTTTGCCATCTCACTGCACCTCCATGCTGGCGTTCACGATGAGCGCGTACATCGGCGACTGAGTGTCGCCCACCGGGACGATCCCCGGTTCGACTCGGACGTCTGCCGTCCCGAGCCCGTTCTTGGTCGCGGCGTTCATTGCCGCCGTGGCGAGGTTGTCGAACAGCTCGTCGGCCTTCACGTAGTCAGCCGACAGCAGGATCACGGCCTTGAGGTCGACCATCGACGTCGTGAACGACTCGGGCCGCAGCTCACCGGCCGCCGTCCACCCGTCGCCAGGTCGGCCGTTCTTCGGCTCCCGGAGCGTCATCGTCACGCCGGTCAGGGCGTTCAGGGCGTCCGCGAGGGCCTGCCTCGACTGGGTCACGGTCATCATCGGGCCACCAGCCTTCGGTGGGGCTTCTCCAGCCGTTCGATCTCGGGGTCGCGGCCGGGTGCCCGGCTGGAGGTGGCCCCGCCGTCGAACGTGGTAAACGACGCGACCGGCACCCGCCGGGCGGCCAGGTTCCGGGCCACCCTGCGCTTGAGGGCCTCGGCCAGGTCCGGGCCGTAGGGGTCGACGTCACACCGGACGGCCTGAGCGTGTCGCTCGGCGTCCAGTGCGGACTGAATCTCGGCGTCGGAGTCGCTGATGTCGCCGAGGTAGGTCTTCACCGAGGCCAGCGTCACCGTGTCGGCCGGGATGTCCTGCACGATCCACGAGACGGCGTCGGCCCCGTTCGGGCCGGTCGTGACGAACACCGCCGAGTACAGCCCGGCAGCCGAAGGGACGTAGTCCAGCTCGAACAGGCCGACCGTGTCCTGGTCCTCGGTGATGGTCGGCGTCTCGGTGGTGTCGTCGGGCTTGGTGACCGTCAGGACGGCGGTCGTAGGCGAGGTGGCGTTCCCGTCCTCGTCGTTCACCTGGTAGGCCAGGGGCACGGCCTGGCCGAGCGTGTAGATCACGGCAGCCTCCTGACGATCGTGGGTTCCCTGTCAATCCTGGTCGGTCCTGCGAGCCTGCGGTCGGGTCGGGAGACCAAGGCCACCGCTCCGGCGTTCTGACCGGACACCGAGGCCGAGCCGGTCAACCCCACGGCGACCGGCAGGCCGCCCGTGAGCGTCCGTTCCAGCGAAGCGGTGCCGGACAGCCCGGCCGACTCCACCAGGTCGCCAGCGGCGATCCTGACGGCGGTGAGCGTCCCGTCCAGGCCGACCGTGACGACCAGGCCGCCGACAGCGTCGGCCCCGCCGGAGGCGGACCCGGTGAGCGTGACCACCTCGGCTAGTGCGCCTGTGGCGAGCTGCTCCCGGATCGCGGCACCGTCGATGCCGACCAGGACGGCCAGCCCGCCGGAGGCGTCGCGCGCCAGCACCGTCGATCCGTCCAGCGCAGCCACCAGGTCGAGCGAGCCGGAGCCGTTCGCCTCCCGGGTCGCCGAGCCGGTCCGGTTCACCGTGCTGGGCAGAGACCCGGTCGCAGTCCGATCGCGCGAGGAGGCTCCGGTCAGCGTAACGGTCTCCCCGAGGCTGCCCGAGGCGGTCCGCTCCCGGGTCGCCGAGCCGGTCCGGTTCACCGTGCTGGGCAGAGACCCGGTCGCCGAGTGCGTCGTCCCAGCAGCGGGCCAGGTGGTGACCGCACCTCCGGAGTCCTTGAGCACGACGGCAGTGCCCACCGGGACCGGCACGAAGGCGTCGGCGACCGTGCCGTGCCCCGAGAGCACGAAGCCTGACCCGCCGCTCGGGATGTTCGTGTTCGCGCCTTTGGCCGTGACTACCCCGCCGTTGCAGGCCAGCTCGTACCCGAAGGCGTTCGTGCCGGTGGCACCGCCTGCGGGCGTGCTGAAAGCGATCAGTTGGTTGGCACCACGGGACGTGTTGATCCCGTTGATCGTGAAGGTGCCGTACCCGCTGATCTCTGCGGTGGCCGGGTTGTTCGCCATCGGATCACGCGGCGATCGGCGTCACAGAGATGGTGCACCCGGACAGGTTCAGCGTGTCCGAGTTCGCGACGGCCTTCGAGGCGGCCAGCGCGAACGAACCCTTGAAGGTCCCGCCCGTGCTCGCCGTCCAGTAGGAGACGTGGGTGATGGTCTCGCTGCCCGCGCTCCAGCTCGTCCACGAAACAGTGCCGGACTGGGTGGCCGAGCCACCGGACGCAGCTCCGAACGTCATCGCCTTGCGGGTCGTCTCGGCGCTCGCAGCGGTCGTTCCGGCCGCACCAGGGTCGGCGGTGTGGAGCTTGGCGTACAACGGCGACAGGCCGTCGATCCAGCCGTTCGCGGTCGCAGCCGCGATTCCAACGGTCATCGCTGTCTCCTCAGTTCAGGAACCGCTTGCGGCGGTCGGGGATTGGCTGCCCCTTACGGTCAACCGGGGTGGACGACTTGGGCGGCTGTCTCTTATACACATCTGACGCTGCCGACG
>ERZ761593.42-NODE-42-length-13022-cov-8.166191_pt1 | contig 13022 bp, 12 predicted proteins | sample MGYA00433094_ERZ761593 | MGnify/ENA primary metagenome ERZ761593 (study PRJEB28899, sample SAMN03785551) | bioreactor sludge metagenome | biome: EBPR Sludge; feature: EBPR Bioreactor; material: 0.22µm filtered reactor supernatant | place: Saint Lucia: Queensland...
AGTCTCGTGGGCTCGGAGATGTGTATAAGAGACAGCTGCTAGACTGCGCTCCGCTTATTCAGGATACACGTAACACCGCGTCTGGGAACTGTGGAAGCGGAATCTGCCAATATCAGGATACCGTGTACAGTTATGGTTTATGGTGCGTCTATACGATTGACGCATGGCAATATTTAACCTCCCTTGTGCAGAGCGGGAATGAGCGCAGCGAACCGCGCTGGACGCAGGAACTTACGCTCCCTGAGTATCAGCGTTATGGACGCAGGGTTGAAACCTACAGCCTTACCTTAGGCACTGAGGGGCAAACTGTGCAGTGTTTTGTAAGTTTTGACGTATGGGTTAACGCGGCGCTGGGGGATCGTTTTTTGTATCGCGAGGGGAGTTGTCAAAGGGAGAATCCGAACGGTTCGGATTCTCCCTCCTGATTATTTCTGAACGCAGCGGATCAGCAGGCTTGCATCTCGCACCCCTATCGAAGTGGTTGCATGGCACGTTACTCGCCAGTAAATGATAGAGGGCGTGCCCCCTGAAATCTTAATCTGAGTGAGCTTCCCCGAAAGCGTTTTTGCGTCCTCTGTCATGCCAGAGTCGGGGGGAATATCCCACGTAATTGATGAAATGGTTACCGCGTCATCAAGGTACTGACTCCAGTCGATTGTAAAGGTATCGACTGCGTTCACGTCATGGTCAAGTCGCTGTCTGTTTTCAACACTCATCACACCCGCCTGATACACTCTTAAGGGATCGATTCTAAACGCACTCTGTGCAGGGACAACACTTATATCCTCCTGCGCAACAATATACGCGTTATCCTGCACTGGGGCATATTCAGGATCAGCCGCAATTTCATAGACCTCCCCCAGTATAAAAACGTTGACCCCATAAGCATAAACCGACTGAGAAGCGATTCCGCTGTTGCTCCCCCGCGCATAGCCGGAAAGCGCGGCAAGCTGCGCAGCCTGAGCATAAGCGAACGCAAACACGCTCCCTACACTCTGAATAATGCCGTAGGCGAACGCAGATAACGCCCCGCTCCCTGTGTTTGTCCCCCGCGCATACAGGGGAACACTGTCTGCTGTTTCGTTTTGACCGCGCGCATATGCTCCCAGCGAACCGATTAACCCATTAACCGCAGACGCGTATACTCCCAGCAGTGCGAGGGCGCTGTTAATGCCTGCTGCGTATGCCCCCTGCTGCGCGTTTATCTGCGCTTCCCCCTGAGCAAACAGCGCCTGTAATGCACTGAGCACATTTTGACCGCTTGCATATGCGCTCTGAACAGCAGCCCCTGCTGCCTGAGCATGGGCAAACCCTGAAAGTGTTCCCACTAATCCTGCAATCGCAAACGCGTATGCGCTTAAGGCTGCATTGACTGTTAAGCTTCCCCGTGCATAAATGAGCTGGGAAGCGGTGTACTGTGCGACCCCGTGTGCGAACGCAGAGACTAAACTTGACACTTCCCCCGCAAGCACTTGCCCGACTGCGTACATTGCCAGCGCACTTATTGCATGTTGTTCCCCGCGTACATACGCAGACACTGCTGCGCTCCCCACGTTTTGCCCAGACGCAAAAACTGATAGCGCAGCGGATAAAACTTGTTCCCCGCGCGCATATGCAGAAATCGCGTTTAAAGCCTGATTTTCGGCTTTTGCGAACCCTGAGAGTATATCCGTAGCTGAAAGCGCACCCCGCGCGAAATTTGATAGGCTAGCGCTTGAATTTTGAGCACCCCTTGCATAACCTGAGAGTGCAGAATAAAGCGTATTTGTTCCCCGTGCATAAATCGACTGCGAAACACTGAGCGCATTGATCCCGTATGCATAAATCGACTGGGAAGCGATTCCGCTGTTGCTCCCCCTCGCGTAAGTGCTTAACAGCGCTGCGGCTGTATTCTGGGCACGCGCATACGCTGAAACACTTGAAACGATTGTGTTTTCACCGCGTGCATATCCTGAGAGGGAAGCAAGCATTGCCGCCTGAGCACGGGCATAGGCATTTAAAACCGCACTGGCTGTTAAGCTCCCCCGCGCATACGCAGATTGAGTCGCAGCAAGCACCGCTTCCCCGTGCGAGTACGCGTTTAACGCGCTCACAATCGACTGTATACCTTTGGCATAAGCCGCAAGACTCGCGAGGGCACTGTTGCTCCCCCGCGCGTAAATCGACTGTAACGCCACGGCGCTGCTGCTTCCTCTTGCGAACGCAGAGAGAGAACCATTCGCAGTCTGTGAACCGCGCGCAAAAGCGCTGATTGACCCTGCGATAACCCCATTTCCCCGCGCATAGGCTGCAAGACTCGCGCTTGCATTCTGCGACCCGCGTGCATAAGCCGAAAGGGAAGCTTTTGCGGGGATTGTTCCCCCGCCAAAAAAGTCAGCCCTCCCTGTTGTGTTTTCGATGCTTGCAGTCAGATACCCCGCCGCTGGGTAAGTGCTATCGGTGCGTGTGCCCAGTACAAACCAGTTTCCTCCCCTGTCTTTTTTGGCAAGGCATACAAGGGTGTCTTCTGTCATGTATGCCCCTATCCAGTCGAAATTTACAAGCTCTATGTTAATCGTCGCGCCCAGTTGAACAAATGTGCCATTGTCGATACGCATAATAACCACCGTGTCAGATGTGGCCTTTTTTTCAAACTCAATATAATACCCACACACGGAGGATGTTTTTGGGTTAATGACTCTTAAGCCTAAAGCGTGGGCATGGGTAGCCAGCCCCACCACATCTATCCTCATGTAGACTTCGCAGCTTGGCCCAAACTTTACGGCATTCCACCAACCTTCGCCATAATTGGTTACGTTTGATGCAAGCTGATTACTGACTACCTTTAAGCCGCCAGCCCCAGCATTGTAAGGATCGGTTGACCAATTTGCAGAAGGGGGAGGACCTTCATTCGCACGATCAAAACTGTCAATGATTCCGTTAAAGGGGAAGCGGTAATACTCCGCTTCATAGCCTAGAAAAAAATCCTCAAAAGCGGAATAGGCGTTCCCCAGCGGCGTAAGGGTTTGTCGCGTTGTCCTTCCCCTAGCGTAGGGGAAGCGTCCATATTGTGTGACGCTGCTTTGGCTCATGTTATACCTGTCCTAGCGCGAATTCCCCCGCGACGACCCCCGTGTTGGTGGTTGTACAGGCAACCATTAGCGCTAAACATGCGTCGTTTTTGATTTCAGGCATCCCCAGTGCGGCAAAGTCCAGCCCAGCCATGACGTTTAGGGTTGCGATTCCAATTTCCACAATAGGATACACAATGGTCAATCCAATATCTCCAGCCGTTCCTGATGACACGGAGCATTGAAACGATTGAATACTTTGTACGCCAGTATCGCCAGATTGCAGAGGGAAGTTAAACATTTGCCCCACACTTTCAGCGTTGGCGGGATGCGTGTAAGTGCTGGTTCGCGACCCTGTACCTGCCTGATTTGTGTAGGTGACTGTCCATGTTGCTCCTGTAGCCCCCGGCGCTGTGTACACTTCCCCCCAGATTTCGCAGCCCGTGCCGTTCACATCAGGACGCGTCAAACTGCCCGGCGTTGTCACGTTCTGAGCTGTAGTCACTACAGTTCCAAAACCGCTGCAAGCCCACACACGGTCATAAAGAATAACACTTGCAAGGGTTGACGTGCGCATTCCCGCTCTGACAAGATACGTTTTGCCAGTCGCAGGGTTTGTAAACACGAACGCTCCGGTTGTCGCATCAGTGGGAACATAACCGCTGCCAGCGCTAAACGCAGGAGGATTAGCCCCTGCTGCGGGTTGTCCAGCCGCTTTCCAGAGACTGTGAACAGTATTTGCTCCCTCTGCTGTCTGCTGTGCTTTATTAATACGAAAACGCTGCGCAGTCGCCAGCATATTCGCTACATCGTCCATTGTGATAGGCATAATTCCCCCTTAAGGTTAAGCGTCAATCAGGGAGTGCAGCCGCGCGATTATTTCAGGAGAGTGCTGCATTAAGTCCCCGTTTGCGCTGTAATTTCCCTCTGCGTCTTTTATGATTGTGCGGTAATGAGTTCCCAGATACGCGAGTACATCAAACATGCTTACATCAGGCCACAAAGGGAATGCGTCCATAAATGCAGGTATATCAAATCCCCTCCGTGTAAGCTCTGTTAAAAATGCATTTAACTCAGGGGCTGTGAGTGCGTTAAAGCGCGCGTTTTCATCTTCAAAGGGGAACACATAGAGTCGCTCCGAAAGCGCTAAAATAACGCTTTCTGGTGCTTTTAAAGCACACAAATAAGCTCCCCCTATGATTTGTATTCCATCCCAGATTTCAATGCCCGATTCATCGTCCAGCTCACAATAAAGATATTCTTTTAAGCCGCGCACCCGCACTTTGAAATCTGCAATCAACCACGTCATGAGCTTTACCGCTTAGTTAACAAATCATTCGGCTGACGCAGTGTTGTATGCAGGATCATTGAGTCCAGCGGTTCTAGGGACTGATACACATCCCCCAGATGATTGACCCATTGCACGATTACCGCGCTCCCATGAACCGAACCAATTCCCTGTAAGTCCTGAGCAAAAGCCGCATTAAGCGATACCTGCTGCATATAGGCTTGAAAATACCCTTCAGCCCCTGATACCGTGCTCAGGCAGATATTCCCCCTCCGTAACCATAGCGTAGAAATGCTCAGGTTGCGCCTATGCAGGTCGTCTATAAGTTTTTGCCATGGCGAAAGCTCCCCATGAACCCCCGTATAGCTCATTTCCCACACAAATGATTTATCGCTTAACTGCGCCATCCAGCCCTGTAAATTGTGGGGTACAGAGCTTCCGTTTAAGGCAATGTGCGAGGGCACAAAGGCTTGCCCTCGCACATGTTTATCCTGCTGCATTATGAATACACCAACGCTATCCCCAGAGCGAAATTGAGCGCGCCCACATCCTCTGGACTCATCGACACGGCAAAGTTGAAGTCGTGCGAGGTTGCGGTTGTATGATCCCCCAGAGATAAGCGCTGTCCTGAGTTGTCGCCGCCCGTTCCCCCTGAATAGTCGTTAATCGTTGTCCAGCTAGTAGCAGACACCCCGCGCTCAAACGCTTTCATATCGACATTGGTTGCGCGAGTCGTGACGGTAGTTCCATCAAAACAGTACAGTCTGCCAGAGCTTGTAACAACGCTTGAACCGTGCGCAAAGTTGACTTGCAGCGTGCATTCGTTAACGGCAAGGTTGGTATCGTTGATGTTTTCGCTACCCCCGCCATTGACACTCATCGTCGTGTTGGTCAGATATTTCACGTTGTTGGCGTGGTTTGCTCCGCACTGATCAGTGCCCGGCGTTCCGTTTCCGATGTGCGTGCCATCGTTATAGGCGGCAACCGTGATGTTAGTTGCCAAGTCAGTGAGGGAGGAACAAAAGATCATTTTGTTTGACGCGATACTCGTCCACGCGGGACCCGTGCTCCCATAAAACTTAAAAGTGAAAGTTGCCATGTGTTAATGCTCCTGCGTAGGGCTGGGCGCGGTTGGGCGCTCCGTAACAACGGGAATGGTTTTTGCTTTCGCAGAGTCCAGAATGGCCTGCAAACGATCAATGAGCTGGGAGCTGTCATCGTGCCCAGTAAGCATGGTTTCCACAGAGTCCAGCAGTTCCAATGTACGGTCTACCGACTTTTGAGGGACTTCCCCGATAGAGTTGTATCCGGTGCGCAGCGCGTCTTGCAGCCCCCTATCGTCAAGCCGCGCGTTTAAATCAGGGATTGTACTCCTGAGGGCAGTCACCAGACCGTCAATCGTGCGGTTTTTCTTTACATCTGCATACACAGAGAGTCCCTTATCGACAAGGAAATAACCGAACGCAAGAGTCGCAATGAGCATCCCGAAAATGGTGGTGTTGGTTTCTCCGCTGGCTGGGGATACCGTAACGACCAGCGCTGCGGTGGCCTCTGGCGTGGCCTCTGGCGTAAGCTCTTGAGCAAGTACAGGAGTGAAGATCAGCGCTATCAGGACGATAATCAGCAGGGTTTTCATTCTGTTTTCCTTTCCTCTGTGACCGATTGTATTCTGATTTCAGTATGTACGCGCTGATTAATCGCGCGCAATAATTCCATCATAGGGGTTAAATCATCTCGCGTCAAAGTTTGACGCGTTGTGAGCGCTGTCACCATTTCGATAAGTTTATCAACCGAAACTTTCAGCTCCTGATTGCTTGCCCCTACGGTTTGTTGTAAATCCGCAACCGCTTTAGACACTCCTGCAATTTGCCCCAGACTGGACTCGTGCCGCTTTGTCTCTAATTCCATTTGTGCGGCAATGTTTCCGGTCTGTTTTTCCAGTGCAGTCGATACCGTTCCATACGCCTGTGTCATCTCTGTGAGCTGGCGGGTATTAGCGGCTGTGACCTGTTTAAGCGCGTCAATCGTCTGCGTCTGTTTATCGACAATATCGGTCTGTCGATTCACGTTGTCCACAACATCCCGCGTAGTCTCATTCGCGGTCACGATTCCTGCACTGCTTGTCTTAAGCGCTTCGGCATTCGTGCGCGCTGCCTTGCCCATCTGATAGAAGGATATACCCACAATCACGGCCACGATGATAAGCGCAACAACCAGAAATTTCATGGTATCGACTTCAACTAGCAGACGATTGACCGCGCTTAATTGTTCCTCTGAAATCTGCGCCAGAATCATATTCCCCCTATTTTGTAGGCTGCATTGTGCCATGTGTAACGATAACCATTTCAACGATCCCATGATTCCCGAACGCTGCGGTTGTTCCCCAGTGCCCTCCGGTTGGACTTGAATAGCCCGGCACGCCGATGTATTTTGTCTGCTGTGAACACTTGATTGTGACTTTGTGCGTCTGCTGTAATCCCCCAGACGCATTTACGATATAATCGGTAATATCGCAGGTTACATCGAGCGCGTCATTATCTGGGTAAGGATTCCAGACTCCCCCAGACGGACCATAAACGGAAGTCACATCTACGCCATTTATGTACAGTGAAATATCATTAGGATACCATTCATCATTCACCACATCAAAAAGGTTTTCAATGCCATATGTGCCGCCCAACCACGCATAGTTGTAAGTAAACATGGGGGAGGTCTTAAAGTTGATAATGACCCGCGTAACGTCGGTAATGGTGTCATCAATACGCAGGAGGAATTCAGCGTCATAGGTGTACGTAGGTTGCCCATCCCAGCGCTGTACAGGCTTAACATACGTGTTTTCCTGTCTAAAGGGGGTGAGGCTGGGGGCAAGTGCTGCGACTTTCATCTCCTGCAATGCTTTTGCCATCTGCGACTCTGGGGAATCAAGCGCATGGTCAATATTGGAAAGCGTTAAACTGAGCGTTGTCCCTTTTTCGCCATAAGATTCGCTTACTTTGAGCACCCAGAAATAATCATTTTCGTCAATGTATTTTGTGTCAGCCCCTGAGATGGTGCGCACAACCCCCTTGTAACGCAGCAGGACTTTATCCCCCGCTTTAATCACAGTGCTGGGCATAGCGCACGTTACGTCATAGGTTTTTACAATGACAGAGGATCGCTGCAAATCGACTGCTGCGGTGTCGTAGAGCGCGTTAGCTGCGTTATCTTTCCCCGTTTCTGAGTTTGAAATAGGCACAATATCTTTGTAAATGCGATATTGTTCCTTTACGCCATAAAGCTCAACCGATGCGGAATCCTCAATATAATAATCCAGCCCTGAGCCATCCCCGTTGGAAATGCTCTGTATATCGTAGGGATATGCAGGGGTAGCCCTTGACGAAAGCGCACGTTTCAGCGTAATGGCGCTTTCATCCTCACCGCTTCCATAGGGGAAAATTCGATTAATAACCCCTTCCGAATTACGCGCAACTTTAATGCTCACAATGGGCAACAGGGTAGGGTCTGTGTTAAATGACGCAGGGATCGTGCCAGCCTTGATAAGCTTAATCCCAGAGTATGTACCAAACGTGCCTATTTCGATAGAGCGCTGGGCAGTTCCCTCGCGAAAATGAAACCCCGCTCTATCTACGCAGCGGACTAGCGATTCAAGGATATTTGCTCCATCAAAGCGCGCGGTAATTAACGTGCCATCGCTCCCCTCGCGAGTCCATGATGCAATGCCCAGCAGTTCATCAAACACATCATTCGCAGACTGGTTTGTAAATTTCCGCTTTCGTTTTGTGGTCAATCGCGCCAGCTCATAAAGCGAGTCGGGGCCGCTGATATTCATGGAAATGCCAGAGGGAGATTCAGACACGTCAATTTTTGTAATGACTCCGCTTCCAAACGCGCGCTTTTCTCCGGTAGCGCTCCGCGTGTACATCTGGACTCTGCGTTCCTCAGTGAGCAAGGCAATAACCCGCTCGTCAGTCGCAATCACCGATGCCGAAAACGATCCCGCACCGTCAAGGGCACGGGTAATTTTTGCGCTTGATACAGCACGAATAGGTTGTCCGATTCGATTGCCAGCGGTGTCAAATACATCTATCCAAAACACAACTTATTCCCCCATGAGCGCGCGGAGTGCAGTTTCGATGTTTTCAAGTCTGCGTAGTATATCGGCTAACACATCCTCCTGCGGCATGTTGTTGTAGTTTTCCCGCGTTGCGCGCGCTGTTCCCTCAGGGTTTTTGATTTCAGCCTCATAATCTCGCATAGTGTTAAGTAACGAAGTTGGAACATTCATGCGCAGCAGTACCTGCTGTAACGACTCGTCAGATTCGGGATTCGGGTATACCAGTGACGCAGGGACTCGAATATCCTTTCCCATAAACCGATAAATCGCGCTGGACGCGCTTAATTGCGCGTTGGTAGGAGGTGTGCTCCATTCTCCCCCCATTGCGTCAAAAACGAGAAATTTAAGCATATACGCGCTCCTGAATACCTTACTGCTTAATCCGTGCTCTGATACATAGCCATCGACGCAATGATAATATAATAATCCGTCGATGATGCATTTTTGCCGTTTACCTTGATGGTAATTCGATGCATTCCGTTAAACTTCACCGTTCCGGTCACCGTTTTTGGAACATTGTACACGGCAGACGCACCGTATAAGTCTGCATTCCCCCAGAGTTCATTATCGACATACACGTCAATCTTGCCGCAATTCGTGTTGTTATAGGTGAGCATTCTCAGGGTATACGATCCCTGAGCAAGCCAGCCCGTGCTAATTGTCCATTCGTCTGTTGCGGCTGCGGTGCTCTGGAAAAAATTCATTGCGCCTAATGGACCCGTTGCGGCTGAAAGCAAAAACGCATTTCCTGTTACCACAATCGGAAACGATTCCGCAATAATGACAGACCACCGCTTAGGCATGGAATTCGCAAGGGGGCTAGGCTGCGCGTTGCCTGTCATGCTGCTGACTTCCATTAACACCGCGCTATCAATATAGCCTGAGGTATCTCCGGTAATGACTTCTAAACTGACCTCGCACTTTGTGGCCGACGCAGACAGAGTCTTAGAAACTGTAAGAAACTCCCAGCCGCTTCCTCCTGTATGATAAGAGCTGTTTGTGACCGTAACCCCGTCATCGAATCGCAGTCGCACACGGCTGGCAACGGTTGCGTATACCCATGCGCCAAAGGTAAACGTCCTCCCTTTGACATACACCCCGCCAAACTCATCCCCAAACAAATCACGGTACAATCTACAGTCATTGCCTACACGCGTAACCTTTGCGCTGTAGTTCCCCTGTTTAATGATTGTTCCCTCGCGTGCAAGCGTTGCCCCCGTTCCGGTAAGTGTCCAACCGCGCGTCGTGAGCGCTGTTGTGCTCCCTGTGCCCCAGTCCTCAAAATCCCAGTTGGGAAGGATGTTAGTGCCCGGCGCTGATGCACTGGGGCTGACTGTGGGCGCAAGGTCTGTCATGACTGAACCCATTCTAAACAGGATCAACGCCTTGTTGGATGACAAAGCATAATCAGCCCCACCATTAAGCTGAATATTCCCTACCGCATGTTTCACGGTAATGGTGTGCGTTGCTTTTGCACGAATGATGATATATTGCCCATCGTTAATGCCGTTGATCGTGCTCAGGTCATCAGCCGTGCCTGTCTGCGCAGCCACCGTATGCACGGATTGTGTAGCGGTCATCGCATCGCTGCTTATCGTCACCTCAGTTTGCGCAGTGAGCAATTGTTTATCAAACGCCTGTGCTCCGTTCAGAATGTTGTTAATGACGGTGATAAAGTTGTTGTGGGGCGTTTTGAAAGCGGTTTGATCGCCCGGCAAGCCGTTGTTAAGCAAGGTAAGGGTAATCAGTGAAGTAATGTCGATTGTCATTGCAGTTCCTTATTCGTAATAGCGCTCGGTGGCATATACGGTAATTGTGCAGGCGTCAGAGGCTGCGCCAGAAACAAAGCGGAGCGTATTTGCGCCGCTGGCAAGGCTAATCCACTCAGGGTATAAGAAATCAAAATTCAGATTGTACGCGTCATTGCCATTCAAAGAAATGCGCTGCGCTGCGCAGTCGATAAAAAGCGAATCCCCTGTAACCAGTGCGAGGTTATAACTGATTTCATCGACCACCGCTCCTGATACAATCCGCTGAATTTTGAAAGGGGGAGTCATCGCATTTCCCCCAGAAAGCACAATCGAAAATGCGGGGTACGTGCTCATATTCCCCGCGTTTGTAATTGCCGCTTCCTCAATCGCTCCTGTGTAGTTTACTACCGTTCCTGAACCACCCCCGATAGTTGTGCTTCCGATAGTGAAGTTAACGCCAATAATCGGGAATCCCGTGCCCACCGCAACCCACGCAGGGTCTTCAACCTTAAAGGTCAAACTGACAGGCTGGTGATAATGGCTTAAACCGCCTTCCTCTCTGGGCATAGCCACATCAACACAGGCGGCATAACAAAAACGCTGTGCGAGTGCAGGGTTAATGGGAGTCATATACAGCGGCTGAATGCCCCACTCCGGCAGTGCCCCTATGGTATCGCGCAAAGTCTGCATTGCGCTTTTTGTAGTGGAAAACATCGTTAAATCCTGTTTGATGATTCCCACCCCTTGCGGAGCACGGTTGTATTTATAGGTGTTATACCCCCCTGAGAGTCCAGCCAGCTCAACAAACTTATCTCTGAGCTTGCGGAAATTATCCTCATAGTGCCCTAGCACATACTTGTTTGCATAGGTAAGGGTAATCAGTTTAGGCGCTGTTTGCCCAAAGGATGTTAAAGGCATTATCCTCCCCCTCGCGAACGCTGCAAGTCATTCAGCCGTTGAGCAAATGTGTCCGCTGCCTCTTGTGGATTATTGGCGTAAATGATGATTGCTCCCTCTGCAAACTGCTGCCCAGCCGTACCGCCCCCCTGCAAACTACCAGAGACAAGCGCGGTAATCGACTCGCGTAAATCAGGGTAAAATGTGCCATTGTCGCCCGGAATGAACGCTTCATTTCCTACTTGCGACCTGCCAATATTATACGCCATTCCTGCAATCCCCTCGCCGCCGCCATCGCGTGACGCAAAGTTTACATCTGTTCCCCCAAACATGCTTGACACAGTGTTTCCAATTCCAGAAAGGAAATTTCCCACCCCGCTTGCTGCTCCCCCTACGATATTGCCTACCGAGCCTGACAGATCGCCAATTCCGGTCACAACATCGCCAACAGCGGTAATCATGGGGCGAATGATATTATCTAACACCCAGCCCAACGAATTGACAAACCAGTCATACAGCAGACCTAGCGGAACTGAAACTACGGACCATATTCCTGCAAGCAAGTCGATAAACCCCTGAACGATGGTGGTTGCCCCATCAAGGATATTGGTAATTGCAGGTAATCCGTTGGTGATAAACCAGTCGTATAAGCTTTGCAGGAATGGTGATACCGCTTCCCATGTGTCAATCAGAATGTCAATAAATCCCTGCACAGCAGGTACGACAATATCAGTAACGAAACTTACAATGAGGGGCAAGCCCTCTGTGATAAACCAGTTAAACAGGGAAATGAGGAAGGGGGCTACATCCGTCCATATTTGCCCCAGTATGCCAATAAACCCTGTAATCGCAGGGATCACAATCGTCTGCACAAAGTTGACGATTGCAGGGAGTGCTTCCGTAACGAACCAGTTAAACAGTAAGCCCAGCACTGGAATAATGATCGTCGTAATCGTTGTCCAGATGCTGTTCATAAAGTTTACGAATTGCCCCACAAACCCTAAAATCTGTTGGGCAGTTTCTGCACTGAACACTTGCAAGAGGGAGAAATAAAGCGCACTGAAAAAGGGAGTACCGCTAGAAATCGCGCCAAAGAATGTTCCGAACACCGTAACTACCGCGCTCACAATTGGCGCGACAATGGACACAATCGTATTAAAGGCAGTCGAAACAAAGGTGATAAAGCCGCCAATAGCGTTCGCGACTCCGTCACCAAAGCTGATACGCAGTGCTCCCACAAAAGCGTCAAGCGGAGCTTGCCCCTGAGCAAGCAGGTATTGGAACATGCTAAATGCGCTGCTCACTGCGTCAATCGCTGGCTGAATGAAGTCTGCGAACCCCATAAAGTTTGTGGCATACGCGAGGGAAAGCGCAGTAACCGCTGCAATAATCAAGCCGATAGGATTCATCAGGGAGGTTAGCAGTGAACCAAAGATTGAAATGCCCTTGCCAATACCAAAGAGCACAGGGCCAAGCGTAACCAGCGCACCGACGACCATAACAATTTGCCGTGTTAAATCAGGGTTTTCATTGACCCATGCGGTGATGTTGTTCACAACAGCAATGAGCTGATTTGCAAGCGGCTGTAATGAATCCTGAATAAGCGGAGTGAGCGCGGCAATTTGCAGGGATTCGATTGACCCCATTAAACTGCCTACCGTGTTTTCAAACGTGCCCATCATGGTATTGGCAACGGTTGACGCGGCATTCTGGTTGAGCATGGACTCTTCCATTGCTCCGATACCGTCTGCTGCACGGAGCGCACGGAACGCAGTAATGCCGTAAGAACCAGCAAGCGTGGTCATTAACTCGTTTTGCTGTTCGACAGGGAGTTGATCTAACGCAGCGTCAAGCTCCCCCAGCACGACATTAATGTCTGTCTCTTATACACATCTCCGAGCCCACGAGACTAAGGCGAATCT
>ERZ761593.43-NODE-43-length-12845-cov-11.472635_pt1 | contig 12845 bp, 15 predicted proteins | sample MGYA00433094_ERZ761593 | MGnify/ENA primary metagenome ERZ761593 (study PRJEB28899, sample SAMN03785551) | bioreactor sludge metagenome | biome: EBPR Sludge; feature: EBPR Bioreactor; material: 0.22µm filtered reactor supernatant | place: Saint Lucia: Queensland...
TACACAGAGTAGATCGTCGGCAGCGTCAGATGTGTATAAGAGACAGGCTCTAAAAATGCGACGTCATGCCGCGATAAACCAGGTGGTATCGATGGTGACGGCGAAGAATCCGGTCTCTTCGTCATAGCTGCCGGCGCGGTTGGTAACTGGGTTGCCGGCGATGCGCAGGGCCTCGGTGATCTGGTCGCCGATGGATTCTGCAAGCGTTCGGGTCGGCGCCCATGCAGATACGATCATCTGCGCGAATTCGCCCATCTTGATCCCGCTGATGCTGATGACCGGCTCAGTCCCCTGGCGCGCAGTGACGACTGCCGGGAGCGTGACGTCTTCCGGGATTGCGTCCGGATAGATGCGCGTGCTGACCAGAGCGGTGAGCGCTGGCAGGCCGGATAGTGCGGCGTAGAGTTCGGATTCTGCGGACATCAGGCGGCGCCGGTGTTGATCTGGTTGATCGCCGAGGTGGCTTCGCGCATGAAGACGGCGGCGGCTTGTTCGAGCTTGCGAGCGCCGACGGCAAGGAACGGGCGCTTGGCCATCTTCTTCGTGCCGAACTCTAGATAGCGCCAGTAGAACGGATCGTTGGGGTTTTTCGGCCCAGAGGCGCCGAGCGTGCGAGTGCGAGCTCCACGCAATGGACGCACTCCGATGTAGACTCCAAGATCGCCAGACTTGCGGGCGGTCTTTGATGTGCGCACGACGATGGCGCGGCGGACTGTTCCACGCTTGCGGTATGGCGTCGGTTCCTGCAGCAATGGCGCTGCTCGCCTGGCGGCATCGCGGACGACGTTGCCGGCCAGGCGCAGGGCTTTGAGCAGCCCCTTGCGCTTGAGCTTGGCCGGGACTTGCTCAAGCGCTCGCTTGAGTTCGTCAACGCCGTGCAGCTCTGCGGTGATTCCGTCGCTCATGTGTTCGCCCCGTTGCGGATACCGTTCACGGCCATGATTTCTGTCGTGTGATGGCCTGCTCCGACGTCGATAATCTGCACGATGTCGTATGGCTCGGAATTCCACAGGATGCGGTGCTCGCGGGTGATGTCCGAGCGGTAGCGGATGCGAAAACGCACGTCTGCGGCGTATTGCGTCTGTTGCGCGTTGAAGAACTCACGGCCTCGCAATGGCCAGGCTTCGGCCCATACGCAGCGGTCGCCGGTAAAGACCACATCGCGCCAACTGATGACCTCTTCGCCTATGGCGTTGCGCGTCACGCTCTTGCGCTGAATTCTGACGCGATCCCGGGCGCGGCCGGTGTCGAATTGCGCCTGTATCACTCTGCCGGCACCGAGTAAAAGCGCTCTGCGTCGAGCAGGCGGTCAAGGAACTGCATTGGCTGCAGCGCGGAGGTGTTCAGGCCGGACGGATTGTCCAGCGCCTGCACGACGTGCGCAGTGATCCACAGGCGAATATTTGCCGGCACAGAGGCGTCATCATCGCCATAGCCGACGACGTAGCGCACTCGCACCGCATTCGGTACGCCTTGCGTTGCCGGCCAGGAGGCATCGGTATCGAGCAGGACGCGCCCTGGTGATGCCGCTGTGTCCAGGCTGTAGTCAGTGTTGGCGAATGTCTGCTCTGCGCCGGCAGTGTCCAAATATTTGATGCTGGTGACGGTCTGCACGCTCGGTAGGCGTAAGTCGATCTCGCCGGCCGGGAAGTCGTCCAGCACAAGCTCCACGGTCTGCGTGATCAGGCGGCGCCCGAGTCGGTGTTCTGCTTCCGCTCGAATGGCCGGGATCAGCAGCAGCGCCAGTTGGTCGTCGAATGTCTCTGCATCGACGCGAGCTGATATCTTGACGTCATCGACGCTTACCGGCTCAGCGTCAGGCGGCGTGATGGTGATCAGGGGCATGTTTTTCAGTCAAGATTTGACGCGGATAAATGGGGCTTGCGGGGCGACTCTTACCGGGACTGATCGGCGAATGGCTGAAAGTTCCTGTGCTGGCGAAAGACCGCGCCATGAATAAAAGTTTCGCCACGTTACAACAGGCTTCCAAGTTAATGCCATGTGATTTTTTAAGTTTCAATGAACAGTTTTGATATGTATTCTTTCCATATCGCCTGACCAGCACTGTTTGGGTGGACAGCGTCTGTCATGTATTCTGATCTCCAATTTACATTGTCCAAAAATGCTTGATACGTGTCGACAGCAGATACATTTAGAGCCTGCGCTACAGAAAGGATATCAAAACGCCTATTAGCGTGTTCCCTATCCCATGTGGCTCCGGTTTGTTCTGGATTTTGTGTCAACAAACAAACCGGCACTCCTGGCAGTGCTGATTGAACGTCTTGAACCCACTGCGTATACACGCCGCGATATTCCCTTCCAAACTCATATCCATCATTGTGCGAGCACGACAGGAAACATAATACCTGACCATAGTCCGGCGTCAATTTCGGCAGCCTTGTAGCGTCGGAAAGGTAATTTGCCCCACCTGTTATTCCCGCTCCTGCGATCGACCCGTTGACTATGGTCAGGACTGGTGCGCCGGTGAAATAACACGATGTTCCATCGCGAGGAGGCCACAAATCAGGCATGGCCGGCGCGACCAGCGGGCCGTCGAGTCCGTTTCGCAATTGGACCTCATAGATCCTGGTAACTTGAGGAGCTAAAGCGGACTGAATTGAGCCTAATTCCATGCGGGCGGTGTTGTTGTAGATAGACACGGCGCCCGCTGTAGTTGTGGTTGACCCTATTTGCGTCCACGTGATTCCGTCGGTGCTTTTGTACGCCTTAAAAACTCTATTTCCGGCGCCGTCATCCGGCGTGAAAAGCCAGCGCACCCATCCATCGGTGTCTGGAGCAAATCCTGTCGCAGCGGTGCTATTAATTGAGGCAAGGGCCGTGCCATCTGTGGAATAGGCAATCTGCAGGTACCCGGCCGTGTTGATGAAAGCATACCATCCGCGATTCGGCGGATTTCCAGATTTTCCGAAGACGTTATTCTGCGCAGCCGGCACCCACGACGACATGCGCAATTTCATTCGCAAATCAATCACGCCAGACATGTGCGGGGACTGACCAGTCGACAGAGATCGACCGTTTGTTCCTGTCGTCATGTCCATGTATCTATCTCCAGCGGTTCCTGTCTGAATAACCGTCGGCGCTCCATATTGTTGTGTGGCGTCTGAGAACGTCATGACGCGCACAGTCCACGCCGGGTAGTCATTTGCTATTTTCGCGGCTAAAAGTGACGGCCACTCAGTTGATGAGTCTCCGGTCGAATCTCCCAACACTTGAATTGCTGCGCATTGATACGCTGACGTCATCGCCGAACAAAGAGCCGCAGCACCCTGTTTGCCCACCAAAGCAGAACGATTGATATCTGTAATCCTTGATTCCACGGTCCCTTGGACAACACTACCAGTTACGCCAACTACAGCTGCCAGAGCCTCTACCTCATCGGCGAGCTTGTTGTGCAGTAAATCCGCTTCCTTTCCGGCGTCGTTCATGTAATCCGTCGGCGAAACCCGAGCGATCGATGGTAGGGTGGTGGGAAATTCTGCAGCCATTGGTCTATCCTATGCCGATGTAGTGATTTCAGGCAGCACGGTCAATGCCGATTTTGCCGAGCAAATGGGGAAAACTGAGCCATCCGCGCGGACCATCTCGATGTCGAATACGCGCTTTCCGGCCGTCAATGCGGATGTATCCGTGGTGTCGAGAGTCAGGCGCAGGGCCTTGGTCACCATGTCTATCAGCAGCTCGCCGGTGGTGTGCTTGTACGTGGCGAGAATAGGCCCGGTGACGCTTGCCTTGACGTTCATGCGCGCCTCAACGAACTGCGAGAGGTCGAGCGGTTCGCGATAGACGAGCTGACCGCCTGCGGTGTAGGGGGTAAAGCTGATGCCGTTGACGTCGTTAAATTCGATCGTGTCGGCGTCAATCCAGGTGATTCGCCGGAGCGCATCATCGAGCGGGTCATCCCAGTTGGTGTCGATCTCAGGCACGCCGGAATTCATCACGGCAGCCCGCCAGCCATCAGTCAGGCCATGCGCCGGTGCGGTGATGCTGATTGGGGCGCTTGCGGCAATGCCGGTGATATCGACATAGACGAGGACATCAGATTCGACGCGGATCGGGATGTCTTCGCTGGCGCCGCGGCGGACGGTTAGACTGAGTTTTTCGAGCATGGCGGTTGGTCAGACGGTGGTTTTTCCGGATACGAGGCCGTTCGGATGAATCGAATGGTCGTATTTGTCTTCGATCTCTTCTGCGGTCGGCAGGGTGTCAATGGGCTGTAGATCAACCTCGACCTTCCCGCTTTCCTGCGGACGCAACGTGATTGCCAGCGTGTCGTAGCCGTAGAATCGATCTTGCATGGGATAGATTCCGTCGAGCAGCGAGGATGTTTTCGGCAGGCTAAGTTTTATTCCTCGCGACGAGGCAATACCAAGCCAAAATTCAAGGCAGCCGCGCCCTTTTTCTGCGTCGTGAGAATTCGGGTACGTGTAATCGCACCCGAAAATACTGATATGACTAACGCCAATGAAAATTGCGTATGCCACCGCGTATGCTGCGGTGCTGTTGAAATACGCCTGCCCGAGATGGTTGAGCACATCCTGCAGGGGGAATGCGACAAGGCCAGGATAGTCCGGGTGCTCGCGACTGGTGATAATCGGTCCTGGATGCAGTCTCATCCATTCGAGCATGCGCGCGATGTTGCTGTCAGGCTGTGCTGCGGCGCGCAATTCCTGGATGCGAACGTCATCCATGTGAAAAATGCGATCGCACAGCAAAACGCCGCCAAGTGCGTTGATGCCCCACACCTCGTCGCAATAGGCGTGTTTACCGCCGAGCCGTTTGGTGATGTCGACATACTGCTCCAGCGACGGCCCAAGGCCCAGAATTGTGACGTGCGCTGGAACCGGATACGCGTCAACCATCGCCTCGTATGCCGTCTGCTCGCGCGGCTGATCTGTGTGCATGGGATTGTCGTGTCCTATGGCCAAGATTGGCGCCGAACGGTTGCCCGGCGCCAGGTGGATTACGGGTTAGCGGTCGGCATGACCTGCGGGGAGTGCAGCAAAGCCTCGCAGGAGATCAACGTGCCGGCCGTGACGGTGCTCTTGATGTTTGCTTGGACGTACCGCTTGTTGCCACGGTACCCGACCCGCTTGACAACGTTTTTCGACGTGCCTGACGTTCGGGTAGCCGCAGCAGCGACGCCGGCAAGCAGTTCCGTGCCGAGCAGATCGGCATCTGCAACCGATGTCAGCGTGCCGGTGACATCGCCTTCCTTGACAGTGACGCTGAAAACGGCATTGGTGGCGGTGATCGAGCCATAGGCGCAGATGAACTCGACGCCTCGGAAACCCTGACGATCAATGATCTTGCCAGTTTGACCGGTGCCGGTGGTGCCAACGGCGACCGGCGAGATTACCCGCTGTGCGCGGATGGTGTTGTGCAAATCGTGCATGGTGTTTTTTCCTTTCATGAGCTGCGGCCGATCATGGCCGCAGCGGGTCGTTCGATTGTCAGCGGTCGGTCAGGAAGCGGCAAACTTCATGAGCTTGATGGCTTCAAAGTTGTAAATGCCACCGCCGACACGCCTGCGGAAGTTAAACTTGGTTGTGCCCTTGGCCGTCACGTTATCGCGGATCAGCGTGGTGCCAGTGCGATTGACGATCAGGTATCCACGCTGGAAGTTGCCGTATGCGACAGACAGGCTGTTCGCGGCAATTGTCGGCATGTTGTCATCGACCTCGACGGGCGACCCCAAGAACCGACCGCCGAAAGCGCCGGCAGGGTCTGGCTGCCACAGGTAGTAGCTGCCGCTGCCGTCCTTCATCTGGCGAGCGGTTCCCAGCGTGGTGTCACTCATCACCCAGACCGCGCCGCTGCGATACTGCGACTTGAGAGCATGCTGCAGATCGATCAGCTTATCGGCCGGCGCGACCGAAGCGAAAGCGCCCGATTTTCCGCTGGCGATGTAGCCGACGTTGCCAAAGGTGTAGCTGGCGTTGGCGACCGTGTTGTAGGTCGTGATGCCGCGCGGCTTGGCAAGACCATTTCCGGTGATCACCTGGGCGCCGACCCCTTCAGCAAATGCGATGCCGGCTTCGTTGGCGAGGTCTGCAGCCAGGTCGATGTCTGCGTCTTCGAGCGTTTCGTTGAAGACCCACGGTTCAACCTCTGCCGGGTAAGCAACCACCTCGATGTTTGCATACTTCGGTTCTGCGCTCTCGCCGGCGGTGCTACCTTCGCCCGGCCAGGCGCAGGCCATGCCTGATGTCTTGACGCGCTTGTTGTAGGAGCGTGCTTGCGTATTGACGATCTTGCTGATGCGGTATAGCGCGCTCTCGGTCATCGCAATTCGATCGATTTCGCGTTCAATCTCGGGCAGGATCAGGACCCCGCCGTCGACATCTGACGTGGAGTTCATCGCGGCCTTGCGTTCAATTGCCTTGAGCTCGTGGTGTTCACCGGTTCGCAGGAATCGGTCAAACGCCTGCTTGTGCTCCTGGCTGACGCCTGACTCCTTGCTGGCGCCACCAGTGCGCTGCGTGGCGAGCTGCACATCCTGCAACATCTTGCCGAGGCGGTCGATGTCGGCGTTGATGGCGGCGATCTTGGCTAGGCTGTCGTCGCTGGCGTGGCCGCGCTTTTCGATTTCGGAGAGGCGCTGATCGTTGGCTCCCTTGAATTCTTCCCAGGCCTTGGCTTGCTTCTCAAGCAAGTCAGCCATGTCTTTCATTTCCATGTCGGTTCCTTATGCTGTGAAATTGGTGATGATTCTCTGAGCGGCGGCGCTCATGCGCTGAAGGTGCTGGTCTGCATCGCGCAGATCGGAGCGCCTGATCTTGGCAATGATGCCTTTTGCTTCTGCCCGACTGAAGCCGCCTGCGTCTCGCAGGAGGTCTTCAAGCTCGGTGATGCTGTCCATATCGGCAATGCTTTTGATCGCGGTGACGCGAGCATTGCGGTTTGCCGGGAATGTGACCGGCGAAATCTCAATTAAGTCAATCTGGGTGATGCGCCGGCGCGGATCTTCGGGCTTGCTGCGCGGCTCGTACTTCTTGGGTATGTAGCCGATGCTCAGACCGTCAATTGCCGGGCGCGGAGTCATGCGCATGAGCGTATCAATCTCGTTCCCGCGAGGCGTGTCCGCAAGCTGGCCAGTGACGCGCAGCCCTGATCCGTCCTCTGCAAGATCCTGCCAAACGCCGATCGGAGTCATGTCCTCGGATGTCATGGACATTCCGCCGTGCTGACTGAGCATTGACGGCCACGGAGATTTCCCGCTTTTGGCGTCAGAGAGGAATTCCGAAAACGCGCCAGGCATGATTACATCGCCGTATGCATCGACATTGTTGAACGCTGCGCCGTACCCGCTGAATGTGCGTGCTGACTGCGCAACTCCATCAGCAGGAGCGTCGAATTTTAGCTCTCGCAGCGGGAAAACGGATCGGATGGTATTCATTTCGGATTACTTTCTGAATCGGTGCTTGCTGGATCTGTGCTTTCTGGATCTGGACTTGAAGGATCTTCCATGTTCAAAGGCACCCGGTATTTTTCGCCTCCGTCATACGGATTCAAATCTTCGTAGGACCGGATCTCATTCGGTGCGAGAGCGCCGATGCCGTAGAGCGTGCGGTAAAATTCCGCACGGTCCCGATGCGAGCCGCGCAGTAGGCCAGCAACCGAAAATTTGCAGAAATACCCATCCGCACGCTCGGCATCTGTGAGCAACTGCAGATCGAGACGCTGCTCGATGCGAGCAAACCACGGCCCCATCGTATGCACGACATGAGCCAAGAACATTTGCTCAGAACTGGCATACGTCGCGGTATTCGCTGCCTCTCCGATCATGATCGGCAGCACGCGGAAAAACCGGCACACCTCCGCTACCTGGAATCGTCTTACCTCGATCCACTGCGCTTGATCGTTCTGCTGCGCCCTCGGCGTCCATTTCATCCCCCCCCAAAGCACGGCCGTCCGGTAGGCGTTTTTCAGCCCGATCTGCGAAGCTTCCCATGACTCGCGCAATTGCTTAGACTGCTCCGCGGACAGGATCGAATCCGTCGAGAGAATGCCGCCGAGAATCGCGCCGTTGGAAAATTGCCGTGCGCCGTGCTCCTCGGTGGCCAGCGCCAGGCCGATCGCTTCTCGCGCCAAGCGAATGCCGTCTAGCCCCTCGATGGCAGTCCAGCTAGGCCCCTTGAAGTGCAGGATCTGGTCGGCAGAGTACCTGCCATAATTCCCGTTGTCGAAATGCACGTCATATGTGATCGACCAATCCGGATTCCGAGTCGCGATTACCTGCTGTGGCGTCAGCGGCTGTAGCTCAATGCGCGACTGGCCGCGAAACGGTGCGGATCGATTGATCAGGCAATAGGCCCGATTTTGCATTGCCAGATGCAGACCCATTGTTTCGCGCCATTCAAAGCTGGTGATTCCTGGCGCAGGCGATGCGTGCAGCACGTTGTAAAGCTGGTGATCTGTTGCTGCGTCTGACCCGCCATCCGCGCGGCGGCGGTAGAGCTTGAGGGGGACCTGTGCGATGCCTTCGGCGATGACCCGGGCACAGGCGATGGCGCTTGCTGCCTGGAGGGCTGTCTCCCAGGTGACGGCAACGCCTGACTTTGCGCTGGCGTTTCCGAGCAGATCAAGCAGCAAGTCTGAGCGCGAAATGGCGCTCTTGCTCTCGCCTCCGATCATGGAACGCAAGCGTGAAAGCAGGCCCGGCTTCTGCATTACCAAACCTCGATTCTTAGTTCAACAGGCATCGATGCAGTTAAGCTGATCTTGCCGGCAGCCATAACCGCGGCCACCATCAAATCAATTCGTCCGGTCGCGTGCTCTTTGCTCAATTTTCTATTCCCCGCTCCATCCGTGACGGTCACAGCATTACCAGCACACATCGTCATGATCTTGTGCCCGTTGTGAACGATTTGTCCGTTTAGCAGCATCCGCTCGAATTCCTCAAGCGCCGGACTCATGTCCTTATAGCCCTGGCCGAATGGGACCATCTCCGGCAGCGAGATTCCTTCGTCGCTCGCCATCTGGATTAGGTCTTCAATCCGCCAGCGGTCGTATGCACATCCGACGACTTCAAAGAACTCGCACATCTGCGAAAGCTTCTGCAAAATAACGCGCTTGCTGATCGCGCGGCCCGGCGTGGTGCTGAGCAGCCCTTCTGCCTTCCATTGCACATATGGCACACGATCTGTTTCGCTCTTGCGCTTTAGGTCTGCGTCAGGCAGCCAAGCGTAAGGCACAATTCGCCACGGTTCGCCCTCTTCGATCGGCTCGACGAGGAAGACAAGCCCTGTCAGGTCTGTCGTGCTGGACAGGTCGAGACCGGCCACTGCTCGACGCCCGGCTAGGTCTTCCACCTCGAACGCTTGCTGCGCGCCTTTCCAGACTTCGTGCGAGATCCACGGGCTTTCTGCATCCGTCCATGTGCAGAAGTTCAGCCTCCTGACCAGCGCTTCCTTGCTCGGCATCCCGAGTGCCTCAGTGACTTGCTCCCGGATGTACTTCAGGCCCGGTAGGTCCGCATCTTGCAGAGACGGGTTTGCTTTCGGCCAGCAGTCCTCAGTCAGAAACGGGTCGTCAGCCTCGTCAAGCGCGCAGATGTACGGAAAAAACGAGTCATCTTCAATCTCGCGTTTGGCCACCCTGGCGCCGTATTCGTGATAAGCCCAACACGGCCCGCTTTTGCCGCTGCCGGCGTTGGTGATCATGAAAATCAGCGCCTGGCGCCGGCTTTTGGTGCCGGCCCGCAGCATTTCCACGACGGTGTTTGTTTTGTGCTCGTGCAGTTCGTCAATCAGCCCGATGTGCGGACGCGGCCCGCTCTGCCCGTCGTCGCTGCTGATCGGCCTGAAGAACGCGCCTTGTGCCATATAGGCCAGGTTCCAGCAGCGCTCGCCGGTGCCGCTCTTGGTCAGCCGCTTGGAAAGCTCCGGCGACTGATCGACCATCGCTACGGCATCGCGAAACAGGATCATGGCTTGATCCTTTTTCGTTGCTGCGCTGTAGACTTCCGCCCTCGGCTCTGCGTCTGCTACCAGGCCAAGCATCCCGATGCCGGCAGCAAGCGGAGACTTCCCGCTTCCCTTCGCTGTCTCGACGTATGCCGATCTGAACCGGCGCGTGCCGTCCGGACCTTTCCAGCCGAACAGCGAGCCGACTACGAAACGCTGCCATGGCAGAAGGGCAAACTCGACGCCCTCGAATGCGCCGCCGTTGAGTTTCAGCACGTCCTCGAAAAAACCTTGCGCCTTTTCCGATTCCTCAACATTCCACACCAGCCCGCGCTTGCCGCCCTCGGCTATGTCCTTCAGGTGCCGCGCGCACTGCGCCCGTACATGCGGGCCTGCAATGCGCTTGCCCGATACGACTTCCCGCGCGTACTGCGTGGCCGCGTCAGAAATAGCGGGCGGCGCGGTCTTCTTGCTTCTGGTCATCAGGTGCCGCTGTGACGCGGGAACGCGCCGAGGGGGTCATACCGAACTCGGCGGCGTAGCGCACCATGTCGGCCTTGGCCTTGTTTGCGATCCCGACGAGCGGGTTTTGTATGGCATTGCCGCTGACGGTTTTAATCATCAGCGCGGCGTTCAGTTCATCCTTCGCTGCCATGCGGTTGATGGCCCGCTCGGCCTGCGCCCAGCGCCCGTATGCGGCGCAATAGGCGGCAAGAGCGGCCCGGTCTAGCTCAGTCATCAGGCCAGCGGCATAAAGCGCGCTGCACACCCGGCCCCATTCCACATTTGCGTCGTCACACAGGAAGGCTGGTGGAGTTGGCTCGGACAGGGCGACCACCGCCTCGGCCTTGGGCAGCGCCCGCTTACCGGGGTTGCCTTTGACCAGCTTTAACGCGGTCGGAGTAGGTTTTCGGCCAGTTGCCATGATGTTGTCTCGACGGTTTCCCGCTCGCTAGGTAGAGTCGCCAGCATGGAAACCAAACTGCAAACCCTGAAAAATGCGACCACGTCGCTTACTACATCAACCGCACCATCAGCACCGGCCACCACAGCACGCGCACCACGCAGGTGCGCCGCACCGGCATCGTCCAGGGCTGGCGGGATGGCAAGGTGGTCGTGCTGCACAAGGCGGGCTACACCGAGGACTTGGCACAGGCCGATCTCTACTACGTCGAATGATCAGAAAGATCGAGAAAGAGGCCAAGCGGCGCTTGGCTTCTCAATCGAACAGCGCGTTACTACGGGTGTCGCAACGATCAACCCGAAGGAGCAGCCACCATGACCACCAGCCAGATCCCCGCCACCCAGAACGATGCCTGGGGCTTTTGGGGCACGATGAACGAACACGCCAGCGCGGCTTGGCCCCTGGCGATGGCCGCCATCTCGGACGCCACCAGCCAGCCCCTCGAATCGGTAAGGGTCTTCCTCGACAGCCGCCACGGTCGCCACTTTGCCGACGACGTCCAGAACGGGCTTTACGAGGGCAAGGCCCTGGCGGACGCGATCAACACCGCCACCCAACGCTGGATGGGCTGGACGATTGGCCGCCAGACCAGCAAGCAATACGGCATCCCGCGCGGCCTGCCTTACCTGACAGGCTTTGTGATTCACTGCGAGATCGTCGACGAGTCGCTCGCCGCCTGATCGAGCGCCGCGCCATCCGCCTCGCGGGTGGCCTGCTTCCCGGTGAAGTCCTCCCACCGGCGCACGATCACGTCCACGTACTTCGGGTCGAGTTCGATCAGCCGCGCAACGCGGCCTGACTTTTCCGCCGCGATCAGCGTCGTGCCGGAACCGCCGAAGGGATCGAGCACCACGTTGCCGGGGCGGCTCGAATTGCGGATCGCGCGCTCGACCAACTCCACCGGCTTCATCGTCGGGTGCAGGTCGTTCTTCTGCGGCTTCTTGATGTTCCAGACGTCGCCCTGGTCCCGGTCGCCACACCAGTGCCGCTGTGCGCCCTCGGGCCAGCCGTACAGGATCGGCTCGTACTGGCGCTGGTAGTCGGCGCGCCCCAGCGTGAAGGTGTTCTTGGCCCAGATGATGAACGTCGACCACTTGCCACCGGCGGCGCGGAAGGCAGCCTGCAGCACATCCAGTTCGCTGCAGGCCATCGCCACGTAGATACCGCCCCGGCAATGTGTGACGGTGGGTGTCAATGCCGCCAGCAGGAAATCGTAGAACCCGTCGCCCAAGTTGTCGTTCAGGATCGCACGATCCTTGCCGCGCATCTTGTCCTTGGCGCTGTTGGCGTAATTCACGTTGTACGGCGGGTCGGTGAAAACCATGTCCGCCACGTCGCCTTGCATCAGTCGGTCGTAGCTCTCGGCCACGGTCGCGTCGCCGCAAAGCAGCCGGTGCTGGCCCATGACCCAGACATCGCCCGGACGCGAGATGGGTGTCTCGCTGACCTCGGGCACCGCATCCTCATCGGTCTGGCCCTCGTTGTCCGGCTCGTCGCCCGCGATCAGTTCAGCCAGCGCGTCGGCGTCGAAGCCGGTGATATCGAGGTCGAACACTTCGAGTTGCAGGGCTTCCAATTCGATCCGCAACATCGCGTCGTCCCATCCCGCGTTCTCGGCGATGCGGTTGTCCGCGATGACCAGGGCGCGGCGCTGCGTGTCGCTCAACCCTGCCAGCTCAATGCATGGCACTTCTTCCATGCCCAGCTTGCGGGCGGCAAGGACGCGGCCATGGCCCGCAATAATTCCGTTCTCGCCGTCCACCAGCACGGGGTTCGTCCAGCCGAACTCGCGAATGCTTGCCGCGATCTGTGCCACTTGCGCGTCGCTGTGCGTGCGGGCATTGCGGGCGTATGGAATCAGATCGGCGACTTTTCGCGAGACGATTTCTGGCAAGCTCAAGGCTTTTGACCTGTCTCTTATACACATCTGACGCTGCCGACGATCTACTCTGTGT
>ERZ761593.44-NODE-44-length-12790-cov-15.274362_pt1 | contig 12790 bp, 10 predicted proteins | sample MGYA00433094_ERZ761593 | MGnify/ENA primary metagenome ERZ761593 (study PRJEB28899, sample SAMN03785551) | bioreactor sludge metagenome | biome: EBPR Sludge; feature: EBPR Bioreactor; material: 0.22µm filtered reactor supernatant | place: Saint Lucia: Queensland...
TGATCGAAGCGTCTCTTGAAGACGCAAAGGTTGCGAAAGACAACCTGCAAATCACTAAGTTTCAAAACGACTTGGATGAGAACTCTGGCAAACTCAAGAAGCAGGAAAAGGCTACAATCCTTGATGTCACAAAAGCTCGTATCGCCGACAAGGTTGCTATCGAGGATATGGGTGTTGTAACTTACAGGTACATTGACGATCTCAAGTTTGAGAGAGAAGCCCTTGAGCTTACAGAGAACCAGGTTGCCTCTCTTCGTGTGGAGAGAGAGCGTCTTCGCGAACAAGAAAATTTGAGCATCAAGGTTGCTAGAAATCAAATAACACCTGAGCAGGCTGCTGCAGAAGCAGAAGCTATAAACGCAAGGGCTGAGGCAAAGCGGGCGGATGAAGAGTTCCAGCAGTCTTATGTTGCTGGATGGAAAAAGGCCTACAAGGCTTATGCTGACGCAGCGACAAGCGAAACAAAGCGTGCGGCAGATACATTCACCACTTTGACAAATGCGATGGAGTCGGCCCTTGATCAGTTTTTGACAACTGGAAAGTTGAATTTTGCTGAGTTCGCCAAATCAGTTATCTTCGAGCTTGCCAAGATCGAAGCAAAAGCTCTTATTGCGAAAGCTGCCGGGGCTGTTGGGGGTGGTGGCGGCTTGGCCGGGATAGTCGGAAATATCCTTGGCATGCTTGGTGGCGCTAGTTTTGGTACGTCCGGGACGACAAACAGCTTCATGACGAATGGGGTTGCCCTCAGATCAGCTAAAGGCAATGTGTTTGACATGAAAGGGAACCTTGTCAATACATTTGCAACTGGAGGGATTGTGGACAGGCCGACCCTGTTTGCTTTCGCAAAAGGCGGTATACCGGCAAAAGGTTTGGCGGGAGAAGCTGGGCCAGAAGCGATTCTTCCTGTGGCGAGAGACAGCGCTGGCAGGCTTGGTGTGCGTTCGACTGGGGTCGGAGGTGACAACATTTCTGTTACAATCAATCTTCCTCCAGGCGCAACGGCCCCGGACATTCGCAGGGCAACGGGTGATTTGGCAAGAGAGCTTACTGCGGCTGTTGGGCGTTCGCGTCGTTACGCTTAAGGTAAATCATGGCTGAGTTTATTGAAGAAAGACTGTCTGTTTCTGTTCGCAACGGCAGTTCTTTTACTGACGATTATTCTGTGGAAGTAGTTACCACAGCTTCGGGTGTTGAATACAGGAGATTGATACATCCGCTGCCGATCAGGCGCTGGAGGTTGCAGTTTACAATGCGCAGGGGCGATATAGGGCAGCTTGTAAAGTCACTGTATGATAGGTGCTACAAGAGCTTCGCTGGTTTTCGTATTCGGTCTGAAGACGATAATTCGACCAATTCAGATGGAACAACCGCTCCAACTGCTTTGGATCAAACACTGATCAGATTAAGCGCAGGTGTTTACCAGCTTGTAAAAAGATACGGGACCGGGGCAGAGCTTGGTATCGGACGCCCAACTAGAACCATTTATAAGCCTGTTAGCGGAACAACTCTTGTTGCCGTTGGAGGGGTTTCTTGGCCGACAGGATGGACTGTCGATACGACTAACGGGCAGATTACCTTTTCTGCAAACAAAACAAAAGCAATAACCAGCATCAGTAAAGCGGCCAATGCTGTAGTTGGGGTGGTTGCTCATCCTTTCAATATTGGAGACAGTGTCCATTTTAGTTCTGTTGGTGGAATGACCCAGATCAACGGCCAGAGAGGAACTGTTAGCGCAACAACAGTCGATACCGTAACAGTTTCTATCAACTCAACCGGTTACAGCACTTACACTTCTGGGGGAGTGGCAAATACCCAACCGCAAGCATCTGAAACTGTAACTGGTGGATGTTTTTTCGACCTGCCGGCACGCTTTGACTCTTCTCTTGAACTGACCGGTATCGGCGCAGACATCAGAGACTCTGGCACTGTGGATGTTATCGAGATACTTAATCCATGAAATCTTCAGTAGCTGATCGGCGTTACAGAGTTATGTGCGCGCGCATTGAACCTATTTATGGCCCGACTGTGCGCTTAACAGACTATCCTCGCGACTTAACAATGGCCGGAGGTCAAATTTATTTAAGTACGGCAGGGTACGAGTTTAGCGGTTATTCTGCAACAGACGACTTTAGCCCTGGTGCGATTGATCTCGAAGGTGTCGCCGGAGTTTCTGGAATCAGTAGGGCGGAGATAGGTAGTGGGGTCTTTGACGGGGCTAGAGTTTATATATTCGCAACGTCGTGGGCATCTCCAATAGAAGATCAAGAGCCGGTAACAGCCGGCATATTCGGCGAAGCTACTCTGCTTGACGATAGGTATAAGATAACCGGAGTGAACCTAGTCGATGTTCTTGGTCAGACTATTGGCAAGGCCTATACTGCAGGGTGTGACAAGGTGTTTTGCAGCACCGGCTTTGCTGGATGTAAAGTCCCGTTGGCTGCAAACACAGTGACCGGCACACTAACCTCTGTCACATCAAATCTTGTATTCAGAGATAGTTCTCGTTCCGAGGCGGCAGATATATTTGGGGCTGGCTTGATCCATTTCACAAGCGGTCCAAACGCCGATCTGAAGGCTTTGGAGATCAAAAGCTATGCGGCTGACGGCACGATAACAGTGCACGAGGGCTTTTACTATGTGCCGCAGGTGGGAGACACGTATAGCATGGTTCGTGGGTGTAGAAAACGACTTGAGGATTGCAAGGTTCGTTGGAACGGCTCTGGTACTTTCAACAACGTGTTGAATTTTGGCGGATTCCCATATATACCAACTAGCAGTCAGTATGGTCAAATTGGTGGCCAATCATGACCTCCGAAGATATCGTGCTTGCAGCACGCGCTTGTTTAGGAACTCCTTTTCGCCATCAAGGTAGAATAATCGGCACCGCTCTTGATTGCGCAGGTGTGCTCATTCAAGTGGCCAAGGCGGTAGGTTGTAACCCAATCGATGTCAGTGGTTACGGTAGAGTTCCGGCAAATGGGCAGTTGGAAGCTACGCTTGATGCTCAAAGTGATCTTGAGCGTATTGCAGACATGAGCGCGAGACAGGCCGGTGACATTTTGTTGCTTCGTTTTTCAGGTGAGCCGCAGCACTTGGCCGTGCTGACAAATGAGAATACGATAGTGCATAGCTATGAGGCTGTAGGTAAATGCTGTGAGCACCGGTTGTCCAACGTGTGGGCTGCCCGTATTGTTAGGGTGTATCGTTTTGTTGGGGTGACGCAATGAGCAGTGTTGGTCAAATTCTAGGCGGCGTCGTTGGCGGTGCTCTTGGTTTTATAGCTGGCGGAAACGTTTTTCTTGGCGCGCAGATTGGAATGACGCTTGGCGGGATGGTTGATCCGCCAAAAGGCCCGACAGTTGAAGGGCCAAGAATTAGCGACCTAAGTGTTCAAAGCAGCACTTATGGGGCGTCAATCGCTCGTGTGTACGGTACATGCATCGTTGCCGGTAACGTGATCTGGGTTGAAAACAACAAACTCAAAGAGGTGCGCACCAAGAAGAAGTCAGGCGGCAAGGGCGGCCCGAAGACCACTACCAAGACCTATAGCTATTACGCGACCTTTGCCGTAGGCCTGTGCGAAGGCCCGATTGCTGGAGTTATGCGCATCTGGATCGGTCCAAATTTGATATACCATGCGGGCTCTACAGACACCGCCACTATTCAGGCCAGTAACGCTGCTGCAACCGGCTTCCGCATTTATAACGGAACAGACACACAACAGCCTGACGCTCGCATTCAAGCCACCATAGGTGTCGATAACACTCCGGCCTGGACAGGCCTTGCTTATATTGTGTTTGACGACCTTCCGCTGGAAAAATACGGCAACACGCTTCAAGGGGCTCAGGTTCGAGTTGAGGTGATGCAACTCGGCGTTACTTACACTTACCCCTATCAAGCTTTTTCCATGCCGAGTGACGATGTTTGGCGTAAAGGGGCCTACGACGGAAGCGTTTACTGCACGACCGCCTACTTTTCGCACGTCGTCGCTGTATCTACGGACGGACTCTCGTGGCAGCAATACGCTTTGCCTGATAGTGCATCAACTCGTCACGGTGTAGCGTCTGACGGTGATGGTACTTTGCTGTGTTACGGGGTAAGCCCGACAGGCAGCATTTGGCGCTCCATAAACCAAGGGGTTACGTGGACAAAGGTTCTTTTAGACTGGGTTACTGTCACAGACATAAAATGGAACGGCTCGTATTTCCTTGCAACGACTGACTCTGGTCCTGTCTACACCTCTCCTAATGGGGTAACTTGGACCAGTCAAACGGCACCGCCAGGAACATATTTCAGCGACACACCTGTCTGGCACGCCGAGTCGACTCATTGGTATGTTGTTGGTCAGTCTGGTGCTCATCCAACGATTTATAGGTCAGCCACTGCAACTACTGGAAGCTGGTCTTTGGTACATACAATGGGCGGCGACCTCAACAACTTCTCCTACGGCTGCGTGCATCGCGGCCGCATTCTGTACGTCGGCGTCGGCACGGGCGGCAGTGGCTATGGCGACATGATGGTATGGTCCGACAACGGCACAACGTGGAGCCAGGTCAGCGTTCCGGCCAGAGGATACTGGATTTTGTCGGATGGCGACAACGTCTGGGTCGGCGATGGCGGAACGACCGGCAGCTGCTACTACAGCCCGGACGGCGTCAACAACTGGACGTACTACGACGGGCCGAACCAAGGCGTGAACCACATGGCGGTCTACGCCAATTTCCTGATCGTCGCAGTGCCTTTCGGTACGGGTCAAGGATTTAGGATCACAAAGCAAAGCTCGGGTGCGTTGCCTGTTGAGCTTGGAGAAATTGTTTCGACTGAATGTTTGCGTTCTGGAATTTTGACCGCAGGAGACATTGATGTCACAAGTTTGACTCAGCAAGTTCGCGGTTACAGAATTGGTTCTCGTGCCACTATCAGGTCTGCGATCGAGCCGCCGCAAGCTGCCTGGCCTTTTGATGTTGTACCGTCCGGTTACAAGATCATTTTCAAAGCAAGGGGCGGTTCAGCCGTAGCTACTGTCTCTGCATCTGATCTTGGCGCTCACACTGACGACGACATTCCTGTGTCCATCACAGCAAGTCGAGAGATGGACACTCAACTTCCTAGAAAAATTGCGCTTCAGTATCTCGATGTTGATCGAGACCAGGAACGTGGTGAGCAATTTGCCGAACGCGGAAACACTGCCGCAACAAATACCATCGCCCGCGAATTGCCGATTTCGCTTACAGCAACTGAAGCAGCAGGCATGGCCGAAGTCCTGCTTTATCTCGCATGGCTTGAACGTTGGCAGATCAGTTTCAACCTGCCGTTGAGCTATAACCAACTTGAGCCTGGCGATATTATCAACTTGCCGACATCTGAAGGTACGGCAAGCGTGAGATTGACATCTGTAAATTACACGAGCGACGACAGGTTGGAATGCAAAGGTCGTTACAATCAAGCTGCTGTCTATACTCCAACCGCAGTCGGAGCACCGAGCGCATCTGTGCCGACTCAGACCATTCCGCTAATTGGCAAATCCATTTATTATCTGCTGGACATCCCAAACATGGACGATGTTCAAGATGATCCGGGTTTTGTCGCAGCAATGTACGGTGAAAATGCCGGATGGGGCGGTGGGGTTTTGATTCGCACGGATGACGGCGGAACAACCTGGAGTGATATTGAGTTGTTCGCACCTCCAGGAGCGGATGTCGGTTTTGCTGAAAACACGATTGGCTCGGTAGATTCCAGAATGTGGGATAAAGCAAGCTCTTTGAGAGTGCGTGCCGTAAATGGCGATTTTTCAAGTACGACAGAACTCGCAGTGCTTAATGGTGCGAACTACTTTGCTTACGGAGACGCTGGTAGGTGGGAAATAATCGCGGCAATTAATTGCACCTTGGTTGCTCCAAATACTTACGTTTTCACAGACATGTTGAGAGGCAGGTTTGGAACTGAGTGGGCGATGGCCACACACGCTATTGATGACAAGGTGATTTTGCTCGACACCGATGCGATGTATTTCATCGGCATGCATGTTTCAACAATAGGGCTTCAGCGAGAGTACAGAGGCATCACATATAATCAATCGGTGGACAGCGATATCGACTATTCTTTTACGTACAACGGGGTCAATTTGGAATGTCTGTCACCGGTATATTTTGTTGGCGGAAGAAACATAGTTACTTCTGATTGGAGTTTTTCGTGGGTAAGAAGATCGAGAACTGACGGTGAGTGGAGAGATTCGGTTGACGCTGGTTTGGGCGAGGCATCGGAGGCATACGAGCTTGACGTTTATTCTGACGACACCTATAGTGTTGTGAAACGCACTATAAGTTCCACCTCGCCAGCGTGTACGTACGGTTCTGCTGAACAAGTGAGTGACTTTGGATCTATTCAAAGCTTAATTTACGCAAAGTTGTATCAACTTTCATCTGTTGTTGGCAGGGGTTATCCAACCACAGGGCAGTTTATTTCTCCGACTGTGTATTTTTATTTCTCATACGTGGTTTTCCAAGCTCAGATGGGCGCTTCGATAGGAAGCACAGCGTTTGACGATACAAAAGGAAACACGATCTCTACATTTGGAGACACAAAGCACGCCATTGCAAATGGTTTGCGTGGCTCGTCGGCTTACTTCGATGGCACAGGAGACAAGCTTTCATTAAGCGCCACAAGTGATTTCAATCTGGCTAGTGGCGCGATGACAATAGAGTTCTGGCTTTATCGAGCGACAAATCTTACTGAGTGCAGGGTTTTGCAGTTTGGTCCAAATGGAAGCTCGTCGAGTTGTCAGGTAAACTTCAGGTCAGATGGTTCAGTTTTCTTTTTTGAAGCCACAGGTTCGCCTGTGGCGGGATTTTCAATTGGAGCAGGCTCTTATGCGTTAAACCAGTGGAACCACGTCGCGTTTGTTCTGGCATCTTCTACCAGCATGGCTTGTTATATTAACGGGGTTTCTAAATTTAACGGTACCGTTACAGCGTTCCCATCGACAACGTATAGTTTGTCTATTGGGGAAGATTCGGGGTATGCTCTGCTTGGAAACATTTCTGGTCTTAGAATAACAAAAGGTGTGGCTAGGTACACTGGAGCTTTCACTCCCCCTACATCGCCTTATGAAGAAGGCTCGGCCGATCCACATTGGAGTAGCGTTGTCCTTTCAATGCCCCTGCTCGATAATTTGCTTGATACAAAAGGCAAGACAGTTACTGTAACCGGAAACACGGTCATCAGTTCAAACCGATATCCGTTTTCTGTTTCTGGTTATTTTGACGGCTCTGGGGATTATTTGACAGTGCCGACGGTGAGTGGTCATCTTGATTTCGGCTCAAGTGATTTTTCTATCGAACTGTGGTTCAACAGAACCATAGACATGTCTTCTGGAACCTACCGGCTTATCAACGAGTGGAACGGCTCCACCGGGTACATCTTCGCTGTGATAAACAATAACCTTGTCTTTAGCTTTAACAACGGTTCTTCTTATAGTGTCACCGGTCCAGCGACAACGATAAACACTTGGCATTATGCTACTGTGCAAAAATCTGGAAACACTGTGTCTGTTGGTATTGACACGGTTGTAGCATCTGGTTCTGTCTCAGGCTCTGTGACAACACCGGTTGGGACAACTTATATCGGCAGGGCGTCGGATGGAGCCTCGCAATATTTTACCGGTTACATTGGACCGATTAGGATTGTAAAAGGGATATCTGCTGCGCTGTTTCCTGAACCAAATCTTCCTCTTCCAACGCAAAATCCAGATACTTATTGGAGCCAGGTTGCGCTTTCAATACCGATGACTGGGGTTAACAACGGCACTGTTTTTCGTGATTACAAGGCACATACCGTCACTACCGTTGGAAACGCCAAAACAAGCACGTCTCAGTATGTCGGTACTATGGGGTCATCTGGTTTGTTTGACGGCACAAACTCTCAATTAACAGTGCCCGCGTCCCCTGACTTTGATTTTGGAACTGGCGATTTCTGTATCGAAGCTTGGGTTAGAATTGCTGCCAATTCTGCGCAGGACTTGTCTGGAAACCGAACCGCCTTAATAGCGTCTGTCGATAATGGCACTACGGCAAAACTTGAATTTACAATAACCGGGAACAGCAGCACTACGGGAACAGGTCTGTTGTTGGGACTAGACCCTGGTTCAGGTTTTGTTTATACTCTTGTTGCTACGAGCATAACTCAATCTGCGTGGCACCTGATAGAAGTAAACAGGCAATCCGGCACGGTCAGGTTCTTTATAGACGGCACGAATGTTGGAGGTGGAGGGAGCTTTACACATTCTGTGGGTAGCTCAACCAACGAACTGCACATTGGAGGTAGGGCTTGGGCATCCAATTACAAGTTCTGGCTTAATGGAAATATCGGGCCGTTAAGAATAACAAAAGGAAATGCAAGGCATTCTTCAGATTACACGGTTGTTCAAGGTCCGTTCTCTGCGTTTAAGGAATAAACATGTCTTCAAGCACATCAAATTTGGATTTGATTATCCAAGCACAAGCCAGCAAAGAGGTTACTGCAAATAACCTTTTTAATGCTGGAAGTCCTGCCGCCATTTTCGCAAGGAGGGAGTCTCTTTGCACAGGACTTAACTGGTTCTATTACGGCGGATACATCCTGGTGGACGGTGTCCTTACGGTGATAGCTAACAACGCGGCGGCGCTTGTACTCAGCGCAAGTACGAACAATTACATTGAAGCGACTCGGGCCGGTGTTGTTTCTAGTAATACAACTGGATTTACTCCTGGCAGGTTGCCGTTGTATTTGGCTGTTACTGGATCGAGCACGGTCACATCTTACACAGACTATCGGGCCTTCTATCAGCCATCAGAAGCAACAAGTAAAGCCAGCCAGGATGTAACTACTGCAGATGTTACCTTGGCCGCAGACAAAGCCAGGTGCGAGTACCTTACTACCACCGGCGTACTGACAGGCAATAGGAATGTAATTGTTCCAAATGACTGGAAAGCGGTTGTGTTTTGTAACAACACTGGGGCTTTCACAACCACCTTTAAAACACTCGGTGGAACAGGCATTGTTGTGGCTCAGACCAAGCGCGCGACCCTTTTCGCGGACGGAACAAACGTCGTTCGCATAACAGCGGACGTGTGAAATAACTCAATTAAATCAATGGCCCCAAAACGGGCTGTGGGCAAAAGTTCAAAACTTTGCGGCCCACAGCCCGTTCTAGCGAATCTGACGCGCTCAGGCCGGCCTGTTTTCCACCATGAAGCGGTGAGAAATCCATCCACGGAAGTTCGCGTAGCGCATTGTCCCCACGGTTGCCACAGCCTGGTGCTCGACCGGTGACATGTGCGGCGGGGAGGCACCGAGAAGCCTGTCGTACAGCCGGTGGTCCTGAATAAGGCTTGACTTAACCCCGCCGTGGTTCAAATAAGACACTCTGGCACAACGAGCGGCAGAGACTTTAATTGCGTCCTCGATTTCCATTTCTCTCTTGTCTTCGTGACTTACATAAGGAAGGTGCCACTCGCCAGCACTCAGGATTCTTTGGCTGCTCAGGTTCTGTACTCGTTGCATGGCTTCTGCGAGTTCCCGCATCTCAGGTTGAGCGTTTGAATGGCAACGCAAGGCATAAAAGTTATCCCATTCCGTTGATGTTACGACGACATGGATATGCTGCCAAGGCTCCAGTATCCTATTTGCAACCTGTTTATGCAGACCGATCATTGACATAAGCTTAACCGGGACGCATGCCATTTTTCCGGCAGCCCTCCACAGAAACTTTGCCAGTCTCAGTTTCAGACCTTCCAACTCGCCGTTGGCCTGCATGCCAGGCTGGTTCGCGCCCCAGTGAATCGGCTCGGCCGGGTTGTGCCAAACATCGGACAACATCTTCTTTACCGGAATCGCCCTGCTTGAACTCGCGTTCCTACTAAATACCCTGTGCGTCATCAGTTCGGCGTGAATGAATCTCGGATATACCAGTTCCATTGTTGTGATGCGGACACCGGATGTGTTCATTGAGTCTGCAACGATGTGGGCCGATATTGTCATTTTTCTTCCTTTGTCAAAACAAATTGTTGTAGTTCTTTCAAAAAAGCTCCGGTCTTTTCTTTATCGGGCATGCATTCGATTTTTAATCGAACCGGTTCGCGAGCTTCAATGGTGATCTGTACACTGGTGATCATTTTTAGACCAAGGCTGTCGCAGAAATCACGCACGCACTGATCGCTGGCCAGTAGGAGTTTAGTGCTCATCGACTTCCTCTATTTTTACACCACTTTCGTTGAACATCTCAATGGATTCATTGTAAGAGGCTCCCCACCTTTCTATAAAAGCAGGGTCGGGTTTGGGGAACACGACTCTGACAATGCCGCTTTGAATCAACCTAGCTGCGCAGTTGCTACATGGGGGATGAGTTACATAAGCTGTGTAGCCGTCAAGGGGTTCTTTCGCTGACAAAATTGCGTTATCTTCAGCATGAAGAGTTCTTAGCAGCTTTTGCTCTCTGTTGTCAAACTGGTCATTAACACCGGCCGGTGGGCCGTTATATCCAATGCTTACAACTTTGTTACGCCCCTTTACAATGACGCAACCTACTTTTGTTGATGTGTCTTTCGACCACCCTGCAATGTGCTGGCAGAGTTTTAACATCCTCACGTCCCATTTTTCTAATGGCATTTTGCACTCCCAGCCCTTTCGGAGAAATCGTAGTCGTCTTCTTCCTCGTCTGTTTCCAGAACACCAGCTGCTTCAAGGAGGTCTCCAAGTTGCTCGAACAGTAAAAAAGCACCTCTCAGGGTAAGAACGCATCTGGTCCCTCCGATTGAAATACCAACATGCTGAACACCGTCGTCGTCTTCAAGTAATCCCAGCATGACCCCTTTGAATCTTTCTTCGCTCATTGTTTGCTCACAACTCCAAAGATATTTCTATAGTCACATGAGAGTATACTCTCTTTCCAGCAAGGCTCGATGTGTCATAGTTGTTCATGTTGACTGCTTTTATAAGCAAGCCGGTATCTAGTCTGAACTGATTTATTGTTGTGTTAATTTCCTCCTCTGCTTTGCGCACCCTAAGTCTTAAAGCTTCAACGTCTACTAACTGATTCATATCTTGATTCCAAATCACAGTTGAATCAAATTGTCAGCAACACTTTCGCTGACCTCTTCGTGGGACACCAGCAGAGTCTGCTTAAAACCGGCGCTTTTTAGGAAACCGAGCATTGCCTCAGACCGCTCAGTGTCGCAGCCATGCATCGGCTCATCCAGCACCAATAATCCGCATTGCGGGATGAAAGTGCGGAGTAGTGCGCAGCGAATGGCCAAACCGAGAATATCAAGCGTGCTGCCTGAAAGAGACTCTACTGCCTGACCATTCACCTTGAATCCGCTACCGTCCTTAACTACCCAAGATTCCTCCTTCCTGATCTGAGAAAACATCACGCTTACTGAAGCAAGCACGGTGTTCCACAGCTTATTTGCGATGACCGGTCGAATCTTTCTGATTTTAGATACCAAGGCGTTGTTGAAGCCAAGCACCTTGAGGTCAGAACGACACGATTCGATGACCCTGTTTGCGTCGTCTACGCGAGCCTGAGCGCTGGCCCACATATTTTTTGCTGTTTGAAACTCGCGCGTTGCGTTTTCAATCTCACGCTTGCAGCTGGCAATCGCGTCTTGAGCATCTTGTATCGCCCCAAGAGCCCAGTCCTTGTCCGCTGTCAGCTTCAGCACGCCTTCTTCGTCTGGACAAGAGAACATGCGCAGTTCAGTTTCAGCATCGTTGTACGCTGCCGCCGCTTTTGCTAACTGCTCTTTTGCCAGTTCCAGACGAGCGCGCGCCGACTCAATCTGCTTGATCTCGCTCTGAGCGACTGCTAGGGCCTGGCGCAGACCATTTAGGTCCGGTGCTTTCCCGCACGGCGTACCACCCTGCCACACTAGCTTCATCGGATAGTAATCGTCGTCGAACATGCAATATCCGATTAGCTTTTTATAACTGGGAATCAGTTTCTTGGCATAAGCGTCGATCTCTTCAAACTTTGTTTTGTCATCGCGCTCACTGTCAAGATTTTTTGAATTTGCGGTTTGCAGAGCCGCGCATTCTGCCAGCTTCTTGTCTACTTCAGCGTTAACGGCAACAATGTTGTCGATGTCGGGCAAGGTCTGCCCGCACTTGCTACAAGTTGTCGAGTCAAACCTTTGTGCCTTGTAGGTTTTCACATCGAATCTCAATTGAGCGGCCTCTGCTTCAAGTTGAGAGATTTTCGAGTTGCATATATTCCTGCAGGTGTCGAAAGAATCCTTCGTGCCTTTCCATGTGCGGCCTGCTGGCAGGCTCAGAAACAGTGTGTAGGCCTCGACTCGTGCAGCATACCCCTCGGCATCAACAATTTGAGATTTCAGACTTTCGACTTGCTGAGTGTCAATCGGCCTGTCGGCTTCTCTAGTGAGCGAACCGACCTGATCTTGGGCGCTGGTGAGGTTGCGTAGCAATTCATCAATCTTGCCCTGCATCACGCACTTGCGCATGAACTCGGCCGATCCTTTTTGCCAGGCGGATAGAGCCGCATCGGCCGCTGCCTTCAGGCCGGGCATGGATGCCTCTGTGGCCGACGCCTTGGCCTCAAGAGAGCGCATCGCAGAGGCATGGGCATCCTCATCCGGTCGGGCAGGAAGGCCGGCTGTGGCGGCTGCCAGCATGCTCTCCGCACCCTTGAGTTGGGCCTCGATCAGGGTCGCGGACCCCAGCGCGAGTTTCTTCGATGCAGCGTCAAGGATGCGGTCGAACGTGTCGAACGAAGCCAAATCCTCGATCATTTCGC
>ERZ761593.46-NODE-46-length-12472-cov-71.344528_pt1 | contig 12472 bp, 9 predicted proteins | sample MGYA00433094_ERZ761593 | MGnify/ENA primary metagenome ERZ761593 (study PRJEB28899, sample SAMN03785551) | bioreactor sludge metagenome | biome: EBPR Sludge; feature: EBPR Bioreactor; material: 0.22µm filtered reactor supernatant | place: Saint Lucia: Queensland...
GTTACTACTCGTAACGCGTCGTAACCTGCCACAAACGCGTGGAGTGTGCACTATCGCTCCACGCGTGACTTACTTCCAATAACAACACATGAGGATGAATCATGGCATTTACCCTGCAACCGAAACCCACCTTCACTGGTGAAGTCACGATCCCGACCCCGACCGGGGACGGCAAGGTCACGTTCGAGTTCAAGCACATGGGCCGCAAGGCGCTGAAGGCTTTCTTCGAGTCGCTTGGCGACGGCGATACCGCCCGCCCGGACAGCGAAGCGCTGCTGGACCTGGTCAGCGGTTGGTCCGGTGTCGACGAGAAGTTCAGTCCTGAGAACCTGGACATCCTGCTCGACAACTACCCCTCGGCGGCGAAGGCGATCTTCGAGGCGTACAACAAGGGCCTGTTCGAGGGCAAGCAAAAAAACTCGTAGATCTGGCTGCCCGGATGTACGACGCCGGGCCGTCAGATGAGGAGTTGAAAGCGTTCTGCTTGACGCGGGAGGATGTCGAGGACACCAGCGATTTCGAGATCTGGCCGGAAAACTGGATTCCGTTTCTGGTCTTCTCCGAAGTGTCAACGCAGTGGCGAGTGGGTCCAGGTGGCGCAACCGGACTCGACTACGGTCCAGTCAAGTGGGTAATGGGCCTGATGAAGATCAAGAAGAAGTATGAAGTCCTCCGCGCAATACGGACGATGGAATCTTCAGCACTAAAGACGATGAACAAATCTTGAGGGGTAGGGTATGAGTGGTGTAGACGCAGCAGCAACCTTATCCCTCAAGATTGATACCACATCAGCCAACGAGTCTCTTACCGCCCTAGAGAATCGTATGAAGGGGTTGGGGGCAAGCCTCAACTCAGGTTCAGCGGCACAACCCAAAGCAATTTCAAGCATCGGCACATCAGCGGCCGAGGCAAGTGCGCAACTCAAGACACTGCAAGCAACTGTCGGCGCTCTTGAGGCCAAGATTTCCTCGATGTCTACTGGGGGAAAGACGGGCATTTTTGGCAACGTGACCAAGGCGGGTTACGAGATTCAAGGTTTGTTCGGAAAGGTCGACCACAGTGTCGAACGTACCGATAGCAACTTGAAGACGATGCTGAAAAGCGCCGAGATGGCTGGTTCGGCAGCGGTTAAGCAGGCGAACGATCTGGCACGCGCCAAAAACCTCGCCAACTCCCTCGAACTGCGAGTGATCGCAGCCGAGGAGGCGGCCAAGATCAAGAAGGCAGCAGACGATGTCGCCGCCTTGGGCCGTGCCAAAAATCTCGCCAACTCCCTCGAACTTCGAGTAATCGCAGCCGAGGAAGCGGCCAAGGCCAAGAAGGCAGCAGACGATGTCGCCGCCTTGGGCCGTGCCAAAAACCTAGCCAACTCCCTCGAACTTCGAGTAGTCGCAGCCGAGGACGCCGCACGGTTGAAGGCTGCCGCGAAAGACGCACAGGAGTTGGCCAAATGGCTTTCCCTGACCGATAAGCAGCGGGCATCTGCAACCGTTCAGGCAGCGAAGGCTGTCTATGGTGGCGCACAACAGAGCGTTCTCCCTGGTGTGGCGGGTTCGTCTCAAGCACTTGCTGCTGCGCAGAGTGCCGGCAGTGTTGGAGCCGCCGAAGCGGAACTGGCCAGACTCACGAACACGCACAAGGCCCTCACCCCCGCCATTAAGCAGAGCGCTGACCACCAACTGCACTGGAACAAGATCACCAACGAAGGCCATGCCGCTGTTCGCGGTTTGTCCGGAAGTTTGGGTACGTTGTGGATCACTTATGGATCTTTGGTTCCGCTGTTGGCTGGTGCGGCGATAGGTTCTGCTTTTGTGAATGCGGCTAAGGCCGGGTCTGAGTTTTCTTACCAGCTAACGTTCGTCAAGGCACTTGGGAATGAATCCGCTGAAGCGATTGAACGCTTGTCGTCATCGGCATTGGCACTATCCCAAACTGGTCTGCGTGGGCCAACGGAAATCGCCAGCGGTTACCGAATATTGGCACAGGCTGGTCTTGACGCTGCCGCCGCGTTGGAGGTTATGCCACACGTTCTGAATTTGTCCACTGTTGGTGAGATGGAGATGGAGCAGGCAGCCACCACACTGGTGGGTGTCATGACAGCCTTCAACCTGAAGGTTGAGGACGCCGGCCACGTCGGAGACGTGTTTGCCAAAGCTGCAGCCTTGTCACAAACATCTGTCCAGTCCATGACTGAGGCCATGAAGTACGCCTCTGTGGTTGGGGAACAGTATGGGGCAAGCCTTGAGGATTCGGCCGCAGCGTTGACGCTTTTGGCCAAGGTGAATATCACAGGAACCTCGGCTGGTACGGCTTATCGCAACATGTTGAAGGAATTGTTCACCCCGGTCCCGCAAGCGGCAAAGGCGATGAACAAACTTGGCTTGGAGACAAGAGACGCAAATGGCAATCTGAAGTCCTTTGTCGACATCATGAATGATCTTCGTGAGAAGATGAAGGACTTTAGCCAAGGGGACACACTAAGTATTACGCAGCGTATCTTTGGCGAGAGGGGTGGAAAGGAAGCATCCCGAATGTTGGCCATTGAAAAGGCCGATTGGGACAAGCTGGTGGCATCCATCAAAGACTCAAATGGGTTTATGGAAGGTGTTGCTACACAACTGGAGAATACAGCCAAAGGTAAGTGGGCGCAGGCGTTGAACACGTTGAAGGTTCAACTGGTCACCGCTTTTCAGGAGATGGAACCTGCTTTCAGCGATCTCGCTGACAACTTCAAACAGTTGTTCTCTGACCCATCTTTCGTGAGCGGTTTGAAATCAATTGTTGGCGGAGTAGCGTCGCTCACATCAACCCTCGTATCTATGGCCTCTGTGCTGCTCACAGGGGTGCAGATATGGGCGGTATATAAAGCGGCAGTCATTGGTGCGGCAGTTTGGACATCGGCTGCGACTGCGGCTTCCGGTTTTGCAGCCAGTATGTTGGCCGTAAACGGTGTCATGGGTCCGGCCTTGGGAACAATGGCCACCTTGCGGGGCGTTATTGGTGGGCTGCCCTCACTCTTGCTTGCTATTCCCACACCGCTGACTATCATTGCCGGGGCTTTGGCAGCGGGGGCTACTGCGTGGGCAATCTGGGGTGGAGCGGCGTCTCGCGCTGGTGACATGGCGTATGACTCTGCCAAGCGAGCAGAAGGTGCGTTGGCAAAAGTCAGACGCAGGGAGAAGTACGGAGTCGGGGATCTTGGTGAGGCTCAAGAGGAACTAGATAAAGCAGAAAAACTGCTGAACTTACGGATTGAAGGCAGGGCTACTGGCACTGCGCTTTCAGATGCGAGGGCGTCTGTCGGTAAATGGACAGAGGTTGTTACCGACCTTGAAAAAGAGAAGTACAAGGCGTCGAACGCTTCTGAGGGTTTGAAGAAAGCTGTCGAAGGTAAGCCTGCGACAAGGAAGGCTTCTGAAATTCTTGGACCTGATCCAAAGCCCGTAGGGGGTGGACCCAAGAAAGTTCGTGACTACAGCGGCGACCTTGAAAAATCCAACATCGCATCGCTGGTTGAACAGCAGCAGGAGAACATCAAGGTTCTGGACCTTGTCCATAAGAATCACCTGATCACTGAGGAGCAATATCAATCCAACATTGCAGGCATCTATGCTGAGTGGGGTCCGAAGATTGAGAGCGAGTACAGGGAGAGCATTTCCCGACTCGCCAAACTTCAAGCCACTTCGAGCGGTGATGAGGCAAAGCAGTATGAGAAGAAGCGCAAGGACATGGAAACGGCTTACCGCAAGTTCCAGTTCGATGAGGCTTATCGTTCTGCGGATTCGCTTGCTGCTGAACAAGGGAGAATCAAGAAGTCGGGGGAAGAAATCCAGAAGATTATGGAGGAGCAACAAGCCAACACAGATCAGATCATGGAAAGGCTCGCAGCCACACGCCTGAAACTTGACATGACTCCTGAGCAGGCAGCCGGATACGATGCACGAAAAGCCGTGGAAAAGCCCTTGGACAAGGCTATTGCTGGAAAGCAAGCGGAGGCCCAAAACCTGTTGAATGCCGGGTACACGGAAGAAACCACGAACATGAAGGCTGTTCGTGCCGAGATCGAATTGCTGCTTGAGGCTCGTTCTCGTCTGGCTGGTCAGGCAGCGGCGCAGGCGGAAGCCGAAGTCGGCTTCGCCCGCTCTTATGAGTTTGGGTGGAAGCAGGCGTTCAGAACCTGGACCGATGAAGGAACGAATGCGGCCAAGACTGCTGCTGACTCGTTCGCCATCATGACCAGCAGCATGGAAAGTCTTCTGGACAATTTCTTGACCACCGGAAAGTTGAATTTCGCTGACTTTGCCAAGAGCGTCATCCTGAGCATTGCCAAGATTGAGGCCAAGGCTGCTTTGGCTAAAGGGTTGAAGGCTGTTGGTGGTGACGGTGGTGGTTTTGGTGGGATCATCTCAGGAATTCTGGGTGCCATAACTGGTGGCGGTGGGGGTGGTTTCAGTTCTGGAGATTTTGCCAATCTAGCATCGAGTTTCATCGACAGTGCCAAGGGGAATGTCTTTTCCGGGTCGCCGTCTCTGCACACTTACGCAAACACGGTGCAGACGAGTCCGAAGACCTTTGCCTTCAGAAACCTTCATGGTTTTGCTCGCGGTGGTGTATTCGCTGAGGCCGGTCCCGAAGCTGTGATGCCCCTTTCTCGTGACAGTAAAGGCCGGTTAGGTGTGCACATGCAGGGTAAGAGTGGTGGTCAGCCTATCAACATCACGGTCCACGTCAATGGCAACAGCAACGCCCCCGACGTTCGTCGTGCGGCAGGGCAAGGGGCGAGGGAAGCCCTTTCACTGATGAATGGAGCACGCCGCTATGGCTGAGTTTCTTGAAGAACGCCTCCCGGTCAATGTCCGCATGGGGGCAAGTTACACGGACGGGTACGAAGTTGAGATCACCACGACAGCAAGCGGGGTGGAGTACCGGAAGTTGACACATCGCTTCCCTGTGCGCAGTTTCCACATCAACTTCACAATGATGCGGGAAGATCTTGCTGCACGGGTGCTTGCACTCTATCACCGTGCCTACGGCATGTACGCTGGTTTCAGGGTAAAATGCCTGGATGACTTCACGACCAACGCCCGTCTGCTGGCACCAACAAAAGACGATTGGATACTCCCGAAGATTTCTAGCGGGGTGTATCAGTTGATCGTGGGCTATGGTTCGGGGGGAACACCGTTGGGTATCGGTCTCCCCTACAGGAACATCTATAAACCTGTGTCTGGCACGGTGCTGATTTCCAAAGATGGGGTTTTACTGTCTTCTGGAGTGAGTGTGAACTATGCAACGGGGCGAGTTACAATCACCCCTGCACCAACGACAGAGGTCATTCGTGGGGGCTGTGAATTCGACTTGCCTTGTCGCTTCAACAGCAAGATTGAAGTATCGTCTGTATCGGCCGATGTCCGGGATTGTGGTGGCATCGACATCATTGAACTGGTTGCGCCATGAAAAGTGTGGTTGCGGATTACCGTTATCGTGTGCTGTGCATGAAGATCGTGCCTGTGGTTGGCTCGACCATCTATTTGACTGACCATGTCTCCGACCTTGTCATGTCAGGGCACACCTACATCAGCACGTCAGGTTACCAGTTCACAGGCTACAGCGCAGGCTCAGATTTCTCCCCATCAACCATCGACATCGAGGGGATTGCAGGGGTGGCTGGTATAAGTCGTGCGGCAATAAGTAGTGGTGTCTTTGACGGGGCACGCTGCTACGTCTTTGCTACGGATTGGACCAGCCCGACAGAAGATGAAGAACAGATCACGGTCGGCGTCTTTGGCAAAGCCACGATCATGGATGACCGATACACCATCACCGGGGTATCGCTGATCGACGCTCTGAATCAGTCCGTTGGTGACACATATGGGGCGCAGTGCCCGAAGAAATTTGGGGGGACTGAGTATGCGGGCTGTGGTGTAACGCTTACCTACCCTAACACTGTGACCGGCACCCTGACCGGGGTAGCTAGTGCATCCGTGTTCTCTGACTCCACACGTCCTGAAGCTGCTGACACTTTCACAGCCGGGACCATAAAGTTCACCACCGGGTTGAACGCGGGGCTGAAACCAATCGAGATCAAGACTTACGGTTCTGGCGGGGTTATCTATACCTACGAAACCTTCTACTATCTACCGGCCAATGGAGACGCTTACGAGATGGTTCGTGGGTGTCGCAAACGCCTGTCCGATTGCCAAGCCTACGGGAATGTCGTGAATTTTGGCGGGCATCTTTGGATACCGGCCGGCAGCACCTACGCTCATGTGGGTAAATCAGGATGACGGCCGACGACATCATCGCTGCGGCGAGAGAGTGCATCGGCCTGCCGTTCAGGCACCAGGGGCGGTTTGATACCGGGACCATTGATTGTGCTGGTGTGGTTGTCCACGCACTGCAATCGTGCGGTTGTGAGATTACCGACCGGACAGCTTACGGGCCTGTGCCCAACAACGGGTTGCTGGAGCAAAGCCTTGATGAACAGCCGTGCGTTGAACGAGTTTTTGACATGACCCCTGGCGACATCCTGCTTCTGAGATTCACCAAGCAGCCGCAACACCTGGGTATCTATACAGGTGAAAACATCATTCATGCCGATTCCGATGCTGGAAAATGTTGTGAGCATATCCTGAACAAGCGCTGGTCATCCCGTGTGGTCAGAATTTACCGGGTGAAAGGGTTGGTATGAGCACAGGTCAAATAGTCGGGGGAGTAGTCGGAACCGTCGTAGGGTTCTTCGCAGGCTACCCGATGCTCGGCGCACAACTCGGAATGCTCGCCGGGGGAGCCTTGGACCCAGGAAAAGGCCCGAACACTTCCGGCCCCCGCCTTGCTGACCTAACCGTTCAAACATCCACCTATGGGGCTGTCATCCCTCGCCTATATGGGACACAAGCGTTCACAGGAAACGTCTTCTGGCTTGAAGGAAACGCGATCAAGGAAACGCCCGTAAAGAAGAAGACGGGTGGAAAAGGTGGCAAGCCGAAGTCGACTCAGACTACGTGGGTGAACACAGCCACGTTCGCGGTTGGACTGTGCAAAGGGCCTATCGCTGGAATTCGCAGGATTTGGATCAAGGGTGAGTTGTTCTACGACGCCGGTTCTGCCGACCCGTCGACAATAGCCGCAAGCAATGCCGCAGCAGAAGGCTTTGAAGTGTACTTGGGCACAAACACGCAAATGCCCGACCCAAGAATTCAAGCCGACCTCGGGGCTGTCAACACGCCCGCTTGGCGCGGACTCGCCTACATAGTTTTCTATGACCTCAACCTGGCCAAGTACGGGGAAACTTTGCTTGGGGCACAGGTGAAGGTCGAGGTTATCAAGACGGGCAACATTGATGAGTACGACTCTAATACCATCGTCACGTCTGACGAATATCTCCATGGGTTGAAGTGGGACGGATACCGATTCTACGGGATAGGTTATTGGGGAGGAAAAGTCATTCATGCACCCGATGGTGAGACATGGACGACTGCGGATTTGGGGGCTGGTGGTTGGACAGATGTCATGTTCAACGGTGATGTCTATCTGGCAACACGAGAAGTCTCGCCCGCACGTTGCGCCAGGTCACATGATCTGATTTCCTGGACGGTGTTTGTTCCACCTGAAGCGTCGTGGGTTGAGTGGAGATCCGTGACGCTTGGTCCAAGTAAGCAGATGCTGATGCTTGGGTACGATAATATCGGCGGTATGTCTCAGGGGTATTGGGCTACCACTACTGACGCACTAACCTTTTCGAGTGGCGGACTTGGGTTTCCAATTTCGAGACAAGTTTCGTGTGTTCATAACGGTTCTGTGTATTGCATGGCTTATAGGCAAAGCGTGGGGCCTGTTGGCTACTTTGCCTATTCATCAACTGGAGCCACGTGGACACAGGTGGTGGCACCCTCGCCAATACAGTGGCCGCATGCGATTTGCGCTAACGGCACAACACTTCTGTCAATTGGTGGCGACACTAGCGGCAATTATTACGCTACCGTATCGAACGACAATGGAGTTTCGTGGAGTACCCCTGTCGCCCTTCCTTATGGGCCGTACAGAGTGTGGGAGAATGTAAGTCATAATGGGTCATACTATTGTTCTATAAGTGGTGGGGGGAACGAGTGGTTGTCCAGTGTCGATGGAGTGACCTGGGCGCTACACACTCTATCTATGTCACTGCTCTACAATTGGCCTGCTTGGAACGGCAGCACGTGGGCCACTGTAACAGACAATGTCCTTGGGTATGAAGCGATATCCCGCTGCGTCCTGTTTGGAAACAGTGTGGTGGTTTCGGCCAACCCGACGTTGGATGACGTGGTTGAGTCCGAAGTCCTTCTCAGCGGAATAATCACAGCCGGAGACATTCACACATCCCTTCTCACGTCTGAAGTTCGCGGCTATCTAATCGCCAGTCAAGGTTCCATTCGTTCCGCGCTCGAACCCCTTCGAGCGTCCTGGCCCTTCGACATAGTCCAGCACGGTTACCAGTTGAAGTTCATCCCGAGGGGTGGTTCGTCAGTAGCCACCATCGACGCCGACGACCTCGATGCACACAATGTTTCGGGCAAGCCGGGAGTTCAGATCACGACCAGTCGCGAGATGGATTCACAGCTTCCGAGAGTGCTCACGATCAAGCACTCGGACTATGCTCGTGAATACGAGGTTGGGGAACAGTACGCTGAAAGACTCGTAACCGACGCAATCACTGACGAAACCATCGACCTTCCGATTGTCCTGACATCAGCCGAAGCCGCAGGAAAAGCAGAAACCCTGCTCTATCTTCGCTGGCTGGAGCGGTTTGACATCTCCTTCACGATCCCGGCCACGTATAACAATCTGGAACCGGCTGACGTTGTCACCCTGCAAACGCCAGAAGGTGACGTGAGTGTGCGGCTGACTTCGATCAATTACACCAGCGATGGAAGGCTTGAGTGCAAGGGCAAGTACAACTCAGCCGCTGTGTATGTTCCTGCCTCCGTTGGTTCAACCCCGTTGGTCACCGGGGCAAGCACGTTGCCGTCAGTCGGTCCATCGAGCTACGTCATGCTTGATGTCCCGTACATGCACACGGCGCAGGCTGACCCGAGTTTTCTCGTGTCCATGTGGGGTGCCGATGGTTGGCCGGGGGGCGTCTTGATGCGTACAGATGATTCGGGAACAACCTGGAACGAAGTTCAGGCTTTCACTTCTCCTGGTGGAACATCTGGTATTGCTGCTGACACCCTTGGATCTGTCGATTCCCGAGTTTGGGACAAGGGCAGTCGATTGTCTGTGACACTGCAAGCCGGGGATGTGTTCGATGCCACTGAATTGGCTGTGCTCAATGGCTCAAACCATTTCGCTTATGGTGCACATGGCAGGTGGGAGATCATCGCTGTTCAGAAATGCACCCTCGTCTCTGGCTCAACCTATACGTTCAGTGACATGCTGCGTGGGCGGTTCGGGACCGAATGGGCTATGACAACTCACGTTGCTGGTGATCGTGTTGTGGCACTGACCAGCAGTGAAGTAACCACCATTGGTATGTCCGCAGCCACCATCGGATTGGCGAGAACGTATCGCGGCGTCACCTATGACCAGGACATCAGCACGGCTTCTGACTACGCCTTTACCTACAACGGGGTGAACCTTGAGTGCTTGAGTCCTGTGTATTTCAGTGGCTACAACGCTGTCGGTAGCACGGACTGGACATTGACGTGGATTCGCCGATCCAGAACAGACGGTGAGTGGCGCGACCTGGTCGATGTCGGTCTCGGGGAAACCACTGAAGCTTATGAAGTGGACATCTTCGCTGATGGCACCTACACCACTGTGAAACGTACCCTCACTGCGACATCGCCGACATGCACCTACACAACAGCCGATCAAACCACTGACTTTGGTTCGGCACAAACAACGATCTACGCCAAAGTCTATCAAATGTCCTCTGTCGTTGGTCGTGGTTATCCGACAACATGTAGTCTTGTTAGTGCCGGAAATGATCCTTACTTTGAATCTGTTGTTCTGCTACTTTCAATGCAGGGTTTGAATAACGGTGTCTTGTTCCCTGATATTAAGGGGCATTCTGCTAGTGTAAATGGCAATGCGAAAACAGTAACATCGAACTATCCTATAGGGCTTGGATCTTCAGCATCCTTTGACGGTGTTGGTGATAGAGTGTCGTATAGTGGGGCTGACCTAGCCCTTGGCACTGGAGATTGCACAATCGAATTCTGGCTATACCCTGTTACTGGTGGTGGCGGTGATGGGTACGGCAGACTTTTACAGATAGGTTCAGATGCAGCATCTGGAGGGTTGTACATTACAAGGAACGCTTCCGAAATACCAATGGCGTTTTTGGTTACATGGTATACAGCCGGTGCTTACGTTCAGGTGGTTGACTACACCCCATCTTATGTTGCTGACAACACATGGCACTATTTCCAGTTGGTCAGGGCCAGTGGAGTATGGTCACTTTATGTTAACGGGTCTCTGTATGCAACAAAAACACCGGCAACAGTTACACTCACAGGCACTGTCGTATATATTGGCTCTAACAATACAGCTACCCTGTCTTATAATGGGGGAATAGGCCCTGTCAGGGTGACAAAGGTTGCAAGGACCGACCATTCTGTTCCGACTGCACAGTTCCCAACTTACTGAGAATTACAAATGGCATCTTCAACTTCCAACCTTGATCTGATCTCGGAATCCCAAGCCGGCAAGGCTACCACCGCCAACGAACTGTTCAACGCCGGGTCTCCGGTCGCATTGTTTGGTCGTCGCTCCAGTACAACCACGGGCCTGACGTGGGGCTACTATGGTGGTCCGATGGTTGTTGATGGTGTGTTGACGATCATTGCTAATGGGACCGTGACGTTGTCAGCCAGCACGACCAACTACATCGAGGCGACCAGGGCCGGGGTTGTGTCAAAGAACACAACCGCTTTCACTCCAGGCAGCATCCCACTGTACACAGCCGTGACCGGAGCAAGTAGCATCTCAACCTGGATAGATTATCGGGCATGGGTGCAGCCATCTTGTGTTGCCGGAAAACTTGCTCGTGTCATAGCGTCAGACGCAAACACCACCTTGACTTGGGCCGAGGCAGCTAACGACATCCTACAGTTTACATCGAGCGTATCTTTGACAACAACCCGTAACGTTGTTGTTCCTTTGGCTGCAAGACAATGGACCGTCTACAACGGGACCACCGGGGCACAGTCACTACAGTTCATTGGGGCTTCCGGTACGGGGATCACTGTGACCAATGGTAAGCGTGCCATCATCTACGCAGATGGAACGAACGTGGTTCGCGTCACCGCTGACGTGTAATTCCTGTGCAGATTTTGTGCAGATGCACCGCTCACACCTGCACAATTCTGCACACCACAGACATCCGGGGCCGCAGCCACTGCGTTCAGTGTCATCAGCCTCATAGCTGGCCGACCAAAGCAAGGAATGCGTCGTAGCCCTTCGCCAAGACTCGCGAGTCCATGTGTGGGATGATGGACTCAGCGGCGAGAGCGCCCCGGCAAAGAGCGGCGATCTCGATCTCTGTCGCTGACCACACTCCGGTATCCACTTCCCGGTTCGAGATCTGTTCCAACGTGATGACCGCGTTATCAACAGCGGTCTTGTCCTTCTTGTCTATGTTGTTGGCATCATCCGAGGCAATCGAGACAATGAAGATGACCTTGCCGACCTTCTTCCAATTGTCGGGCGAGTTGTCACCGTGCTGAAGTCCGAGGATTCCGAAGTGAAGTTCTTTGCCAAGGGAATCGACCAGCCCTTGCGTTACGGGTATGCGAATGGGGTATGGGATGCGTTTCTTCTTCATTTTCTTCTTCTTTTAGGGCGCTCTGTGGCGAGCGGATTGAAAATCCGTGACCGTCTATGCGGTCTTTGGATTCTGAGGCGCTGTGATTTATGCTTTTGGCCTGCGTTCAAGTTCCCAACGGTGCTGACGCCAACCCCGGAAGTTCGCATAGAACTTGTCGCCCGGAACTGCCATGGCTTGGTGCTCGACTGGGGACATGTGCGGAGGATCGGCCAATATCAGACGCAGATACAGCTTGGAATCTTCTTCGGGCGTGCTCTCTTTGCCTTCGTGGTTCGTGTAGGAAACACGGGCACAACTGGCTGCCGACTTGATGATCCGCACCGGGACGGCTCCGTCGCTCTCCTGTGTGTAAGGCAGATGCCAGTCACCGAACGCGACAAGTTTCGGAGTATTCATCAGATACCGACAGTGCATCAACCCCGCCAACTCCTGAAACTCCGGTTGTGCCATTGGGTGATCGCGCAGGGCGAAGAAGTTGTCCCATTCCGTGGACGTGACCACGACGTGGATGTGTTGGAACGGTTCGAGAATGCGATTGGCGATCTGCTTGTGTGCTCCCAGGTGATCCAGTACAGATGCGTGGACACAAGCATCGTCCATTGCTTGCAACCATTGTATTCTGCATTCCTCCCTATAGGATTCGTCGAGTTCTTCGTCGGCCTGCAT
>ERZ761593.48-NODE-48-length-11978-cov-10.589784_pt1 | contig 11978 bp, 26 predicted proteins | sample MGYA00433094_ERZ761593 | MGnify/ENA primary metagenome ERZ761593 (study PRJEB28899, sample SAMN03785551) | bioreactor sludge metagenome | biome: EBPR Sludge; feature: EBPR Bioreactor; material: 0.22µm filtered reactor supernatant | place: Saint Lucia: Queensland...
CATACGAGATTCGCCTTAGTCTCGTTGGCTCGGAGATGTGTATAAGAGACAGCCTATATTCCACATCCCTATCCTATATTCCACATTTAAGGGGTAGCAAATTTTTAGATTTTTTCTAAAAATTTGACAGGGTTAAAACATAAGGCTAAGAATATATATTATATCCCTCTTCATGCTGCGCATTCCCAGATATATAAAGTAATATTCTCTTCCCTGCGCACGCCAAGGACCACGGGCGACCGGGACAGGGGGGTTTTGCTCAATATTTTAATATTTTGCAGTCCTGGCGTTTCCGCTCTTTGGGCGCAGCCGCCCTTTGGGCGTAACAGGCCCACCTGCCCTTACAGCAAGGCCCTAGCAGTCCTTCCCCTATACATATATGCGTGCTGCGGCGATCGCCTCGCCAGGGGCCAAAGCGCAAGCCGTAGGGCCATTCCTGCATGGGCCTCAGGGGCAAGAGGGGTTTGCATCGAAGGGCTGGCCATGCCATAATGGCGCGTGGTACGCCCTGTGCCACTCTTCCCCACTTGAGAGGAAACATAAAATGAATATCATATTTGAAATTCCAAGCAATGACAAAGTAGCGAATGATGTAGGAAGATTCTTCTATTATAAGATAAGAGAATATCATGACGGCGGAGAAGCAATAAAAGCCAAAGTTTTAATGGACATTTGGATAGATAAGATGATGGAAGATTATCCAAGAATTTCAATGATTACAGTAAAATGGCATGAAGATGTTAGATTCAGGAATAATCTACGTAATGCCTTGGATAAAAAGAATATAAGAGTGCTTTTTTTCCATGTATAAATGAAAGGAAAATGAAATGAAACAAGCTTCCATGATATGCACCATAACAGGAATTTCCGTTTCCATCGAAAACCTCCCTTCTCTGCCCTTTTCTCTAGAATATGAGAATCCTATCCATCACTATCGCAATGCGATAGCATTGGCTTCCCTTTCTGCAAAAGAGCTTTCCCCACTGACAAAAGAAATAAAAGCTGGAATCTTTCTTGCCCTCCTGCATTCTTGCTCATTGACAGAAGATAAACTTTCTGCTCAACAGAGAAACGCCCTTTTGGTACAGTGTTTTTCAGAAGAAGAAATAGGAAGCATACATATAGCAGAACTTCTGCATTCCATGAGAAGGATAGTGGAAAGTAATCCTAACAAGGATATTCTCAACAAGAGACTTCCACATTTTGCCTTTTCTCTGGATATCAATTTTGCTTCTGTCCATAGTTATGTCGAGACTTGCCACAACATTATCTGGAAACCGACGACAGAAAACGTCCTGCAGGAAACAAGGATAGAGGACAGGAAAGTGGCAAAACAAGAAACGCATCTCAGAACAATAAAAACCCTAGTAGCAGACTTGCTTCAGGCGGGAATCCTGTCAGAGAAGACAGCTCAAATTTTCGCCAATGTACAGCTCTGGGATTTCACAGAAGAAAAACAACAGAAATATATTACATGGCTCAAGGCCAAGGGCGCCGACACACTGGCGTTTTATTTTTCTCTACTTCCCACAACAGAAGAAGAGCAAGAACAGCCAGAGAAGAAAGAAAGAAAAACCCTGGCTGAACTGATGGCTGAAAGAAAGGAAAGAAAGAAATGAGAAATGTACGCTTTTCAATAAAAAATAACAAAAACATTTTACGAGCATTCCTCGCAGAGAAGATTCTATCCAAGGAAGATGTTGATCGTGGTACGATTTACCACCAGAATTATCATTATCAGATTGTATTTGATAATCTGGTAGAGGGAATAAAAATCCTAGAGAATCTTCCTTGTGCAGTTTTGGTTAGTTTCCAAACTCACATTGGCGGCGCAGCATATGCAGTTATCCGCCTTAAAAAGTTGGCGAAACCGGAAGCCACCGAATCTTGAATTTTCCACAAAAAAGGGAAATTTTCCACAAAATAAAGAAAGGAAATAAAATGAACTATCATGACATCGAAAGAGCCATTTGGATTCTGAAAGACCTAGAACGTTTTTCAAAGGAACCTCATTCGGGAGAAGAGCTTAGCGAAGCTGTTTATGACTATTTGGAAGCATGTTATGTTCCATATTCTCTCTGTGACATTTTCAGTAACATCGCCAGGGAAACGAATTCTCTAGAAGAAACGATAGAAAGAGCACAAAGTTTTCTAACAGACTTCATCGAGATGGAGCTTTAACCATGGATAACAGTTTCCAGCATATCCGGGATATTCTCACACAGAAACAGATTTGGTATAAATATGAAAAAGACAGGAAGGAAGAAAGATGCAGACAAGAGAAATCAAAAGAATCATCAAAGGAAACAACAGAGCAAAAGAAGCAGAAGAAACCATAATAATGATAATATTTGCTCTGATTCTGTTTTCCCTTTTCCTATAAATGAAAGGCCTAAAAAATGAAACTCACAATAGCAGAATTGCTGGCACAGCGCGGAATTAAACGGGCAGAAGAAAAACAAAAACAAAACCCAGTCATTAATGTCCAGCCAAGGCTGGAAACCTTTAGTACAGAAATCATTCTTAATCCTGAGCAACAAATGGCTGTCGATCTGGCTAAGGCAGGAAAATCGTTTTGTCTCGTCGGCGAAGCCGGTACGGGAAAAACAACCAGCGAAAGACTGGTTATGCACGCTCTTCTTTCCGTTCTGGAGAAAGATTCTACCCACACATTTAAGATTCAGGGAACTGGCACGAGACACCAAGGGCCAGCAATAACTGTCGTCGCCTACACAAGAATAGCGGCAGGAAATAGTCGTCGTGCCATTTGTGGAAAAGACCCCTATCTTGAAGATAAGGTTTATCACAACATTACAACAGTGCATAACCTTCTGGAATTCGAACCAGAGTTTTTTTGGGATTCCGAGAAAGAGAAGGAATCCATGCGCTTTACACCAAGAAGGCATGGAAATAATCCTTTAACGGTCAAAACGATAATAATCGAGGAAAGTTCCCAAATTGACCTTTCTCTTTGGGAAAAACTCTACGATGCAATGCTGCACGGGACTCAAATGATTTTCGTGGGAGATATCAACCAACTCCCGCCGGTTTTCGGACCGTCGATTCTTAACTTTGCCCTTGTTCAACTCCCAGTAGTTAAACTGAACCAAATTTACCGGCAAGCAGAGGGTTCTCTGGTTCTGGAGAATGCCCATAGAATCCTTCGTGGGGAAAATCTCCAGTACGGGAAAAACTTCCATCTGATTGAAGATGGAACGGTTCAACACGGGCAAATTGTCCAAGCTGAACGAGCAGCAAAAATGCTGGAAATGTGGTACAAAAAGGGTCAGTATGATCCAGCTACCAGCATTGTTCTTACGCCATTTGGAAAACAGGCAATGGGTTCTGCAAACATGAATAATTACATCGCGGAGTTCCTGTCAGACGGCGACGTATATGAGGTAATCGCTGGAAGAAGGAAGCTTTACCTCGCAGTCGGCGATAAAATCATGTATAACAAGCAGGTTGGATATATCGAAGATATCCAACCAAACCGCATTTATGCGGGAACTTCTCCGAAAATGCATAGCAAGAATCTTTCCAGATTTGGGCATATGAAAGGTGGTCTAGATTTGGAAGATGAAGAAGAATCAGGACTTGCCCATGTGAGTATTGACCTTGAGAATCTTTCAAAGGAAGATATTGAGGAAGTAACGCACCAGGCAAGTCATGTCATCCAGATCAAAATCGAAGATACGGGAGAAGAAATTTACCTTCGTCGTACGGGGGAACTTTCGGAAGCTTCGTTTTCTCTCGCATATTGCTTAACAGTGCATAAAGCACAGGGATGCGAGTGGAAAAATGTTTTCATCCTTCTTCACAAAGACCATTCCATCATGGCTTATAATGAACTTCTATACACTGCAGTAACAAGGAGTTCAGAGAAAGTCATCATCATGGCCAAAGAGTTCATGGTAAGAAAGGCCATTGCAACAAGAAGAATTAAGGGAAACAGTCTGGCAGAGAAAATCGAATACTTCAATGCCAACATGTCATTAACTGGGGTTTCTTGCACGAAAGACTAGAGATGAGAAAAGTCAATTTTCCCCGTTGTACAGAAGTAGAAGAACCCGTGATTGAAGCTACAATCCAATTGAGGTCTGAGAAAACTGGATTGCAGTTCTTTTATAGTCTGGAAAAAGCGATAAGCGCCGCAGAAAAAGATCGCACAGTGTGGAAGATAAGTTATGAAACCCAGAATGGATATCGTAGGTATATCCTTCGGTAATACAATTAAGGAGAAATGAAATGCCTGAAGATTTCTTAATTCTCTGGTATGATGTTTGCCAGTTACAGTGGTGTTTTCATATCGACTGGCAAGACATAGCAGATTTTGGCGACATCTATTCAGATAGAGACCTGTTTGCCATGTTCTTAAATATGTCTGTTTAAGGAGAGACACAATGGATGATATGAAAAAGAGTGCCCTACTTTGGGCAAAAAGAGATATCCTTACCGAAGAAGAACCAGAGTATGAGGGTTTGTGCTATAGAATCGCTGGAGAATTCGGAACTGGTAATACTGCCGCAGATCTGAAAGAGCTCCTTTCAGAATTCTGGAAGCTCTTCGATGGTACTTACTGGCACTCTCTTGAAGAATGTGACTACGACATCCATCGAGGGGACTTTTGGTGGAAGCCAGCTTGGAAAGAACCTCGCGTAAGAATTATTGACTGCCTTCTTAACTTGGATAACAGTTAAAATGTGTCCATTAAGAATGTATCTCACCCTGCTCTCCAAGGCAGATCCATCGGACATGACACAAATAATAGGACTTTTCTATATGTGGCTAGGTCCAATAAGAGCCCCGCCGTTACCCTCAAGAGAGCTTTCCGTTTGGGAGAATAACTACATTCTCCAAAGTATTCACAATTGGACGGGAATTCCCCATAGCGTTATCTATGACATGGGAAAAACCCTAACTTGGCAAAAAGCAGGAAAGGAAAAGTGAAATGAATAAAGAGAGCAGAGAAGTTTTTACATGGTTGCAGAAAGCATATGAAGGCTCACCAATAGTCCAATCTTTGTTTTACGCCGACGCGAATGATCCGAAAACCCTTTTCGTGATTTATGCGCATTCCACGGAAGAGGCCGGCTTTTGGCTTAACCTAGCAAAGGCTGATGTGAAATTTCATTCCGGCGTTCAGGGATATCATTACCCGCATGAAATGATTTTTCCTTGGGATGTAGAAGTAAGAAGATGGTGGTTGTATCTTGAAACGAAACAAGAGGAGGAATAAAAATGGATATGTTTAATAGTTACAGCGGTGACGACTAGTGTCCTGACTTTGATTATACAGAAAATGCGGAGGAGCTGAAAAAACGGGAGCGTCGCCTAGAAGAAGCAGAGGCTCTCCGACGAGAAGCTTTCAGAAAACAAGTGAAACGATTCAATAAAGCTCAAGGCAGCGGAAAAACTTTTTAAAGGAGAAATAACATGAATAAGGAAACACAGATCGTAAGAAACATTGCGGACGCAGCAAAACGCTTTGTCCATCTCAATACCACGAACAGGACTCAGCGCAGCACTTTGTGTGCAGTCCTCAAGAGTTTTTCCTTGACTCTGGAGGATAAAAAGCACAAGGATATTGTAACAGAAGCAATCATGGAGATTAACAAAGATGACATTTAAGAATACCCTTCCAGACGAGGATGATCTGGAAGAAGAAGGAGAAAAGGTCTCGTATCAGGAGATTCTCTCAGAAATCATCCTGGCTGGCGAAGAGGGCCACACGATCACAATCCTGAAAGATCATTTGGATATTGCAAAAAGAGGAATCCTTAATGCAAAAAGCGCCGCCCGGAAACGTGCTTACACAAGAGGACTTCAGTGGGAAACTCTCACCCTGCGTTTCAAGGAAGAATATAATGATGAAGAGCCTGACTGGATGAACCTTACAATCTTCGCAGGAAGAAAAGCCTCAGTGTTTGTTCGTCGTAAGCCTGTTCCTCCCATTGACCTTTCTTTGGAGTAAATGACATGGAAACCGTGCCGGTGGATAAAGAGTTAATAAAACGACTAATAGAGAATACAGAAACGTTGATAGCTCTGATAGAAGATGATTATTATCCGACCTTTACAATAGATATCGTAAAGGAGTGTCTGCTTGCGTTAAAGAAGGAAGGAGAAAAAGATGGTTGAGCAGGAAGTGATGGAAATTAGAAGCAGAATTTCTCAGCTTAATGACCTTTCTGGAACGGACCTTAAGCATGAAATGGATGACCTGAAAATGGTCCTGCTGAAAAATCCTGCAGCTTGTGAGCTACTTCTTCCAGAGGATATCGGTGAGATGGTAAAAGCGATTCGTCATATCCTGGGCTACGCCCAGATCGTCGCCGTTCCAGAAAAGACAACCAGAAGCAAGAGAAAAGAAACGGTTGATCTCACCCTTGATCTTTCTTTGGAGTAGAAGAAAATGACCATCAGTCTTGATGAAGCAATAGAAATTCTGCAGGCAGCTAAGAATGGGAAAGATATAGAAATTAGTAGGCATAAGGATGATAACTGGGTTCGTAAGCTCCCAGAGCTGCCTTTTAATTTTGACCATTACAAGTACAGGGTCAGCAAAAAACCGAAAACGCTGCATCAGTTTTTAGCTAGGGATGCGAATGGAGCTTATGTAACAATATACAAATGGTGCTCCTCACAAAGGGAATGCCAAAAAATGTTTCCCGATATGATTATTTTGCACCCGGTTCTATCAACTATCGTCGGAGAGGAGTAAAAAAGATGACTTTTAATTATGATAATGCAATTGCCATCCTGCAAGCAGCTAAGGAAGGAAAAGAAATTGAAGCTCGTCGACTTGGCTGCACCATGTGGGAACCAGTGGGTGTAACTGACTATTTCAATTTCTGCAATTATCAATATCGCATCAAACCACAAAGTGTGACCTTGTACCGATTCCTGATTAAGGATGTAGCTCACGACCGGTATTTTATAACAGAAAGATTGTTCAGGTCAGACGAAGATTGCCAAAAAGCATATCCACAGATGCGTATTCTGAGACGAACGGCAGAAATTACAGTCGAAGAAGATTCGCTCTGAACAGAATGAAAGACATATTGGAAGCCTTAGAACTAATAATAGGACTAGGTGCAATCATCACGATTTTGTGGTTAGAATTGACAGGAAAGGATTAAAGAACATGGATCTAATCAGGTTTTTAACAGGGATTCTAATGGGCTTTTTAGGCTTTTACACGGTAGTTTACCTAGTTTCGTTACTATCACCTATGTTCTGTAGTTAATTTTAAGGAGAAGAATGATGAAAGATCATGAAGTACGAGAGCTGGTAAATAGTCTCACGGAAGTTGCCAAAGTGTATGGCCAGATGGAGCAGCTTCGCGAGAGAATTGCACATATTGTAATTCCTGTGATGACAAAAGAAGATGCATGGAAGAAAGCAGTTCTCACCGCTATGAAACAATATGGTATGGAGATTTCCTTGTATGAGAATGAGCCAGATAACGCCGTCTGTGATCTGCTCTTTATCCACGGGAATGCTATGGCCCAAGAGGCAATTCAAGAATTAGTTAAAAGGGTAGATAAAGATGCTACGGGAAAGGGATAGATTTAATTTTTACTTACAAAAGCTAGGGCCAGAAAAAGGACTAAGTGCCATAAAAAATCTGCTGCGTATTTATAGAACAGCAGCCCTAGAGCGTAAAAAACAGTATGGGTGTCGCTGCCATTATAGGAAAAGATATATTAAAAGCGCCTTATCACTTCGCTACCTGTTAAGGAGAAATCAAGATGTCTGAAGTAGAATTCATGGACCGACTGGTCATTTCTCTAATGCCTACTTTAGTAGAGATTGTTACCTACAATTCGGAATCGGCGCTGGAGGTAGATGACCAAGTAGATATTCTTGCTTATGAAATAGCTAAGAGTGCGTGTAAAGCAAGAAGGAAAGCTTTTCCACCTCTTTATGAAATGGAAAGAGAATGAAATGGATGATATGAAGAAAGGCGTGTATCTGCAGGTCTTAAGACATTTACAAGAAGATTCTCCATTGAAACATGAAGGCCTTTGTTTCTTACTTCAAGCGAGCCTAGAAGCGGGAGTACCTCTTGGCACACTAGAAGTATTTCAAGAATTCTATGAATTAAATGATTGGAAAAGATGGGTAAAAGATGGTTATAGTATAGATTATAGCTCTAGTAGCAATACGGCTAAGGACTTCTATTGGTGGGAAAAAGGCTGGAAAGATCCCCGAATAAGAATTCTTAACTGTATTTTAAATCTGCATGAAAGTTAAAGATGAAAATCAGACTCTCTCACACGGCAATTGATGAATACCTTACCTGTGAAAGAAAATTCCAGCTTAATCGTTTGCTAGAAGGACATTCATCAAAATCCACAAATGAACATTTCGCTTTTGGCCATTCTTACGAAGCTGGATGCACGGAATATCTGCTTTCCAGAAACGTCGATCTTTCCCTGTGGAAAGCTTACCTGGCATATCACGGCGTAGAAGATGATGTTATTCTGATTCCGGAGAGCCAGAAAAAGACAGAGATGGTGGCAATAAATCTTGTCTTAGCTAGTATTCCCCACTTGGACACCTTGTTAGAAGAGTGGGAACTAGCTTATTTCCAAGGGAAGCCGGCGACGCAGCTCTCATTCCGTATTGATATTGATGACATTTTTTATTACGTCGGATACGTCGATCTGGTTCTTCGGAATATCTATACCGGAAAGTACATGGTAATAGATTTCAAGACCACGGGAATGAATCATTATGTCCTCGATCCTATGTATGAGAATTCCCCACAGCTCCTTGGTTATAGTATTGTGATAGACAGAGTAGTCGGGGAGGATCATGGGGAGTATAATGTGGGATATTTCGTAGGTCAGCTCGGCGCCGGAAATGGTTTCCAACCTAAGATTCATAATCTGATCTACACAAAAACCTTGAAAGATCGTCTTGATTTCTTTATCACACTTGGTATGGACGTGAAGAGGATGAGAGAACAGCTGGAGCTGGAGATTTTTCCAAAAAGATATGCCGGCTGTATGCATTATAACAGACCTTGTTTCCACTTCGGGAGTTGTGGATTGCATTCTCTGGACAAACCTAAACAGGAGGAAGAGGATACGGTAGAATATCAGTTCTGTTTCCAGCTGGATGACCTAGTAGCAAATCACATTAATCGGATTAACAATTGGAGAAATTAAAATGGACAAAGGTATCATAGATAGGATTCTGGATGAGATTGAAACGGAATTTAAGGAACATGAACAGGCAAGAAATAAATGCCAACCTAAGCCAGAGGAACAGAGGAAAATGTCTGCCATAGAAGAGCTTGAAAACTTTAAAGAAGAGATCTCAGGCCAACCCGAATCAACGGATTCTAGTCCCTTTTCTGTGTTTAGTAATAGACATCAAAAAAACCATATTGGTAAAAATTCAAAATGGATAGAGGATGCATTTAAGACGTATGAGAACTGGAGGAAAGAGGCTGCATTAAAATCAGAAGCACCGCCTAATATCAGTGATCTCCTGAACGAGAGGCAAAAAACACACGGAGATTTTGAGCTTCACGCTGACATCTCTGTGCATCTTAAAGCGGTTATTCATGGTACAGGGAAAAAATTTACAGCCGTGCAGATAGAAGCCCTTGATATGCTTGCTCACAAGATTGGTCGTATCGTCGCCGGAAACGCCGACTTTGTCGATCATTGGGATGACATCGCAGGATATGCGACACTTGTCGCTAACATTTTGAGGAAAGAGGATGGATCTTCTGCAGCTAAAGAAGGCACGTGAAACACAGTCAAACAGCCATTCCATTCTTGTCTATGGGGACTCTGGTTCAGGGAAAACAAGGTTCGTCGCCACGGCGGCAGAGATTCCAGAAATTCGTAAGATAGTCTGGATCGACCTTGAGAATGGGAAAGACACAATCCTGAACCAAGGTCTCTCCGACGCCGCTCTGCAGAAAATCCAGCTGATTAGCATGTACGATACTCGCAAAGATCCGTATGCGATGAATACAATGCTAAGGATGTTCTCCTCTTCTGCAGACATCTCCTTGTGTGAAGAACATGGAAGGATGAATTGCCTTCCCTGCACACAAGGTAAGAAGCCCTTCCATATCTTTAATATGACCAAGCTTACTCACAGTGATCTTGTTGTGATTGATAGTGGAAGTCAGCTATCGGATTGTGGAGTTAATGCTCTTCTTAAGGGACAGCCAGACGAAGCAATCCTGCAAATCCAAGAATGGGGAACAGTCAATAATTGGTTGAAATCCATTCTGCAAGTAGTCCAGGCTTGTCGTTACACGAACTATGCAGTAATCAGTCATGTTCTGTATGACGAGGAGTATCAGGGAACCGGGCCTAATAAAGTTCTTCTGCGGACGAGGCAGTTCCCCTTAATTGGTACTAAGAACTTTTCCACAGCAGTAGGGAAGTATTTTGGCACCATTGTCCATCTTGAAGTTTCAGGCAAAAAACATAAAGGAGGTTCATCGACTACATATAGACAGAACATTCAAACCAAGAGCAGACTTAATGTGTCCATTGAAGAATCAGCATCTTTGGATATGAGAGACATTTTGATTAAAGGTGGAATCCTTGGAAAAGTCAAAGTACCCACATCAGCAGCCGTTTAACGTTCAGCCGAAGCCGAACAAGAAACAAAACTCCAAACTCAAATCAAAGAAAGGTAAATGATCATGAACAACCAAACTCTCCTCGATCTGGACTCCATGCAAGATGATACGCTGGATGACATCGCCGAAGCTCCTGATTACATTAATCCTCCTGCCGGCGATTATCGCCTTCTTACGGTGGGAGGAAAAATTAATTCCTTCACGAACGATGATGGTGTAACCAGTCAGAATTTCACAGTCACCATCGCCGTGCAGGAAACTCTGGAGCTGGTGGATGATCTGGAGCCTCCTGTTCCCGAAGGCAGTCTTTTTACCATTCGGTTTTACGGAACCCATGAAGGTCTTGCCAAGCTCAAGCGGGAAGTTCGCAAGATGGCTAATGTGGAATCCTTGACCGGGACCAGTCTGCGTAATATCTCAGAGCTTCTGGAATCCGGATTGGAATTCAACGGTCGTGTCTCTTATTCCAAGTTTAAGGGTAAGGAATTCCTTAAGCTGACCGTTAAGTAATTCCCAAGGGGGAGAGAAATCTCCCCCTTTCTAGGAGAATTAGAAATGGGTTTTATTGATAGACTTCGCGCAGCGGATCGAGTATGTAGCACACGGTTTAAAGTAATCGAGTATATTCCTTATATTCATTATAGATCAGATATGGACAATGAAGAGCTCGAGTTCTACCTGAGAGGATGTCTCCCTTATAGTGAGCAATTGGAAATCTGGGATAACATAACCAAACAAGATCGTTTTTCTTAGGCAGGAAGATAAAATGGATGATATGAAGAAAAGTGCTTATCTCTGGGCACGGCGCAGTCTGATAGAAGAGCATGATAGTTGGGACTATCTTGAAACCTTCTCAGGTCAAGAGGGACTGTCTATTTGCTCTCATCTTATGGAATACATGGATGATTCCTATGCCTCTATAATGGACATTTTTGAGGTTTTTCCAGAATTTGGAGACCTCTTCGACGGACGTAAGTGGATGTTTAATGGCTCCAGTTATGAAGTGGGTAGGGGGGAATACTGGTGGTTTTCTAAGTGGCTTGCGCCCCGACTTCGTATCATAGACTGTATTATGACTTTGCATGATTCTTAAGGAGAAATAAAATGAACAAAAATGCAGAATACTGGAAATCCGTCGCAGAGCAAGCAATGAGGAATGTAGAGTTCTACCAAGGGCTTTTGGATGACTGTGCCAGACATTTGGGAGTAGAAGCTTTTATTGCAGATGACGGCAGCATAATGGAGGAACCAGTCAGGCTAAAGATTCCAGAGCTTGTACAGAAATTAGTTCTCAAAAAGCGAAAGCTATCTCCTGTCTCTTATACACATCTGACGCTGCCGACGATCTACTCTGTGT
>ERZ761593.49-NODE-49-length-11936-cov-7.642623_pt1 | contig 11936 bp, 17 predicted proteins | sample MGYA00433094_ERZ761593 | MGnify/ENA primary metagenome ERZ761593 (study PRJEB28899, sample SAMN03785551) | bioreactor sludge metagenome | biome: EBPR Sludge; feature: EBPR Bioreactor; material: 0.22µm filtered reactor supernatant | place: Saint Lucia: Queensland...
GAGATTCGCCTTAGTCTCGTGGGCTCGGAGATGTGTATAAGAGACAGCGGTAGATTCTGATGCCACTTCTCCAACCATACGGGCAAGCAGTACGACGGAGGTAGATGCTCAGGGAAATCCGCGAATCAAGTTTCTGTCTTCCGCCATGCAGCGGATATACAGAACAACAACTCTGAATATTTCTGTGACGTGTGCCGCAGGTGGTGCCAATTCTTGTATCCTTGTTTGCAACGTCACTTCTGATGGCACTGACACACAAACTCCAATATCTCATGGAGACTCGTCTGTTAATCCACGATTTTTGATGCACGTCCCGTACACCACAAACATTTACTATGACCACGGAAACAGTAGTTCTTTGCGAGTGAACGTCGCCAATCCATCCGACATATACACGCTGGATACTAATATATTTGGATTTCGCGCAAAAAGCACATCAACATCTGTTGAAACCATACGTCAAAATGGTGTTGAACTCGTCAATACCACGTTTACCGGATCGTACACCAACTCGGCAAAAAGATTTAGTCTTGGGGCGAACTGGGGCAATCCGTACAACAGCCCGTTCAATGGGCACATACAAGAAGTGATTGTTTGGAATGCAGACATTGGCTCCACTAACCTTGCTGCCATTGAAGATGATTGTGAAACTTTTTACACCACTTAGTTATGGGTAACAACACTATTTTTCCACTTACAACAAATTTAATTGTCCCTGCAACAGGTAATCCAAATAAAGGGTTTTTGCTGTTTCCAGCAGGTATTTTTGGTCTGTCTTACGACATAGCGCCAAAACCAAGAATCAGTCGTTTGGACGTTGTGCTGAGCGTAGTAGAGATTTCTACACAAGAAACAGTGTGGCCGTTGGGTGTGTATGAAATAACCGAACAAGGCTTTTCACGGGTTACTAATAAAGAAGAAATCGAAGAAGCATCGGTTCTTTTGGATACTGCAAAAGCAGAACTGCTTGTTCTTCAAGAAGCCTTTTCGGTGGCCGATACCGCTTTTCAGGCAGACCCTAATGACCAAGAACTTCTGGATGGGTACACTGTTGCTTATGATGCAGCCACAGCAAAACAGGATGAGGTCAACGCTCTTGAAGCGGCTATGCCGGAACCGATGGTCGAGTATGTGAACAAATACTCGGACGTGGTTGGATTTTTTAACGGTGATGGTACATTGACTGACGAAGGTGTTCTTTGGGCAAAGACCATTCCGTTCGGCACAGGTGTTCTTGGAGACTACATTTGAACCATTGGCGGTAAATGCTTAGAAAACATTACCTTTGCACAAAACACAAGATCATGCCTAAGAGAAAGAACGCAGTAGAATCTGAACAAGTAGTCTCAAACGTGGACACAGAACAAAATGTGGCAGACCAAATTAACGCCACTACGGAGATGGGAGTGCCGCTTGCACCAGATCGTCTTTTTGAAGTAAACGCGAATTTGCAAGAAGATTTTGCATCCATCAAACGTCAAATCCAAATGTTGCAGGAGTTGCTGTCATCTAAGGTACGCACCGCTGGTTTGACTTTGGGAGTAAAAGCAGACAGCCAAATTGTATTGTCTCCTGACTTAAAGTACATAGCCGAATACTCGGCAGTGTCAATTAAGAAAGCCAACAGCATCGGAAGTGCGGCACAAGAAAACAAAATGAACGTTCAAGAATAAACTACACCAATTACAAGGTATGCCGGTACGCAGATCAATCCAAGCACCTAAAAAGGCTTCAAAAAATTCAGTGAAAAAACCAGAAGAATCCACCAAGGTTTGGCATTTTCCAGCCAATTTGAGGTTACGCATTCAGAACACGTTGAAACTTCGTGCTGAACATGAGGTGCAACTGAAAGCGGTTCAAAACGTTGTTGATGACAACACCAGAGCAATAAATAATCTCGTTTTGGGTTGGTTGTCTGGCAAGGACGACTTTGAATTTGACAAATACTCAATAGCTATTACTGACGATGGGAGTGCGGTTGTCTTGATACCTGTTGCAGAAAAAGACGTAGAAGAACTCATTGACACAACAAAAAAAGAACAGACTGGAGAAGCAACGGTGCCAGAGAAGAGCACTGACGAAGACGTAGCAGGTTAATCCTATTTATTCATAACACGTTTTTCGTCATGGAAAAAGACCTGCTCTCATGGTTGGTACAGCAAGCGCCGGTTGTAGTAGTTCTCGGGATAGCAATTTACTTCTTGTATCAGCAGATGAAACAGAAGGATACTGAGATCAAGGGTTTGAACAATGAAATCAAGGAGTTAAACATATACATTCGTGATAAAACAATGGATATGCTTGTTACGTTACGAGATGTGTCTGTGGTTATTGACAAAGTTACAGAAGGGCAGGATCATATTAGTGCGGAAGTAAGAGAGATGCAAAACAACATTCTTGCCCGTATTGACAAACTTGAATTAGACGGATTGAAATATGGAAGTGGTAAGTCAAAAAGTTAGCAGTCTTGTTGGAATGAACGTTTTGACCGAAATATCAAAATTTTTGGCCAAAATTCATTCTCAAGCCCGTACACCATTGGTTAGGTCTGCTCCAGAAGAGCTTGCTGACAAACTGGCTATTCCGGTTGAATATGAATCAACTACAAAACTGCTTCTTCAATTCCGCGCAGGTGATGAGATACCTGTTCACATAGAAAAGTATCAAGAAAGAATTGTGTGCCTATCTGGCGAATACGAAAATTCTTGCGGAAAGAAATTTTTGGTTGGTGACGTGGAGGAGGTATCTCCGGGAGATCGTCACGGTGTCACGGCCCTGAAAGATGATACTACACTGTTTGTTCAATGGGTTCCCGCGCTTGACTTAGAAGACATCAGTAAACTAAAACGCATATTGCCATGAGCACGCTACTTAAACTGGAACGATTTTCGTTTAAACCAGATTGGACTATTGGACGATTGTTTGTCGAAGACAAACACGAATGTTACGTCATTGAAGACGAAATCCGAGAAGAAAAAGTTCATGGAGAGACTGCGATACCCTACGGGACGTACAAACTTGGTACAAGGATGTCTCCAAAGTTTAGCGGACAGTATTTTTGGAATCCTGCCGCCAATAAGCCATTGATTACGGCGCGTGAATTTTTGACAGGTAAGTTCGGCAAAGGGTACACACCCCATGAATTGATATGGGTTCTTGATGTACCCAATTATCAGTTCATTCTTTTGCATTGGGGAAACACAGACGATGACACGGAAGGCTGTTTGATCGTGGGTAATACCATAGGATTGATTGGCAAACAAGAGGCTGTTTTGAACTCTCGCCTAACTTACCAAGACCTGTACCCGAGAATTTATCCGCTGATAAAAGAAGGTGGACAGGAAATTGAAATAACGAAAGCACTTACGGTATGAAGCCAACCACTTTGAGAAATACTGTTGTTGGGTTGTTTGTAGGGTTTTTCCTTGCAGCGGCCATCGGCATTTTCGTGGCCGTTCGTATTGATTCTGCGCGACAGGCACAAATTACAGCACTTGCTGAAAAACAACAATCAGAGGTAAAGCGTATGCTGGCTGAGAACGCTGTTAAGATTGACACGTTGCAGAGAGAGTACAACAACACCGTGGACAGTCTGAACACTGTCATAGTAGGTCAGGAGGTGAAGATTTCTCGTCTGGTTTTTACTGTACAAACCATGAAACGGGAACAACTGATGCTTCAAAATGCCATTACAGAGATTCGGGTTGAACGTGACAGCGTTTTGAAGTCTTTGGAAGTCCATCAAAATTTGTCAGACCAATGAGCAAGAATCTTTTAGTGCAGATGTTTTTGTTGTTCTGCTTTGCAGCGGATGCCCAGCAAATTGTGCGTGACACTTTCGTTGACAAGACGAACGGAAAACAATATGGAGTGGTCGGGTATAAAGCGGTGAACCCGGAAGATTTTTCCTTGCTACCTTCATCGAGAAGTGGCTACTATGTCACCACAATGCAGATGCACGATGATTGGGCATATTTGACCCGTTCTTTCTCCACGGAATTGTTTACGCGTCAAGAAGCAATGTATCGGCAGGACACTTTGAACATGGCTTTGGTGGAATTGATTTCATCCAAAGATTCCATACTTTTTGCTTGGCAAGAGAAGGTTAAAGCTTTGGAACTTCTGCGAGCGTCCGAGCAATCTGTTTTGTCCGTTCAATCAGACTCTTTACTAAGCAATTTTAATCGCTGCACCGAAGGGGTTGCGTCTATGACGCTAATGCTCGACGCGGAAAAAAAGAAAAAGGAAAACTGGATTGGGTTGTCCATTAGCGCTGTTTTTCTCGGGTTCTTAATCGGTATGCTTGTAAAATAACTCCACAATGATTCAGTACGATTCTGATACGAGAAATGTTCATAAACAGTTTATTGACTGGTCGAACGATTTGTTGACTTCTTATACAAGTGGTTTGTGGGACGCTGCTATGAAGAATGTATTGGCTGCCGCATTCATACAAAAGGTCACGGTTTTTGTACAAGAAATGTATTCTATGGATGGGCGTGATTTGGTTGGGTACTTAATGATAACCGACGCTGACAATGTGTACCGAGCACTTTATTTCGACTACGAGACAGGAGTTCCGACACATTATTCCAGCAGCGGTTTGGAGAATTTGTTTGAATTGGAAGACGGAGTTATCAAGCAATTTTTTACGAACACAGAGACAACTTTCCACGGCGCTTCCGAAGCCGTGTTGCATATATCCTACGAGAATCTTTTTGGGGTGAAGTATCCGGTAGTAACGTTTCTAACGCCTACCGGTACTTTCATTTCAAAAGGTATGTTGGACATGATTTACGATTTGCGCACAAGCGGTACATATTCGGTTGACATAGTTCCGTTGGACGTTGTACCTGCTATGGAACTAAAAAACATCACCAATGCTCCATTGGTGTTTCAACTTCCCATTCTTCAAGGATTTTCTGTTGAGTATAGAGCAAATCCACAACAATTGATTCTTGTTCCAAGAACGCCGTTGAGCGAGCATTTTGTTCGTACATCCTTTAATCAGGATAGCATGGTGTACAGATTTTTGTAGAATATGCCGGTAAGAACTGCATCCAAGGTAAAAGATCAAGAGCATCAACTGCGGGATGACGAGAGTTACTCGTTTGTGAATACAAATAACGACGATGATCCATCTGTCGGTGCGTCTGGTACAGGCACAAATACATCCAAGGGCAAGAAACTGAATGTCGAAAAAGAACTCGACGACAGGGTTTCCAATTTGTCTTTTGACGCGGATAGATTGGCTGAGATACTGGTTCAACTTGGGCAACAGATGCTCGGGTTTGATCTTTACGAGTATCAGGTAGAACCTGCACATCGAATTATTTACTCGATGCTGGTTAATGACGGTGCTGACATTTCAATGCTTGTTTCCCGACAGGCCGGAAAATCGCAGACTACGGCTTTTTGTGCTTGTGTGCTCGGCATCACACTCCCCCTACTTGCCAAAATATATCCAAAAGACCTGAGTCAGTACGCCAATGGCGTGAAGATGGGTTTGATCGCTCCACAACTTGAACAGGTTGATACGGTTTATAGCCGTTGCATGGCCATGCTTTGGAGTGAACCATGTCAGAAATTCATGGCAATGCCTGACATCAACGATGCTCCGCAGAGCAAGGTGTTTTTCAAACTCAGGAATGGTTCGTTTTTGAAAGCACAGTCTGGTGCCAAGCAGTCCAAAATCGAATCAAAAACGTACCACATAGTTTGGCTTGAGGAAGCACAAGACATTGATGATGAGAAGGTTAGAAAATCAATCCTTCCAATGTTAGCCGCTACATTTGGCACAATTGTTCGAGTAGGCACGCCAAACAGGCAGAAATGCGATTTTTACCACATCATTCAAAAGAATAAAAAGAATGATGTGGGTTTAAAAACTCGTGCAGAAAAACGCTCTCGCAGAAGGCATTACGAATATGATTGGAAAACGGTAGTAAGGTACAAACGAAAGCAATTCGACAAAGACGGACAGAGGTTTCACCTATTGTACGCAAAATCGGTGGAGCGTGACAAAGACAGCATAGGTGAAAACTCAGAAGAGTTTAAAATGTCGTACTGTCTGGAATGGATGCACGAACTCGGTATGTTTACCACAGAGGAGTTCATGGAGAAAAATGTTTATGACAATCGTCTTTCTCTTGGCAAGTACACTAAAGAAGACTTTGTTGTTGCCGGGTTGGACATTGCTTCGTCAAGAAACAGTACGGTATTGACACTTGCCACACTTGACACTCCGGCGGTTGATTTTGATGACCGACCAAAAAAGAAGTTGCTTGATTGGGTTGAGTTGCGCGATACCAACTACGAAATACAGTTATCAGTGATCGCGGATGCTCTGATTTCCCACAACGTAAAGATACTCTACGGAGACTATACTGGAGTAGGAAGAGCGTTGATGGACAGCCTAATTTATTATTTAGGTGACTACGTTCAAATTGTTCCTTATACCTTTACAGTCCAATCCAAGTCCGATATGTGGAAACGTTTGGATGAGGATTTCAGTCAGGGCAGATGGGTGGTACCAGCAAGCAAGGCTGTCAGACAAAAAGACGAATGGAAAAATTTCAACGATCAGATGTCCCATCTTCAAAAATACTGGAGAGGAAGTTTTTTGGTCGCGGAGAAAATAAACGGCTGGAAAGACGACTTTTGCGACTCGCTTGCTTTGTGCGGCTTGGCAGGAAACCACATATACACACCACCGCAGATAATTGAGGTCACGGAAAACTTTATGTTATCCGGCCCTCGTTTGACGATGGCAAAAACTTCCTCTTGGTAAGATGTTCAGCAAACAACAAAGACAGACATACAGGACAACCAATGGGCCGGGCACAAACTACTTGCGCAATGCGGTAAGAAGTCGCATATACTCCGGGGACACAGAAACAGAGGAGAGATTGGTTGCGTACCAATTATACTGGCAGTTTTACGTCGGAAAGCATTGGGCCGAGAACAACGACAAGCTGTTGTCCTTCAACTATTGCAAGGCCATAGTTGACAAGGTTGTTAATTTCATGGTCGGTAAGACCGGCTTTGAATTGAACGTTGAAGATACTTGGGGAGAGCTTGTGGACTCGGAGGTTGTTGAAAAACCTCTGGAGTCTCTTTTGAATTATGTGTGGCGCAAGAACCGTAAAAAACTGATTCTAACCAAGATGCTTCAAATGGGTAGCGTCTCTGGCGATCTGTTTGTGTACCTATACCCGGATGTTCGTAAGGGGTATGTTGTAATTGATGTTCTTGACAGCCGTACCACCATACCTGTTTTTGAAAAAGGTGATTACACAAAGGTCAAAAAGTGGCGTATTGTTAAGGCTCTTGGAGACAACGACAAAAACTACACGGCTCGGGTCATAGAGTATGAGGTGAATTTGCGTAGGGAGTATTATGTAAAGGACACCTCCGAAAACGCGGACAAATACGAGATGGTGGAGATTCCGAACGATCTTGGTTTCATTCCAATCATACACATACAGAATAGCCCTAACTCGGCTTCGTTTGGAGGATTCTCCGATCTTGTTGACATCTTGAAGTTGAACAAGATTTACAACGAAATGGCTGAGGATGTGAAGCAGATCATAGACTACTATGCGGCACCTACTACGGTTGTGACCGGTGCTACCGTGGGTAATTTGAAGCGTGGAGTTGACCAGATTTGGTCTGGACTTCCTGCCGAAGCAAACGTGCAGGTATTGAGTCTTGGAGAAGACCTTTCAGCAAGCCAGACGTTCTTGACTTCGTTGAAAAACGCGATGCACGACATGACGGGTGTGCCGGAAGAAGTGTTGTCAAAGGTTCAGCACATATCCAATACCAGTGCGGCGGCGTTGCAGATGTTGTACCAATCGCTTATTCAGGCAGCAGATAAAAAAGCGATGACGTATGGAGAGGGTATCGTGGAAATCAACAGGATGCTTTTGGTTCTTATGACCAAATACTTCAAAGAAGAACTCGACATCGTTAAGCGTTTACCAGAAAATGCCAAAACTAATACTGAACAATACTTTGAGCGTTTTTGGGTTTCTCCTGCGTTCATCTACAATCTTCCAAGCGACAGGTTGATGCAGTTGCAGGAAGCCCAACTCGAACTCAACATGAAAATCGGAAGTCGTCAAGAGGTTATGGAACGCCTTGGAAAACGAAACATACCGGTTATTGAAAAACAGATCGAAGATGATTTGGAGTTTTTGAAGTTGGTTACGGAAGCGTCTCAACCAGTGGTTACACAATCTGGCGGCGCGTTTAATGAACCACCACCTCCTTCGTAATAAAACAAGTCGTTACGACAAGGCACATAAAAGATGAGTTTTTACTTTTTAATGAAATTCACTTTATATTTGTGCCCACAACTTTTCATCAGTATTCATTTCACACCAAACTTACACACGGTCATGGAAAATACCAACAGCGGTAAAACCGAATCCCAACCCAAAAGCAAATTCCACCGGAACGGCAATCCCGAGACACCCGGAGGTATGAAAAGTATGCGTCCGACTGGCAAAAACAGTGAAGGTACTGCATACCTGCGCGGTCACAAAAGCAAGATCGAAAATTCCGGCAACTAATTCAGGCTGGCCGGGAGTAATGTTTACCCGGTTTGGTGTTGAGACTTTTTAAGTCTTTGCACCATTCTGGTTTAAGTGCGCACTTTATCAAAAACACATCAAGGGTTACACCATGTCGAAGAAGAAAATTCCAACAACTATCACCATTGACGGGAAAGAATTGCAGGTAAAGGATGTTCCTGAACTCCTCGAACTCATCGAAGCGGTACGAGGGGAAGAAAAGGACAAATTGTACAGCGAAATTGCAAAATTGGAGGCCAAGGTTGCTGGTCTGGAAGACAAGTCTAAACTGACAGAAGCAGAGGCGGTAGAGTTGAAAGACCTGCGCAAACAGATTGCCCGGAAAGAGGTTGAACTTGAGTCCAAACAGGCCGAACTTGATGCCACCAAAAAAGCGCAAAAAGACACAAAAAAAGTGGTTGCAACCGCAGGGGACGAAGGCGACGACGCATCTACCAAGGTGATGTCTGAACTTAAAGCCCTTTTGACCGAACAACTTGCAGGGGTAAACAAACAACTTGCCGAGTTCAAAGGCGAGGTTGACAAAAGGATTGGAGAAGTGTCCGGTGGTTTGAAGACCAAGACCGTTGCCGACTATCGGAAGGAGCAACTGGCCAAGTACAAAGAGGTAATTGTTGAAGACCTTGTTCCCGAAAGCCTCAATTCTGAGGCAGAGGTGAATACGTCAATCGAAAAAGCCCTTGAACGCAGTCAGGATTTAATCTACCGAGAAGTTGACGGAAAACGGTTGTCGTTGCGTGAAATCGCTGAAACAGAGAAAACCAAGAAAGACGAGGCAAAGAAGGGCGGTAATACCTACACGCCACCCGGACAACCTCCAGCACCCCCCGGAAAAGACGGGGATGGTGACATTACCGGAAAGGCTCTTTTGAAGGATGTCAAGAAAATGACCCCGGAAGAATATGCCAAGCACCGGCAGTCTTTGTTGGCAGAGGCCAAGCAAGTGGTTTACACAGGTGAGGTCGAAGAAGCGTAGGAAAATCGCAAAACAAGTTTTCAACCGTTTAACTACACACAGCAATGTCAACGACTAAAACGACGACCATTCCTAAGAATATCCGTGATGTATATTCGCAGGAAATCATTTACGCAGCCCAACCGAAACTCCGGTTTGCTCAGTTTGCCAAAAAGCGCCAAGACCTGTCGCAACAGGACGGTGGTAGCGTTAAGTTCACCAAATACGCCAACATCGCTCGCGGTGGCAAATTGACGGAAGGTGTGAACCTGAACGAAAAAGCCCTATCCACCACGGAGGTGCAGATCACGGTGCATGAGTATGGCAACGCTATCTCGATCACCGAACTTGCCTTGCAGCGTTCGATGCACGATGAACTCGGCGAAGGTGCCCTGCAACTGGCCAACGATATGGCGATTGTGCTTGATTCTGAAATCCGCGACGTAGCCCTTACTACTACCAACGTGGTTTATGGTAATGGCAAAACCAGCGCCGGTTCCCTTGCAGCAAATGACGGCCTTACGGCACAAACCATCAAAGATGCGGTTGAGGCACTTGCCAACAACAACGCGCCCAAAATTGACGGTCAATACTACATCTGCATCGCCACGCCGCACCAACTGCGCCAGATTCGTGATGACGATGACTGGATCAACGCTCATACCTACCAAAACGTTGATAACATCTATCGCGGCGAGGTTGGTATGTACGAAGGTGTGCGTTTCATCGAAACCACTCAAATGCCCGCTTACACGCAAGCACAAGCCAGCGCAAAATTCGGTGCCTCGGTCGCTTGTTGGGAAGCCATCATCTTCGGTGAGAATGCCTTTGCTTGGGCAGAAGCACTTGAGGTTGAAATGCGCGACAACGGTGTGCAAGACTATGGCCGGAAGCACGGCCTCGCTTGGTATGCCATTTGGGGCTTTGGCCTGATCCAAGAAGAAAACATTTTCCGTATTCTGACGGCGTAAAAAGCCTGCTTGAACGGACAAAAACATTCACACTCAACAATACAAGTCATGCCCGTAAGGAAAAACAGCCCGGAAGAAGTGGTAAACCCAGTTGATGAAACCGTGGTTGAAGAAAGCCCGGAAGAAGTCACGGAAGAAGTGGTAGAAACTCCGTCGGAGGTTCTTACACCAGCGGTACCTGTGACTGACAGCAAATCCGCCAACAAGAAATCACAGGCTATTAAAAAAGCCGAAGTAGTCGAGGAGGTGGTTGATTCGCCGATTTCTGGAGGCAAGTTTGTGAAAATTCATTTTGTTGTTGACCACACATTCAGCATCGGAGTGCAGAAGCACGAGATGAAGAAAGGTGATCGGATGCAGGTTGAACTACACCTTGCCAACATTTTGAGCGAACGAAAAATCGCATACATCATCGGTTAACCCTTATTAGTCGCAATCATGGTCATCAAGAACAAAAACTATGACCAGTGTTTGTCGGCCATCAGGGAAATCACTTTGGATTTAGGCCCGGTGCAGAGTTTTGCTGTTCGCAAAGCCTCACCGGGCTTCAATTTTTCCAAGAGCGATGCCGAGGTCGTGATTGACACTGATACTTTTCCAATTGCTGATGCGGCGGTTGCGAAGGTGTACGCTGTGGTTCCGAAACTTCTTTTGAAGAATGCCTCGGTGGACTACTACCCAGACTATGTACCGCTTGATGTTACCAAGAACTTGGTAAACTTTTCCTACGTTGCTTCGGACTTGGAAGCACCTACTGGTGCCACGGTTTCCAGAACCTACTACTTCTCTACGGAGATGATTGAGGAGGTGATGGAAGACTTTTTCAACAAGTATGTACCATACGACGGCATTGAAAAAAGTGTACGGGATATTGTAAACTCACTCGATTATCTGGAAACGAGAAAGATGTGTTATTGGGTAGCGTATTTTCTGATTGATCGCCGTAGAATGCTGACAGCAAGCGCGGAGACAATGGTCAAGAAAAACACGTTCCTTGGCATAACTACGTCTTCTACTGGCAATCTTTTGAACACAGAGCGTACAGTCACAATGCGTATAGGAGAAAGTTTTACTGTTACGGAAGCTCCAGCAAAGGACGATACGCAACTTACAGGGTTTCAGTCTTTGTGGGGCGACAAGTACGACTACCTGACCAAACTTCAAATGTACCTGCGTGATCGGTTTGAACGGCTGTTTGGAGATTATTCTTTGCGCGATAATGTGGCGGTGTCCACAACAGTTTCGTTGGAAAAAAACTGGAGTCCGTTTTCGTACTTCGACACACGCGCACTTTCACAATTTACCCGTGATCTTATCCAATGATTTCCCAAGCACAGTATGAATCGTTTCGAGAGTTGTTTTACAACCTGTCTCTTATACACATCTCCGAGCCCACGAGACTAAGGCGAATCT
>ERZ761593.50-NODE-50-length-11906-cov-5.803898_pt1 | contig 11906 bp, 18 predicted proteins | sample MGYA00433094_ERZ761593 | MGnify/ENA primary metagenome ERZ761593 (study PRJEB28899, sample SAMN03785551) | bioreactor sludge metagenome | biome: EBPR Sludge; feature: EBPR Bioreactor; material: 0.22µm filtered reactor supernatant | place: Saint Lucia: Queensland...
CGCTCCAACTGATCGACGCGCGGATCAACAAGATTCTGCAATATCTCGGCCGCGAGCCTCTCGACGACCCGATTGAGGGCGACACGGTGTTCCTGAAAGCCAAACGTATTCTCGAAGGGCTTGAATGATGGATGCCGGGGGCCGCTGGCATGATGCGAAACTGAAGTGCGACGCGCAGCAGCTCCGGTGGCTGGCGAAGGTTGCGCGCTTCGATCCCGACGACCGCCGCGCATTCTATGCGCTGATGCCGTTCGCCGCGATTTACGAGGACGAGCGGTGGTGGCTCGCGGCGACGAACAATCCTCCGCCGACCGCGCATCCCGAGCAGGTCGGCGCCTATGAGCCGAGTGATGCCGACGTGCTGCTTTACGACCCCGTGAAGAACGAGGCGCGCGTCTGGGGCGATGCCGAGCCGCGATTGTTCCGGCCCGATCGCTATGCCGAGACGCGCGTCGTCATTTACACCGGCGTTCGCGACTTTCTGACCGCGTGGGCGGAGGCAAGGGCGTCGCATTGCCTTTACGTCGGCGGGATGTCCCAGACCGAGCGCGAGGCGCTGCACGAGCCCAAGGACGGATTCATGCCTGGCGCGCTTGTCGTGGGTAGTATCAGTCGCATCAGGTGGCACGGGATGCCGCGCCGCGTGGTGGCGCCCGACAAGGACACAGCCCGCACGATTCAGCGTCTGATTGATAGGGATGATCACCGCCCGCGTGTTTCGGCACGGAAGGACGACGAGGGCGACGATGCGGCATGAACGGGGGAGAAGATAATATGGGACCGCCCGGCGGTAATGACGCGCCGCCTTTGCCGGATTTTGACGAGACGGAAGGGCTTGTGCCTGACCTGACGCCCGAGGGCTACACGCCGCTCGCGGATAACGTCGTGGTGTTCCCCGGCGCCGATTCCGCTGTTGGCCTCGAAGACGCAATTGCCGTGTCGTTCACGCAGCACCACGGCGCCACGATGCGCTTCGATCACAATATCGGGAAGTGGTATCAATGGTCGGAAACGCATTGGCGCCGGCTCGAAATCCCGGTCGCGTTCCACTACGCGCGCCAGCTCGGACGGCATGAGGCGCGCAAGCGCAAGTCGGGCTTCAAGTCGAGTAACGCTGCTGGCGCGGAGAAGTTCGCGCGTGCAGATCCGATGCACGCCGTTACGTCGGAGATATGGGACCGCGACCCGCTCAAGCTGGGGACTCCGAAAGGTGTCATAAATCTCTCGACGGGAAGGCTCTCACCGCCTGAGCCCGTGCAGGACATAACCAAGATCACCGGGTGCGAGCCGAGCAGCAAGGAGCCGACACTCTGGCTGCGCTTCCTGAACGACGCCACGGGCGAAGACCAGGACATGATCGACTATCTGCAGACGGTCGCCGGGTACTGCCTCACGGGCCTCACCACGGAACACGCGCTGTTCTTCATTCACGGACCCGGCGGCAACGGCAAATCGGTCTTCATCAACGTCCTGAAGCACATCATGGGCGACTATGCGGTGACGGCCGCGATGGAGACGTTCACAGCATCGAAATTCGATCGCCACAGCACCGAGCTTGCCATGTTGAAGGGAGCCCGCGCCGTGTTCGCCAGCGAGACCGAAGAGGGCAGGCAGTGGGCCGAGGCGAAGGTCAAGGCGATCACCGGCGGTGACCCGATCACGGCGCGTTTCATGCGGCAGGACAATTTCACGTTTAACCCGAGCTTCAAGCTCGTCATCGCCGGCAACCATGCGCCGGGCCTCAAGAACGTCGACGAGGCCATGCGCAGGCGGTTCCACATCATTCCGTTCACGCGGAAGCCAAAGCAGGTCGATCCGATGCTGGAGGTGAAGCTGCGCAGCGAGGCGCCGCAGATTCTCGGCTGGGCTATCCGCGGCGCCAAGGCGTGGCAGATGGACGGCCTCAAGAAGCCCGTCGCGGTGTTCGAGGCGACCGAGCAATACTTCGAAGCGCAGGACGTTTTCGGTCAATGGCTCGATGAGCGGTGCCGTGTCGAGAAGGAAAATCACTACCTGTTCACGCCGACGACGGCGCTGTTTTCGTCCTACAATTCGTTCCGGAAAGAGGTGGGTGAACCGGTCGTGGACCTCAAGTCCTTCACCCCTGAAATGGAAAAAGCGGGGTTCAGGAAGACCCGGACCCCGGCGAGCGCAGGGAAAAAGATGGGCTTCGAGGGCGTCGAACTTATTGGTAAAATCGATAACAGGATGGATAATGATTGAAAACACACCCAAATTGGACAGACTGAAGCATTTCACCCTGTCCAGCAGAACACACGGAAATCATTGAGGAAATCGTCGAAATGAAACACGTTGGACAGACTGGACAGACTGAACTCTATTATAGCCTCACGCGCACGCGCGCACACAAGGCTATAATCACTTTCACCCTGTCCAGTCTGTCCAAGACGGGCGTTTTGCGCGTTTTCCTGAATAAATTCATTGGCTTGCGCTGGACAGACTGCCGCATTTCACCCGGTCCAAGCGTTTTGGCGGCATAACCACACAGTCAGGGGCAGGTGATGGCGAGATACACGATCAGACCGCGAGGCGAACCGCGATCCGAATGGGACAGCGACGACTGTCCGCGTCCGTCGAGTATCGAGGTCAATGACCGCGCCGAGGTGAACACGGGGCTCGTAAGCGTCGATGTGCATCCGATCTATCGGGTTCAGCCGCCGGTCGGCTTTGGCAGGGATGAGGAGTGGTAGGGGTGGCAAGGGGTAGGCCGTACGGGCAAATGACAACGAGGCGCAAGCAGGTACTGGCAGAGGTCAGGAGCGCTTACGAGCAAACTGGCGCGCGTCCACCAATTCGAACGCTTGCCCGGCGGCTCTGTATTCACGAGCCGGTCACTCTACGGCGAATAATGCGCGACCTTGAAGCATTGGGCCACCTTTAAATGAAAAGCCACCCACCATATTTTATCAGAAAGAACCGCCCTCATAGCTGGTCTGTGCTTAAACTTGTGGAGGACGGCCCCAACGGCGAGATGTGGTATAATTATATCTGCCCGGCCGCCGCTGATTGCACTACGCGCCGTGAGGCCATTGAATGGATGATGGCAGATGTCGAAAATCGGCGGCCGGTATTTAAGTCTGAATGGGACCCGGGCTCCCCTGAATATTACTACGACTTTCAAGGGCGCCTTATAGAGGTGCGAAGGCGAGATCGAGCGCCGGTTGTAGACCCGTTTAATGGTCAGCCCGCGAGGCCATTCAAGCCAACACCTCGCTGCCGTAATTAATACACCCTCCCCAAGGGCCAGCCTCTGTGAATAACAGACCGTCGAGCGTAGCAATGGAGGCTCGACAGTCAGGTGGCACCCACCGCCAAACAGCAGATGTTCGTCAAAGAGTACCTCGTGGACCTGAACGCCACGCAGGCCGCGATCCGTGCTGGGTATAGTGCCAAGACTGCCGGACAGATCGGCGACGAAATCCTTAAAAAACCTGAAATCGCAGCAGCCGTCCAAGCTGGAATGGACGCTCGCTCACAGCGCACCGAGATTACGGCCGACTACGTGCTCTCCGGCATTCAGGAAATCGCAGAGCGCTGCCTCCAGCGTGTCCCGGTCATGGAAGGACGAGGTGAGGATCGCAAGCAAGCAACCGATGAGGAGGGCCGCCACGTCTGGGCCTTCGACGCCGCCGGGGCGAACAAAGCGTTCGAAAACCTCGGCAAGCACCTGAAGCTCTTCACAGACAAGCTGGAGCATTCCGGTGGCGTTACCGTGATGGTCAACAAGCCGTGACCGTCGTCAACATCCCGAATGAATGGAAGCCGCGCGACTATCAGGAGCCGCTGTGGCGCTACCTGCATGGCGGCGGACGCCGCGCTATCGCCATATGGCCTCGCAGGCACGGCAAGGACGACCTGTCGCTGCATTACGCCGCCTGTGCCGCCCATGAGCGCGTCGGCGTGTACTGGCACCTTCTCCCGCAGCACAACCAGGCTCGCAAGGCAATCTGGGACGCCGTGAACCCGCGAACGGGCCGCCGACGCATCGACGACGCCTTCCCGCACGCTTTGCGCGAGACGACGCGCGATCAGGACATGCTGATCCGGTTCAAGTGCGGCTCGACGTGGCAAGCAATCGGCTCGGACAACTACGACGCACTGGTTGGCACGCCGCCGATCGGCGTAGTGTTCTCCGAATGGGCGCTGTCCGACCCGCAGGCATGGTCCTTGATCCGCCCGATCCTCGCCGAGAACGGCGGGTGGGCGATCTTCATCACGACGCCGCGCGGCCGCAACCACGCCTACCGCATGTTCGAGATGGCGCGCGAGTCCAACGAATGGTTCTGCGAGCGGCTGACGGCGCTCGACACCGGTGTATTCAGCGACGACGTGCTCGAAAACGAGCGCCGCGAACTCATTCAGGAGCGCGGTGAAGGCGACGGCGAGGCGATATTCGATCAGGAGTACATGACCTCATGGTCGGCGGCACTCCCGGGCGCTTACTACGCCCGAACGATCGACAAGCTGGAGCGCGACGGGGCCATTACGCGCGTACCGCACAATCCATCGCGGCAGGTCCACACAGCTTGGGATATCGGCGGCTCGGATCAGACCGTCATTTGGTTCGTGCAGTGGACCGGCGCCGCGTGGGCTGTGATTGACTACCTCGCCAGCAACGGACGCGGCCCCGACTACTATGTGCACGAACTGCGCGATGGGCACCGCAAAGCCTACGTCTACGGCGAGCACCTCGTTCCGCATGACGCAGGGCACGTCCAGAAGGGCCTGCCGAACGCCGCGACCTACGCGGAGACGCTCCGCGACCTTGGGCTTGAGAATGTGCGCGTGGTGCCCCGCACGGGCAGCGTGGCGAACGATATCAACGAAGTCCGCAAGTTGATCCCGCTTTGCATGTTCGACGCCGAGAAGTGCGCGCAGGGGCTGGATGCGCTGCGTTCGTACCGTCGCGAGTGGAACGAGAAGCTCCGCGCCTACAACGATCGGCCTCTACACGATTGGGCGAGCGACCCGGCCGACGCCTTCCGCACCTTCGCGATGGGAAAACCCAGAGAGCGCGACCTCGCGAACGACAATTGGGACGACGACTGGCTCGAAGACGGCCGCAGCAACGTGACGGGGTATTAGGGATGGCTGAAACCGCAATCATTCTCGAAGAGGAGGAAGCCCCCGCCGAAACGGGTCCGCTGACGCTTCAGGACATCCTCGAAGCCGACAACGTCGCCGACCATCTCGACGACGCCAAGCTGCTTGAGATCGGCACGAAAGCCGTATCCGAGTACGAGATCGACGAGGCGAGCCGCAAGGACTGGAAGGCGCGCTACGACCGGGCCATGAAAATCGCCATGCAGGTGCGCGAGGCGAAGAACACTCCGTGGCCTAATGCGTCGAACGTCAAGTATCCGCTTGTTGCCGTGGCCGCGATCCAGTTCCAGGCTCGCGCTTACCCAGCGATCGTGGACGGCTCGAATCTGGTCAAGGGCCGCGTGATCGGCCCCGATCCTGATGGACAGAAGCAGAACCGGGCCGACCGCGTCGGGCGCCACATGTCGTGGCAGCTCCTGTTCAAGATGCCGGGATGGGAGGATGACACCGACCGCCTTCTGCTGATGCTGCCGATCGTCGGCTGCGTGTTCCGCAAGACGTATTACGACAAGATCGCGGGCACGAACTGCTCAACGATGATCCCCGCCGATGATTTCGTAGTGAGCTATTGGGCCAAGTCGCTCGAATCGACGCCGCGCTACACGCACATCCTGCGTTACTACCCATACGAAGTCCGCGAACGCATCCGAGCCGGCATCTGGCGCGAAGTCCCGCTCGATAACGACGACAAGACGAACGACGAGGACAGCTACGGCGAGTACCTCGAACAGTTCCGGCTCATCGACCTCGACGAGGACGGATACCCAGAACCTTACGTCGTCACGCTGACCAAGGAAGGCGCCGTCGCGCGCATCGTGCCGTGCTTCGATGAATCGGGCGTCATCATCGGTCCTGACGGCGCCGTCGCACGCATCGAGCGCAAGCAGTATGTCGTCAAGTACGGCTTCATCCCGTCGCCGGACGGGGCTTTCTACGACATCGGCTTCGGCACGATCCTTGAAGACCTGAACGCAGCGATCGACACGACCATAAACCAGATGCTCGATGCTGGCGCGCTCCAGAACACGCAGGGCGGATTTGTCGGTTCTGGCATCAACATCAAATCCGGCGCGACGCGCTTCAAGCAGGGCGAATGGAAGCGTGTCGATGTCACCGGCGGCACGCTGCGCGACAACATTTTCCCGCTCGCGCTCAACGGGCCGTCTTCCGTGCTGTTCAGCCTGCTCCAGATGCTGATTCAGGCCGCGAAGGACATCACGGCGACGCAGGACATTATGACGGGCGGTGCGCCGACCGCGAACACGCCAGCGACGACGACGCTTGCCCAGATCGAACAGGGCATGAAGGTCATGTCCGCGATCTTCAAGCGCATCCACCGCTCGTTCCGCGATGAACTCAAAATCCTTTTCGACCTCAACCGCATGTTTCTGGATGAGGAAGAGTATTTCAACCTCAACGATCAGACCGGTGCCGTTGGCCGCGACGATTATCAGGAAAGAGACCTCGACGTAATACCGGTGTCCGACCCGACGATGGTCAGTGACATTCAGAAAATGGCGCGGGCGCAGTACCTCATGCAGTTCTTCGGCAATCCGATGGTCAATCAGCAGGTCGTGCTTCGCCGTGCGCTTGAGGCTGGCGGCATTCCTGACGTCGGCGAACTCCTGAACGTCGAACCGCCGCCACCCGATCCGAAGCTGCTTCTCGACGGCATGAAGCAGCAGAACGAACGCGAGAGGACGCAGAGCGACATAAAGGTCAACGAGGCCGACATTCGCGCCAAGGACGCTCAGACGGCGGCCTCCCTTGCTCAAACGGCGCTCAACATCGCGCAGTTCGCCGTCGCAACCGGCGAGGTGGAGATGATGAAGTTCGCGCAGGACTTGGCGACGATCGGCAGCGATCTGGCACGGCAGGTGGCCGAAGAAACGGCCGAGGAAGGAATGGAAGGGAACGAGGATGAATTTGCTGACGAACAGGGAGGAGTTCAGCCGCTGGTGGGACCATCCGGGGACGGAGGCATTCCGGGCCTACCTGAAGGACTACCGGGCGACGATGGCGGAGAAATGGGCCTCGGGGGTGCCGATGACCTCGGAGGACCAGGTGGGGGCGGCATTGATGGGGCAACTGACGGAGTTGTCCTCTGACGACATCGCGGGATTTTACGGAGTGGAGAGAGAGGCAGAATGAACACCAGCGGATATACGCCGCTTGATACGGCGATCCTGATTTACCCTGACCCCGTCGAGGAAGTCTCGAAGGGTGGCATCATCATGCCGGACAAGGTGAAGGAGCGCGACATGTACGCGCAGACCCGTGCGACACTCGTTGCCGTTGGCGACAATGCTTTCGCGGATTGGGGTGGCAATGCCGCGAAGCCGAAGCCCGGCGACCGGGTCGTCATGGAGCAATACGCCGGGAAGCTCCACAAGGGCCGCGACGGCGCCGACTATCGCATTTGCCGGGACGTTGACGTTCTGGCGCTGCTGGAGATGGAAGCATGAACACCGAACAGCTCGAACAGGACGCGCCCGCTGAGGGCGAAGAGCAGGAAGAGGAACAGGCCGGCGAGCGCGATTGGGAATCCGATGCGCGGGCCATGGGCTGGTCGCCGGAGGAGGAATTCAAGGGCGACAAGAAGCAGTGGATCGATGCCAAGACGTTCGTCGAGCGCGGCGAGCAGATGATGCCGATCCTGAAGGCCCAGAACAAGGCGCTGTTGAAGCGCATTTCCGGCATGGAAAAGACGATCAATCAGGCGCGCGACTTTTTCAGCAAGTCCGAGCAGCGCGGGTATGATCGTGCGATGGCCGAGATTAAGGCCCGCCAGCGTGAGGCTGTGCGCACCGGCGACGAAGAGGCGTTCGAGGCCGCTGAAAAAGACCTGAACGACCTTCAGAAAGACGGCAACCATCAGGTCAGCCAGGCCGACACGGCGGAGGCTTTCATTTCCTTCAAGGAGGAAAACGAGTGGTACGACGGCGAGACCCGCGCCGCCAAGCTTGCGACGGAATACGCCGATGCCGTGGGTCGAAAGACGCCGCTCGACAAATCGAAAATGGGGCCGAACGAATATTTCGAATGGATCGCCGAGCAGGTGAAGGAGCGGTATAGCGACCGTTACCCGGAGCTTTTCGGCCTCGCTCAGCCAAAGCCGAAACCGCGCTCGCCCGTCGAGGCGCCGTCGAATGTGCGCCCGCGCGTCGGAACGAAAACCGCCGCCGATCTTGACGCTGTTGCCCGCAGGCAGGGTGAGAGCTTCGTCAAGATGGGCCTGTTCAAAGACCTCAACGCTTATGCAAAGGACTACTTCGCAAATGGTGGATGATACCTACACGCCTCGCCGCCGTGGCCGCCCGCCGCAAGCGGTGAAGGCTGAAGCCGCGCCGCAGGAAGCCGAAGCCGCTGCCCCCGAAACGGCCGCCGTCGAGCCGAAGAAGCGCCGTCGCCGCGCATCGATCGGAGTGGCGGCGCTCAAGCTCGATGCGCCGTCGCGTCCCGGGTATATTCGCAGGTTCGTCAACGATGATGATAACCGTATTGCAAATATGCAGGAACTCGCGTATGACTTCGTCCACGAGCAGGGCATTCAGTCAGACGCCCTCGGCTCTCGGGTCTCCCGCCTTGTAGGCACCAAGAAGAACGGGGAACCTTTGAGAGCATACCTCATGGAAACCCCTGAAGAGCTTTACGCCGAGGGCGCCCAGGAGAAGGAAGCGCATAACTCGCAGATCGATGATGCGATCAGGGCGGGGCGCGATTTCACCGGCCGTCTGAACTCATCCGAGAACGCTTACGGCCAAGGTTCGATCAAGGTCGAACGCTAGGGGCCTTCCTTTCCATTTTCGGCACCCGATGCGCTCACCAAAAACGCAAAGGGTGCCTTTATGGCGAATGCAGATTGCGCGCGTGGGTTCATCCCCCGCAGCGGCCTCAGCGGTCAGCCGTACAATGCCTCCGTCATGCAGTTTTCGACTGCCTCGGGGGATTCGACCGCTATTTTCCTTGGTGATCCGGTAAAGCTTTCCGGCACGTCGCAGACGATCAACGGGCAGGTGTTTGCCGACGTGGATCAGGCGGCGACCGGAGACATTGTCGTCGGTGTGGTCGTCGGCGTCCTTCAGGACACCCGCGACAGCCTCACGTACCGGGCTGGATCAACTGTCCGCATCCTGCTTGTCGAGACCAACCCGAACACGGTTTTCGAAATTCAGGAAGTCTCGGGCGGCACGGCTCTGGCGGCCGCCGATATTGGCCTCAACGCCAATTTCGTGGTCGGCTCGGGCTCGACCGTGACGGGCTATTCGGGCGTCGAACTCAACAACTCCGGCGAAGCCGCCACCAACACGTTCGATTGCCAGATCGTCGGACTCGTGAACCGCGCGGACAACGCGGTCGGCGAGCACGCAAAATGGCTCGTGCGCCTCAACAACCACCAGTTCGCCAATCAGGTCGCTGGCGCATAAAGGGAGATTGACCAATGGCTGTTATTTCCACCGGCAATGTCCCCAAGCTACTTTGGCCTGGACTGAATGCCATCTGGGGTCGCGACTACAAGGAGCACTCCAAGGAGTACCCGGACCTTTTCGACATCGACACCTCGGAGAAGAACTACGAGGAAGACGTCGAGCTGACTGGTTTCGGCCTCGCGCCGATCAAGCAGCAGGGTTCGAGCGTCGTGTACGACGAAGAGAGCCAGCAGACGGTGACGCGTTATACGCACATCGCTTACGGGCTCGGCTTCATCATCACGCGCGAGGAAATCGATGACGACCTTTACGAAAAGAAGGGCGTCACCCGCACGCAGGCGCTTGCATTCTCGTTCCGTCAGACGAAAGAGAATGTCGCGGCGAACGTGTACAACCGCGCCCAGACCTCCGGCTATACGGGCGGCGACGGCGCGCTTCTCTCGTCCGTGTCTCACCCGTCGCTTTCGGGCAATCAGTCGAACCGTCTTGCGACGGCGGCTGATCTTTCCGAAGCCGCGCTTGAGGATCTGTGCATTCAGATCATGAACGCGACGAACAGCCGGGGGCTGCGTATCGCCCTTCAGCCGCGTTCACTCATCGTGCCGCCTGCGCTTGCGTTCGAGGCCACGCGCATTCTGAAGTCTCAGCTTCAGAATGACACGGCAAACAACGCGATCAATGCACTGCGCGCGATGGGCCTGTTCCCGGAAGGCGTGAAGGTCAATCACTACCTGACCGATACGGACGCGTTCTTTGTCCGCACCAACGCTCCGCAGGGCATGAAGCTGTTTCAGCGTGTCGCTGCGGAGTTCGCTCAGGACGGCGACTTCGACACGTCGAACGTCAAGTACAAGGGTTATGAGCGCTACAGCGTCGGCTGGACTGACTGGCGCGGGCTCTACACCAACGGCATGGGCGCCTGAGCGCTTCTCATGCGAATCTCGGGGCCGGGCTTCACGCTCGGCCCTTTTCTTTTGTGCGGGGCTATCGTATAAGCGAACAGCTTCATGCCTCGGCTCATGAAGCCTCCTAGTCAAATGCCGCTGACGACGGGTTTTCCCGACTAGGAGACTAGACGCATGGCGCGCACGACTTTCCGTAATCCCATCCGCAATGCCGGCGCATCTCGCGCCAGCTTTGCCGGTGTTCCCGTGCTGGTAATGAAGGCCAGCTTCGATCCGACTTCCTCCTCTCAGATTCTGCTCGGCACGCTACCTGCGGGTTCGATCCCGCTCGGCGTTCAGTCGCTCGGCGGCGGCACGGGCGGTTCAAGCCCGACCGTGGACATCGGCACTGTCGCGAGCAATGCAGGTATTGCGAACGAGGTGGACGCGGACACGCTTACGCTGACCTACGCAACCGGCGCCCTGACGGGCATTGCCCTGACGGTCGATACACCGATCTACGGCAAGGTCGGCGCGTCCGCTGCCACGGGCGGCACCACGACGGTCCTGATCAACTACATCTTCAGCGACGACGGCAAGCAGTAGGAGTACGTCCAATGGCCGGCCGCATTCAAAAGGACGTCAGCACGGCGCACGACGCGCTGGCAGTGACGCCGAGCGACAGCACGATCCTTCCGGCGGGGGTGCGAGGTCTCTGGATCGGGGTGACCGGAGACCTCGCTGTCCGCATGGTCGGTGGGGCAACCGTGACATTCACTAATGTGCCTGTCGGGCTCATGCTCATTCAGGTGGACATGGTGCTTGCTGCCACCGGTGCCGACGAGATCGTGGCGCTGTACTGATGCCGAAAGACATACACCCGCAGCCCGCGAACGCGATTTGCGATTTCTCCGGGTTCAAGATTCCGGTGACGGACCTCGTCCGCAACTGGGATGGGGCGTATGTCGATCGGCGCTTCGTGGACAAGAGAAACCCCCAGGATTTCGTGCGCGGCGTTCGCGACGACATGAGTCTGAGGGTTTCTCGCCCGGAGCAGCCTGATCAGTTCCTGTCGGTGGCGGTAACGCAGGATGACCTCTGATGCGTATCGAGGGGCGGAAGTCTCAGGACGGGCAAGTCTATGAGGTGTGGCAGGGCAGCACGCTGCTGAAAGCAATCCCGATCGAGGCGGCGCGGGACGATGCGAAGCTCCTTGCCGCTATCAAGCGCAATCGATGGGGTGGCCTGTGAGCACGTCGGGCAGCACGAATTTCAATCTCAGCGCGAACGAGATCATAGTCGAGGCGTTCGACCTGATCGGCGTCGGTTCGGAAGGTGAGCCGATCAGCGCCGACATGTACAACCGTGCAAAACGGTCGCTGAACCTGCTTATCAAGACGTGGGGCGCGCAGCCCCACCTCCTGTCTCTTATACACATCTGACGCTGCCGACGATCTACTCTGTGTAG